>Ga0315274_10001247_pt1 | contig 39289 bp, 26 predicted proteins | sample YL17G02_20_MG_FD_203700 | JGI IMG/M metagenome (GOLD analysis project Ga0315274, IMG submission 203700) | Sediment microbial communities from Yellowstone Lake, YNP, Wyoming, USA - YL17G02_20 | ecosystem: Environmental > Aquatic > Freshwater > Lake > Sediment | place: USA: Wyoming | collected...
ATTAGTATTTTCTTTTTCCTTTCTCCAGTTTATTGTTGACATACTTTTTCATAGGTGACACGTACCCAATTTTGTCATTCCCACGCAAGTGGGAATCCATTTCCTAAAAATTCAGTGTGTCTGAGTAGTAGCACACCCATAGAGAACATGAAAGCGTTGCGTGAGTTGCTTGATAATATGCCGGTTAGTGATGATATTATCATCATATCTGACCAGGCGATGCTGGATAAGGATGTGATTATCCAATACCACCAGCAAGGTATCGGTTACCTGTGACCACTCCCTACCAACAAGGAATACGAGGAAGTAAGGATTTGGGGTCTCGGGGGTATCCCCTGAGAGTGGTTTATACCATCTTCAGAGATGGTAGTATCTGGAAGCAAGTAGCACCATTAACAGAATTTCAAAGAGAGTTCATTCGAGCATTGGGTTTGCCTGGGCCTAATAATCTACATAGAACACGTTAAGCTCGAATAGGATTTTCATGGGTGTTGAAAACAGGCTTAGTATACATAAAGGTCGGGATGTTCAAGTAGCATTATTAGCATATCCAGAGATACAGTTTATCCCCAAGTATTCGTGTTGGCTCAATCTGATAGAGCCATGGTGGAAGTAATTGCGTTCACTGGCATTAAAAGGGCGGTGTTTTGAGAATGTTGATGAGATAATCAATGCTCTCATAGGAGCATTAGAGTATTGGAACGCACACAGGCATCCATATACATGGAAGAAATGCCACAAGAGCAACCTTCTATAATACTTGGTGGATATGGTTCGTCATGGGAACCTAAAACATTGGTTATTTAGCGATCAAACCACTTAGTGTCAACTATTTTAGTTCCTTAGTCTAAGTTTCATTTCTTTATTAATGGAGCAACATCGAGTTATTATTATGGAGGATTCAGTTATGTTACGAAAATTTTTTATTGCGGTTCTATCATCGGTGGTTTTGGTATTTTTTTTATGGTGTTTAAATACAGAAGCTCAAAGTGTCAAGGATGGGCTTGTTAGTTACTGGAGCTTTGATAAATCATCCATAGATGGTAAAAAGGTAAAAGATTCTGTCGGAAAAAATGATGGTGAAATGAAGGGTGAACCAAAGTCGGTAGAAGGTAAAGTTGGGGATGCCCTGGAGTTTAATGGGGCGTCTGATTCTGTTGAAGTACCGACTAATGACGATTTTAATTTCGGGGTAGGAGATTTCACCGTATGCGCATGGGTAAAAACAAAAGCTGTAACCGCTCGTTGGGCACAAAGACAAGATATAGTTGGTAAAGGCGACCCATCTGTAAGTGGTTATGCGCTTTCTGCTGATACTAACAAAGGTTTCTTCTGGGTTGGCGGCGCTGGTGAATTCAGCGGCACAACCGATATAAACGACGATAAATGGCATTTCATCATCGGGGTGAGAAAAGGTGACCAATGCTTTGTATACACAGATGCAAAACAAGAAGGAAAAGGAACGAATGCAGAAAGTGTTGATACCACAGTAGGTATAATCTTTGGCAAACACCCTCTCAAAGCAGAATCATTCTTTGCAGGTTCTATAGATGAGGTTGGCATCTATAACCGTGCTTTGAGTGAAGACGAAATAAAGATAAACTATGAAGCAAAAGGTGCGGCAGTAGACCCTTCAGGTAAATTAGGACTAACGTGGGCTAAAATTAAGATTCTGGAGTTCTAATGCTTGACCGAATTAATTATTTAGTTTTTTATGTTAAATATTAGGTTTGTAGTAAGGCGATTTATCGCCTTAAAATGCAATAAATTGCATTACTACGAACCACTTAAACACAATAATTAATTCGGTTGACCACTAATTTCTAATTTTGGAGAATGTTATGCAGTTTGACGAAATGCCAATTTGCGCTAGCAAAGAAGAATTAGATACACCGATACTATTGATAGACCTTGACTTGATGGAATCAAACATTGCAAAAATGGCTGATTTCTTTCGCAATATCAGCAAAAATTTGCGCCCCCATACAAAGACACATAAAACACCCATCATAGCACACAAGCAAATTAAGGCTGGTGCTATCGGAGTAACCTGCGCCAAACTCGGCGAAGCTGAGGTTATGGTTAACAGCGGGATAAGTGATGTACTAATAGCCAACGAGATCGTCCCTCTGAACAAGGTTGAGAAACTCGTGGGTCTGGCAAAGCACGCAGATGTAATGGTTGCTGTGGATGATCCCGATAACGTGGAGAATCTATCCCGTGCAGCGCAAAGTAAAGGTGTGAATCTTAGAGTTCTTTTGGAAGTCAATACAGGTATGAATAGATGCGGAACGCTTCCGGGTGAACCGACATTGAAGCTGGCACAGAAGGTATCAAGGTCAAAAAACCTTATCTTTGCTGGGCTTATGGGATACGAAGGGCATACAGTCACCATACCTGACTTTGAACAGCGGAAACTTGAAACCGAGAAAAGTCTGACTATGCTCGTTGAGACAAAAGACTTACTTGAACGAAGCGGTCTGCAAGTCGGTATCATGAGCGCTGGGGGAACCGGTACTTACAACATAACAGGACAATTCCCCGGCATAACAGAAGTTCAGGCTGGCTCTTACGTAGTCATGGACGTATTTTACAGGAACGTTTTGCAGGATTTTGATTGTGCCTTGACGGTGCTTACCACCGTGATCAGCAGACCGAATAAGGACGTAGCTATAATTGATGCAGGCATAAAGACCACTACGAAAGAGGGGTTGCCCGAAGTTGTTGGCATCGAAGGTGCAAAGGTAATTAGTCTGTCTGAAGAACACGGTAGATTAGATGTTAGCGAATGTAATGTGAATCTCAAGCCCGGTGATAAGATAGAAATGATACCCAACCACTGCTGTACCACTATCAATCTGCATGACAGGCTTTATGGGATCCGAAATGGCAGACTGGAAACGATCTGGGATATTGCTGGCAGAGGTCGGGTACGGTAAAACTTTCTGACCCTGAATGAAAAAAGAGGTTTGATATGAGCAATTTACAAATATTGGGTCTTATTGGCATTGTGTTACTGATTATTGGGTTGTTTGTACCACTTGTCAAGGTGCCACTTGCGGGAGGGATCAGCTTTTACGATAGGAACACGACTGAATCTATTGTTGTAATTGGATTTGCGACTATATCGCTAATTCTAATCATGGCAAAAAGACGCTGGCTTTTACGAATTACAAGTCTTGCTATAATTACATTGGTATCATCTGTTGGAATACAAACTATACGGCGATTGCTGTCAGCCAAATCAACAGCAGAAAAGATCATTGGTGAGAAACTGACGCAAAAGCTGACTAATGTTGCCATCGAACAAGTACACGTATATTGGGGAATAGCATTTCTTCTCGTGGGTGCGATCCTTATCCTTATATGTTCGGCGCTCATCAGAACCCAGAAGAAAATTGATGAAAAACCAGCGCAGGAAGTTGATATGCCCGAATAATAGCATACAGTTTATGCAAAAGCCTATTTTCAAATATGTCTAACGAACTATTACATCGGATAATACGCTTATACACGTTTTTATTCATGCCCTGGCGCTATAAAGGGAAGGGCAGGAAAAGTGTAGGAGTCAGAATTGCTCTATATACTGGTTTTTGCTCTTTGCTATTGATCCTGTTTCTTTTATTGTTTATGGCATTGGGGAGGATATTCTTCCCACTTCCAATGTATCGCCTGAAACCGATGCCGTCGGTTGTCGTCTTTGACCGTAGTGGTAAGATTCTGCGTGGTTTTACAGCGCCAGACGAGATGTGGCGAATTCCAGCAGAGATCAAGGACGTATCACCAAAACTCCAGATGGCTGTGGTAAACTATGAAGACCGATGGTTCAGGTTTCACTTTGGAATTAATCCTGTTTCCATAGTTCGTGCGGCGATCACAAACGTAAAAGCAGGTGAGATTGTATGCGGTGGGTCAACTATCACCATGCAGATTGCACGTATGATGGAACCGAAGCCTCGCACCTTCAAAAGTAAGCTGATCGAGATGGTAAGGGCGTTCCAGCTTGAGTTTTCATACAGTAAAGATGAGATACTTGGGTTTTACTTCAATCTGGCACCCTACGGCGGGAATATAGTCGGTTCCTCTGCGGCATCGTATTTCTATTTCAATAAGGATCAGAAAAACCTTAGTTTGGGTGAAGCGGCTTTACTTGCCGCTATACCCAATTCGCCTACAATTCTAAGGCCCGATGCTTTACCGGGTTGGAAACCTCAGACACACCCAGTCAGACAGGCTCGTGATAAAGTCCTGCTGCGCCTGCTTCAGAACCACAAGATTACCCGTCAGAAGTTTGACGAAGCAGTCAGTGAACCCATCCCTACCGAAAAATTCCCCATGCCTTTCATGATCCCACAATTGGCATTGAAGCTGAAAGGAATGTACCCTGGTGTCAACAAAATCGTATCCACAATAGACAGCAACATCCAATTGCTTGCCCGTGATACACTCAGGAAACGTCTAGCGCCTTTAAGGAAACAAGGGGTCACAAATGGGGCAGTCATAGTTATAGACACAAAGACCCACGAAGTGCTGGCAATGGTAGCATCGGCGGATTTTTTTGACAATGAAGCGGAAGGACAGGTAAACGGTGCAATGGCTCCCCGCTCACCGGGATCCGCATTGAAACCATTCGCTTATGCACTTGCGATTGATCGTGGATTAATTTCACCAGAAAGTCTGTTGGCTGATGTTCCTGTTGATTACGCCGGTTACAGGCCTGAAAACTATGACGAGAAATATCGTGGTGCTGTCACTGTAAGGGATGCTTTGTGCCATTCCCTTAACGTTCCAGCGATCAATCTCTCTGCAAAGCTTGGCGAAAATGGCATATATGAGTTTTTGACAGACGCCGGTATCACAACACTGACTAAACCAGAAGAGCATTACGGTCTGTCGCTAATACTTGGCGGTTGTGATGTCACTTTGCTTGATCTGACGAATCTTTACGCTGGACTGGCTAACATGGGCAAGTTCGCTCCGTATAAACTTATACTTGGCGAGAATCAAGGCAAAGAAGGATTCGATCTTTTTGCAAAACGCAAAGATGAGATCATTCCCCCCCATCAAGACAAGAGCATGTCCAGAAGCCTTTTGAGAGAGGGAACTGCATTTATTATAACGGAAATTCTATCTGAAGTGGAACGCCCTGATCTTCCAGCGTGTTGGGAATCGGCTGTAAATCTGCCAAAGGTCGCATGGAAAACCGGCACGTCTCGTGGACACAAAGACGCATGGAGTATCGGCTATACTCCGCAGTTTACAATAGGTGTATGGGTTGGTAATTTCAACGCAGTAGGTTCTCCAGCGATCATTGGTGCAGAAGCGGCGGCTCCCATACTTTTTGACTTGTTTAATGCGCTTGCCTCAATATCTGACAAACAGTGGTACGTCCAGCCATTAGACGTTAAAGAGCGTGAAGTCTGCTCACTCAGCGGAATGTGCATGTCTCCACACTGCCGTCAATCCAAAACTGAACTCTATATACCGGGAGTATCGCCAAATCAGGAATGTACCATGCACAGAGCAATCACTATTGACAAGGAAACTGGCATGAGACTTTGCTCAAATTGCCGAATCGGGAGGGATTACGAGACGAAGATTTTTGTGATCTGGCCCCCGGAGATCGCAACGTGGCTAGAGCGAAACGGTGTAAACGTTGACAAACTCCCACCGCACTATACAGAATGTTCCTTAGTCGCATCAGGCGAGGGACCCATCATCCGCTCACCTTCGACTGACTCAGAATACATAATCCGTGAAGGTGTGGATATTGATTATCAGAAGATACTTCTTGAAGCGTCAGTATCAAACGATTGCAGGAGCATATACTGGTTCGTAGATTCAAAAATGGTCTTTAACGGTTCGCCAACGGAGAAGGTTTTTATCACCCCCACAGCCGGAAAGCATACAATCTTATGTATGGATGATGAGGGTCGTGCAACAAAGATGACATTTGTAGTCAGATAAGATCATGGTAAATCATGGAAGGAGAAGGGAAATTATGAATAGCAATGAAAGCAAAATTATTAGAATCTGTGGATTTGGCATATATAAAAATGAGCAAGTAGAAGCAGATATTGAGGAAGGGATCTGGGAGGAAATGCGGAACGCAAAAACTGAGCTATATAAAAATGATAAATTCAAGTTTTCAAATGAAATAGATAAAATATTAACAGATAAAAAGATAACTATACTTCTAAAGGAAGATACACCATTTGTATTTTATAAAAAAGATTCTGCTAAATTTGTTATTTCATATATCTGGTATGGTGAAATTTATTTAACTTTAGGTATAATAACACTTTTTCAAAAAGCTATCGCTAATTCTTCCTCTGATCGAGATAGAGAAAAAAAGAAAAATATCCTTAAAGGCATTATTGAATGCTGTTCAGCTTTACTAATAAATGTAAAGCAAGCTGAATATTTGGCAGAAGAGGTTTATCTGATTTATAAAAAATCCACTGGCTCTTTAGAGGATGGCGTATTATCACTATTTAAGAATACAGCAGAGCGCATATTGAAAGAAGCCAATAAAAACAACTGTGAGCAAGAAACAAAAACCACTGAGGTTTTGGAAGAGATAATAGGGAAAGTTAAATGCGCTAAAAATAGATGCAACAAAAAGAGAATATTGAAATATTTATTGGAATGTGATTTAAATGATAATGAAAAACAGCGTTTCAAAGAACAATGCTTATGTGTAGAAAATATTAACGATATAGAGATAAAAAACAAATCATTGCGTTACAAGGATATTATGTTTCTTCATAAATGTGGAACTCTCTATGTAATAGGTGATACGCATGGAGATTCTTGGTCAACAGAATACATTATTAAGAATATCGAGAAGTCACTGAAAAAAGATGATTTTGTCGTATTTTTAGGCGATTTTGTTAATAATGGGTTGCGGTCCATAGAAAATCTTATAACCGTTTTAGAATTTAAAAATAAACATCGTGACAAAAACAATGTCATCCTTTTAAGTGGGAATCATGAATTCAGGGAAACTTATCTCACTGTTTTAAAAGAATATTTTGAAACACACTGGAATAATTCCATTTTACATCCATTTCCATTTAGGCTACCATCCACACATTACGGTCATATAAGATTGGAATTGATAACCATGTTTGGTGTGGAAGAGGGTGAAGAAATCTATGAACTTTTTGAGCGATGGGGAAGAAGCCTGCCTTATATAGCTTTTAGCCAAAAAGGAATAATGATGAGTCATTCAATAGGTTTGCCTACAGAAGTAACACCTAGTTTGAAAAATTTGGCTGATGCCAAATTAGATGAGAATGACATTGAAAAATTTGATAAACTTGGTTACGAAGCATGGAAGAAGGATGCAAATACAATTCATTCCAAAATGGTTAATGAGAAAGATGGCATTAATCCTGATTTATTGAAAAAATTCAAACCTCTAGGAGTCAACGTATTTGTAGTAGGCAATACCCATTATCGTTCAGGAGATATTCACATAAAAGGGAAAATGAATAAAGAAGATGAAGAGCATTATGAAGATCATTATAATTGGGATATTTCTAGTCCAGGGATTTTTGCTACTACCTGCTCATCCTGGAAAGAAAGCCCTTATGCTGGGCATTATATGTATCAAGAAATGGTTGTAGAGTCTTTTGGAAACAAAGGTGATGATAAAGAAGGAAATAGATATAAAGAAGGAAGAACAGGTGAGGCTAAACCATGTTATATTAAGTTTGAGTGCAATACAGTAACTCAAATAACAAAAGAAAATAATTTAGTTTTGGTTTGCTAACTGACTCCATTGATAAATTCATTATTCAATCACCTTAGTGGCACGTTAATGCGTGCCTTTGGGCATAGGCACTATGCCCTTACAAATAACAATTGGTATTTACCAATAAAACCACTGAAAATCTTGAAATTATTATGAATAAAAAATTGATTATCATTATATCTGTTTGCATATTAGCAATAATATTATCAATAACGTTAAGTTGGGTATACTTCCGCTTTTCATATTTTGAGCCTGACACTACGTCATATCTTTTTCAGGCGAAGATTTTTGCTAAGGGAAAACTATGCTATGATGCCCCATCGGAATTTGGCTTCTCATCATCACCTCATATAAACATACTAAACGGCAAGTGGTATTCCAAGTATCCATTCGGGAATGCGCTGATGCTTATGTTAGGTGTGTTTTTCAACGCACCGTGGATCATCCCTGCAATAACAACAGGTTTAGCTCTATTATTACTCTACCTCATTGTGCGGGAAACGTACGGTACAAACATTGCGTTGATCGCTATTATTCTAGGGCTTATATCACCGGCAACACTGGGAATGAGTAGCAACTGGTTCAGCGAATCGGTCAGCAGGTTTTATCTGGCTATATACGTGCTAGGGTTAATAATAACATTGAAAAGCATTAAATCACTCACAAAAGAGAATACAGAACTCCCCCTTGAAAAGGGGGCTAGGGGGATTTTCAACCCTATCAATGCAAGATTTGCTCCTATATTAAAGTTGAAAGTTCCTCAATGGATATACCCGCTTTTATCAGGATTCGCACTTGGATATGCTTTTAACACCCGCCCGATGCCTGCTGTTGCTTTTGGTGTTGCTGGTGCAGGATTGACGCTCTACTGGATGATCCGTTATTGCAGGGATACATCATACCGTTTTGTGTTTTTTAGAAGAATGTCTACGTTCCTGTTACCATTCGTATTCATGATGGTGCTGTGCATGGTTTGGAACGCATACTTCACTGGCAATCCGTTGAAATTCACTCACAATGCGGCTCAGCCTTATGACAAATTAGGTTTCGGAAAGCGCACCGAGGGCTACGAACCCGACCTTGATAATGCCTTTGTCTTTACACCCCAATGGGCAGTTGAGAGGATTTGGCGTCACACAATACCATGTATAAGCTTTAACACACTCGGATGGGGATACTACCGTCCCAACCTGTTCCAAGCCTATCGGGAGAATCAAGAGCCATTCCTTACTCTACGGGTCATCCCATTAGCTTTTCCGCTAATTTTTATGTTGATACCTCTATTTCATCCATCAAGAAACCGTTATGATGTATTCTTTTTCTCGTTCCTTATATTGAATATGGCTCTTTATTTCTTCTTCTACTTTGAAGGCTCAACGTGGGGTGTCACGCCTGTCAATGCAAGGTATTATACTGAATGTACGCTATTGGGAATCATACCTCTGGTTGCACGAGGGATGTTTATAACATACAACTGGATTCGGAAAATCCCGACAAAGATTCCTGTTGTGATAATTGCATTACTGCTTGCGATACTGACTGTCAACACTGTATACACGTACATTTACATTGGCAAACCTTATCAGAACTGGGGTGCTGTTTATCAGCAATTGCCGAGAATAGTTAAACAGCAGAACATCCACAACGCAGTCATCTTCGTTCCTTACACACGGGACGCACCTTTAAGCGACTACCCATTCAAAAGCCTTTCAGAAGCGGATATTGTCTACTTCAGGCTAGGGCCAAGCAAAGTCTGGAGACTCAACAACAGCGATTGGCGCAGCGTCTACAATCAGTATTTCAAGGACAGGCAGGCTTATATCTACGAAAATGGAAAACTCATACAGCTTCACTTTGAAATAGTGACGAGTAATGGGTAACAAGTGGCGGGTTTATCAAATCCATTTTCTTGTTACTCGTCACCTTACTTGTATTCTTAGTGTGAACCATCTCGCCTGTTAATATTGTTATTGATCGCTGTTTTCTTCTGTAAAGCTAATTATTGCCTTGATTACGTCTTCATGATCTTGGGATAGTTTTTCAAAAGCATCACCGATATTTGACAATTCGAATTCGTGGCTGATGATCGAATTAAGATTTACGGCTCTTGAGTCCGCAAGCTCAATGGCGATTGGAAAATCCCGACAGTAAGTCATAGAACCCAGTAGCTTGATCTCGTCAGTCACGATTTTGGTTAAAGGGAGTTGAACGAGTTTGTTCCCTATGGGTTCCATCATGATGATAGTTCCACCTTTACTGACAAGATCAGTGGATTTTTCCAGATTCTGAGGTTTGCCGGTACACTCAATCACGAATCTGGCACCAATATCTTTTGTCAATGCCATAACCAGTTCTTTGGCATCATCCGTTGGAAGAGCATAATCAGCATCGAGATCCGCCGCAAAATGAAGCCTTTCCGTCAATGTGTCAGCGATAACTACTATTGCGCCAGAACGCTTGGTAATCTGTAAAGTCAAAAGGGCAGTAGAACCTGCGCCAATTATGACGACAGTATCGCCAATACTGATGCCAGCTTGTTTGATAGCATGTATGGCTCTCGACAAAGGCTCAATTAAAACTGCTTCACCATAAGATAAACTATCGTCTTTACCATATACCATTGACGCTTTTGCAACAACGTATTCAGCAAATGCACCCTGAGCGTTGTATCCAAGCATTATCATATTCTTACACATGTTATATCTGCCCGATACGCAGAAGTGACATTCCTCACAAGGTATCAATGGCTCAACTATCACTTCATCACCTTCGGAGAGATCATCAACGTTCTTTCCTATAGCGGCTACTTCCCCAGAAAACTCGTGTCCCAAAATCATCGGATAAGTAATATCTGGATGCAAACCCATGTAAGCCAGCACATCCAAGACTGATATTCCAACCGATTTTACTTTTATAAGTAATTCACCTTCACCGGGTCTCGGTTCTTGTATATCTTTTACAGTGATCTTGCGTGGTTCTTCGCAAACAGCCGCTTTCATTGAGTGGTCTCCTTGTTAAAATGCCGATTTATATAGTGTAGACATATCTTCTTTTGTACAGATTCGAGGATTCATAAGATGGCAATGATCTTCCATAGCCTTCTCTGCCATTGTCGGTATGCTATCCTGATTTACACCCACAGAACTTAAATTATCGGGTAATCCTATATCTCTGCACAACTCCTTCACTGCCTGTATAGATGCCCTTGCAGATTGCACAATCGCCATACCTGACGTATTAACACCCATCGCCTGAGCTATATCAGCGTATTTTTCGACGGCAAAATCCAGATTGAATTCCATAGTGTGTGGTAGCATAATTGCGTTAGCAACACCGTGATGCACGTTAGCTTCTGTCGAAAGCTGATGAGACAAAGAATGTGACGCCCCAAGTCCTTTGTTAAAGGCTAATGCGCCCATCATTGATGCCATAGACATATTCTTACGTGCTTCAAGGTCTGAACCATTCTCAACTGCACGTCTGAGATTATTTGCTATTAGCTTGATGCCTGTAATAGCAATCGCTTCAGCCATTGGGTTATACCAGTTTGTAACGTAGGCCTCGATGCTGTGGCTGAAGGCATCAATTCCAGTAGCGGCAGTCAAATGTGGTGGAACACTTATAGTTAACTCAGGATCAACTACTGCCAGTGATGGTGGAATGTGACGGATTATTCTTTTGCGATTGATTTCTGTATCAGTAATTACACTGCCAGTCGAAACCTCAGAACCTGTTCCAGACATAGTAGCCACAGCAATGAGAATCGGTTTATCACCTTTAACTATGGCTGGGGAAAAATAGTCTCTGATGTGGCCGGGGCGATTGGCTATGGACCTTATGGCTTTCGCAACATCAATAGGACTACCGCCACCGATACCTAAAATCGCATCACATTTATTCTTTTTATAAACCTCAAGCCCATCCATAACGTTTGTATCTAAAGGATTTGGCTGGACTCCGTCAAAAAGGGTGTATTCTATTTTAGAGGTTTTCAAAACACCAAAAACCTTATCAATTGCACCAGAGCTTACGAGTCCTTTATCAGAGACTACCAGTAATTTTGAGACGTTAAGCCTATTTATATATTCAGGCAGATTCCTGATAACACCGATGCCAAATTCAATAGTTGCACCAAATATCTGAGTTGATAGTAACTCGAATTCTGCGCTCATCAGATCATCCCTTTTACTCATTAATAATTATTTTTTTGTATTCTTTATGTCTTAGTGGTTTTCTCGCTAAATACCTTATGGTTTAAATGGCACGCCTCAGCGTGCCACTACGCTATTTTTGATGTAGGGACACGCTAAGGCGTGTCCTAAAATAAACATAACAAACTTAGCGAGAAAACCACTTAGGTTTAACATTCTGGCTACACACTGTTATAGATTAACAGACCGACTCCATTGTATAGCAAGAAACTAAGTGAGTCAACTGTTAATAATACAATCAGAAAGACTGATGTTCTGTCCTAGCAATGATCTCATCTTGCAATGCTTTACCAAGATCGCAGAAGTAATCACTGTAACCCGCCACTCGCACTATGAGGTTTCTATATTTGTCGGGATTCTCCTGCGCCGATTTTAACGTTGCAGCGTCAATTACGTTGAACTGAATGTGATGACCATCAAGTTTGAAGTAGGTTCGCACAAGTTGCACCAGATTACTAATACCATCCTCGTCTTTGAGTAAATGTGGTGTTAGTTTCTGGTTGAGCAAAGTACCGCCTGTACGTATATGATCCATCTTTGCTACTGAATTGATAACTGCTGTTGGACCCCGCCTATCTGCGCCCTGCACAGGTGAAACACCTTCTGAAAGAGGATCAAAAGCCTTTCGCCCATCTGACGTTGCGCCAGTTACCGAGCCAAAATATACGTGAACGGTAGTCGGTAGAAGGTCAATGTGATAAGTACCGCCTTTAGTGTTCCTGCGCCCATCTACTGCGTCATAGTATGCCTCAAATAAATCTACCATCACGCCGTCTGCATAATCATTATCATTGCCGTATCTGGGCGTTCTATTCAACAGCATCTGGCGTATCTGCTCATTATCTGTAAAATTGTCACTCAGAGCTTTCAGTAAAACCTCCATAGGCAGATCATTCTGTTCAAATACGTGATACTTTACAGCAGTCACAGCATCCGTTAATGTTCCAAGACCCACACCTTGAATGTAACTCGTATTATACCTTGCACCGCCGTCGTGATAATCCTTGCCTTTAGCGATGCAATCGTCAATCAGAATAGACAGGAACGGTGAAGGCATATATCTGGCGTAAAGCCTTTCGATAACGTTGCTCCCACGAACCTTGACGTCTACAAAATACTTTAACTGCTTTTTGTACGCCTCAAGTAGATTATCAAAAGTCTTGAATTGCAGAGGATCACCAGTTTCAAGCCCGATCTTTTGTCCTGTCTTTGGGTTAACACCGTTGTTTAATGTGATCTCAAAAATTTTGGGCATGTTGAGATAGCCTGTCAGGTTGTAATTCTCTTTTCCAAATGCGCCAGATTCCACACAACCGCTGTTCCCTCCATTCCGGGCATCTTCTACTGATTTACCCTGTCTCACCAGTTCTTGAATAACAACATCTGTATTAAATATCGAGGGTTGACCGAATCCTGTGCGGATGATTCGAGCCGCTCTCTTTACAAATTCGTCTGGATTTTTCTTGCTTACCTGAATACAAGAACTTGGCTGAAGTAATCGCATCTCCTCAATTACGTCCAGAATCAGAAAAGTAAGCTCATTAACAGCGTCAGAGCCATCTTCTTTTACTCCGCCGGTGTTGATCAACGCAAAATCGGTATAAGTTCCGCTTTCCTCTGCCGTAACGCCAACCTTAGGCGGTGCTGGCTGGTTGTTGAATTTGATCCAGAAGCATTGGAGTAGTTCCTCAGCTTGCTCTCTGGTTAGTGTTCCATCTTCTAAACCTTTTTTATAAAATGGGTATAGATGCTGATCAAGCCGACCGGGGTTGAAGGAATCCCACGTATTCAGTTCCGTAGTCACACCAAGATGGACGAACCAGTAATACTGCAGCGCTTCCCAGAAATTTCGTGGTGTGTGTGCTGGAATGTAACGACAAACTATTGCGATCTGCTCTAATTCTTTTTTTCTTTGTGGATCAGACTCCTGTTGTGCTAGTTCCTCTGCTTTTTCAGCGTGACTCTCCGCAAAACGGATCAGAGCATCTGCACAGATAAGCATCGCTTTGAGTTCTTCCTGTTTATCGTAAGCATCTGAATCATTCAGATAATCCAGGCTTTTCAGGCTTTTTTGAATATCTGCCTTGAAATCGAGTAGACCTTTGCGATAGATTTTATCATCAAGAACAGTGTGTCCGGGCGCACGCTGTTCCATAAATTCGGTGAAGATTCCTGCGTTATATGCTGATTTCCATTCTTCCGTCATTTCCCGAAAGATAATATCCCGCATGGACTTTCCCTGCCAGAATGGAATAATATTGTCCTGATAAATCCGTCTTGCCTGTTCGTTGACAGCGAATGGTATCTTTTTACGAGAATTGAGAATATCCAGATCATTCAGGCTATGACAGCAAAGTTCGGGATACGTGGGTGTCGCTTTGGGAGAAGTGCCTTTCTCACCAACTATAAACTCGCCATCGTTGATGCAGATTGCCTTACGTTCCATAAGGTATTGAAAAGCCATAGCGCGCTGAACAGGCATAGAGATCGCATCATTCTGACGATAGAATTCGGTCATTAATTCTGCTCTTTCAGTCGAAATGGCAGGTATAGCATCAAGGCTTTGCTGTCTCAAACGGGCAATCCTTTCGGTCATTGGCATACTATTAAACTCCTATCTTTGTGAATAACCACCATTTATTTTTTCTATCAATTTTATATTTATGAATGCCCCATACTGATTAACAAATTAATGTTTTACGTTGTTTGTAGTAAGGTGAATACTTCACCCTCACCGTGCCAAAATTGTATTTTTAGCAATTACAGTAGAGATTATAACTGTTTTCTCTTAAACTATCAATATCATCTTGATTATATATAGTTTGAAAAGTGTTAATAAGGCAGGAAAAGAATGGAAAGAAAGGTGCGTTTCTCATCATGTCAGAAACGCACTAATAATGTGAGTATTTACCTATTCATCGCAGTCCGCAACTCACCCCATGTAGTTGGCAGTTTGCCTTTGAAATTGATGCTTTCACCTGAAAATCCAGTGTCAAATTCTTCCACTGTCGAAATCCAGTTCCCTCCGCTAAAACCTCCAATTACATAAATCTTACCATCTACTGCGTCAGCACCGAAAAATATTCTTGGAGTTGGTATATTAAAAGCTTTTTTTGTCCATTTATCTGTCGCTGGATCATATTCCTCTACTGATGGAATAATGACGGGCCGACGATCTGTTCCTGATATAGCATATATTTTATCATTTACATTAGTTGCAGAAAAACCCCATCTCGCTGTAAGCATATCTGCTTTTTTTGTCCATCTATCATTTACTGGATCATATTCCTCTACCGTTGAAAGACCAGAATAATCATTTAGACCCAAATGTTCATGACTACCACCAATTGCATAAATCTTTCCTTTCACTACGCTTGTGGATAAGCCTCCTCTCGCTGTCGGCATATCGGCTTTCTTCGTCCATGTATTCGTTGTTGGATCATATTCTTCCACTGTCGAAAGAAAAGTTTCCCAGGAATCACCTCCTCCGATGGCGTAAATCTTGCTATTCACTGTGCTGGCGGATAAGCCGAATCTTGCCGTTGGTATATCTGCTTTCTTCGTCCATTTATCTTTCACCGGGTCGTATTCTTCCACTGCTGGTATAGGAACCCCATCACCAACATTTCCTCCGATTGCATATATTTTACCATTCAATACAACAGTAGATAGGTAATTTCTTGCCGTTGGCATGTCTGTTTTCTTTATCCACTTATCAGTTGTTGGATCGTATTCTTCTACTGTTGAATGAATAACATTACCCCAATCCGATGCACCCCCGATGGCATATATTTTACCATTCACTGTGCTACAGCTTAAACCTTCTCTTGCCGTTGGCATATCTGCCTTCTTCGTCCATGTACCACCTTCAGCTTGCGGTGCCGTGAAAAGTGCATTTTGCAGGCTTGGAACGACAGAACCGAATCCAGTGCCTTTCCACTGCTGATTAGATAAGACCGATATATTTGAAACCTTCAGAACATCCACCGGTATTTCTCCAACCTTCAAGACTTTGGATTCACTCGGAAGCGGTGAACCTGACATAGCACCAATAGTGTTAATCAGATTTAGGCGCGTACCTATGCTCAAAAAAGCTATGATAATTCCTGTCGCTAACGAAAGACCCCAGGGCAAAGTCTTCGGTGACATCGGATTTAGCCTTATTTTCTTTATCATTTCTACTATACGGAACGTAAATCCTGCACGTAATCTCTGCTGTTCAAAAGTCTCACTCATCATGTCAAGCATCTCCTTCCTTAATAGCGATCTTGCTCTGCTAAGTCTCTGCCAGATTGACGTGGGAGACATACCCAGAAATTCTGCGATCTCTATGCCATCCATGCCGCCTAGATAATGAAGCGTCAAAATCTGTTGGTATGTCTCAGGCAGTGAATCCAAAGCTTCATGAAGCAATTCAATCGCAGGATTCTCATGGGGTGAATAATCATTTAGCGACTTAGCGGGTTGATCTTCTATAAACTCACGGTCGGGGCGTCTAGATTTGGCTCGAAGCCAGTCTTTGCAAAGGTTGGAGGCTATGGCGTATATCCACGCATGGAAATCATCCCATTGTCTCAGAGTACGAAGATTCTGATAGGCTTTGATAAAAGCCTCCTGCGTTACGTCCTCCGCATCGTGGAAGTTGCGTAGTTTGGAGTAGGCTAGTGCATAAATACTCTCTTTGTATTTATCCACCAGCAAGCCAAACGCAGTTGAATCACCGCTAAGGCATTGGTTGATGAGATACCGATCAGCCATTCGCATCGCATAAACTCCTCCAAAAACTAATACACTCAATAAGACGCCGCAGAAAGAAGAAACCTGACAATGAAGTGAATTTTTTATTTAAGATTGAAGATTTGAGATTAAATGTATCACCTGAATGCGGGCTTCTTAATCTTTAATCTTAGGATTTGTAATTAAATAACTTTCCTAATAGGAAATACCCCCCCTGACCCCTCTCAAGAGGGGAGTTTAGGCTAATTCCCCCTTTAGCTAAAGGGGGAAGGGGGATTTGATTAAATAGGTCATATATCTAAATATCTCAAAATAGGGAAGTTATTTAATATGAATACTTAATTGTTTAGAAAGTTGTTCTTAGCACCTGCGCCTGACCTGTGCTTGCGGAACGGTGTGCCGCATCAAATATCTCAATTACGTGGCGTGCATGTTCAGCAGTAACGATAGTCGGCTTGTCTTCACGTATCCAATCCACTAATTGCATTATGTCCTCAAATACGTGTGATTCCTGAAGTGTTTTGTGAATACCGACAACGTGTGGTAATCCATCGTTCCCACCTTCTGCCTGAATAGGCTGGCCATTTAGAGTGTTACCAGTGATAACACCTTTCGTACCGAAAATTACAGGCATCCATGTATTCGGAAGCGTTCCAGCCGCTACGCCGTATACCAGACCAAAGAACGAATTTCCAAAGTCCAGAGTGATGATCGTATTGTCATCCATGTCAGTCGGATACATCTCTCCACGAAATTCCCTTTCATGGATGCGCACACCGGAGAAGGCTGTAACACGCTTTGCCGGTCCGAGTATTCCTGTCAAAGAGTGCAATCCATATACGGTCATGTCATACAAAGGTCCTCCGCCGGGACGTTTGAAATACCACGATGGGTTGATGTTAGACAGCACGTCTTCACCATGCCGAACAGACTCTTGCTCATGATACGTGCCAAATGCCGCTCCTGTCGCCGCCCAGGTGAGCGTTCCCAAAACACCATCCTGCACCAACTGACGAATCTTCTGATTTAATGGCCTTAGCATCTGCCCCGGTGACGCTACCAGCTTAACCCCATGTTTTTTGGCAAGATTGATCAGGTCATCTGCCTCATCAACGGTTGTAGTCATCGTCTTGTTAAAATGGGCATGTAACCCGCGCTCAATCGCCATTTTACCTTGTTCGTAATGAATACCAATAGGAGACGCAATTGTGACGGCATCCACGTTACCTGCATCCAGTAAATCTTCGTATCGTTCATAAAAAGCAGGTACACCGAACTTCTCTGCCGCCGCTTTAGCACGGCCGGGAGCTGGATCGCATACAGCAGTCACTTTTAACCGATCCTGAACATCCTCTTGTGTAAGATTCGGTAATGTGCCTCGTAAAGCCAAACTCCCAGCACCAACAACACCGATGCGTATTATATCACTCATCGTAAATTCCTCCAGGATGTCTTGTGTTCCCAGCCAACAGCCTTCTTAAGTTTTTCATTGCTTAAAAAAGATTGATGTCCTGTCATTTTTTCTGCCAATGGCAGTAGTTCAGGATTGAATCGCTCCACTAATTCATGGGAAGGCTCAAGTGCAGTGGTATCATTTCCATTTAGAAAATAAACGTCGTGAGATGGTAATTCATCAGCCTTTTCCATTAGCAAACGGTGTGCGCTTGCCACGTCCTCACTTCCGACCCAGCACCACATCCATGAATTCCATCCACCCGCCGGACCAGCATTTTTCGCCATCTGGATACGCCTTTCCTCTGGTGTGATTCCAGCAGGACGGGTGACGTAAGTGCGAATACCATAAGCACGGGTATAACTGGCTAACAAATCCTCACCAGCACGTTTTGAATAGCTGTAAGTATCTTCTGGATAACAGGGATGCGTTTCATCTACTGGCAGGAACTGGAAAGGGAAAGGGGTTTTGCTGATGCGATAACCATGCCCCAGAGCGCAGTTACTCCCTGTCATTACTATAATCTTTACCCCTTCTTTTACTGCCGCTTGCATGAGGTAATAAGTTCCGAGCATATTGCTCTTAAACGTTGCATCGAATGGTATTCCACGCTTTTCAGCTTCAGCACGCTGTCCGGGGTGATCTACTGGCCATGGCTGCGCTCCAAGATGCTGGATGGCATTTATTCCTTTTACAGCACGCTGGCAATCCTCAAAGTTAGTAAGATCACCCTGAATCCATGGGAATGCTGAAAGTTCCTCTGGCGGCTTACGCCTTGATGTAAGCACAAGCTCATGTTTGTCTGCTAATTCACGAACAACGTATCCGCCCAGCCGTCCGCTGGCTCCTGTGATTAATACTCTCATAATTTTTCCTCACTTCTTTTAATCGGGAATTTAGCCATGAATGTATACTGGATACAAGATGCAGGACACACGATGCTACTATCATGTGTCCTGCATCACTTTCCTATTTATCTGTGAAAATTCGTGGCTAACTAAAGTTTGTTATAATGTATCATCTTATACTATATCACAAAATCTGATAATATCCAATAGTGTGGAGATCATCATTGACCGAAGAGTAAGAATCTGATAGTATGGTTATTATAAACACTTACTCTTGGCTAACAATTAATATTTACGATATACAGAAGGTAAATTGACAGAATGATCTACCTTGATAATGCCGCTACCTCACGACCTAAACCACCAGAGGTAATGCAGGCAATGGCTGATTACATGGTCAATGTCTGCGCTAATTCTGGACGTTCGGGACACAAATTAGCAATAGAAGCCAGCCGCATAGTATACAAAGCTCGTGAAGCATTAGCTCATATATTTAACGTTGACGATCCATTGCAGATAGTATTTACGCTAAACGCTACCGAAAGCATAAATCTTGCTTTACAGGGAATACTTCAGCACGGTGATCATGTAATTACAAGCAGTATGGAACACAACGCCGTCATGCGTCCTTTAAGGGTATTGGAAAGTCAAGGCGTTGAAATTACAGTCGTAAGATGCTCTCAACAGGGATTTCTCGACCCGACAGACGTTAAAAAGGCTGTGAAGAAAAACACGAAGATGATTGTCCTGAACCACGCATCCAATGTGACGGGAAGCATCCAGCCTGTTGAAGAAGTAGGACGCATTACCAGAGAACACAAACTGATTTTCCTTCTTGATTCTGCACAGACAGCCGGGGCTTGCGAGATTGACGTCCAGAGGATGAATATTGATTTACTCGCTTTCTCAGGACACAAATCCCTTTATGGACCTGTTGGTATAGGTGGGTTATACATTCGCAAAGGCATTGACCTGAAACCATTGAAATACGGTGGAACGGGGAGCCTTTCAGATGAGGAGTACCAGCCAGATTTTATGCCTGACAGATACGAAAGTGGAACGCTAAATCTGGTTGGTATTGCTGGACTGGGTGCAGGTGTGGAATTCGTGACGCAAAAGGGTGTTGTAAACATCCGCAAGTGTGAATGTGATTTGACGCAAAAACTCATTAACGGTCTACTCTCAATACCTGACGTATCGGTATATGGCGGACTTGACGCAAAACGTCAGGTTGGGGTTGTGTCATTCAATATTCGTGGATTTTCACCATCCGAGATTAGCTTTTATCTGGAAGAAAAATTTGACATTCTCTGCAGAGCAAGTTTACACTGTGCGCCGTCTGCACAAAAAACAATCGGAACGTTTCCAGAGGGAACAATCCGCTTCAGTCTAGGAATATTTACAACCGAAAATGATGTTGATACTGCTGTAAATGCTGTGAGGAAAATAGCTTACAAAAAGTAGGATTAATTTTTAAAACTTTGCATGGGAAGTTAAGTTATGAATAAGATATTAGATGCCAGAGGTTGGGCATGTCCTAAACCTGTTATAGAGACAAGAAAAGCACTTCAAACCGATATTCCACTCACCGTTATAGTTGACAACAAAGCGGCAAGAGAAAACGTCTCAAGGCTTGCAACAAAACTAGGTTTTCAATTCCAGATCGAAGAAAAGGACGACGGAATTTACATCCATATAGACAAAGGATCGGTGGAAATTAAGCAAGAGGATATTCAGAAAGAAGAGCCAGAGAATTACGTCAATTGTAGCATCGGGGATATAGTGATGGTTATTGCTTCGGATACTGTCGGCAAGGGAAGCGATGAACTCGGTGGGATACTCATGCGCGCCTTTATGCACACGCTACTCGAATTAAAACCTCAACCCCATACCATTATCTTAATGAATAACGGCGTCAAGCTGGCAGTAACAGGCTCAACAGTTCTCGATGATCTCAAAGAGTTATCCGATAATGGTATAGAGATTCTGGTTTGTGGAACGTGCCTTAATTACTTCGGGTTGACTGATAACGTAGCTGTCGGTGAAATATCCAACGCCTACACTATTGCAGAGACAATGCTTCAGGCAGGCAAAGTCGTTAATCTATGAAATCTAAACTAAATTACGGAGTTGTGCTTTTCGACACCACTCAGGCGGCTATAAAAGCAGAGAAGGTATTGATTCAGACGGGGATCAAGATAAAGCTCATCCCTGTTCCCCGCCACATCAGTGCCAACTGTGGTATCTCTATACGATTCGATCTGACTATGATGGACGAGATAAAGTCAATACTCACTGAGAATGACGTTCCCATTGCGGACGTTCTACCTTTGGAGATTCGATAAAGTGTTGAGGTAGAATGTCAAGCGAAAAGTGAAAATAAAGTTCAATGACCGTTTTTTGACAAACTACTATCGTGACACTTGCTAGACTTTGTGTCAAGCAGTGATGTTAGTCAATACATATTATACAAGGAGATACAAGAATGATTATACAGGCTAATTATGAAGAACGTGTATACGCCGGTGTACTCGGCAAGATCATTGGTGTTTACGTTGGCAGACCTTTTGAAGGCTGGTGGTATGGTAACATCATGGAGCGTTTGGGTGAGATCAACTACTACGTCAACGAGCAGTTAAAACAGCCTCTTATTGTCACAGATGACGATATTTCGGGAACTTTCACGTTCTTCCGTGCGCTTGCGGATTATGGATATAATCGTAATCTAACCGCTCAACAGATCGGACAGACGTGGCTTAACTACCTTATCAATGAGCGTACAGTATTGTGGTGGGGAGGCATGGGGAATTCTACGGAACATACAGCATATCTGCGTCTTAAAGCTGGTATACCTGCGCCACAAAGCGGTTCCATAGCGTTAAATGGAAAGGTGGTTGCTGAACAGATAGGTGCGCAGATATTCATTGACGCATGGGGAATGGCATCACCGGGGGATCCTGAACAGGCTGTCGATCTCGCTGGGAAAGCAGGCAGTGTTAGCCATGATGGGGAATCCGTATATGGTGCGCAAGTCCTCGCCGCAATGGAGGCACAGGCATTCACTGAATCCGATGAAAATGAGCTGTTGGATATTGCTGTTTCATTTATTCCGAAAGATTCAATCATATACCGCATGATCGCAGACATACGAAACTGGCATATTCAGGATAATGACTGGCGTAAAACACGAGAACGCATTGAGGCTAATTACGGTTACGACAAATACGGCGGAAACTGCCATATAGTTCCTAACCATGCCCTTATTATACTTGGTTTGCTTTATGGTGCAGATGATTTCCAACGTGCACTGATGATCACTAACACATCCGGTTGGGATACTGACTGTAATTCCGCTAATATCGGGTGCCTTATGGGAATCAAGAACGGTCTGGAAGGTATAGACGCTGGACCCGATTGGCGAGGGCCTGTAGCAGATCGTCTGTATTTACCAACTGCTGATGGAGGCCGTACCATAACGGATGCCGTAAGAGAAACTTACGAGATTGTCAAAACAGCACGCTATCTGGCAGGAATGTCCTTTGAACCGCCAAAGAATGGAGTTCGTTATCATTTTGAATTACCCGGGTCCGTGCAGGGATTCATGCTTGAAAATAGTCCTGAATGTCGTGGAACGGCGAGTGTAACAAATGTCGAAGGACACAGCATTGCTGGTTCTCGAAGTCTTGCCATAAAATTTCAAGGCGTTACAAAGGGACGCACTGCACGAGTTGCAACACCAACCTTTATGCCGCCTGAAGCTATGAATATGAGTGGATATTCACTTTATGCGTCTCCAACGCTCTATCCCGGACAGACGATTCATGCCCGATTATCAGCAGATGAAAACAACAAAAATTCAGTGAGATGCTGTCCTTATATTCGTTTCTATGGCGAAGAGAACCGTTTGATCATAAAACGTGGTGACGTAAAGGAAATGGCTCACGGGTCGGATTGGAGATTAAGCTGGAAGCTTGACCCTGATATGAAAGCACCCATCGCTGAAGTCGGTATCGAGATAAGCTCTGATAAGCGTGTTGATGGAACAATCTATCTGGATTATCTGACGTGGGAAGGCACACCAGAGCTTACCTTTGGCAAACCATCTACTGGTGGCAATACGTGGCAACAGGCTTGGGTCAACGCCACAGATAACGTTAATTTCTTCGGTGGAGAGATGCCTACTTTCCGAATTATTCAGAATACTGACACGGGTATGCTAATTCATGGAACGAGAGAGTGGAAGGATTATACCTTTAATGCTACTGTAAATCCGCACCTAGCAACGTCTACTGGAATAGCGGTATGTGTTCAGGGACTTAAACGGTATTATGCGTTATTGCTTTGCAAAGATCAGAAATTACGCTTGATTAAAGAGCTTGATGGACGTTCTGTGCTTTTAGAAAAAGATTTCGCTTGTGAACTGGATCAGAATTATCAACTAAGTCTGCAAACGAAGGCATCTACGGTGATCGCAAAAGTAAACAGTGAGGTTGTTTTTGAATATAACGACACAGATCGTCCTTTGCTATCAGGCAGTATTGCGCTGGTCTGTGAAGAAGGGCGTGTTGATTTTGGTCAGGCGTCTGTAACCGGTAATCAGGGAGTAGTATGAAGGTTATAATGAAAATGGTATTATAGGATATGAAACTGCTTAAAGAAATAGTGTTTGCTCTGGCGAACGGTTTTATACTGTTCTTCTATTCAGAACGTCTGTTCTGGACAGTTTACCGCCCTGACGATAGCATCGTGGATCACATAATCACATGGGTATTCTATTCCGTGCTTGCCTACGTTTTTCTTTGGGTGGTAAAATATTTCAGAGTCAGGAGTCTATGGGCTTTATACATAGCAGGAGCCATTTATGGATGGCTTGCAGAAGGGGTTCTTACCTATACTCTGTATGGTACACAACCCGAAGCCCGCTTTCCCATCAGTGTTTCATGGACAGGATTAGCTTTTCACGCCTCCATCACTATAATGGTCGGCTGGTATTACGTCAGGAAAACACTGCTTGCAGATAACCTTGCAAAAACAGTGAAGGTCGCAAGTCTCATTGGGTTTTATTGGGGTTTCTGGGCAATATTTCAATGGCGGGAAACTCCGCCTTTCATTACGCCGATACCTGACTTCGCTCTATACGCATTTGTGATCTCATCTTTACTCATTCTGAACTACTGGATCATAGACAAACTTAACCCCGCCGTCTTTAGACCGGGAAAACTCGGGTTGATATTTTGTGTTCTGATCTTAATCTTCTTCTTTGTTTTTCAGAATGTAATGTCTCTCGGTCTGAAACCCATTATTATACTGTTGCCGCTTCTTCTAATAGTATGCCTTGCGCTCAGGAAAAACAGAAAGACAGAAACTCGTTCAGATCTACTTGATGTCTTAAATGGCAAGGTGAGAATAGCTAACTATCTGCTTTTGCTATTTGTGCCAATAGTAGCGACTATATTTTACAGTATCGCCTTTTTTGTGCATCTTAGTGTCATCCCTGTGAATTATATCTTATATTTTACGATGACACCCATAGGGTTTATAATGCTTATCATAAGTCTACTTAAAACTTATGGGTTGTGGACAAAGCTTTTCAAAGGTTAATGTCGGTTTTCTTAGCAACAACAAATATAAGATTTTAAATCTTCCCTTTTCAAGCTAATCTTTGCCCATAAGTCTGTAAAACCTTATGGTTAAAGGATTTGTAATTCCCCATTGAAAAGGGGGGAAGGGGGGATTTAAACGCTTCAATCTATGTAAAACGTCACTCAGTTTCATTACCCGATTATTTTCTTAAACTTCATAAGCCTTTGGCTACTAATATGTAGCATTTCAATTAAGAATTGGCATAAGAACACAAAGAGATTAGATGATGTGTAATGAGTTATGAGTATTTTCTATCAAATTGTTTTACTCATCACTCATTACTTTCTTTGTGTTTTTTCTTTTATTTATACACTGTTATTTGTGGGAAATGCTTAAAAGGCTGGTGACTATGTTTCTGCAAGCCTCGTAGAATATTCCCACGTCAACGGAGATTGCGATATACATTACTCCAGCATCCATCCAGCGTTTAGCCGATTGTATATTATCCGCAAATGTTCCCACAAGTTTGCCCTTTGCTTTTGCAGTCGTTATAACCTCCTCCATTTGCTTCAATACTAATGGATGATTTACCTCTCCGGGAACGCCAACGGATTGTGACAGGTCGTATGGGCCTATGAATAATATATCTACACCATCAACAGTCATGATTTCATCAAGATTCTTCACTGCCTCAATTCCCTCCAGATGTGCTATGGTGAGCGTTCTATCGTTTGCCATCTGGAAGTATTCATGGCGATCCATAGATGAGTAAGCCGCCGCCCTCACGTAGCGGCAGACTCCTCTGTCACCTCTAGGATGAAATCTGGCGGCAGATGCCATTGTTTTAGCATCCATTGCGTTTCGGATCTGAGGCACTTCAACACCTTCAGCACCTATGTCAAGACATCGAAGTATATCAACAGGATCGTTCCTGCTAACCCGAATAATTGGTGAAATGCCTGCAAGTTCAGCGGCTCGGACTGAATTCTGGGCAGTTTCAACCGTTATCGGACCATGTTCCATATCAATAATCGCAAAGTCAAATCCTGCACGACCCATGATCTCTACGACCGCAGGGTCTGTAATTTTCACAAACGAACCTATAACAGGACATCCCTTCTCCAACTTTTCTCTAAGACGACTTTTCATAACTAATACTCCAATCCATGAGCATCTTATACCAATTTCCAAAAATCATAGTGGAAAGAAATCCGCGAAAATCCGCGTTCTATTCTTATAAAAAAGTGAAAAATCATTTCTTAAACTTGCTTAAAACTAAAGAATTCCTAATACATTGGCGTGAAATTTAATTGCCTCCTGAATATGAGTGTCCCAGAAATTCCAATTATGCTCCCCCGGAAATTCCGCATAATCATGAGGAATGTTTAGATTATTCAAATGCTGGTGAAACTCTCTGTTATCCTCAAGCAGAAAATCCTCAAACCCACAGTCCATACGTATAGCTGGAAGTTTAGTTTTATCAATACGTTCAGCAATCGCCCAGAGATCGTCTTTACCACCAACGCAGTTATTACCATATATCAGGCTCATTTCGGGAGAAAGCTCATCTCGGAAAGGTTTATGTCCAGCGGCGACCCCACCCGAATGGCTAACCGTGCTGCAAAACATATCAGGGAATTTCATCGCTAACTTAAGCGCTCCATAACCTCCCATACTCAAACCAGCTATGACACGCCCTGAGCGTTCGGCCTGAGTATTAAAATGAGTATCAACAAAACTAACAACGTCTTTGATTATATGTGACTCATGTGCCGGCCCCTTCACAGCGTCACAGTAAAATCCTCGCCCGCCATCAGGCATTACTACTGCCAGTGGTAGATCACGAACGTACCATTCTATTCGTGTCCGTCGGCACCAGATCGTATGATCATCAGATAATCCATGTAGCAGATACATAACTGGATATGGTTTTTGCGCTGATTCTGGCAATATAACGTACATCGAGCATGCTTTTTGTAATGATGCGCTGTGATACTGTATACTTAAAAAAGCCATAGTATTTTCCTCCTTTTAGAATTGGAATGATAAATATCACTTTATTTTATACAATACCTGAAAATTTGTCTATGGATAAAAGATACTAAATTAGTTGAAGGTTGACAGTTGGTGTTTACCAAGTTATAATGTTTCGACTTTTATTGTATCGAAAAACATCAACAAATAAATACATTTGGTAGGATAGATATGTACTCATCTTTTGCTTTAATACTGGCTGGTGGACTAGGAACAAGGCTTTGGCCGCTGACAGCAAGGAGTATTCCAAAAGCATTTTTGAGTTTCGATGGCACTGGTGTATCGCTTCTTCAGTATACTATATCACGAGTTGCACATTTAACGCCTTATGATAAAATACTCATAGTCGCTGGACGATCACACGAAAGTGAGCTTCGCCTTCAGGTTCAGAACATCCCTGACGAAAACGTCATATTGGAGCCGGCAGGCAGAGGTACGCTTTCGTGTATAGGACTTGCGGCTTTATACGTGAAAAGACAAGACCCATCAAGTACCATTATCGTAATGCCGGGTGAACAGCTTATCTCGGATGATAAAACTTTTCAGAGAGTTATAGCTAAAGCTGTTGAATCTGCGCAGCAATTCGACTGTGTAGTCACACTGGGCATCAAACCTACTTTTACGGCAACCAGATTCGGCTATGTCCACATCGGTGAGGAAGTATCAAATTCAGGTAAGGTATCTGTTTTCAAGTCAAGGGGGTTTACTGAAAAACCCAATGCAGAAAAGGCATCGGAATTCGTCATCAGCAGGGAATACTTCTGGAATAGCGGGATATACATTCTCCCTGCGTCTTTATTATTCACAATGATCTCAGAATTCGCTCCTGATATATATGATAGATTATCTGAAATCGAAAATTACATTGGAACTTCAGACGAAAAGGAAGCTATAAATCGCATTTATCCCGATATGCGGAATATTTCTATTGATTATGCTGTTATGGAAAAGTCGAGGAATATGTTGGTAATACCCGCAGAAATGGGTTGGAATGACATGGGAACGTGGACAGAGGTTGCCGAGACGTGGGAAAGCGATGAAAACTCCAACTCCTGTTATGGACAATACGCTGGAATGGACTCAGGTGGATGTATCGTTTACAGTCCGAAAAAATTAGTGGCAACCATCGGCATACATGACGTGATAATCGTGGATACACCCGATGGTCTTCTAGTATGTGCTAAAGAGCGAGCTGATGACGTAAAACTGCTTGTGCAAAAACTGAATGGCACAAGTAAAAGATGACCGAAAGGATAAAGCTATTATGAGAATACTAAAATTTATCAGACATAGCTTTCTTTACTATTCATAAGCTTGCATTTTTAGCAAGTTTAAAAAATGATGTTAAATTTTAAGAAAGAATAGAACGCGGATGACGCGGATTAAACGGATTTTCGCGGATTTTTCTTTATTTATTTCGATCCGCGCAAATCCGCCTGATTTGTTCTTCCGTTACTCGGCGGAACGAGATCCGCGTCCTATTTCCTAAAGTTTAAAAAGGTTTCTTAAATTTGCTTTATTATGGTGAAAAATAAAATTAACGACTTGTGCTAATTCTTGTAAATTAAGTAATAAAGCCAGTTTGTAGTAGCTCAATTCATTGAGCGTTTTTATAAAAGTTCGATAAATCGAACTACTACAAACCAAACTAGCACAAGCTGTAAATTAAGAAGGAGCATGAAATCATGCGCAAACGAGTATGGTTTATATTTGGATTCGCATTTTTGCTGACAATTAGCCTGTTTTTAATCGGATGCGCTGTACCTGGATCAGAAAAAACACAGGTAGTATCCACTTCTACAACTGTATCTTCAGAAGGTCAGCAACTTGTAGAACAAAGATGTATAGTATGCCACGACCTTACACGGGTTAAAACGATAAGGAAAACCAAAGATAACTGGCAGATAACTGTTGATCGTATGGTAGGCAAAGGAGCTAAACTTAATTCGGAAGAACGTACGAAAGTGATTGATTATCTGGCAGAAACCCAAAAAGGTATTTAAACGGACAATGCGGAGGAATCTTCATGACTCACGAAGTTGGAGCGAAATTTGTTGATGACGTCTCGATGGTTCTCTGCGGTGAAGCAGGACAGGGTATCCAGACGGTTGAGCATCTCATGATACAAACATTGAAGCTATCGGGTTATAACGTGTTTTCGACACAGGAATATATGTCACGGATCCGTGGAGGTAACAATTCCACATCAATACGTGTTTCATCAAAAAGAGTATCTGCTCCTGTGGATAGAATGGACATACTGATCCCGTTTGGTGAGGGTGCCGTAAAGCACATTGGCAGGAGAATATCACCGGATACTTTGATAATAGGAGAAAAGAAGGTTTTCAAAGATGAATATGATGGTGATAACTCCATAGATGTGCCTATATCTCAAATAGCTACTGAAGTTGGGGGGCCGATTTTCGCAAACACTATCGCTTCCGCTTTAATGCTAAGGCTTTTTAACGTTGATATTGAGCTATTCAGTGATTACCTGAAAAAGCGATTCTCTGGCAAGGATGAGAGCGTTATACAGAAGAATATCAATGCCGCAAAGCGCGGCTATGAGATTAGTGACGAACTGCTGAAAAATGGCAGAATTCAGATACAGATTCAGCGGAACTCTCAGGTAGAAAACGAAATTATAATGGATGGGATTGAAGCATTATCTCTGGGAGCTATCGCAGGCGGATGCGATTTTATATCGTTTTACCCGATGTCTCCATCAACGGGTGTAGCGACTTATCTCGCTCAACATGCAAAGGAGTTTGGCATTGTCGTCGAACAGGTAGAAGATGAGATAAGCGCAATGAATATGGTAGTCGGTGCGTGGTACGCAGGAGCCAGAGCTTTGGCTTCAACCTCTGGAGGAGGATTCGCACTCATGGAGGAAGGAGTAAGCCTTGCTGGTATGCTGGAATCACCTGCCGTCATTCACCTTGCGCAGAGACCTGCACCAGCGACTGGGTTGCCAACTCGAACGGAACAGGGTGATCTGTTTTTCGCTTTATTCTCAGGACATGGAGAATTCCCCAGAGCAATCTTTGCACCGGGAACGATTGAGGATGCTTTTTATCTGACTCAAAGGGCATTTAATCTCGCTGACAAATATCAGATTCCTGTCTTTGTGCTAACTGATCAATACATGCTTGAATCGCATTACAACGTACCTTCACTTGACCCACACCGTATAAAGCCAGAGAGATACGTTGTCGAAACAAATTCGGATTATAAGAGATATAAGCTTACAGAGAACGGCATATCCCCAAGAGGTGTTCCCGGTTACGGCAAAGGTCTCGTGGTCGTTGACAGCGACGAACACGATGAAGAAGGACACATAACTGAAGACATGGACGTAAGAACCAGCATGGTCAACAAAAGGCTTAAAAAGCTTGAGTTGGTGAGTCAGGAAGCGATCCCACCTGAGTTGATAGGGAACCCTGATTACAAAACCCTTGTAATTGCATGGGGATCAAATTATAACGTGGTGAAAGAAGCTATGGAGAAATTAAGAAGGGATGATCTGGCTTTCCTGCACTTCAAGCAGGTTTATCCTTTACACTCCAGCACAGCGGATTACCTAAAGAAAGCAGAAAAGACGATTATAATCGAGAATAATGCTACTGCACAGTTTGCCAATCTTATAAAGCTTCATACAGGGATAAGTATTGGCAGGAAGATTCTCAAGTATAATGGTCTGCCATTTTTTGTTGAAGAAGTGGAAGCCGAACTTAAAGGCTAAATGGTTTTCTTGGTAAATGAAATATATTATATATCAACACACCCCCGGACCCCTCTCAAGAGGGGAGTTTAGGCAATTTCCCCTCTTGAGAGGGGATTAAGGGGTGTGTTAAAGAGGTTAATGGGGGAGTATTCTCTATATTTACATCTCCCCAAAAATGATAACGTCCGCCAACGTTCCAGTTTCCAATCCCTCTGCTTCAAGCGGAATCTTAACAAGCCCATTAGCCTTCACCAAAATGGAGATCATTGCAGATTTGCCAAGAACAGGTTCAGCAAGGAAGCCATTCTCTGATTTTACCAGTCGAACGCAAACGTAATCCTCACGTCCCGGCGCAGAAGCAACGTTTTTGCTTAAATTTGCTTTAACGTACCTCGGTTCCCATATCGCCTGTTCTATTCCCATTAGTAGTTTTATGAGAAAGCTGACAAAAAGCTCAAACGTAACCATAACAGATACAGGATTGCCCGGCAGACCGAAAACGTGCTTATCACCAACTTTTGCTAGGATGGTAGGCTTCCCCGGCTTTATGGAAACACCATGAACAAGTACTTCCGCATCATCCAGAGAGCGTATAACGTCAATCGTAACGTCCCTCGCACCGACTGAGCTTCCACCGGAAATTAATGCAATATCGGCATTTTCTAAAGCCTTTATCATCTCTAACCTTAGAATATCATAGTTGTCTTTAACTATGCCGATCTTTATTGGAATTCCACCAGCCTGCTGGGTGAGTGCGGACAGGGAATACGAGTTTATATCTCTTATTTGACCAATCTTCGGCGTCTGATCTGGTGAAATGATCTCGTCACCTGATGAAATTATTGCGACTTTGGGTTTTCGGATAACCTTTAACAACATTATTCCCGTACCAGCCAATGCACCAATGTCCTGCGGACGGATGACATAACCTTTGTGAAGCATCATCTCACCGATATGAAGGTCCTCATCCTTCTTGACAGTATTATCACCGGGGGCGACTGATCTGGTGATCTCGACAGTCTCATCATCCAGAAATTCGGTGTATTCAACCATCACGACTGTATCAGCACCTTCTGGCATCATACTGCCTGTGGAGACTCTAACGGTTTCACCCTGAGACACCTTCGTAGATGCAGATTCACCCATCTTCACCTCACCGATCAGTTTCAGATATGCAGGCGCACCCGAAGACGCTCCGAATGTATCCTTAGCCCGCACAGCAAATCCATCCATCGTTGAACGCTCAAATCCCGGCAGGTCAACAGGTGAGCTTATATCCTCTGCAAGAACACGACCTAGACTTTCCTGAACCTCTATTGTTTCAGATGATAAAGGGCGTGCAGTTTCCGTCAGTATTTCCCTGACTTGCTCTGGTGTTTTCACTTTGAAAAAATAGTCTTGTCTTTGCATCATAATCACTCGCTGTTAGTCAAACAGATTAATAATATTTCAACAACCATCATACTAATTCTCCCACTTGAAAGGCTTATCTTTCCCAAAATTTTATAAATCCTAATAAAATCAAGGCTTTTAAGCTCCAGAGGAGCGTAATATTTATAGAAAAAAACAAGGCACAAAATATTTAGCTCCGATAGGAGCGGTATATAAAAATCACATAAAAACTAGATCCCAGCCCCCGTTTTCACGAAGGCAGGCTCTTCGCTGGAATGACAAATAATGTTAAACTTGCTTATGAATTAAAGGCTTTCCAGCAGAAGCATCAACTCCGCAACATCTCGATAAGGTAAAGCCGGGTCGTTAGCCAGTGACGGGTCTCGATTGCCATTGAGGATCGCCCGCAGATTGGAGATTAAGGCTTTTCTACTGGGATCAGCAACTGTTCCTGAAAGCTGTGCAAGCTCTCGTTCCAACTGAGACACATTCCCTTGTTTGATTGCCTGAATTGCCAATGTATAAATTTCGCTCAATGGAGACTGGCTTACCCCGCCTGCACGGCAATAGGCAAGGTATGTCTCAATTGCCTTCTCCTGTGCCTGTTTGGCGGCGTCTGTATTGCCTGTGGCTTGCTCAAGATTATATAGAATAGCATAAGTCTTCCACGGTTCAGCGGCATGACCGTAAGGTTCTCTGCACTCGATAGCTCTGGCAAGTTCACGGCGTGCTTCATCATATCGCTTTAGCTTGATCAAGACTCTGGCCATGTTGCTACGAGCCACTCCCTCATATCGTAAATCCTGCAATTTGACATATATATCCGTCGCTTGGCTGTAGAACGTCACGGCCTCCTTCAGACGTCCCATAACATCATAAAGGTTGCCCAGTTCACCCATGTCACCAGCTTCCATCGCCCGATCTTTTTGCTGTACCCTGATAGCCAGAGCGCGCCGATAAGCCTGTTCAGCCGATTCAAACTGCCCGGCATTTTTATATACCATCCCTATCTGATGCCATATAATAGCAACGGTTCCCAGTTCACCTAGCCGCTCGAAAGTATCACGGGCTTCGTTATATATCTCAATGGCATCTCTATATCGTCCTTGACGTCTGCGAACAGTACCGAGACTACTTTTGCTAACAGCTATCCATCTTCTATCATCAAGTTTTTCAAAACGCCCAATAGCATTTTCGTAGGAATCTTCTGCTTCGTCCAGCCGTCCCAGAGCAGTCAGGCAATTTGCCCTTTCAGTGATGGATGCGGAAGCCATGTGTTCGGCACTTGTACCTCCCGCATCTGCCAGCTTTTGAAAACGCACCTGTGCATCCGCAAGGGGAGACAGCGCCGCTTCAGCCGCTCCACTAAAACGCAGCACCCTCCCAAGTATGATATATGCCATAGCAATGTCATAGTCAGCATCCTGATATGCGCCTTCACCCGCATCCAGACATCGCTTCAGAAGCCCTTGAGCAATATTGTATGCAGACTGCAGGTCGCCTCGCTCAATCAACCTGTCAATGTTTACTCTCTCTGCTTCGAATCTTGCATGGCTCCACACAACCAGTTTCTCCGCCGCTTTTTCCCGCACGCTTGTGGCATAAGCCAATGGCTGTAGACGACCAAGATATTCGAGTAGTGCTTCCACATTCCTAGCTAAATAAACCACCCTCTCAGGTGACTCCTTATCCTGAACCTGATCCAGCATCATCATCAGGTTGGGCAGTTCCAGCAAGGTCAGTCCTGAAGCTAAATTTGCATCTCTGAAACGTTGCCCATACAGAAAGTCTGTCAATTGCATCATCCCATCATCCCATTTTGTCTTCATCCCCTCCAGTTCTGCTTCGGGTATCTCCCCTTGCAGGTATGGCGAAAGGGCAGGATCAAGGCGCAGATGACCGTATCCCATATCCTCAGCCAACCCTACGCCGATCAATTCACCGAAAAGGTTTTGTACTGCGTCAGATTCCATACCTGTCATAAGACTTAAAACTACTAAATTCACCCCGCTGTGGAACACAGCAAGCGGCTTTATTTGCTCACGCACCTCTGGTGATAGTCGTCTCAGGGATAGTTCCACGCTGGCATATAGTGATTGCTCACGATCATCTGGATATTTCCTGTGCAACTGTGCCATTATCCTGTGCAGGTTGTCTGTGGTTGATTTTACACCCTGTCTGCTAACCTCTTTCGCAAGCAGAACCAATGCCCTTGCGTGACGATTGACCGCTTCCACAAGGTCAGTGATCTCCTGAGGAGTTCCGCCCGGGTCTGTCGCTTTGGGAGTCAATCCTTCGTTAGCCATGACACGGCTAACCAGTTCTATGGCGTCCTCTCTGCTCAATGCGCCAAGTACGATCTCACAACCCTTGCTGTCAAAAGGCTCAGGCAGTGCTTCTCTGCTGGTGAATACAATACGTGTGTCTGGATCAAAGTCCAACAGCGTATTACACAGATCAAACAACTCCTCAACAGGAATGACCCCGGCAGGCGCCTCCCCTCTGGAATTCGGCAGAACGCTCTCCAGATTGTCAATCACGATAATTGTAGTGTGATCAATCAATGCCCGCTCTATATGTTGCAGGTCTTTATCAAGGTCAGACGACACAGACCACTTATCACCTTCCGGCAATAACTGATGCCCCAGTGTGTTCACAATACCTCTTGCATCGGTGTAAGTTTCCATACTCACAAACGCAACATGGTCATAGCGGTCTGTCTTCACCAGCCATCTTGCAAGCTCTACAGCCAGAGCAGTTTTTCCCGCTCCGCCCTGACCACGTATCACAGCATAGTTTTGATTATGCAACAGGCGCTCCAGCGCCAGTAATTCACGGCTGCGCCCTACGAATGTATGCGGCGGTGTTTCGGGCAAGTAGCCCATGCTCCGCCGATGCTTTCTTATTTGTAGCTGTTGTGCATCTTTTTCTGGTATTTTCTTGACCAACTGAGGATCATTCTTTTCCTGATACATCACAGGCACAAACCAGTCCTTCATCTGTAAATCACCCGCACCCATTAGCTTTCCTCGATAGGTATCTTCTTCCAGCACGCTTTGACCTTCTATCATGGCGTTCCCAACACGGGACCCTTCTGCCAGTTCCTTATAGAAAGCCTGCACGAACCGTCGAGCAGTTTCTACCAGAACGCTGTAACTCATAGCGACCACAGATGAAACACCATCTTCCAACAGCCTTACAGCGACAGATGCGGTTGGATTCCCCTCTACTCTACCTGTTTGGCAGGCATCAAGGAATACCAGAGGGATGCGATATTCGCGCATTATAGCGGAGATTTCCTTTGCATCAACAAATTTCGGCTTCCGTTTAAATAGTATCTGCGTATCCACCGGATCCTCAAAGCACAGCCCGCCCAGACCATATTCTTTGCTGAAAACGCCGTGACCATCGAAATGTACCACGTCGAACTGATCTTTTTCTGCGTCTTTCAAAGCTTTCCTTAATGCAGGACAGGTCGGCGGTTCCAGTATGGTGAGTTCCACCAGATCACCAAGCTTTTCCATAGCCTGCACCAGTGGAAGTGCGCTGCTTCTATGGTCAAAGTAGTGAGTATATTCATCTTCGGGGCGCGGGCTGACCAGCAGGATATGGATAGGTAGCTCAATCTCAGGGGTTTGCTGACCATCTTGTTCAGGACGATCAGGCAGACAGCGGCGCACCCGTACTCTATTCCTGCCCTGAAAGAGATAGCTGCGACCATCATGCAGGAGTTCCCAGGGGAGCGACAGCAGAAGGCTTGCGGCTTCGTTGGTTTCTATCTGTTTTTCTTTTTCAGTTCCCTCTGGCAGTTTTGCATCAACAAAGATGGAGAATCGTCTTTCAGCATCTTCTTTAGTATCCAGCCATGCCTTCAGCACATCCTGAACCTCCGGCACCTTTAGAGCAGAATTATATAGGTCTTGGCCCCATTCTGGCAATTGATCTTCGATGCGCTCTGCACGCTCTTTGAACACCCCGACGGGCCATATATGATAGCTTTCCAGATACCAGCGGAGTTCCTCAGATTCGATAGGTCCCAGCGGCGCGGTGAAGGTAAATTCCTTGCTTTCTTTTTTCTCGTTGAGTTTATCAGTCTCATAAGCTAGTATGGCTGTCGCTGTGACTAAACGCTTGCCTTCACTGATTTGAGTTGAAGGATTGCTCAGCTTTAACAGCAATTCTTTGATTGGCTTAGGCACAACCTCCCGAATAGTCTGTTTATAAGAAGAAGGTAAACGTTCTCTCAGCGCTGCCATAATATCAGGCATGGCTTCTATCAGCCCTTCTATGTCAGGATTCACGGGTCTTGCTATCAGTTCCTCTTCAAATAAGGATAATGACTTAAACAATTCTATATCAACATCTGGTAAAAGCAGGGGTATAATTCTATAATCCTTTTTCTTCTCATCTTTTTTCACTTGTTGGGCTTTTTGAATCTCTTTCTTAACCCAGTCTGATTTTATAGCGGCTTGACTGAGGACGACAATAAAATGTCGGGAATTCTCAATAGCCTTTACAATTTCTGGCTCTAACTCGTCACCAGTACGAAGATTTGGGTTATCTTCCCAGACCTTTAACTTCAGACCTTCCAGAGCAAGACGCAAATCCCTAACAAATTCATTGTCTATAGTTGCATGGGAGATAAAGATGTGATCATTATTCATTATTGTACCTCCTGCAAGTTGATTTTTTATAGTATCTCTGGATTCCAGCCTTCGCTGGAATGACATCTGACAGGGGGTTTTTCATTCCTGCGTTTATGCTTTGGCTATCGCGTCGCATAATAGCACTCCATAAACTCACTATTCGACTGTTATTTTGAACCTGTTATCTCCATTCTTTGTTATATGTATCTCTTTCTTGACAGATTTACCACGTGAATCCTGAATATATACGTCATAGTTCCCATGAAACCCTCTGAATTTATACAACCCCGTTTTGTCTGTCTTTCCTTCTGTATTTGTACGCCATTCGTTGTGTATAAGTTCTTTCAGGGCATTATAAACGGGCTTTGGTGTAAGGTCTGCGTGTAACATACCCCCGCAAGGTTGCCATGCGCTGTAATCAGAGAAGTCCCACCAGCCGATACTTTCAACTTCGGGTATACTAAAGCACGTTTTATAGAATTTAACGGTATAGTCCGCCTGTTCTTCCTCTGTCCATGTACCTTGCTTCCACGAGTTTTCTATGGGCAACCCATCGGAACAGGGGGTGAATTCAGTGATATGGATCGGTTTTCCGAACTGGCTGTATTTCTTTACCATATCTATGACTTCATCCAGCCTAAACCTGTCTGTGCGGTTGATGTGTGCCTGTATGCCAATTATGTCGTAAGGAATATTATTCTTCTGGAAATTAGACAGGATATTCATAAACATATCCATCTCAGGTGAAGGCGTTATTTTATGCGCCTCGTTGATGGCAAGCAAAGCATCTGGATCGGATTCATGCGCCCAGATGAATGGCAGAGCAGTATAGTCATACATCGTCATGCCTGCAAGCGTAGTCTTTGCCCACGCCGCTTCGTTCACCACATCCCACGTATCAATCTTACCTTTATAGCGCGAAACTAAATCACGTACGTGCTTTTCAAGAGCTTTTCTTTGCTCATCAGCGGGAATATCCCTGAACCACTGGGGAACGTTGTCGCCGTGAACCCAGACGAGTGTGTGTCCCTTGACCTTTATGTCCTGAGATTTACACCACTCCAGAACCCTATCTGCCGCAGTGAAGTCAGGCTTGCCTGCGACAGGCTCAACTGAATTCCAGTATAAAGGTATGGTTGCGCAATTGAACAACTCAGCAAACTTTTTCTTGAATTCGTCTTCCTCTGCCTGAGTTTTCAATCGTGGCTGAAATTGGTAATGCTCAATCGGTATTTTTCCGCCAAGATCGCCAGTTATCAATGTCACGTTTGCCACAAAGAGAAAATCGCTGTTAGTCTGATTTACCTTGACAACTGCCGATTTAATGGGCTTTCCCTTTTTATTAACAACCTCGATGACAGCATCGCTTTTCCTGTATTTCTCAATATCCTTGTCCGCTTGAGTAAGGACATTTTCCTCAATTTTCTTACCATCTTCATCTATTGCAAAAGTTAATGACACACAAAGTAACAAGAGACACGACACAAAACAACACAACCTCATATTTTTAAACTCCATTCCTCCAAAATTTCACCAATTCTTATAATCCTCTCGAACTTAGTTTCGGGCATGACGTTATCTGCAACTCCAAGTATGATCCTGTCGTCAGGAGTTATCGTCCTGAAAAGCTCCTGCATGTAAACCTCAAACTTATCGTCGCTGAACGGCTCGCAGAGGATAACTGAGGGTATTCCACCCCAGATTATAACATCATTCTTCCATGCTTCTTTCGTCTGTTCCAGTGTACATTTCACCATAGGGGCAGTCGTGAAGCATTCAGCCATATCAAATCCAGATTCAAGTATCAAATCTAAAAGCAGGCTTGAATCAGCATCCGCATGGCACGCTAATATCTTTCCCTTTGAGTGTAGCAGTTGAGCAAATTCCTGAAAATACGGCTTGAAGTATTCCTCAAAGATAGGCGGCGGTGTCATCATAGAATCGAAATGTTCACCGTGTAGAATCATCTTTGCTGGCGATTCTGCCACTATCTTCCACATCTCTTTTGCATGATCCGTCATAACTGCAATCAGATGCTCAAACTTATCGGGACGGTCTATCATCTCAAAGACGGATTTTTCATATCCCAGATACTCACGCATGAGTTGGTGCATGGGGCAATCGCTGGTATTCACAAGCGGGAGACCATCATCGCCTATCTGCTGATCATATACGATAAATTCATCGTACGTCGGAATCAGCACTGTATTTTCCACCATGTATTCCACAACGTCATAATCTTCTGGGCGTTTTATCATATTTTCGATCTGGTATGATGACATGCCAGCTTTTTCGAGTTTCTCAACTACTATGTGCTTTGTGGAAACTGTACCAATCGGGGTTACGTATTCCGTGAGCGTCTCATTGCCGTTTTTATGCACTCTGGTTTCAACGTTTTTTGTATGTGTAGAGAAAACACGCCCATCTCTGGCAGGCGTTCCCATTCCTAAATCCTTTTCAATATCACGGAGATTCCAGTCACGATATTTTTCAGGGAGAGTGCCTGCGTTCTTATGAGCGCTATACCATAGCAGTAATCTTGGAATCCATGGGATTTTATCCGGTCTTTTACCATCTATTATTGCGAGTATTCTTTCTCTGTTTGTCATGGTTATAATCCTATTTTATTTAATGAATAACTCAAAGGTCCATCTGAGACATTTACAGACTCAATATTAACGAACTGATTAATAGAAGTCAAGTAAAAACGATAGCTTTCAACTTCACGCTTGACGGTTACTCGGTCTTTTGATATTCTTATCCTGTAAACAACAACACTTTGGTCCCAAAAGGCTTTAAGCAAGTTTGAAAAACTATTGTAAAATTATATCATGACGATGTATACTTAAGAAAAAATAACATTTAACCTAAGGAACTTCGCCATGATATATGCTAAGATTGA
>Ga0315274_10001248_pt1 | contig 39284 bp, 26 predicted proteins | sample YL17G02_20_MG_FD_203700 | JGI IMG/M metagenome (GOLD analysis project Ga0315274, IMG submission 203700) | Sediment microbial communities from Yellowstone Lake, YNP, Wyoming, USA - YL17G02_20 | ecosystem: Environmental > Aquatic > Freshwater > Lake > Sediment | place: USA: Wyoming | collected...
TGTGTGTGGGTCCTGGGGTGGGGGGGGGCCCCCCCGCCCTTTTTTGGCCCCCCCCCCCCCCCCCCCCTCACCACGCCCGCCCCATCCCCGCCGCCGCCCGCTTGTCCCGGCCGCCCACCACCACCACCAGCTTGGACATGAGCATTCTCCAGTCGGGGCCGGGGGCGGCGGCGAGTTCCGACGCGTCGAGGTAGGCGGGGAGCGACACGTCGCCCGCGTCGAGGACGGAGACCACGTGCTCCAACCCCCCCGCCCCGTCCCGCCGGGACGCCAGCGCCAGGCGCAGGCCGGACGCGGCGTGCGTGTAGACGACGGCGCCGTCGGCCCGGGGGGACGCGGTGAAACCGGCGTCGGCCGCGGCGGCAAACGGGGGCGGCGGGAGCGCGCTGCCGGGCCCGGCCGCGTCGCGCGCCACCGCGGCCGCGTACGTGGGCAGACGCAGGGCGCCGCCGGGCACGGCCGCGTGCGCGGCGGGTGCCGCGGCCCGCGGCAGGCAGAGTTGGGACGACGCGTCGCCGCCCTCCGGGCACCACGCGGCCGCCAGGTGGCGCCGGGCGTCGCCGCCAGGATCGAGGCGGGCCACACCACCCCCACCGTCGTCCAGGAGGCACGCCTGCACGCCCGCGTCGACGGCGTCTGGCTTTTGCGCGCGGCGGTGCGCGGCCGCGAGCGCGCGGCGCAGGTCGGCCGCTTCGGCGCGCGCGTCGAGCACGGCATCCTGGGCGTCCAGGGCCGCGCCGCGGGCGGCGGCCAGGTCGGCGTGCGCGGACCGGAGCTCGTCGCGCGCCGCCGCGGCGCCGGCCGCGGTCGCGGCCTGGCGCTCGGCCTCGGCGCGCCAGTGGTCGGCCAAGCGGGTGGCGGCGGCGACCGACTCTTCGACCTGAGAAAAGAGGGTGGGAGGTCGGCGCCGAAACGCGACGCGCGCGCACGCTCCGCCCCCTTCTTCCTCCTCTCCCCTCCCCCACCTTGCGGTCGTGCTCCTGCAGCAGCTCCTCCACCTCGTCGATGCGCGACTCCTTGACGCGGCGGTACTTGTCCTGGAGGACGGCGAGCTCGTGCTGAGAGGGGTGAGAGGGGGAGGGGGTCGGCCGTTTTCGAGCGGTCCGCCGCCAGGTACGACCCATGCCGCCCCATCCCGTCCAGCTCCTCTTGCCTGCAGCCTGCGCAAGGCGTCCGCCGCCGCGTCGCCCGCCTCGGCGTCGGCCGCGGGCGCGAAGCGGACGGCGGGCGCCGCGCGCGCGCGGTGCGGCGGCGACAGCGCGCCCCACGCGGCGGCGCCCACGGACGCCGCCCCCCCATAGTCGTCGTAGCGACCGTCGTCAGTTGGGGAGCCATAGCCCGCGGAGAAGGAGCCACCGCGCGGTGGCGACCGTGCGCCTTTCGCGCGCTTGCCGCCGCCGCCGCGCGCGCGCGCCCGGTCGGACGAGTGGGCGGACGTCGAAGGGGCGCTGCCGCGCCCGCCCGCGGGCGCGGGGGCGACCAGGGCGGCGCGCGACTGGGCGAGGCCGTGATGCGCGCGCTTCGGGGCGCGCGGCTTGGCGGCGTCGGCGCCCGCTTTTCCGCCCGCCTTGTGCGACTTGTGCGCGACCCGAGGCTTGGTGGCGGGCTTCGGGGCGGCGGCGGGCGCGGCATGGGGCGCGCGCGCCGCGCCCGCCCCGTTTTCCTTGCCACCGCGCTCCGGCGACCCCGCGCCCGCCGCGCTCGTCGACTTGAGCCAGGCGGGCGTGCCGCCAAAGTCAGCGCGCGTCAGGGAGTAGTCGACGGGCGCGCGGCGCCGCAGGCCGTGCGCCGCGTCGGCCGCGGTGGGGGGGTCGGCCATGGCGGGTGTGTGGGGGGAGTGGGGTGGGCGCCTGGGCGCTCGCGGCGGGGCGGCGGGGCGGCGCCGGGCGCGGGAGTGGCGCGTCTGTCCGCGGCGCGGCTCGAAACCGCCGCAGCCGGCGGCAGGACTGGCGCCCTCTTCCGGCGCCTGGTTCCCGTGCCGCGCCGACAAGGCGCACATTATGCGCGCACCGGGATTGGTCTCGCGCGCGCCGGCCTCGCCTCGGCCCCCCGGCAGCGGCGCCCCGCCCGCCGCCGCCCGCGCGCCCCCGCCACAACCACCCCCTCCCTTAACCACCGCACACCTCCCTCGACATGTTTTCCACTGTGGCCGACTCTGTCCTCTTTGTGTGCGTCGCCGCCGCCCTGGCCCTGCAGGTGACCGCCGCCGCGACGGCGCCGCTCACGCGCCGCCTGTCCCGCGGCCGCTCCCTCGGCTCCGCCTGGCGCGCGACCGACGAAGCCATGAACGCGCTGACAGAGGCGGCGTGGCGGCAGGGGGCTGCGGTGGTCGGGTGAAAGGAGGGAGGAGGGGCGCGGCGGCGCGGCATGCCACCTCATCCCGCGGCCCTCTTTTTTCCCGCGCGCGCGCCCCGCCGCTGGAGCGCCCCGACGCGTTGCGCGCGATCGGAGAGCGCCCGGGGCGGGGGGCAGTTTTGTAAGAGGCGCGGACAGCGACAACAAAGGGCGCGCCGGCGGCGGAGGTAACCGCTCACCAGCGCGCGGCGCCGCGGCACTCTCTCCCGCCGCCAGTCGCGCCCGCCGGCGCGCGCGCGTGCTTCTCAACTCTTCCACCCGTCTCGCCCGCGCCCGGGGTGAGGGAGCGGGGCGCTCGGGGGCGGCGGCGGTGCTGGGGCGGCCCCGCCCCCGAAATAGCTCCACCCTCCTTCCCAATCCCCGCGCCGCTTTTCCGCCCCATCCCAGCCCCATGGCGACTACCCGGGACCGCGCGCCGCGCGCCGGCGCGGCGGCGACCGGCCCCGCGCCTTCCCTCGCCCCCTCCGCGCGCCTCCGCGGCCAGCGCGCGTCGCCGCCCGGCCTCGTCGAGCTGACGCCTGCCACTGTGCACGTAACGCTGGAAATGACACCGGGGGCCAAGCTTCGGGGCAGGGTCAAGGCCGCGGCCGCGCCGGCGCGCAAGGCGGCCCCGCCGCGCCGCGCCCTCCCCCCTCCCTCCACCACCACCGCCACCCCGCGCGCCGCCGCCGCCGCCGCCGCGCGCGCGCTGGGCTACAAGGTGCTGGCCGCCGCCCTGGCGCGGCGGGCGGCTGCCAAGGAGGCCAAAAATGCGGCTGCGGCGGCGCCGGCCGCCGCGCCGCCCGCCCCCGCCACCCCCACCACCTCCAACGACACTGACGCTCTCGCCGCCCAGCTGGCCCGCCGCGCGCTGCGCCTGGCGGCGGCGGACGTGGCGGAGGAGCGGGAGTTGGCAGCGCTCGCCGACCGGCACGCAGCTTTTGCCGCCGCGGTCGTCGCGGCGGAGCCGCCCGCGCTGGGGGAGGTGGTGGCGGCACCTGCGGCCGAGCTGGCCGCCGCTGTCGCCTCCGAGCGAGTGGCCGAGCCGGCCGAGGAGCCCGCAGCGGTCGCCGACACCCCTCCCGTCCCTCCCCCTTCCGCCCCCCTCGCTCCGCTGCCCGACGCCGCCTACGTGCGTTCGCCGTCGCCGGTGACCGTGCTGGAGGTGGCGGACAAGGAGGAGGAGGGGGTGGGGGGTGAGGGCGGCGAGGGGGGCGACGCGGTCGAGGCCGGCGCGCCGGCGCCAGAGGCCGAGGCCGTGGCCGTGGCCGATGAGAATGGCGAAGAGGTCGAGGCGGTGGTTGATGAACCGGCGGCGGCGGCCGAGGAGGAGCCAGCGGCGGCCGTCGAGGAGGCGCCGGCGGCGCTGGCCGAGGAGCCGCCCGTGCCGGCCGGCACCGACCCCGCGGCCGACGTCGACGTGACATTGGTCGAGGCCCCGTTGGAGGCCGAGCCTGAGGCCAAGTGTGCGGCCGGCGCGGCGGTCGCCGACGCGGTCGGCGTGGCGGCCGCCGCCGCAGGGGAACCGGCCGCCGACGCTGTTGAGCCCGTTGCCGCCACCGAGGAGCCGTCCACGGACGCCGAAGAGCTGGAGCTGGCCGTCGCCGCCGAGGAACCGGTTGCCGCCGCTGACGAGCCGGCGGTCGACGCCGGCGAGCCGGCGGTTGCCGCCGCCGACCCCGAGCCGCCCGCCGACGCCGACGCTGCGTGCCCGCCCGTGGAAGGCGACGAGGCCCCGCCCGCGGACGACAGCGAGCCCCCGCCCGCCGACGGCGCCCCTTCCCCGCCCGACGCCGACGCCGCGTTCCCGCCCGCCGACGATGCCTCGCCCCTGCCGCCGCCTCCCGCCTTCCCCGAGCCACTGCACCACCTGGAGTCGGCGGCGGAAGGGGACGAGGAGGCGGCGGTGGAGGCGGAGGAGGGCGGCGCCGACGCCGACGCGCCGCGCGACAACGGCGCCGACGACCCCCTCCCCGACCCGCCCCTGGACGGCGGCGACGACCCGCTGGCGACCGCGGCGGCCGACGCGGCGGCCGCGATCCCGGGGGAGGATGACGGGCAGGAAGAGGAAGAAGGGGAAGAGGCCGCCGCCGAGCCGGCCGCGCGCGTCTCGGCCGCCGGCGGCGACGCTGGCGCCGCCGCCACGATCGATTTTTACGGTGCTGCGGCGGATGGCGAGGGCGACGGCGGCGGCGAGGGCGCGGGCGACGAGTGAGGGCGTGGGGGGAGGTGGAGGGGAGGGGCGTGTCGCCTTTCCGCGCATTGCGGCCACGTCCTCTACTCCTCCCACGCCCCCCCCCCCCGCCCCCCCGCTCCCCGCGCCCATGGCCGACACCGCCGCTCGGCTTCAGGGCGTTCACGCGGAGCTCGAGCGCTGCGTCAAGGAGGGGTGCACTTTTTCCTCGCTCGATGGCCCGCAGCACGAGCTGGACGCCATCGACGCGTCCCGCTACCACGGCGAAGCGGGCGGACTGCCCGACATGCAGTACAGTGAAGAAATCGACGCTTGCTACGGTAGGGAAGAGGGAGAGGCACATTGGGTCAATGGTCGGCGGGCGGCGGGCGCGCGCGGCCCCGCGGCCGGGTCGCCGCCTCTCAAAAGTGTCAAAATGATGCGACGTCACTTTACATGGCGGTGCCGCGACCGGAGGCGGCTCCGCCGGCGCGCTGGGCAAAAAAGCGCCCCTCGACACCCCACCACCCGCCCCTCCTCAGATTTATTAGCCGCGGCTCTGGACGCGGCCAGTGACATCGACGCCAAACTCGTGCCCACCCTCAAGCAACTGCGAGGCATTCGCAAAGCGCTCGCGCGCCTCGCGCACGCGAAAAAGGGCCACACGTTTGACGACATCGCGCACTACCAACAGATGCTCGACGCCATCGGTCTGTGGAGGCGGTGGGTGTGTTGGCGGGGCGTGCGGAGCGCCCGTCTCGTTTTGTTTTGTTCCGCCCACCAAACCCTCTCCCCTCCCTCAGACTCTAGTCGCGTCGACGGCATCTTCGGCGGCGACAAAGCCCACATCCCAGCCGGTCAGGCGCAGCTCGTGGACACCCTCGCCGCGGCGTACGAGGCGGTCGGCGCGCTCCAAGAAACCGCGACAGACTCGTCGGGCCGCGTCGCGGAGGTCGTCGCCGCCCTCGCCAAGCACGTCGCCCACCTCAAAGCGCTCCTGGAAGAAGACGACACGACGCGCGCGGGGTTTGAAATGAAGCGGGTGCAGGGGCACCTCCAGGAGCTCGACTCCGAGCGCCTCGCGTCGACGCCGGCCGGCTGGGGCGTCAAGGGCGGCGTCGTCCCGCCCGGCCAAGCCGCGGCGCAGGGGCTGCTCGAGGAGGCGTTTGAGCTCGTGCAGGCGCTGCACGACAAGGGGGCGTGAGGAGGAAAAAGGGAGAGGGGGGGGTTGGGGCGTTGCGGTGCTGGGCGTCGAGGCCGCGCGCTAGGGGCGCGTCGCCGCCGCCGTTGGCGGGCTGGGGTGCGCACCGGCCGGCCCTGTAGGTACAGGGGCGGAGAAGAGAGGAAGAGGGGGAGACTCGACCGGCTAGCCGCAGCGCTCACACCTCTCTCCGCCGCCCGCCACCTCTGGGCGCGCGCCACCATGCCCACCCCCCGGCGCCGCCCCGCCAGCGCCCGCCGCGCACCGCCGCGCCGCGCATCGGCCGCCGCACCACCCTCCCCCCTCTCTCCCCGCGCCCGGGGCGGGGTGGCCAAGCCGCGCCCGACGGGCGGCGGGCCGGCGCGGCGGTTCTTCGTGGGGCCCGCGATTTCGGTGTACCAAAACTCGGGCGACCCGCGCTCCAACTGGGCCGCGTGGGAGCGCAAGCGCGCCTGGCTCGGCCTGCGCCCCACGATCATGAGCGGTGCGTGGGGAGGGACGAGGGGGGGGAAGGGCCGAGGCGTGGAGAGAGGTCGCGCGGCGCGCCCACACCCTCCCCGTCCGCCGCTCCTCCAGGCCACCGCTGCGGCGTCTCGTGCGATTTTTGGAACCGCTTCGAGCACGACATCGCGCTGACCGCGGCCATCGGGTCGAACGCCATCCGCATCTCGCTGGAATGGTCGCGCTGCGTCCCGGCGCCCGGCGCCGTCGACCGCGGCGCGCTCGCCCGCTTCCACGCCATCTTCGATGCGTGCGACGCGCGCGGCATCACGCCGCTCGTCACCCTGCACCATTTCGTGCAGCCGCAATGGTTTGACGAGGCGGGCGGGTGGGACGCGCCGGGCGGCGCGCGCCACTTTCTCGAGTGGACGCGCCTCGCTGTGACCGAGTTCGGCCCCCGCATCCGGTCCTGGTGCACGTTCAACGAGCCCGGCGTGCTCGTGTCCTCGGGGTGGGGCACCGGCTTCTTCCCGCCGGGGCGCACGCTCGCGGTCGGCGCTGGCGGGCGCGCGCTGCTGGGCCTGCTGCGGGCGCACACGGCGGCGACCAAGCTCATTAAAAGCTTGCCGGCGGGGAGGACGGCGGAAGTCGGGATCGTCCACAACATCATGCCGTACGCGGCGGCGCCAGTCCCTTTCCTGGCCGGCTGGACCCCCCCCTGGGCCCGCGCCGCCGCCGCGCTCGGCCACCGCCTGTGGGGCAACGACACCGTGGTGCGCTACCTGGAGACCGGGGAGTTTGAGTGGGCGCCGCTGGGCGCGTGGGGGCCGGGCGCGCTCGCCGCGCGCGACGCTAAACCCCCGCTCGACTGGGTCGGCCTCAATTTCTACGGCCGCGTCCTGCTCGACCCCCTGCTCCGCCCCACCGCCGCGCCCGGGGAGGCGGTCACCGACTTCCGGCAGGGCGTGTGGCGGCAAGGCTTCTTCGACGCGCTCGTGTCGATCTCGTCCCTCGGCGTCCCCGTCCTCGTCATGGAGACCGGCCTGCCCGACGCGGGCGACGCCGTCAGGCCGATCTGGGCCAAGGAGTACATGGGGGCCGCGCTCGACGCCGTGCGCGCGGGCGTCGGTGCGTCGGGCAAAGATGCGTGGGGGGTGGGTGCGCACTCCAAACCCCGCCCCGTCCGACCAACCCCCCCCCCACCCCCCCCTCCCCCCCTCGTCAGACTTGCGCGCCATGATGGTGTGGACCCTGACCGACAACTTCGAGTGGGCGTTTGGCCGCCACCCCAAATTCGGCCTGTTCAAATGGGACGCCGGCGACCCCGCCCAAACGCGCACGCCGCGCGGATCGCTGCCGGTCGTGCTGCGCGAGCTGGCCCGGCTCAAGCGCGGGGTGGAGCGGGCGTGGGAGGAGAAAGGGGTGGAAACCGACGCGGGCGGCAACGCGCCGCCGGGCGCGTTTGCGACGCGCGCGGGCGGCGCGGCCGCCGTCGCCGCCGCGGCCGCGCTCGTCGATGGTGCGGGGCGCGGGCGGCGGCCGGCGTCCGCGGCGCGCGGCAAGCGGGCCGCGGTCGCGGCGCCGGCGCGGCGGTCGGCGCGTGCGCGCGCGTGAAGAGGCGTCGTTTTTTCCTGGGGCCTGGCCCCGCCCTCCTCCGCACTGAAAGCGAGTCTTGTGCAACACCATCGCCCCGCGGCGACCCCCAAAAAGGAAACCCGTAACAAAAAAGCGGGCGTCGGCGCGCGTCGGCGCCGACCCTCTCGTGGACGGAGAGGTCTCTCCGTCCAGCATTTCAAAACTGCGCGCGCGCGTGTGTGTCTCTAAGTAGTGGTGGTACAGAGCGCGGCAGGGGGGGTAGCGGTGTGTGTGGTGTCGGCCTCTCTCTATCTCTCATCTCGCTCCAGCGTCTTTGCTCGTCCTCTCACCCTCAGCGAGGCGCCTGCCCGGGCCCTTGCCGCGCCTGGGGGCGGCCGGGGCGGGCGTCCAGGGTGGCCTGGAGGCGCGACACGCGGTCGAAGTACATGTCCGCCGCGTCAGCGTCGACGCCGAATTGGGCGAAACAAGAGGCACGACCCGTGCCGCGAAGGAGCCCACATGTCTCGATGGCGTCGCTAAAAGGGGGGATTGAGGTGGGTTGGGGAGGGTAAGTCGTTTCGGGGCGCGGGCGGGCGCGCTGAATGGACGGCGCGCGACCGCGCGGCTGCGCCGCCCGCCGCCCCGCCTCCGGTGCATTCCCACCAACCGCACGCACAGCACGTCCTCGAGCGTGGGCGTGAACGCGGGCGCGAGCGAAAAGAGCGGCACGTCATCGCGGGGGGCGGACGCCCGGGCCGGCGCGCTCCGGGTGGGCGCGCCGCGGGCGGGCCGAACGCCGCGCAGCGCGGGATGGGCGAGGCGGGGCGGCGGGGGGGCGGCCATTGAAACAGTGACGCTTTGCAGCGGCGCAAGCACTCTTCCCCGCACCCTAAGGGCGCCCGCCCGCCCTCGGTCGACGACGACATGAAGGCTCTTCTTGGTGCGCGGGGGAGGGGCAGGCGCGGGCCCCAGCGCGAGCCAAATGGGAGCCCCGCGCCGATGGGCGCGGTGCGAAAGCGCGGGCGCGCCCGCCTGCAGCCGCGACAGCCGCCTCGTGCGGTGGCCACCGTACGAAGCGGCGAATCTTGGGAATGCGACAAGAGCGCGTCGACCCCCAACCGCCGCTCTTTTAGCCATCCTTGTCGCCGCGCTCGTTCTTTCCGCCTCGGCCGACGACGCCACCTCGCCCGCCCTCGAGGTCATGGCCGGCGGCTCCGCCGCGGGCGTCGTCCCCGATGCCGTGGCCGACGTGCCGCCGCCGGTGAGCGGCGGGTCCGGGAGGCTCGCGACGGCGGCGTCGCCGCCGCGCGCGCGCGCGCCGCCGCCGGCCGTCCCGCCCGCCGACGCCGCCGCCGCGCTCGGCGGTGGTTCCGCTCTGGGCGCTGCGGACGCGTCCGACGCCGCACCCGCGCCCGCCGGCGCGCACGGCGGCGGCGGGGCCGCGCTCGGGGTCCTGGAGGGGAGAGCGTGAAACAAGGCGCCGGGGTCGAGCCCGGCCACGCGCGCGCGCCGTTGTCATTCCTCCTCCTTCCCAATGCTCCCCTCCCTCCTCCCCCTTGCCGCCCGCGGCGTCGCGGCGCGCGCGGTCGCTCCTCTCCCGCCCACGCGCCGCGCCCTGCTGGCCGCCGGCGCGGCCGTGGCCGGCGCCGGCGCGGGCCCGCGCCGGGCGGCCGCATCGGCGGGCAAGCGCCCCGACGTGGCAGCGGTACGGGACGATGGATCGGATGCGGGGGTCGATGGGGGTCGAATGCGGCAGCGACGGCACGCGGTCGCCCGCTCGACGCGCCGCGGCGCCCACCACCCCCACGCCCCCCACTCTTCAGGCCGTCAAATCCATCGAGTGGCCGGACGACCCCCCCTTTTCCCCCGAAGATTTCCGGCGGTATGATGAATCGCCCGACTCTTTTTTCTACGCCGAGCCGCGCTTCGTGACCCACATCGACGACGCCGCGATCGGCGCGCTGACCGATTGGTACGGCGCCAACGCCCTGCCGCCGCCGGGCAAGGCCGACGGGGCCGTCCTCGACATTTGTTCCTCCTGGATCTCGCACTACCCCAAGGGGTACGCCGCGCCGCGCGTCGTCGGCCTGGGCATGAACACGGACGAGGTGCGAGGAGAGCGGGAGGTGTGTGGGGCGAGAGAGCGGCGTCTAGAGCCCGCGCCGTCGACCCCCTCGTCCTTTTCTTCCCCTTCCCAGCTCGCCAGGAACACGGTCCTCACCGAGTACGCCGTCCAAGACCTCAACACATCCCCCCGGTTGCCGTACGCCGACGCGTCATTCGATTGCGTGACGTGCACGGTGTCGATCGACTACCTGACCAAACCATTTGACGTCGTAAAAGAGTGCCACCGCGTCCTCCGCCCCGGCGGCGTCATGGCATGCGGCATCTCCAACCGGTGCTTTCCCACCAAAGCGATTGCTGTCTGGACGTCGACGGGTGCGCGAGGAGAAAAGGGTGGGGGTGGGGTAGAGTGGGGAGGCGCGCGTCCTCCCTCCCGGCCCGCCGACACCCGCTCCCACGCTCAGATGACGCCGACCACGCCCGCATCGTGGCCTCGTTCTTCCACTACTCTCCCCTCGGCGGCTGGACCCCTCCGTCGGCCGAAGACGTGACCCGCCGCGGTCTCTTTGGCGACGGCGACCCCATGTACGTCATCCACGCCCGCAAGAAGAAAGAGGCGTGAGCGTGGGGGAGGGAGAGGGGGTGGAGGGAGCGATTTGTGGCGTGTGTCGACATCACAGACGGACGGCAAAAAAACAACAACAAACTCCCCCGCCTCTCAACTCGCATCGCCCCACGCGCGCAGCGCCGCCAGCGCGGCCTCGAAATCCGGGGGCGGTCCCCGGTCAAAGGTGAGCTCCTCGCCCGTCGCGGGGTGGGCGAAACCCAAGAGCCGCGCGTGCAGCGCCGGCCGCCCGACCGACGCGACGAGCCGCTCCGCGGCCGCCACCGCGGCGCGCGGCACGGCGCCGCCGGAGGAGCGGCGTGCGGCGCCGTCGGCGGTGGACGCGAGGGCGTGCGCGGCCGCCGCGCCGGTGCCTCCGTACGCGCCGTCGCCCAAAATGGGCACCCCCGCGTGCCGCGCGTGCACCCGAATCTGGTGCGTGCGTCCGGTGGCCAGCCGCCACTCGACGAGGGACGCGCCGCCGGCGGCCAGGATCTCCAGGGTGGCGTGCCGCGACACAGCGACCCGCCCGCGCGTCGACAGGTGCGGCGTCGCCTCCATGCGCGTGCGGTCCTTGGCGTGCCGCGCGATGTTGGTCTCGATCGTGCCCGCGGCGGCGCGGGGGGCGCCGGCGTGCAGGGCCCAGTAGACGCGGCGCACGGTGCGCGCGCGAAACTGCTCTGCCAGGCCCGCGTGCGCGGCCGCCGTCTTGGCGACCACCAGCAGGCCGCTCGTGCCTTTGTCCAGGCGGTGCACGATGCCGGGGCGCACGCCGGCGGGGGTCAGCAGGGGGGCGGGGGTCGGGAACGGGGACGGCGAGGGGGTCGCGGCGTCGCCGCTCTCGCCCTCCCCGTCCTCGCCCTCCTCGTCCCAGGCGGCGGGGTCGACCACGTCCACCCCGGCGTCATCCTCATACCCCGTGGCACCCACATGGTGCAGCAGGGCGGCGACGAGGGTGCCGCCGCGCGCGCCGGGCGCGGGGTGAACGACGACGCCCGCTTCCTTGTTGACCACGATGAGGTGCTCGTCCTCGTACACGATGTCCAGGGGCAACGCTTCGGGCGTGGCGCGAAGCGGCGGCGGCGGCGGCAGCGGCGCGACGACGACGCGGTCGCCCGGCTTTAAAGGGGCGCTCGCCCTCCCCGCCGCCGCCCCGTTGACCGAGACGCCGCCCGCTTTGACGGCGGCCGCCAGGCGCGCCCGGGACGCGTCGGGCAGGCGGGCGGCGAGGAAAGCGTCGAGGCGCGGGCGGCGGCCGCCGGCCACGTCGGCGACGGTCACTCGAAGGTCGGCCCCCGCGTCCGCACGCGGCGGTGGAGTGGGCACGCTCGATGAGGATACCGACGCGCGCGCGGGCCGGCGGCCGGCGGCGCGGGCGAGCGCCCGCATGCCGGCGGCGCAGAGAGTGCGGCCGCGGCGGGCGCTGGCCACACCCCCAAATGGCCAAGCGCGCCCCCCCCCACAAGCCCAAGCCCCGCCGGGGCGCGGCGTCCCCGGCGGGCCCGCCGCGGGCCCCGACGCGCGTGCGCGCGACGACGCACGCGGGCCGCCGCGCGCTCGCCAAGCGGGAGCCGCAGCTGGTGGAGGACCTGAAGACGACGCTGCTGCTCTACGGTCAACGCGTCAGCCAGACGGTCAAGGTGCGAGGAGAAGGAGGGGGTGGGGGCGGAATGGGGGCCGCCGCGGCGGCGGCCCGCGCCACTCCCTCCCCCGCCGCTAGCGGCCGCCTCACGCTGTCTTCATGTTCGCAGGACGTCATGGCCGACATCCACAAGCTGAAGCCGGTGCGTGAAAGAGGGAAGGGGGAAGGCACCGCGCGCCGCGCGCGCGCGTCCGTCCCCCGACTCCCCTCCCTCCCCCGTCTCTCCAGCGCGAGTGCGTCAAGTTCACGCGCAAAAACGAGGGCATGCGCCCCATGGAGGCCGGCGGCGAGGCCGCGCTGGAAGGCCTGGCCGCGCGCGCGGGGTGCGGCCTCTTCCTGCTCGGCGCGCACTCCAAAAAGCGCCCCCACGCGCTCACCATCGGCCGCACATACGACGGGCGGTTGCTGGACGCGGTGGAGGTCACGCTGGAGGACGTCAAGACGATCAGCGGCTTTGGGAGCGCCGCGGCGCGCGTCGCGGCCGGGCACAAACCGCTCGTCTTTTTCGCGGGCGCCCCCTTTGACGCCGACCCCGCGATGGCGGCCGCCAAATCGCTTCTGCTGGACCTGTTCCGGGGGCGGGTCGTACCCGCGGTCAACCTCGTGGTGCGGGAGGGAGGCAGAGACAGGGTGGAGGGGTCGAGGCGCCGGCCGCGGCACGCGTTTCCTCACCTTCCCCTCCTCCCCTCCCCTCCCCAGGGCGTGGACCGCATCATCGTCATCCTCGCCCCCGGCGGCCGCCGCCTGGTCGTGCGGCAGTACAGTCTGGCCCTAAAAAAGAGCGGCACCCGCGCGCCGCGCGTCGAGGCCGCGGAGGTCGGGCCCGCGTGGTCGGCGACCGTCTCCCGCCACCGCCCCGCGCCGCCGGACCTGGAAAAGGCGGCCCTGCAGCGGGTGGCGGGCGCGGAGAAGAAAAAGGTAAGGAGAGGGGGTTGGCGCGCGAAACGGCGCGCGCACCCTTTTTTTCTTCTTCTCTTCCCCCCCCGCCGCGCCGCCGCCGCCCTGCGCGGTGACGACACACGCATCCAATTACTTTCTGACACCTCTTGTTTGAGGCTGCGCGATTTTTTTTCGCGCTGCCGGTGAACGCAGCGCACGCACGCATTGCGCCCGAGCGCGGCGGCGGCCGCGGCGCGGCGGGACGGGGAAGAGAAGAAGAAGACGAAGAAGAGGGGGGCCGACGGCCTCGCGACGCGCCGCGCGCACGCCCCCGGCCACCGACCCCCTCGCCACCCCTCCCTCCCCTCCTCAGGAGAAGAACGTCTCCTCCGACGTGCTCGACGGCCGCGTTGGCCGCGTGTACGTCCCGTCGCAAGACTTGGCGGGGGTGGCGCCCGCGATCATGAAGGGGGTTAAGCGCGCGCGCCGCGGCGACGGCGACGGCGCGGGCGCCGCGCGGGGCGCGCCCCGCGTCGCGGTCGAGCCGTGAGGGCGACGGTAGCTGTGTATCTGTTTCGGGTGTCCTGTTTTTGTGGGCGTGCAACGGGGCGTGGCGCCGGATAAGGAGGGAGCGCCGTATCCAGCGCGCGACGGCCCTTTCCCCTCCCACCACCCCGCTCCCCGCCCGCCCCTCGTCGCGCATACCCTCGCGTGCATCGCGTCCCTGCTCGACCGCCTCTTCCCGCCCGCCCGCCTCCCCGCGCCTGCGACCATGGCGCCCGCCGAGCCCCTCGTTTTTGAGGCCGCCCCCGCCCAACCCGCGACCCGCACGCGCCCCGCGCGCGGGCCGGAGTGGCGGTCGACGGCGGCGAAAGACGGGTTCCCCAAGCTCAACGGGGGGGAGGTCACCACCCTGGCGGAGCTCTTCGACCGCTCCGTCAAGCTGTTCGGCGACCGGCCGTGCCTGGGATGGCGCGCGAAGCAGGTGGGGGAGGGGGAGGGAGCGCGTATCCGCGCGCGGGTGCGGGCGCGCCGCCGCGCGGCCCGCGGCGCGCCGCATTCGGCCCCCGCCCACCCCCGGCACATTACCACTCTCTCAGACCGACGGCACGGCGGGCGCCTTCGAGTGGATGACGTACGCGGAAGCTGGTGCAGCCGTCGCTGACGTCGGCTCCGCCCTCGCCGGCGCCGGCCTCGCGCCGCACGACCGGGTGGGCGTGTTTGGCGCCAACTGCCCGGAGTGGATGGTGGCGATGCAGGTACAGGGAGGGGAGGGGGTTCGGTGGGCGTCGGGGGTCGGGCGCGCGGGGCCGGCCCGCGGCGCTCTCCGACGCGTCGCCGCCGCCCGCGGCACGCCGCTGAATGCGGGCGCGGCGCCGGGCGAGAGGTCGGCGACGAGAAAACGGCCGCACTCCCTTCAACCCTTCAACCCCCCCCACCCGCCCCCCGCCCCCCCGCCCAGGCCTGCAACCGGCACAACATGTACTGCGTCCCCTTGTACGACTCTCTGGGCGACAACGCGGTCGAGTTCATCCTGGCCCACTCTGGCGCGGCCGCCGTGTTTGTCGGTGGGGACAAGCTCGGCCTCCTGGCCGCCGCGGCCACCCTGGGCGGCCTCGCCGGCGCGCTCAAGACCGTGGTCGCCTGGGGCGAGCCCAGTGCGAAGGACTTGGCGGCCGCCAAAGAGGCGGGGCTCGCGGTGGCCACGTGGGCCGCGTTCCGCGCGCGCGGCGCCGCGAACCCCGCGCCGCCCTCCCCCCCCGCACCCGCGGACCTGTGCACCATCATGTACACGTCCGGCACGACGGGCGATCCCAAGGGCGTGGAGATGAGCCACGCGGCGGTCGTGGCCACGGTCGCCGGCCTGGAGCGGTTTTTGGAAACGTCGCGCTTTGGCCTCGGCCCGGACGACGCCATGCTCTCCTACCTCCCGCTCGCCCATATCTTCGACCGGGTGGCGGAGGAGCTGTTCCTGAACGTGGGGGGGCGCATCGGCTACTTCCAAGGTCAGGGAGGGGGAAGGGGGGAGAGGGAATGGAGGTGGAAATGGGGGGCGCGCGCGCGCGCGCGCCAACCCCCGCCCTCGCGCCTCGCCGCCCCCCCAGGCGACGTCCGCCACCTCGTGGACGACATCTCGGCCTTGCGCCCCACCCTGTTCCTGGGCGTCCCCCGCGTCTTCGACCGGGTCTACGCCGGCGCGACGGCCAAGATCAAGGCAAAGGGCGGCATCGCCGAGTTCCTCTTCAACTGGGGCTTTGCCCGCAAACTCTACGCCCTGCGCGCGGGCGTCCCCCACAACCTGGCGGCCCCCATCTTCGACCGCCTCGTGTTCAGCAAGCTGAAAGCGGCGCTCGGGGGCCGGGTCCGCCTCATCTGCTCGGGCGGTGCGCCGCTCGCGCGGCACGTCGAAGACTTTCTCGCCGTCGCCATGTGCGCCCCCGTCGTGCAAGGGTACGGCCTCACGGAGACGTGCGCCGCGTCGTTCATCGCGGTGCCGGGGCAGGCGGCGAGCGCGGGCACGGTGGGGCCGCCGCTCCCGTCGGTCGGGTTGAGGCTCGAGGCCGTGCCCGACATGGGGTGCGACCCGGGCGCGGACCCGCCCAAGGGGGAGGTGTGCATCGTGGGGCCGACCCTGTTTTCGGGGTACTACAAGGACAAGGAGAAAACGGACGAAGTGCTCGACGCCGACGGCGTCTTCCACACGGGTGACATCGGGGAGCTGACGCCCGAGGGGCTGCTCCGCATCGTGGACCGCAAGAAAAACATCTTCAAGCTGAGCCAGGGTGTGTGTGTGTGGGAGGGGGTGGGGTGGGGTGTGGGCGGGTGTGGGCTGGCGCGCGCGCGCGCGCGCGCGACGCCGTTCCTCACGCCCGCTCCTCTCCCCCTCACCCCCTAGGCGAGTACATCGCGGTGGAGAAGGTGGAGGCCATCTACAAAAAGTGCCCCCTCGTCGAGCAGGCAAGAGAAGGACGGGGATGGGCGGCAGAGGGAAAAAGGGCGCGCGCCAGGACAGCTCTCGACACCCGCCCTCCCCCTCCCTCCCCCTCTTGCCTCTAGGTCTGGGTCTACGGCAACTCGTACGAGTCGTGCCTCGTCGCGGTCGTCGTCCCCGCTGAGGCGTCGCTGCGGCGCTCGCTCGCGCCCGCGGGCGTCGCCGACGCGGCCGAGGCCCCGCTCGACACCCTCATCACCCGCCCCGACGTGATCAAGCACATCCTGGACGCGCTCGCGGCCGTCGGCACCGAGGGCAAGCTCAAAGGGTTTGAACGGGTCAAAGCGATCCACCTCGACGCGAACCACTTTTCGGTGGAGGACGACACCCTGACCCCCACGTTCAAGCTGAAGCGGCCCCAGCTGCAGAAGCGGTACCAGGGGGTGGTGGACGGGCTGTACGCGGGGCTCAAGTGAGGTGGGGCGGTGGTGGGCGGTGGAGGCACGAGCGTCGTGTGTGGCGTTGTGTGGCGGGGCTGCCGCAGTCTCCCCCGCCCGCCCCGTGCCGACGCATTTTCCGCGGCCGCCGCCGCTGGCGCGCCCGATGCGGCGCGCCGGGCGCCGCGCCGCGCCGCGCCGCGCCTCGGCGCATGCCTGCCGCCTCTCCCCCTCCACTCCATCCCCCCTCGCCCATCCGTCGATCGCGCATTTCGTCAACCTGACCAACGGCCTGCAGGCGGTGCCCACGCTGCGGGCGGTGGGAGCGCCGTTCTCGTTTGCGCGGCTGCCGTCGACCGCGGTCGAGCAAGGGCGCTGGGGCGACGTTCTTTTGGCAGCCGACGCGGGACTCGTCAGTGCCGCCGTGGGCGGCTGGACGGTGGTCGTGTGGGACTGCGGGTCGCGCGGCGGGGTGTCGACCGGCGACGCGAGCGATGACGCCGCCCCCCCACTCCCTCCTCGCGCCCTGCGCGTCGGCCTCCCCTTTCTCCGGTATGCGCTCGAGCGCAAGCTGTGGCGCGCGGGCGGGCGCGACCCCGCGGAGCCGCCGGGCGGGTGGCCACGCGTGCGCGGGCACGCCGCGGCGACCGCTTTCGACGCCGCCCTCGCGGCCCCCGACGCGGCCGCCGCCCTGGATCGATTCAGGTACTGGCGGCGACTGGCGTCGCCCGAGGTGGAGCGCACGGGCCTGCGCATTCTGGGCGCGCACCGCCGCGCGGAGTGGGACGGCGACGACGCCGCGGCGCGCGCCGCGTTTGCGGGCGCCGCGGCGGGCGGGATCGGCAGCGTGTCCGCTGACCGTCCTCTCACTGCATCGCCGGCGCCGGGCGACGGAGAGCTGGCGGCCGCGCTGCGGGAGCAGGGGTGGTGGCTCTGGTCCGAGGCGGCCGGGTGACCCGCCGCGCGGCCGGGGGTGCGGGTGCGGGGGCAGCGTTACAGTGGCATGGGGGGTGGGGTGGTGCAGTGGGTGGGGGGGTGCAACATGAGGGGGCAATCAAACACGCGCTCACAGCCCGCCCGGCCGCGCCGACGCCGCGCGCAGGGCGCCCCGGGCCAGCACGCCGCAGATGGCGGCGACAAGGAGAGCGGCCAGGACGGTGAGGAGCGAGTCTTCCCAGGCGGAGGGAGGGGGGGCGGCGCGAGCAGGCGAGGGGGGCGCGGGCGCGGTTGAGGGCGCTGCCGCCGGCGCGGCGGCCCGCTGGCGCAGCTCGGACTCGGGCGCGGCCTCGGGCGCGGCCTCGGGCGCGGCCTCGGGCTCGGCGGCGGGCGCCTCAGCGGGCGCCGCCTCGCGGCCCACCACCCCCTCGCCGCTGCCCGACGCCTCGGCCGCCGCCTTGGCCGCCCGCACGCGCGCCAGCAGCGTGGCGTGCAACCGGTCCACGATCGCCTGCCGGTCTCCACCCCCCGCCGGCGGCGGCGCGGCCGCCGACGCGGCCGCCAGCGCGCGCCGCTCCTCGGGCGACCAGTCGAGCGCGCCGATGGCGCCGCCGCCGTCCGTCGTCATGAAAGGAATCAGGGCGACCAACGCGGTGCGCACAGACCAGGAGGGGGACCACAGGCCGTCCGCCTCGTGGAACGCGGAGATCGAGAGACAGATTTTGACGCCCGTCTCGAAGCGGCCAGACGGTGTGAGCATGATAAAGGAAGGGGGGCGCAGGGGATACTCGGGCGGGAGCGTGACGCGGCCCATGAAAATCCCTCCTTCAAACTCGGAGCCGGGCGCGCCGGCGACCGCGAAAAACCATTGAAAGATGTCGTCCTCCATGGCCTCGGCCACGACGTCGGGGCCGCCTGCTTCTTTCTCAAACTCCTTCAGCTCCTAAGAGAAAGAGAGCGGTGGGGAAAGCGTCGGATGGGCGCCGCGCGGATGTTGACCCGTCGCGCGCGCGGCCGGCGCCCGCAGGGCGCCCTCCCGCCGCCCACGGACAGCACGATAAGCCCTCCTCTCGCTCACCCGCATGATGCGCTTGACCGCGGGCGCGGCCGCGTTGAAGCGCGCGGCCGCAGGCGACACGGGCGCCGCGGGGGACGCCATCTCGGGGAGCGGAAGCGCGGCCGGTGTCGCGGCGTGTCGGTCGGGCGCGGCCCGCGGTGGGCGCTGGGCGGAAGGAGTGACCGCGCAGCTGCGCGCACACGCCCTCACACCGCGGGCCACCATGCCGCCGCCCCGCCGCCCCACGCTCAGCGTGGTGGTGGCCGACACCTGCCATGCCGATAGGGGACCGCCATCCTTGTCCGACGGCGGCTCCCTCTCGCGTTTGCTCAATGCGATGACGCCACACACTCGCCGGGTCGCGCGCATGCCGCTGCACGAGGTGCGGGGTCCCGCAAATCTCTTGTCGCCTCGACAAGGGAGGGAGGGAGGCCTTGGGAGGCTGGCGGAGGAGGGCGCGGGCGCGCAATGCCGCGCGCGCGTCTCGGCCGCCCGCCAACACCACAAGCCCTCTCTCTTCGTCAGCGCCTCGCCTCCTTCGACGCAGCAGCGCGTGCAGTCGACGCGGCAGCGCCCGCCGCGACCGCGACCGCCTGGACCGGCGCTGCGGCCGCCTTCCTCGCCGCCGACTCGCACGCCGCCCTTCGCCGCGCGCTCTGCCTGACAGGCACAGGTTATGGCGAGCCGGCGGCTTCCACGGGGTCGTCGCGGTCGACCGCAGGCCCCGGCGGCGGCGGCTCCCCCGTCAAGGCCGCCGCCCTGCTCGACACCGCGTCCTCCCGCCCGCGCGGCGACGGGTCGCCCCTGCGCCGTCCGTCTCCGGTCAAAGCGGTGTCGTCGGCCGGGGGCGCGGGGTTGCGGTCGGCGCTGAAAGCGCTGTCGTCGAGGCGCGCGCGGCGGCCCGACGCCGACGGCGACTCGATTCCCGCGGCGCTCTCGCCTCCCCGTCAGCCGCGGCCACCATCACCGCCGGCAGCCGCTGCTGCCGCAGCCGCCCTGGCGGCCGCCGCCCCTGCGACACGCGGCGAGCCGCTCGCCTGGCTCTGGCTCCTCGCCCGCCTCGCCGACGCCGCGGGCCCCTCGGCCGACCCCACGCCCGGCGTCGCCTTTCTGGCGCGTGCTGCGAAGCGGGTGACGCCCGACGCGGCGTGGCTGGCCGCCGCGGAGGCCGCGCTCGCGCCGGCGCTCGCGTGCTTGCGCGCCGACGGCGCGCGCCCGCCGCCCCCGGGCCTGGAGCGCGCGCTCGCCGTCGCTGCACCGCGCGCCATGGCGGCGGCGGAGGATGCGGTGCGCGGGCGGCACGGCGCAGGCGGGAGCCGCGCGGCGCGCGCAGACGCGGTGGCCGCGGCGGGGGCGCTGCTGTCCACGCTGACCGGGACGGCTGGAGACGCTGCGTTGGAAGCCGTCGTCGCCGGCCTGGCCGCCGACGGCGCGGCGGCCCGGTACAGGGCGCTCGCGTCGGCCGCCGCAGGCGGCGCGTCGGGCCTCGCCGAAGTCGCGGCCGCCGCCGCGGGCGACGTCCGGGACGACGCCGAGACGCTGGCGGCCGGGCTGCCTCCCGCCGCCGCCGCGGCGCTGCCGCGCGAGGCGGCGCGCGTCTACTGCGCGCGGCTGACCGCGGACGTCGCCGCGTTCCTCGCCCGCAAGCCTGCCGTCGACGCCGGCCACGTCCGCCTCGTCGTCGCCACCCACGCGCTTGCGGCGGCGGCTCGGCCGCACGCGCCCGGCCCCGCGCGGACGCTCGCGGGCGGCGGCGGCGCGCCGCCGCCGTTTGCCGCGCCGGTCGCGGCCTGGCTCGCCGGCGCGGGCGCCAAGCTGGCCGTGTGGCCCGCGCGCGCGCTGGCGGCCGACGGGCCGCTGCCGCACCCGGCCGGGGGCGCCCGCTTCCGCGCGTCGCTCGGCGACCTCTTTGCCGCCCTGCTCGCCCTCGCCGACGACTGGGCGTCCCTCGCCGCCGCCCACCCCGCCTACGCGGCCTCCCTGGAAGGCGCCCTGGCCACCGGCGTCGCAGCCCACGCGGCCGCGCTCGACGCCGCCGCGTCGGCGTCGCTCGCGCCGCGGTCGGCCGCCGCGCGGCTCGCCGTGCGCGCGCGCCCGCACGAGCCCCTCGCCCCCGTCGCTCTGGCGTCCATGAGCGACTTGCGCGAGATGGGCAAGCGCGTCGACGGCCTGGCCGCGACGCTGCGGAGCGCGGTGCCGGTGCACTGGTGGGGCGCGGCGCCGCGCGGCGCGGCGCCCCCGGCCGACCCCTCACGCCCTCCCGCGTCGCCCACGCGCGCAATGGCGTTGGGCGACGCGCTGCGGGTGGCCAAAGCGGATGCAGGGAGGCGGCTGGACGCGTTGATCGAGGCGGCCGCCGCGGCGCTTGCGCCGGCGCTGCGCACGCCGCTCGCGCGCGCGGTCGATGCCGCGGCGGCAGCAGTCGCGGCGGATGCTGCCACGGCGACCGACGCGGCGACGGCCAGCGGCGAAGCGGCGGCATTGCTCGAGACGGCCGCGCGCTCTGCCCTCTCCGTCGTCGCCGCCCTTGCCGACCCCCGCGTCACGCGCGCCGTCACACGCTCCCTGTGGGGCCTGCTCGCGGGCGCCGCGTGCACGCGCGCTCTCGCGGGCGCGGCGCCCGGTGCGCGCGTGCCGGGGCTGGCGCACCGCGCGGCGGGTGGCGCGGCGACGCTCGCAGCGCTGGGCCCCGCGCTGCGGGCCGCGGGCGGCCTGCCCGACGACGAGCCGCCCCCGCCCGACGCCGCGCGCGCGGCGCGTGACCTGGACCGATTTTTGGGTGACGACGGCGGCGCGAGCGACGCGAGCGCCTGACATTTTTGGGGCGCGTGGGGCGCCACACGAGGAAACGGTTTGTGTTCATTGGTGGCTCGCGGGGAGCGCGTGATCAGCATGATTCTCATCGTGTGATTGAAAGCGTGCGTGCGCACGCTCTAGGGACGGGGGTGGGGATCGCGGCGGGCGGCGCGGGTCGCCGCGCGGCACCCTGCTCTCATTAGACTGTGGGTGCCGCGCGGCCCCGCCCGCCCGCCTCTCGAAAAGAAATGAAGGTGTCGCGACTCGTGCGGCGCGGCGCAAAGGGCGGCCGAATGGGCTCGCCCTTGCGCCGCCGCGGCGAGTCACGGCGAATGAAAAAATGCCGCGGCCTCGGCCTCGGCCGCGGCCGCGACCGCGTTGGCGCGGGCCACGAGGCACGCTTGGCGCATGTCGGGGAAGAGACAGTGCTTGCAGCGGCCGCACTTCAGGGCTGCGGCGATCGGGGCAAACGTGGCGACGCGCGTCCGCTTACCGTCGGGAAGCGGGTGCGGCGCCTGCTGCTGCTTTAGCTTGGGCGTCTGTTTCATGAAACGAGCGTCGATCAGGGCGAGAGGTGGATGCCACCCTAGCGGCGGGTCGCCCGCGCGCCGCCGCCACGCGCGCCGCGCCGGCAGCGCGAGCGGGGGATGCCACGCCGCCCGCGCCGGCCTGAAGAAGCCGGCCGCCGGCCGCGGCGGAGGAGGTGCCGGCGGCGGCCACGGCACGGGCTTCTGCTTGGGCGCCGGCGACGAAAGGAGCCACTCTGGCAACGACGCCGGCGCGCCGCTCGCCGGCTCATAACTCCGCACGCACAGCGCCGACCGCGTGAACAGGGCCGCCACCTGGGCCCGGCGCATGCCGCGGCACACGGCGACGACGGACAGGCCAAAATGGGCGGGGACGGGGGGGAGGGCGCCGACGGCGGCGACGCTCATCCGCAGCGGCGCCCTCAAACTCGACCGGTCGAGAAAGTACTCGTTCGTTTGAAAGTAGGTTCCCGCCAGGGGGAAGCGACCGCACATGGCGGTGCGCACGGGGACGAGGAGGGCGAGGCGGGTGGGAGGGCGGTGGTGGGGTGGTGGTGGGTCGTCGCCGGCCGCGCGCGGCGGCGCAGGGCCCGTCCGGGCCGCCGGCGGCGTCGGCACGAAGTCGTCGTCGTCGCCGCTATTCTCCAGCGCGATCGGGTAGACGCTCTCGCAGCCGCGCGGCGCGCGCCAGGTGGGCGGCGCGGCACCGGCGCCCTCCCCTGTGGCCCTCCCCGCCCCGCCCGGCAGTGGCAGCACCAGGAACGGCGCGTCCCGGCACAAAGCGTGCTGTGCCAGCAGCGCGGGCGCGATGAGGGACGCGGTGAGGTGGTCGGGCAGGCGATAAGCGACGCGCCGCGCGCGGCCGCGCGCGTCGGGAAACGCGGCGCCCTCGCCGTCATCGCCCTCTCCCTCACCCTCTCCCTCATCCTCCAGCTCGGGCCGCACGTGGTCGACCAGCACGCGGTGCGCTTCTTGCAGGGCGGCGAAGGCGCGGTCGGCGCCGGGCACGGCACACTTGTCGGGGTGGATGGCGACGGAGATGGCTAGATAGCGCGCCCGCAGGGCAGCTGCTTTGACAGTGGCAGGGGCGTCAGATGCCAACATATCTTGCGCATCCAGGACAGCCGCCGCCCTCTCCACGAGCCGCGCCGCCGCGGCGACGGGCGTCGCGGCCACGGCGGCCTCGCCACACGCGCCGTCGGCCGTCTCCTGCATGCGGTCGCCCGCGGCGTGCAGGCGGGCGACTTCGGCCAGGGCGCCGGCGGGCGTGCGCAGGGTGGCGAGGCGGGTCTTGGCCAGGGACAGGAGGTCAGAGGGCGGGGTCGTGGGGGCGGTTGCGGTCGGCACAGCGCCCTCTGCCGCAACAGGCGCAGTCGCAGGCGAGGGAGCGACCGACCCAGCACTGCCCATTCCCTGTGGCGTCGCCCGCGCCCCGTCCGCGCGAGCATACTCGCACGTCGGCCGCAGCGGGCACGCGCAGCAGTTGGGCGCGCGCTTGGAGCAAAAAACTTTGCCGAGCGTGATCATGTGGTAGTGCAGCTCGTGCAGGGCGTCAGGGTGAAAGTGCATGAGGCGGGCGTGGAGGAAGCGGTGCACTTCGGGTTCGGGTGCGTACTCGTCGAGCGACTCGAGAGCGTGCTCGCTCTCCAACGGCACCCACCCGAGCCTCGCACAGATGCGCCCCACGTTTGTATCCACCGGAAAGTCGCGCCCGCGCAGGGCGAGCAGGGTGACGCACGCGGCCGACTTGCGGCCGATGCCGTCGACGGCCATGAGGTACGACCGCACCGCTTCGGGGGGTTGGCCGCGCAGCCACTCCATGGAGTAGGGGTGGCGGGGGGGTGGGGAGGGTGGGGGTGGGGTGGGTGGCGGCGGCTGGGGCGCGGCCGTCGGCGTCGGCTGGGTCGGCGTCGGCGGGCTCGGCAGCCATTCCTCGTCCCCGCCACGACCCTCCCGCGCCCGTTCAAGCGCCGCGCGCGCGGCGCCCGCGCGCACCGCGGCCGCCGCCGCCGCGCGCGCGGCCGCGGCTTGCTGGTCGGCCACCCACGCGTCGGCCGCGGCAAACCCCGGCCCGACGGTCGCCACCCACCGCAGCAGTCCCTGCAAGCGGCCCGCGATGAGGTGGTGCAGGCCGCGGCAGCGGATGGCGTCCGCGACGGCGGACGCGGGGGCGGCGGCGAGCGCAGGCCAGTCGATGTGGTCAAGGGCGCCGTCCTCCTCCGGCCCCGCGGGCGGCAGGCCCGGCGCGTCGTAGTTCGGGAGGGGGTCGCCGGCGCCGGCGGACGCCTCCAGCCTGGGCGCCCCCGCGAGCGCGGGCGCCGCGGCGGGCGCGCGCGCGCGCGAGCGGCGCCGCCCGCGCCACGCCGGCAGGTCGCGGCCGGCGAGCGGGGCCGGGTTACCGGGGTGGCCGCCGCACTCGGCGCAGACGGGCGGCGGCGGGCCGCCGGCCGGCTCGCAGCTGCACTCGCGCCCGGTGCCGAGCAGCCCGGACACCCCTCCTCCCCCGCCCCACTCGGCCCGCACGCCCGCCCCGCGCGCGCCTCCCGGCCAGCGCGCGGCGAGCTGCATGTAGGCCTTGGAGGAGAGAAAGTCGGACACATTTTGCGTGAGGAAGACGCCGACGACGGAGTCGAGCACCGAACCCCGCCACGCGCCGCGCACGGGGCGCCGGTCGCCGAGCACGCCGCGCATGGTGGCGGTGAAGTGGGCGGCACGCGTCTGCCAGACGAACGCTTCCGAGGGGCCGTACAGGGCGAGCGTGAGCGCTCCGTCGCGGAGGACGCGCGCGCGCTTTTTGTGTGAAGGGCCGCCCGCCAAATGACCTGCCCGACCATTCCCTTTCTTGGCGAGCACCAGCGCGCCCGAGTCCAGGGTCGGCGGCGGCGGGTAGGGCGCGGCTTCCGGCGGGAAGAGGCAGCCCCACGCGGACGGGTCGGCCTTGGGGCGGCGGCCGCCCGCCGTGCGCGGTGCGGCGGGCACCGGGGTGTAGGACGAGGGCTCGTCGGGCGCGAGCCAGGGCGGGCGCCGGCGCGTCGCGGGCGGCGTCGCAGGCGGCTCCGGCTCCGAAGGGAGGGCGGAAGCGACGGCCGGCTCGAGCGCGGCCAGCTCAGCGGCGACTGGCTCATCGCCACCGCTCGACGCCTCGGGCGTCGCCTCGGACTCCGCCGCCTCCGACTCGGGCGACCGCGACTCGGCCAGCCGCCGCGCCGCCCCCGGGTCGACCCACACCCCCCGCCGCCACCACACCGACCGGTCGAGCACGCCACGCGCGGCGCGGCGGGCGGCGGCGCCGGAAAGAAGAGGGTGGGGGGGCGGCGGTGGCGGCGACGGCGAGCGCGAGTCAGGGGGCGGCGGTTGGTCGTTTTCCAGCCCTTCCGCCCCACCCCAGCTCGTGCCCAACGCCAGGTCAACACTCTCGGTCGGCGTGCACGGCGTGCCGGGCGCAGGCGCGGGCGCCGAGGCGGCTGGCGTCGCGGTCGGCGTCGTTGGCGCGGCGGTTGGGGCAGGCGGAGCGACGTCCGCTTCCGTGCGCGCCTCGATTCGGCGAGGATCGTCATTGGCGACGATGATGGAAGACCGTTTGCGCTTGCCCGCGCGCGCGCGTGCCGACGCGCGGGGGCTCCTATGCGGGTCGGCCCTGTCCGCGCCCGCGCCGCCCCCGCCGGACCTCCGCTTCCAATTGATCTTGCGCCGCCCTGAACGGCTGATCCCCGCCGAGCGCTGCGTCGTGTCCCACTCGCCGGGCGAGAGATGGGGCCGGGGCGCACGCGGCAGCGCGCGGTCGCCTTCCATCGCCGGCCGCTCGCGGTGTGGCCGCGCTCGCTGGCCACACTCGCTGCCATGCGCGCCCCCCTCGCCCGCCGCCAGGGCGGCGCGCTCGCCGCTCTACGCGCGCGCCCGCGCGTGGCGGCCGGCCTGAGTCTGTGGCTCATCGGCCTGCTCCTGGCCTTCGGTGCCGTCCCGGCCCCCATCGCGATCACGCCCGCCGCCCTCGCCGCCTACAAGAGCGGCCTCAAGCGCGCTTCGGCCGCCGCCTCGGAGGTGGCGGCCACCGAGCGCGCGGCGGCGCGGGCGCGGCTCGAGGCCGACGCGGCGACGCCCTGGTTTTGGCGGTTCAAGGATTCGGAGACACGCGCGCGCGTGCGGCAGGCGCGGGCCCGGGTGGCCGCGTTTGAGCGCGAGGCGGACGCGCGGCTGCAGGAGGTGAGAAGGAAGGGAGAAAGGGGGACGAGCGCGAGCGCAGCCGGCGAGCCTTGCCACCCCATTCTCCCTCTCCCTCCAGACCAACGCCCGCCTGGCCGATGCCAAATCCCAGCTCGGCCTCTGGTCCGAGGCGGGCGTGCGCGAGGCGCGGTCGCTCTACCGGTCAGCGTTTGAGGCGGGCAAAGTTTTCGGCCGCCGCCAAACCTTCTGGGACGCGCTGGGGCGCGCGCTGCGCTCCCGGGACGAAAACAACCACCCGGTGGTGGGTGGTGGGGGCGGTTGGGGGCGCGGGGAAGAGAGGGAAGGCGGGGCAAACAAAAACAAAAAAACAAACGACCCGCCACCCGCTGCCTCTCTCCCCTGCCCTCCCCAGATGCTCATCGTCCAACTCGTCCTCACCGCCGTCGTCAACTTCTCCATGGGCGCCCTGGGGAGCGTGTTCATCTTCGCGGCGTCGCTGCCCGGCCTCGTTGCGTCCTACCGCGCGTCGTTCCTCTCGGCCGCCCTCTTCGCCCTCCTCGCCCTCCTCGCCGCGGCGTCGGTCGCCGCCGCCTTCATCGCCGCCCTGGCCGCGTCCGGCGCGGCGGCTAGCTACAGCGTGGTGTCGCTGGCGGGGGGCAGGTTGTTGGCGGACGGAGCGGGCGGCGGGCCGCGGCTCGACCCGTACCGCCTGCCGCCGCGGCGGCGACCCGACGCGCCGCTGCGCCCGCACCGGGAGTGATTGGGGCGGGTTGGACAGGGCTAGCGTCTCTGTTGCACGCCTCACGCGTCGGCGGCGGCCGCCTTTGCCGCCCCTGCCCCCTCCTTTGCCCCCTTTCCCGTCTTCCCCTGTTTTCCCTTCTTCTTGCCCACGCCCCCCCCCTGGACCGCCCGCTTTTTGTCCTTGCCGCCGGCGAACTTGCCGCGCGCGCCGGTGGTCGGCGGGGAGGCGCCAGGGGCCGTGGCGGGCGGCCCGGGCAGGCCGCCGCCGCCGCCCGCTTTCCGCGCCGCCTTGGCCTCGGCCAGCACCTGCGTCCGCAACTGCTTGCGCCGAGATTTGGCGTTGGGGATCTTGACCGCGGGGCGGCTGCCAGGGGTCGGGGCAGGGGCGGGCTCAGTGGCGGACGCCGCCCCCGCCCCCTCGCCCGCCGACGCCGCCTCGCGCTTGGCGCGCCTCGACTTCTGCTGCGGCGTCAGCTTGGCCCCCGCGCGCGACGGCGCGACGGCGTCCACGACGGCGACGCAGGTGATGCGGGCGCCGGACGCGGAGACGGACGCGAGCGGGGTGGGGGCGGCGGCGGCCACGGCGCCCGTCGCCCGAAGGTCCCAGAGCCGCACCGACCCGTCCGCCGCGGCCGAGGTGATCAGCGCCGCGTCCGCGGCAAACCCGGCCGCGGCCGCGGTGCCGGCGAGGGCGGCGACGCCCTTGACGCGCGCGCCGTGCGCGCGCTCGACCCTGGCCACCGCCCCCCCCCCAACCCGGTCGTCCCAGAGGCTCACCGCGCCGTCGTCGCCACCGGTGGCGAGGACGTGGGGCGCGACCCAGGCGAGGCAGGCCTGGCGGGCGGGGGCAACGAAATCGGTCCCGCCGCTCCCGCCGTCGCCGCCGGCGACCGACCGCACGCCCACGCCCGCGCCGGCCACCAGCGCGTACGCATCGCCGCAAGGAGGCGGGCCGAACGCGAGCGCGTCGGCGGGGGCCGGGAGCCGGGTCTTGAACTGGGCCTTGCCCTTGACGAGCGACCAGAGCCTCAACCCCCCGCCGCCGTCCGCGCTCAGGAACACGCGCCCGGAATCGTGCACCGTGACGCCCGTGATGGGCTTGGCGTGGTCGGCGAGCGTTTTCAGGGCGGCCCAGTCGGCGCCGGCCGACCAGACCGTGACGCCGCCGTCGGCCGCGCCGGAGAGCAGGTGCGTCGGCCGCCCCGGGGCCCCGTCGTCGCCCCGGGGCGCGTACATCGCGATCGCGGTGACCGCGCCGTCGCCGGGGGACATGAGGAACCCGAGGTCGGCGTGGGCCGCGACGTCAAAAAGGTGAATGGTGTCGTCCGCGCCGCCCGTCGCCACAAAGGGGGCCGCCGCCGCCACGCACTTGACGGGGCCGGCGTGGACGGGGAGGTAGAAGGAGCGGCGCATGGTGGCAGAGGCCTAGAGAGGAGACAGAGGGCGTTCCGCGTCGGGCGGCGACGGCTGGCCGGGTCCCTTGCCGCCCCTGCCCCACCTCTCCCTCCTCCTCCTCACCGTCTCGGTCGCGGTCACGTCAAAGCCAAACAGGAAGCGCTCATAGCAGCCGGCGACGACGGTGGCGCCGGGGAGCGCGGATGGGGCGGCGTCGGGGGACGCCATTGGGGCGGAAGAACGCCGCGCGGGGAGCTTGTGACCGAGCGAGAGCGAGTGGCGACCGGCGCGCGCGGTGCTAGGCGCGGCGCGCGGCGCGGGGCCGGCGGGAGTGGGGGCGCGTCGAGCGTCTGCCGGCTCACACCCCGCGCCCCTCCTCCCTTACAACACCGCCCGCCGCCATGATCAACGACGAGGGCGAGGTCGTCGACCTGTACATCCCGCGCAAGTGGTGCGCGATCGGGGCGGGGAGGAGGGGGGCGGGGCAGGGGCGGCCGCCGCGGCGCGGCGCCGAGGCGCGAGGGCGTCTCGCGGGCTCGCGCCCCCCCATCGGGGCGGCCGTGACCCGCGCGCGGCCGTGCGGAGGGCGTAGGGTGGTGGCGGGCGCCCCGGCCGGCGCGCGCGAACGCCGCGCGCCGCGGCGGCCACGGCGCGGGCGGCTGCCAGGCCGTCCAGGCGTCCCGCGCGTCGTCTGCGGCGCTGGCCGCCCGGCGTCGGCCACCGATCGGGGGCGCGGCGGCCCCGGGACGCGCGCGCCGCCGCGCCGCGCGGCGGCGCGCGCGCGCGGCGCCGATCCCGTGCATCGCGGTCTCATCCGTCGCCCGGCGACATCGTGCCGCCCTCGCAAGCACACTGTGGGGGTGGCGGCGGCCCCGTGAGCCGCAACCGCGCTGAACCACCGACCCCCCTCCCCCTCCCCCCCTCGTCCCCAGCTCGTGGACCAACAAGCTCATCACCGCCAAGGACCACGCGTCCGTCCAGATCAACGTGGGCCACCTGAACGAGGACGGCGTCTACACCGGCGCGTACACGACCCTGGCCCTCGCGGGCAACGTGCGCGGATGGGGCGCGGCCGACACCGCGGTCGACCTCCTGTGGAAAAAGGCGCAGGCGGGGCGGACCGAGTGAGCGGTGGACGTGCGTGGGCGCGCGCGCTGTGTGACGGTGCGCGGCGCTTCGACGGTCGAGTGCGGGGCGATTCATTCTCTCTCCCTCCCTCTCTCTCGCTCTCTTCATCCGCCGCCGCCGGCCTCCCGCTTCTTTTCGGCGACGAGCGCGTGCGCGCGCAGCGCGGCGTCGGCGCCGCCGCGCGCGCGGCCGCCGCGCCCCGCGGCGGCCGCCGCCGCGGCCGCGACGGCGGCCACGGCGTCCAGGTCGACGTCGAGCGTGGCAAACCAGGCGGCGAGGGCGGGGTCGGGAGGAGCGGCAGGCGCGCCGCCTGCCGCGCCGTCTCCCGCCGCCGCGTCGGCCGCCGCAAGGGCCACCGCCGCCAGCCCTATGACGTGCGGCGGCGCCCACAGGGCCGCGCCCGCGCGCAGAGCGGCGGTGACGCCGGCCCACGCGCCGGGCGCGAGGGAAGGGGAGGGGGAGGCCGCGGCCGCGGCGAGCGCGTCGCGGTAGGGGGCAAAGGGGAGGAGCCCCCCTCCCCCGCTCCCCGTCAACACCCCCACCAACGCCAGCTCCACGTCCAGCACGGCGTCTGCGGGCGGCGGCGCCAGGCCGCCGTGCAGGGCGGCGGCGCGGGACGCGGCGGACAGCAGGCGCGGCGCGCCCGCGTGGGCTTCCTCCGCCTTGGCCGCCAGGAGCAAGGAGGCCAGGGCCAGGGTGTGTGGCGGGGCGGCACCCACGCCGCGGGCGACCAGGAAGCGGTGGGCAAAGGTGGCGGCGGTGCCGACGACGCTGGAAGAGAGGGGAGAACGGGGGTGGGCGCGGTCGCGCGTGCCGGCCCGCCTCGCACCCTTCCTCCCGCCCCGAATCGCGCACCGCTGGCGCAGCATGCCGTTGGACGATTTGGCGACGTCGGTCATGTCTGGGAAGGAGGGAGGGGCCGCGTGTGGGGGGGGCGGAGACGCGACAACGGACGCTCGCGCGCGCCCCCCCCTCGCTCGTCCCGTCTCTCACAATCGACGACAAACGCTTTCAGCCCGTCCACATCCTCGCTCGTCAGGCCGGCGTCCAGGTCGGCGGCGTGCGCGGCGGCGAGGGATGGTTGGGGGACGAGGGCGCTGGAGGGCGGGGTCGGGGGTGGCGCGTCGGCGGGGTGCGCCGCGCGCGGTCGGGCGGGCGGCGGCGCCCTCCCCACGACCACGCACGCCGCGTGCGGCGACCGCCAGAAGTCGGCCGCCATCGCGGGGCCGCGATTTGTGGGCGGGGCGCGCGACGCGTCGGCCGCGCCGCCACTAATGGGGGCCGGAGACCCCCTCCCTCTCCACCTGCTCGCCCTGGCCGCCCGCAACGCCCCTCCCCGCGCTATTGTGGGCGCGCTGGGCGATGTCGCGGTCGCCCGCCAGTCTCTAGTCCCCGCCGCGCTCACTGCCGCGGCCCGGTTGAGGCCGCTGCCCGCGCCCGGCTATGAAGCACGTGTGCTAGGGGCCATAGCGAAAGCTGTGGGCGACGAGCTCGAGGATGGGGTGGCAGCCGCGCTTTCCGCCGCGCTCGCGCCTCGCGGCGACGACAACCGCCCTCCCTCCACCCTCCTCCCGCCGCCCACGCCCGGCTGCGAGTGGCGCGCCTACTTCTTCGGCCCGTCGGCCGCCCCGGCCCCCGTGCGCGTCTCGGCGTCGCCCGACCTCTCGGCCGCCGGCACCGGCGCCGCGGCCTGGCCCGCCGGCGCCGCCCTCGCCGGCGCCCTCCTCGCCCGCCCTCACTGGACCACCGGTGCGGTCGTGTGGGAGCTGGGGTGCGGCTGTGGGCTCACGGGCGCCGCGCTCGCGGTGGCGTCGCGCCGCGGCGGCGGCGCGCCCGCGTCCCTCGTCCTGACCGACGGCGACGGCGACGCCCTGGCCAACGCGGCCTGCACGCTGGCGGGCAACGGGGTCGAGTTTTCGGCAAAGGTTCCAGGGGTCGCGGCGACGGGAAAGGCCTTTCCCGTCGCGCTTGCCGCGCTCGACTGGGCCCACCCTCCGTCGCCCGCCTGGCCCGCGCCCGACCTGGTGGTGGGCGCGGACATCATGTATGATCCAGGTGCGAGAGGCGAGGGGTGGGGAGCTGTTTGGGAGGGCGTGGGTGGCCGCCGACGCGCCCCGCCCCTTCTCCGCAGCCACCGCCCCGGCCCTCGCATCCCTGCTCGCCGCCTTGCTCGCCCAGCCCGGCCGCGACCCCGGCAAACCGCCGCCCGTTGCCCTGCTGGCCAGCGTGGAGCGGGCGCCAGAGACGGTGGCCGCGCACGCGGCCGCGCTGGCGCGCGCGGGCCTGACCGTCTCCCACCTCCTGCCGCCGCCCTCCGCTCCGCCCGCGGGGCCGTGGCACGCGAGCGATGATGGCGGAGGGGAGTTGGGGTGGTGGGTGGTGGGGCTGAAATGAAAACACATCGCACCGCGTCGACGCGCGCCCGCCGCCGGCGGCGAGCAGAGAAAGCGCCGCCTCCCGTCACTCCCCACCCCGCCGCTCGCCGCGTGCGAGCGGCCCACCCGCCCGGCGAGCCCGCCCGCCCCCGCCCGCTCCCGCCGCGGGTGCGAGGGCGCGGGTTTGGGGCCGCGCGCGCTGGTCGCGGGCGCCGCGGTCGGCGCGCCATCCCGGGGCGAACGGTGCGCGCGCGCATCTGCCCGCCGCACAGGCGGTTACGAGGCGATCGGCGGCCCTCCCGGCGGGGCGGGCGGGCCAAACTTCGGCCGCGCCCCACGGCGGATGGCGCGGCGGCGCAGCGAAGAGCGTCGACCCACCACGGCCACCGCCTTCCTTTCCCCAGGCGCGTCCAACCCGCCCGGCCTCCACTTCCCTGACACACTCCATCCTTCATGAGCGACGCGGACGCCGCGGACGCGTCGGCGTCCGACGGCGGCGGCGGCGGCCGCGGCGACGGCGCGGGCCGCGGCGGTGGCCGCGGCGGCGGCCGCGGCCGCGGCCGCGGGCCGCGCGTCGTCAAAACTCCTGCTCAACTCGAGGCACTCGAGGCAGCGTTTGCAGGTGAGGGGCGGAGGGGCGGAACCGAGGAGAATGTGTCGAGAGAAGAAGGAACGACCCCCCCCCCTCGCCCCGCCCCCAGCCGACGCCCAACCCGCCACCGCCGCCCGGTCCGCCCTCGCCGCCCGCATCGGCCTGGAACCCGGCCAAGTGGCGCAATGGTACAACGTGCGCCGGCGGAAGGCGGCCGGCGCGGCGGCCGGCGCGGCGGCGCGCGGCGGTGCGCCCGCGCCGGCGGCCGCGCCGGCGCCCGCCGCCCCTGCTACCGCCACCGACCAGGCCGCCCGCCTCGCCGCCGCCTTTGCGTCGGGCGCGGTCGACCCGGCCGCGGTGGCGGCGGCCATCGCGGCGCGGCGCGCGGCCGGGGGCGCGGCGCCCCCTCCCCCGCCCCCTCGCGGCCGCCCGCCGCGCGTCCCCGCCGACCTCCCCACCCTGCTCGCCGCGTCCGCCGCCACCCTGGACCCCCCGCTGGCGCCCGGCGGGCCGCCGCTGGGGTTTGTGTTTGATGGGCCGCGGCCGGCGGCCGCCGCGGGCGCGCCCAAGCGCAAGCGCGACGCCGCCGCGTCCCCTTCCCCTTCCGCCTCGGACGCCGGCGCCCACCCATCCTCCTCCTCCGAGGACGATGGCCGCATGACGGCCGCCGAGAGGCGCAAGGCGGCGCGTGCGTCGGGCAAGGCGGAGCGCGACGCGGCGCGCGCTGCCGAGCGCGAGGCGAAAGCGGCGACGAAGGCGGCCGACCGCGCGGCCAAGGCGGCGGCCCGGGAGGAGTTGCGCATCGCCAAAGCGGCGGCGCGCGACGAGGAGCGCGCCAAGAAGCGCGCGGCCAAGGGGCTGCCGGCCGTCGCGGCGGGGGGCGCCGCCGCGGCGCGCCGCGCGCGCACGCTCCCGCCCGACTCGGACGTCGAGCGCGACGAGGAAGCGGGTGGTGGGGCGTGGCCGCCGGCCGGCGTCGCGCTGGGGCCTGCCTTCCCGCCCGACCTCGGCGAGGGCGCGGGCCCCGACTTTTTGTCCTGCGCCGCCTTCATCCGCGACTTTGCCGACCTGCTCGGGCTGCCCCCGCTGTCGCCGGACGCTCTCCTGACCGCCCTCCGCACCGGCGAGGCGTCCGCGGCGTGCGGCGAGGTGCACGCCGCGCTCCTGGCCACCGCCGCCGCAGACGCGGAACTCGCCTGGCAGACCGGCGTCACCGCCGGCGGCGGCGCCGCCAACTTCATGGACCGCGCGGTGGCGGCGGCCGGGTTCCGGCTCGAGGCCGCGTGGGCGTGGGGGTTCGACGTCGACGCGTGGCGCGCGCACGCGGCGCCGCGCGCGTGGCCCGAAGTGCTGCGCCAGTGGGCCGTCGCCGCCGGCGCCGGCCCCCGCCGGCCGCGGCCGCCGCCGCCGAGACCGGCGGCGGCGCGCTCGGGGGCGGGGCTCATCGCCGAGGCGGCGCCCGGGGAGGACGTCGAGCGCGACCCCGCCGACCCGTCCGCCCCCGGCGTCCTCACCCGCCCGCCCCGCTTCCTGCCCGGCTCCATCAAGGCCGCCTGCTGGACCGTGCTCGCGGAGCCCGGGGTCGGGCGCGCGGGGCTCAAGGTCGGGGACATCGTCGCGCGCACCGTCGCCGCGCGCCTGCGCGACTGGTCGTCCAACAAGGCGCCCGACACGACGGTCGGCGGCGCGCTGGACAAGGACGGCCTGTTTGTGCGGGTGGGGCCGGCGCGGTACGCGCTGGCGTCGGTCGTGGCGGCGGCGCCGGGGGGGGAGCCGCGGCCGCCTGCGGAGGACGGCGCGGGTGGCGGCGCGGCGCCTCCCGCCGTCGACGTCGACGTCGACGTCGACGCCGCCGTCGCGCGCGCCCGCTCCACGTCACCGGGCGGCGGCGCCGGCTCCGAGGACGACGAGCGCGGCGCGGAAGACGGCCCCGCGCCGCGGCGCGGCGCGCGCGCGCCGTGGGCGGCGCGCCTAGCCGCCGACGACTACGACGCCCTGTCCCTGCCCGACCGCGTGGCCGCGCTCGCGTTTTTGGTTAACGCCGTGCTGGACGGGCCGGGGGCGCGGGCCGCGCTCGAGGCGCGGGCCGAGGAGGGGGTGCGCGCGCGGCGCGGGGGTGGGGGTGGGGGTGGGGGTGGGGGTCGGGTGGGTGGCGACGCCCCTGGCTCGCGCGCCGCCACGCCCATGGAGACCGACGGCGGCGCGGCGGGCGCCGGCGCTCCGGCCGAGGGCGGCCAACCGCCCCTCCTTTCCACCGCCGCGTCGCGCGCCGAGCGGGTCGCCGCCGCTGACGCCGCCAACACGGTCCGCCTCGACCCCCTGGGCGAGGACCGCACGCGCGGCCGCTGGTGGGCCCTGGGGCTGTCCGCGGATGAGGCCGACCCCGGCGGCGGCCGCCTCTTGTTGGAGCCGGCCGCGGCCGACGGCGCTGTCGCCCCGCCCCCCCCCCCTCTGGCCGCCCTGCTGGACGCCGACTCTCTCACCACCCTTCACACCTCCCTGGACCGGCGCGGCCGCCGCGAGGCCGCGCTGGCGGCGTCGCTCGACGCGGCGCGCCCCGCGCTCGCGTCGCGCCTGCCCGCGCCCCCCCTCGGCGCGGCCGCCGCCGACCCCGACGCCGCCACCGACCCCGCCTGGTTTGTGCCGCCGCTGTCGGGGGCGGACCTGGCGGCGGGGGTGGGGCTGGAAGGGCGCAAACCCGACGCGAGTGCGCTAGCCGCCGCGCGGCGCCTCATGCTCGCCATCGAGGCCGCCGCCCCCTCGGACGCCATCGACCGCGGCGCTCTCCCCGGAGGCGTCGACACCTGGCGGGCGGCGGCAGGGAGCGAGGCCGGCGGCGCGGCCGCCGCGCGCGGCGCGCTCGCGGCGCTCGAGGCGGCGGTCGACCCCTCCTCCCTCCACCCCGCCTTCCCCCGCCACCCGGCCCTCGTGCGTGGCGCGTGGGCGCCGGTGCCCGGCGACGCGTGCGTCGACGCCTCGGTCGCGCCGCGCGCGCCCCCCGGCCACGGCCTCTCGTGGCTCCCACCGACGGGCGCCGCGCTCGTGCTGCGCGCCGCGTCCCTGGACGCCGCCTTGCGCTACCGGGCGGGCGCGCCCGCGTTGCGCGACGCCGCGTTCGCGTACCGGTACGTGCAGCGGCCCGGGCCGCGCGAGGCGGGCGCGCCCGCTGCGTACCCTGGGGGCCCCCCCAACGCCGCCGCGCCGCGCGCGCGCGCCGCGCCGCGCCGCCCGCCCGGCGACGGCGGCGCGCCCGTGTTTGCGGGGGGGCGGGTGTACGCCGCCGCGCTGCCCCCCTTTGCCGGCCCTCTCCTCGACGAGCCTCCGACCGGCTTCGCGTTTGCCCTCGACGGCGCGCGCGACGCGGTCGCCGCGGCCGTGGCGGTGTCCCTGGACGCCGCCGCCGGCGGGGGCGGCCGGGGCCGGGGCCGGGGCCGGGAGACGAGGGCGGCCGGCGCGGGGCGCGGGGGCGGGCGCGGCGCTGCCGGGTCGGCGTCGCCCGACGCCGCCGCCGGCGAGCCCGCCGTCGCCGTCGCCGGCCGCGGCCGCGGCCGCGGCCGCGGGCCCGGCCGCGGCGCGGGCCGCGGCGGCCGTGGGTCGGCCGCCGCGTCGCCCGCGCCGCCCCCGCGCCGCCCCTCCCCCTCCCCTTCCCCGCCCTCGGCAGGCGGCGACCGCCGGTCCGACCCGACCGCGTCCGAGCCGTCGTCGTCCGGCGGCAGCGAGGACGGGAGCGAGGACGAGGAGGAGAGCGGCGGGTCGGGCCGCGCGCGGTCGCGCGGCGCGAGAGCCGCCGCGCGCCATTTCGACGAGTCCGACCTGGAGGATGACTGAGGGGCGCGGGAAGAGGGGAGAGGGAGAGGGAGAGGGAGAGCGCGCGAGGGAGGGTGTGTGTGGGGCCAACGTTCGGCGCGAGAGAGGCGGCGCGCCGTGGAGAGCGCGGCGCGGCGAGCGTCACACACAGCCCCGCCGCCCGCCACCCTGCCCCGCGCGCACGCGCATCCCCCCGCCTCAAGCGTCGGCGATCGTGACCTCGACGTCGACGCCGGGCTCGATCGAAATGGACGTAATCTGTTTGACCACGTCCGCGGGCGAGTGCAGGTCGATGAGGCGCTTGTGCACGCGCAGCTCAAACCGGTCCCACGTGTTGGTCCCCTCGCCGCACGGCGACTTGCGGGTCGTGATGTGGAGGACCTTGGTCGGCATGCGCACGGGGCCCTTGACCTTGAGCCCCTTGTCTTTCGCGCCGCGGACCAGGTCCGCGCACACCTTTTCCACGTTTTTGACGTCGCGCGAGGTGAGCGTGATGCGGATGCGGTGGACGGGCGCGCCGCCGGGCTCGTCGCCCTTGCCGCCCACCTTGGGGACGTACTTGCCGGGGGCGGGGGCCGCGGGGGGGGCGGCGTCGGCCATGTTGTTGTTGTTGGGGGGCTGGGGGAGGGGGAGGGAGGCGGGGTCGGCGGCTGCGGGCGCGGATCGGCGCGCGGCGGCCGCCGCGCCGCGCGGCGCCCCGTGCGGCTCGCGAGCTCCACTCGCCCCCGCCGGCGTCCCGCGGATTTGGCCCGCGCGCGTGCGGGCGGCGGCGCGGCGGATTGAGGCCGCGGCTGCGCGTGAGCCGCCGCCGCGCCGCCGGCGCGCCCGCGCGGGCCCGCCGCGCGCTGCGCCCCCGATCGCACACCTTGAGGGGGGAGGGGCACCGCCGAGATCGACGAGGGTCGTCGAGCGCTGAGCGATGTGAGGGCGCCGGCGGCGCGGCGGCGGCCGTCGCTGCTCGGCGGCGCGCGCTCCCGCGAGAGGCCCGCCCCACGACCCAGGGCGCTTAGAAACGCTCCCCAGCGATCAGGATCGACAAGGCGAATCCCTGAAGCGACGGCGGCTGATTGCCACTCGTCCGCGGGGCGGCGCGCCAAAAGCGGCGCCGCGGGTCGGCGCGCGCCGACCACCCCGACCCCTTTCCGCCGCACGCGCCGGCCCCAGCGACTGTCCAGGCGCCGCGGGCAAAGCCGCAGCACCTCCCGGCCCGCCCGCCCCCCCGGCCGAGTCACGCGAAGCCGCCAGAAGAGCAGAGCGGATAGGCGCCGGCTCTCGCCGTGCGCACCCCGCCCCCACAACCCTCCGACACCCCCGCAACCCGCGGATCCCCCCTCCCGCCCCGCCCCCATGGGCGTCGCCCACGCGCTGGCCGCCGCGCTCGGTCCCGCGGGCGCCGCGGGCGCGCCCGCGCTGACCAACGTGGCGGTCTGCCTCGCGTTCCTGCTGCTGGGCCTGCTGGTGTGTTGGGAGTGGATGTCGGCGTTGACTGCGAGTGGGAGAGGGGCGGCATGCGGGTCGCGGCCGCGCGCGCCGCCGCCGACGGCCGCCCCCCCCCTCCTCAGCTCCCGCGCCCCAAGTTCTTGGAGCGGTCCGCCACGGCGGCCGCGTTCGTCTCTCCCGCGGGCCTGCTGTTCCGGGTGAGAGGGGAGGGGGGGAGGTGGCGGCGGGCGCGCCGATGCCAGCGCCGCGCGGACCGCGCGCCGCGGGGGGCGCGCGGGGGCTCCTTTCGGGGCGCAGCATCGCCCGCTCGTGCTCTCGTCCGTGTCGGCCCCCGCGCGCAGGCGGGCGAGGCGAGGGACCGACCGGCGGCGGCGGTGCCCGCGGCGCGCGTTTTGTTGACCCTCTCACCTCCCCCCCCCAGCGCGCCGCCCTGGGCCTGCACGGCGCCGCCCTCGTGCGCGAAGTGTGGTGCCACTTTACGTCGCCGGGAACCTTCCACCGGGTGCGGTCGGCGCTGCTGTCTTTCGCGGCGCACCCGACGCTCGGCTTCCGCCTCGCGCCCGCGCCCTCGGCTGACGGAGGGTCTTCCCACGGCGGCGCCGCCACCGCCACGGATGAATGGTATGTGGGCGACGCCGACCTGGCCCGCTTCCGGCAAGCCGTGGAGGTGCCAGCCGAAGCCGGCGGCCCCGACTGGGGCGCCCCCCTCTTCGAGCGCGACTACGGCGGCGTCATCTACACCGCCTGGCGCCGCTTCCTCCCCTGCGGCAAAACGGAGTACAAGTCCACGACGGTCGCGCTCGACGCGACGGCGGAAGAGTTTTCCGATTTTTATTTGGACGACCGCACGCGCCCCACGTGGGACACCATGATCGCGGAGCACGCGGCCTTGGAGGTGGGCGACCCGGCGTCCCGGTGCATGGTGGTGCGGTGGCGGCGGTCGTTCCCGTTTGCGTTTCTCACCGACCGCGAATATGTCATCGCCCGCCGCGTCTGGCGCGTGGGCGGCGACGACGGGACGCCCAACGCCGGCCTCGGCCCCGTCCTCTACACCGTGACCAAGGCGGTTCCGGGCCACCCGGCGGCGCCCCCCGCGCGCGGCGTCGTCCAGATGGACGTCTTCTTCTCCGCGTGGCGCTCCCGCACCGTCCCCTGCCCCCGCGGGTCGGGCGCGCCGGCGTGCGAAACGACGCTGCTGCACCGCGAGGATTTCAAGATTCCGGAGCGCCTCGCGCGCGTCGCGGTGCGCGCGGGGATGGCCGGGTTTGTGCGCGGCATGGTGCCCGCCGTCCGCTCCTTTGTCGACGCCCGCCGGCGCCGCGTGCCGCCGCACGCGGTCGACCCGGCGGCGTACGGGGTCGGGTGCGCGGCCGCGACGGCTGCCGCCGCGGCGCGCGGCGGCGTGCCGCCCGCCCGGCTCGCGCCCTCGGGGCGCCCGCTGCCGCCCGCGCGCTCGTGCCCGCAGCTGGCGGGCGGGGGTTATGGCGGGAGGGGGAAGCTGCGGGTCACGATGGCGGAGCCCGAGGCGGCGGAGGTGGGGGCCGACGCGCGCGCGGCGGCCGAACCGGCCGAGGTGCTGCCGCCGGCAGAGGCCGGCGCCCGCCACCACCACCGCCGGCACCACCACCACCACCACCCTTCGTCGCCCGCCGCCAGACTGGGCGCCGCCGTCGCGGTCGCGGCCGCCGTCGCTCTGGCCGGCGCGGTCGTCGGCGCGGGCGCCGAGCGCCGCCGCGCGCGCAACCGGGACCGGGCCCGGACGGCAACGGCCGCGCGCGCGCACGCAGCGCGCGCGTCGTCGGTGGACGCGTGAATCGTTTTTTTCTTGGGGGGGGGGGGGCGCCGTCGCGCCGGGCGCGGGGGGGGGGGGGGCCGGCGCCGGGCCCGCCGCCCCCCCGCCGGCCCGCGCGCCCGGGGCGGGCGGGGGCGGGGGGGGCGGGCCGCGGGGGGGGCTGCCGCGGGCGGCGTGTCGTTCCCCTTGTCTTGGCGCGGGCGCAGACGAGGAGAGGGAGGACCGCGGCGTCTCTCGCGCGCGCACACCGCC
>Ga0315274_10001250_pt1 | contig 39273 bp, 31 predicted proteins | sample YL17G02_20_MG_FD_203700 | JGI IMG/M metagenome (GOLD analysis project Ga0315274, IMG submission 203700) | Sediment microbial communities from Yellowstone Lake, YNP, Wyoming, USA - YL17G02_20 | ecosystem: Environmental > Aquatic > Freshwater > Lake > Sediment | place: USA: Wyoming | collected...
TTTGCGTAGTCTATCCCGGCGGCCTCCATCAGTCTGATGAAGCTCTCTGACGGAAGCGCGCAATTATTGACGCCATAATAGTTTGATATTGTGGTAAACCCTGCTATTTTTGATGCCTTCTCGAAGCCGAGTTTCCTGCTGGCCTCCTTTATGAGTCCGGGGGAATATACCCTTATGCCGTCAAGTTCCATCAGGTCGATATGTTCAATGTCGTTATAGCCGGAAGGCAGTCTTGCAGGTATCGCTATCCTGTCGCCCACCTTCATGTCCTTTACCATTATGGGCACGAGCCCGTTATCATATGTAAAGACGGAATGGGCTGACGTGACAGTGACTTCCCTGCCTCTCCTGGTCTTGATCTTATACAGCTCCTTTACAGGGGAGTGCCTTATGGTCTCTCTTACGGGAGCTATATGAAAAGTTTCTTTGACAGGGTCTACGGAGAACGTACTGAACCTTCTTCCCATTGCGGCCTCTATCGGAACGTGCTTCAGGTGGCTGTCATTGAGTATCAGGATTTTTTCTTCTGGCGGTATGGAGGCGATCTGCTGGAATAAGACGAACGCCTCTTTCCCCCTCACCTCTCCGACTATTATGTAATCCGGTCGTTGTCTTAACGACTCCCTCAGCAGGTCGAAAAGGCTGACCTCCCCGGTCTTGCCTTCCGTTGCGATTGGAGTTCTAGCAACCTCCGGAATCCAGTGCGGATGGGGAAGCCTTAGCTCGGGCGTGTCCTCTATCGAAACTATCTTCAGGGATGGCTTTATGAAAAGCGAGAGCGCATTGAGGAACGACGTCTTTCCGGTGGCGGTGCCTCCCGATATCAGGATGGATTTCCTGTACTCTATCGCAAGCCACAGGTAGGCCATAACGGTGCTGTCCACCGTGCCGTATTCCATCATGTGCACGGGAGTCAGCGGCTTGTCCGTGAACTTCCTTATGGTGAAATTCGAGCCTCTCCTGGCTATGTCGGTGCCCAGAGTGGCTTGTACCCTCGACCCGTCCGGAAGGGAGCCGTCCACCAGCGGTTCTGCAACCGAGATGGACTTGCCGCCCTTCTGGGCGAGCTTCATCGCGAAGGAGTCGAGCTCGTCCCCGTCGCTGAACATGACATTCGTTATTATCGAACCCAGGAGGCTGTTCCTGTGGTAGATGTATATCGGTATCCCATGCCCGTCGCAGGAGATGTCCTCTATGTTGGCGTCCTTCATGAGGGGCTCTATCTTCCCCAGCCCGATTATGTCCCTCTGGACGTAATACTGGATTATCTCCATCTTTCTCCTGTCTATGCTCTTCGAGAGCAGGATCTTCCCTATCTCCTGAACAACGAGCTCCTTTGCCTTGACCTCACCGAGCTTGAAGAAGTCGATGTCAAGCCGCTCTTCCATGTCCTTCTTTATCTGCTCTATCAACCTCTCGTCCTGTGGTGTCAGGTGGGGCTCGACGACCAAATAGACCATGCAGTTCCTTTTTTCGTCCCAGTATATCTTTGCGTAGGCGAACACCCTTTCCATGGTCTTGGGCTCGTGGGGTATGAGCGGGTATGTCATCCTTATGTTCCTGAGCATCTCCTTCTCGTCGCTTGAGATCGGGCTCCCAAGAACGCTGGACGTCAAAGGCGATAGGTCTATCTTTACACCGGAGCCCTTAAGCCGCATCTCCTCGGTCATGCCTGCGCCGGATCCGGCGCCTCCCTGGCCGCCCTGCCCGGGGCCGCCGGGGCCGCCTCCATATGGGAAGTTGATCTCCTTGGAATTGTAGAAAATTATGTTCTCAGGGCCCTGCTTTCCATCTGTCCTGCCCTTCTTCATTGCCCTGGCGCCGCTCTTCATCCTTTTGACTATCCTGCCCATCTTCATTGGCACGGCTACAGGCTTTTTTATCTTAGGTATGTTCACGTTCATCCTCAGACGACACCCCTCTAAACTGTGCTGTTTCAGCTTATTATTATTTTGTTTCCTGTCTTATAAATCACGATTTCCTCGATGGAGCTTCTAACTTTGCCACTGAAACTGAAGGTGCTGTTAAGGGGGGCAAGGCCGGAGAAAGAATACTGGCCGTTCATCATGCTTACGTTTATCCCGGCGTCAGAAAGGTTTATTGTATACAGGTTGTTCGAGAGCATCTTCGGTATCCTTATGGAGACTGAAGAATTAAATCCTTCCATCGAGGCTATGTTCGCTATATTCATGAGGACATATTCCTTAACGCCCGCCAGCTGGTCTTCGGAGGCGGTCTGGACATACTGGCCCTGGTAGAGCGTGAAGACTGCGAAGGCGGATATGAATATGGCCACACCCATGGTGAAAAGCAGGAACTGCTCGAAGGCGAGTGACTGGCCTTTTAACGCACGGCGCTGGCTCCTCATATAATTATTTTTGGATTCCTTTATAGTATATTCATCGTTATGTTCGATGCGAGCAGGTCGTACTGGGAATAGCCGGCATCCTGGATCCTGGTGGTCCCGGCGTAATAGAAGTTGATCGTGCTTGTGCCGTTGGCTGCCTGGGGGGATTCAGGGGCCAGGCTTATCTTGTAGGATTTCTTCTGCTCCTCGTTATAGAGCTCCCTGTAGTGCAGGACGAACTTGAGCCTGTATCCGGCTCCCGGGACCGAATACCCTTCCATGGTCAGTTTCCCGGGGGTCTCCCCGTAGGGGGTGAACTCTCCGGGATTTATCGTGTTGAGCATTATCACGTCCTTCGTAAGGAGCGGCTGGGAGACGGGAAATTCGTAGGTTATGGAATTCGCCTTCTGGTCGACCCTTATCTGTCCGGAGAGCGGGGCAGTCAGTTTCTCATCACATCCTTTCTGGGTGGTGCAGGACCTCGCCATCTCGACTATCTTCTTGTCGAGGTCCTCCATGAACTTGACGGCAGAGCCGTATTGTGTTATGGTTGACCGCTTCTCTATGAGGGGCATCCCGAACATGTATGCGAACCCCACGAGGGATATTATTATGCCTGAGATCAGAACTACGGAGATCATCTCCACCTGCCCCTTGCGCCACATGCTTATTAATTGTTTATCCGGGTTTAAATGTATTGGAAGAATGCGTTCAACCGGTTGAAAAACGTCTGCTCTTTTTATCGAATGAGACAAATAATTAACATGGGTGCAGGGAAGGACACGGGGCTTAAAATGCTGATAAAATGGATTGTATACAGCAACTTCCATCTCTCTCTTGGCGCGGCTTTCGTGGCATACGCGTCGCTCTTCATCCTGAGGCTTCCTTTTGACCCGATGGTACTGTTCATCCCCTTTGCCGGGACCATGTTCATATACAACCTGAACAGGCATACTGATTCCACGGAGGACCTGGTGAACGTCCCGGAGAGGAAGCACTTCATAACCGAAAGCGGGAGGAACCTGCTTATAGCAGGTATGGTGCTCTATCTGATAGCGCTCTTCGTGTCCGCCTGGAGGAACCTTCCCACCTTCTTCATCGTGCTCCTCCCCTGCATAATAGCCGTGTTCTATTCCATATTCAGGCTCAAGAAGTACTACATTTTGAAGAACCTGCTCGTGGCTTCGGCGTGGGGCATGACCCCGCTCGTGGCCGGATTCTACTTCGGGACCTTCAATCTTGCTGTGCTCACGCTTTCCATATTGTTTGCGCTCGCCCTGTTCATAAACACGGTCATATTCGACATAAAGGACACGAGGGGCGATTATCTATACAAAATCAGCACGCTCCCCACGGTCATAGGGGCGAAGAGCACGAGGCACGTGTGCATGATAGTGAACCTGTTTTCATTCATGACACTCCTCCTGAGCATCGCCTCGGGAATCCTCCCGCTCAAAGCACTTGTGCTGGTGCCCTTCCTTGCATACATATTTGCCTACATAATGCTTTCGGCAAAGAGGAGCGGCGTGAACTTCTACGGCCTTACCATCGATGGCGAGTTCGCCTTCCTTGCCGTCATGGTATTCCTTGCCTCGCTGGTGTTGGGATGGTAATAAAAGATAAGGTAGTGGACTGGTACCTCAGGAACATATACCTCTCGAAAGGGGAGATAATAAACCGCCCGGGCTACATATGCGAGCAGATGGGCAAACAGAGGTCCGTTTTCATAAGAGAGGTTACCTTGCCCGAGGACCTGCTGATTGAAATAGAAAGGGTGTTCCCTCCGGGAAAGCTGTATAAAATAGGAAAGGTGTTTGGCTACAGGTACGCGCTCATCTCGGAGTTTCCTGTCATAAAAAGCGTCAGCAGGGATGATTTCATAAAAAACGCCTATTTCATAGCAAGATACGTGGAGAGCGTCTCTTACGGGAAGAACTTCAAGGAAACCATCGACTACGAAAAGAGGATTTTCAGGATGTCGATGGAAGACTACGTGATCTGCAGGAAGAGCGGCGGAGGGTATCTTCTGGCTTCCGGCGGCATAGGGGGCATATGGAGCTATGTCGTCTGCGACGAGACCACCGAGGGGGTGCAAACCAGTTGCCAAGGCAGAGGCGATGACAAATGCGAAGTCGTGTGTGCCCCTGCAAGGGAGCTTGGGAAGTTAGGTCTTAGCTTCTTCAGAGCGCATGATCTCAAAAATCTAGGGCTGGACCCTGCCTACGGTAGTATAAACCAGATAAGGGAACCAAGATACGCAAAGAACTCGCTGAAGAAATCCATAGACTCCGGATTCTTCAAATATACGCACGGGATGATCACCTACAGGGACCAGAGGCTCTTCCTCTGCGAGGCGAGCTTCATGTACATATTGGAGAAGGAACTGGGAAAGAGCGGATGCCGTAAGCTATTCGATCTTGCATTCTCATGGGGCAAGAGTCTGGCCTCTTCCGAGAAGAGGCAGGACCCGGCCAGCTTCTTGATGGATTTCCTGCCTGCCCTGGGCTGGGGGGACGTGCTGGTCAGGAAGACCGGATCAGGATACGAGGTGCTTGCAGACCTGTTCCCCTGGACGAAGTGGTACAAGGATGTTGATTATTCAATATTCAGGGGGCTGGTATCCGGGATGATCTCCGGCTTCACCGGAAAGAAAACCGAGCTCAAAAGGTTCGAGATGTCTCTTTCAGGGAGCTTCAGCATACTGTGCAGAGAATAGAATATGCCCAAAGACATGGACCAAGTCCATGTCAGTCAGTTAAACGACACTGATGAAATCAGTGTCCTTAGGTAGAATCTACCTTACCTTTATCCCGGAGTCGGATATTACGAACGGGCGCATGCCGTGGGCGTGCTTCGTCCTTCTCATCTTCCTTATCTCTATGTCCCCGGAGCTCTCCGCTCCCATTGTGGCGTAATGGAGCACGATCACACCATCCACCACGAACTCTGTCACGCCGTCCCTGGAGAGCGTTTTGGAATCCTCCAGCGTTTCCGAGCTTATCAGAGTGGTGACGCCCGCATCCTTGACCAGCCTCGTGAGCTGATAAAGCCTTTTTCTCACGACTGCATCGTCCTTTATGTACATGGCCATGAGCGAGACGGGGTCTATGACCACTCTCTTGGCCTTTATCTCCTTTATGGATTCCATGAGCGTGGCGGAGACATCAGCCACTTCGAACGGGTTCTGGTAGACTATCTTGAGCTTCTTCGCCTTCTCGTATTTCTCGAGGTCGAATCCGAAGGCTTTCATGTCCTCCTTTATGTCAGAGGGGTCTTCTTCCATGGTCAGGTAGAGGCACGGCTCACCGTTCTCAAGCCCTTCGAGAAGGAACTGGCAGCAGAATGTGGTCTTCCCTGTCCCGGTTCCGCCAGTGACCATGTTTGTGGAGCCCTTCACGAACCCTCCGGAGAGCAGCTTGTCCAGCCCGGGAATCCCTGTCTTCACCCTTTCTATTGCCATATAATTATCTTGTGTTCGTCCGCTTAAATGTTTAAACATGCAAAATGAGGCAGGTAACGGGATACCCTTAAAAGGGTATATTTGTTACTTATAAATAGTGAAAAACATAGCTTTATAAGCAAGGGATCCAACTATAAATTGGTGAGAGAATGATCAGATTTGGCAAGGTTATGGGTACACTGGGATTATATATGCTTGGCCTTAGTTGCAGCTCTTCTCCGAAATATGGAACTATTACTGAAAAGAGATATGAACCCGAAAGAAATTTTGAGTGGAGAGCTGCCGGGTATCCCGCGGCTGTATACAGATTTAATGCTATTGATCATGAGGATTTTGTGCTTGTATTCAGGAATGGTAGCAAGACTGACAGTGTGCTTGTGAAAAAGAGTCTATATGATTCCTTGAAGGTGGGGGATGTATTCGACGGCAGGAAAATGCCGCATACGGATTTTCTTCTCGGAGAAGAACCCAGAGATTTCTTCTACAAAGAGATTCCTCCTAAGCATACGGACTGATGTGTATTATTCTCACTTCTTCCTCTGGATGAGGTAATCCGCGAACTCCCCGAGCATGTACCTGAGCTTGGGGGGCAGCGTTGCTATAGACGCTTTACCCTCTTTTACAAGGCTCTCCGCCTTCTTCCGGGCGTACTCCATGGAACCATGTTTCTCGAACAACCGTTTGGCCTCAGCCACGTCCCGGTCGGTGGTCTTTTCCCTCGGTTTGTTGAGGATCCCGAGAAGCCTCGCCCTCTCGGACGGGGAACATCTTTCAAGACACCTGACAACCATCAGCGTTCTCTTCCCCTCCTTTATGTCGCATCCTATCTCGCCGCGACCTTTGCCTTCAGTAAGGTCGAGCAGGTCGTCCGCTATCTGGAAGGCGGGCCCGATCTTCATCCCGAACTGCTTTATCCTGGATACCACTCCGTCATCAGCTCCGGCAACTATGGCGCCGCCGACTATCGGGAGCATGAGGTAGTAGGCCGTCTTCCCTGTTATGCAGTCGAAGTAGTTCTTTTCCGTGGGCTTGTCCGACAGCCTGAGGTTTATGTCCATGGCCTGGCCCTCTGCCGTGGCGGCACAGGTGAACACCGTCTCCTGGAGAAGCCTCATGGTCGTGTGCTCGTCCACCCCTGCCTTAAGGCTGTTCAGAACCAGCTCGTACACCTTCTCGGACATGTAGTCCCCAACGTTTACCCCATGGGCGAGACCATACTTCTTCCAGACCGCAGGCCTGTCCCTCCTGACCTCGTCCTGGTCCTCTATGTCATCGTGGACCAGAAGCCAGTTGTGCATGATCTCGCATGCGGCAGAGAAAGGAAGCACCTTCCTCGTGTCCCCTCCGAGGGTCTCGCAGGCCATTATCGCAAGAACGGGGCGTATCCTCTTCCCGCCCCCTGAAAGGTGGTACCACACGGCATCCTGAAGATTAGGAATCCCATTTTTCGGGATCACCCTGAGCATCTCCTTCTCGATAAGCTCCCCTTTCTCCTTCAATATCCTCTCCACGTCATTGATCAAGGAAACACCTCGTCATCTAATTTTGGGCGTTTATAGTAACCTTAAGAATTCTTCCCTTTTTAATCTAGCTTGTCTGATAATTTCAATCAGCGTTCCTTTGTCAATCTCCTTGTGTGACGGCACGACTAGCGCCATTTTCTGGTCATTTATCATTTTGATGAGAATTACGTGACTTCCTTTTGCCCTTCTTTGTTCCCAACCATCTTTACTCAGAGCCTTGATTACTTCATGCCCCGACAGGACTGGCAGTTTTGGCATGTTTACAAACCTCAAAGCTAGTGACCAGCATTTCTTGGGTGCCTATTCCTTCAGGAAGACCCATTTCTTCTATATACAGTTCGACAGCTTCCTTAATGTTTTTTAGTGCTTCTTCCACCGTAAGTCCTTGGCTGACTACATCCAGTTCAGGGCATAATGCCACGAACTGTTTTTCACCTTTTTTAATGATTGCTGTTAAATCCATCGTCATCACTATTTTTAGTTTATTTCAGCTATTTAAATAACTATGTAGCACCCACACCAAAATCCGCAGCTTCTCTTAACGGCTTAGTTAGTATTTTGGCCCGCAAGGCTTAAATCATTAAGGGGAATTGGGGAATCGCGCCCTCGCCGCCGGATGAGGTTTCCGCTTCTGTGCCCATTCGCGAGTCCGCATCTGAACCCCTACCTATTTCTTCTCTTTCTTCCCGCCGAAGATCGCCCGGAGGGGGGCGGTCAGAATTTTAAGAAACTTCCATATGATCCCGGCGCAGCAGTAGAGCAGGTATAGCGCCACCCCGGTGACCGCGAACCATATGATCGTGTATATGTCTATGGCCATGGTGGTGCCTAGGAAATAGTTGGAGAACAGAGGGAAGAGCGCAGCCACCAGCCCGATTATCGCAGCCTTGGCAGCGATCTTGACTATCTTGTAGGCCACTATTATGAACACTATCATGATCACGAGGAATATCAGCATGTCCGACCCGAGCAGCTCGAATGCCATATTAATATTTTCAGGCAACTATTAAATAGGTAATGAGCCATTCGCCACATGATGTGGCGGGGTTTCTACTGTATAGAATAAGGTTGATTATTTATGGATCACGCTGATTTGGAACCCAGACTGAAAGTAGAGGTCGAGAAATGGCTGCTGAAGATCAGGGAAGAACGTAAAACGACCACACTGCTCGACCAGGGCAGGAAGATCATGCTCGCCAACATGGACGCCTACATAAAGGATTCGGAGTACTTTCTAAAGAAAGGCGACCTGATCAGGGCGTTCGAGGCCGTGATCTGGGCATGGAGCATCCTCGAGATCGGCAGGGAACTGAAGATATTCAGGTAGAACGGTCCTGAAAGAAAGGGCTAATTGTCTTTTGTTTTTTCGTATGTGATAGTGGCTGAATACCCGCTCGAATGGCTTACAACCACCTCGTGGTGCCCTTTATTCTGATGCACTGTAGGGTTGCAACCCGTTATACCAAAAGGCCTTTCGGCTGTGCCCGGGGATGTGCGTGACTGCTGATAGCCACTGCCCCACGGCTGGTATGATGAGGAATATCCAGTACATTCCGTGTCTGTAATCAGCCTTAAATCATCGCAAACGACTCCATCAACGCGCACATACATTATGCCGACGTTTGAATATTTATTCATCATTTTACACAGGTTGTTGTATTTGACCTTTATGGTATCCATTCTCGTGTTCGTTCCCATATCGTATGGTATCGTGGGGTCTATCTTCGTGCCGTCCGGTTTCACCAGATATACGTCAGGCGACCCGAATGAAGTGCTCAGTGCGCTCCCTCCATAGCTGAAGATGTCGTCCACCTGCTGGCCCATGGTGTTCATGTAGCTCATGCAACGGGACACCTGGTCGATCGCGGATGCGGTTCCGTAAACCCCAGAAGTGGTCTCGCCCATCCATCCGCTCTCCCCGTATGAGCTGTAATACCCGGTTCTCCTCTGGATGTCCTGCATGCAGTTCTGCATGAGCATCCACTGTATCAGCAGCTGGTACACCTTGAAGAGCAGGGGCGTCAGTTTCCCAATCACCTCGCATGCCTTTCCCAGGGCGCCGGCCACTATGTCCAGCCCCTTGCTCACAGGGGTCCCGACCTTGCCTGATGGGATCATGTCAGCCAGCAGCTTCATGATGAGGCAGGACGTGCCCAGCAGAACGCCCTTGATTATGTCTTCAGTGAATTCGCTGTTCTTCTTGTTCACGTCGTCGGAGGTCGCTTTGACGATGACAAACGTCAGAGTAAACAGCAAAAGCACAACAAGGACTATCGCCACTATCGTTGATATCCCGCCTTTTTTCACTTGGCTCGCTGCATTATCGAGAGTTGTTTGCGCGCCGGTCTGGCTACTTGCTGGAGCCAACCCTTGCGCTCGCAGGTCGTTTCTAATTCTCTGTAGTTCCGCAGGATTATTCACGTTTAATCCTATCTGTGCGCCGGAGATCGGGATGGCGACAACAGCGGCACCACCGCTAGGACGACTTCTCGCTGCTTGGTCACGTCTTTGAAATTCTTCTTCACTTATACTAGGGTTACCTTCTGGACTTGTTGTCACCGTGCTGGCCTGGTTGTTTCCCGTTACGGTGCCTGCGGCCGGCTTGTCTGGTTTATCAGCCCAGTCATACAGTTTCACTCCTGCATAGCATGTGAGGCAGAAGCCTGCAACGAATAGTATCTTCTTTGTGATCTTCTCTATCCTGTCCACCATCTTCTGTATGCTCTCCCTGGCCTTCTCTGTGTCTATGAGTGCCTGCGTCTTCTTCGGGTTCGCTGTGATACCGCCGCCCAGGGTGGTCGATTTGCTGTCGAATACCAGGTTGTTGGCATACTTGTAGAATACTGTGGCATTGAGCTGTCCGAGCTTGATCGGGGTGAATGTCTGTCCAGGATTCGGTTTCTGCGGGTCTATGGCCTCGGCCATCTTCACCCTCGGCCCGACGTCTATGTTGCACTTGAGAAGCGTGCCAGTAAGCGTTCGCGGGCAGGACATGGTCGCATCCACGTAATCGCCCTGCACGCCAGTGGCCGCTCCGGTGGCTATCAGTCCCCCTGTGCCTCCGCCTGAGCTGGATCCCACCCAGGAGACGTCCTGCTGGTAGACCGTGAGATCGGATATCGACCCGTTTCCGTAGTTTCTTATGGTCATGGTTGTGTTGAGCCTTGACGGCGTGAGCGTGCAGTAGCCTGAATAATCATTTATTATGCAGTCCAGCGCTGTCTGCGGCGATGAGGCGCTGAGCTTTATGTCAAACTCCTCTATGCCTTTCCTGATGTGGACTGCTATCTTCCCATTTGCCTGCTTGCCTGCGGAGGATGCGACAATTTCGAGCGTCCCGTATCCCGGGTTGTACATGTCCCCTTCGCAGCGCTGGAAAAGCGTGTTTTCCACGTAGAGGTTGCACTCGTAATCCTCCTGCCTGTGGGCATCCACCATCACATGGGACTTGAGTCTGCATACGGTGGCATTCTCGCTGGGCGTGGAGCCGCGGCCCTTTGTGAGCTTGCCCCTGGAATCCTGGGCGTCCAGGACGAATGACCACGTGAGGTCATCCAGGGGCTCGTCATGGAGAAGGTCCGCGTTATCGATGCGCACAAACTCATCCAGGAGCTTGCCGACCTCTATGTTTGTTGACCCGAGGCAGTTTATGTCTCTTTTCAGCGAGCACCTTCCGCTCGCGGTCGGCTCAAGGTTCCCATTGCAGGAAAGCGTTATGTAAGGCCTCAGCGGAGGAGCCTCTATGTTTATCATATCAGCCCCGGACACCACAAACGAATCAGAGCCTGCAGTGATCCCGAACCTGAGGATGAACGGATAGGAGACTGAGCCTTCTCCCGGTGCAAGATCCGTATCTGCTTCCCCGCAGGCAGCCTGCTCTATGAATTTGTCTACGGGAATTGTGCAAGTTATGCTCTGTCCCCCCAGTGTGCAGCGCTTTACGCCGGGTGAGATTTTTACGCCTTTGAACTTTATCTCCTCGTCCGTCAGGGCAACGCCCTCCTGCGGGAAGTTGACGAGCCTTGCGGTAATGGTGACCATCGCGGGATTCTTCTGGGTGTTATCAGGGCAGTAGAGCGTCCCGGGGCTCTTCTGCTGTATCTCTATCTTCCTCTCAACCGGGAGTATGTTTATGGTAAAGGTCCCTGCCATGTCCTTGGACTTGGCTCCGGCAATCCTCAGCGTGAGCTCCAGCTCCTTTGCGGGGTTGGATGGCTCGCTGCTCGGAACGGTTATGGTGACAGGGCACTTGTAGGAATTCGTGGTCTGCTTCTGGCATGCCCCTCCGGATATCCAGCTGCGCGGGAGCACGCTCAGCGATGCGGACTCCTCTACGTTCTGCGTCTCCACGAACAGGTCCGCAGTAGTGCTGTTCCCTGGTTCGACTGATATGCTCGCGGCTATGTTATTGATTCTCGCCGTGGCTATGGCCTGGTCGGCGACGTTGACGTTGTACGTGCTCATGAGGTCGGTTCCCTGGATTCCGAACGTGGCAATAAATGTGGTTGCAGAATAGCCCTCAGGGACATCGAACTGGACCGTGCATTCGTAGAAGTCGCTTGTGCTTGCCTGCTTGGTCCTCGTGCAGCTCATCCTCTCGTTGATCTTTTCAAAACCTACCCCGAAGCTATATGAATAGACGAACATGGGAGTGGTTGAAACATAGCTCGGGTAAAGGATGTACAGGTTTGCTTTCCCCTGGTTGGACTCCCCCCTAGAGACCGGATCCGGAAATATGGAATACACTCTCATGCTCGGGACAGGAAGCGAGAGGCTCACGGTCTGGAAGTTGGATGTGAGCGCCCCGGCGGGGTAGGTGAATTTAAGGCCCAGCGTCATGCTCTCCTGCTGGCTGGAACACAACGAGTCCTTGGGTATGGTGCATGTGTACGAGCCAGAGGATTCCGTACATGCGAGCGCCGTGTAAGCGGTCCCGTCGGTGCTGTATTCGTATTTCGTAGGCACCTCGGCTGTGTTGTCCGCGCGCGCCCTGACAGTGAGCGACGGGTCTTTCGCGCAGTCGAGGCCGCTCGCATACGTTACCGTGAGTGAAGGTCCAGGCGGCGGCGATCTCACCCGGTATGATTTCTCTGCCTGGATGGTGGTCTGCGCGCCATCCTTGAATCCGTCAAGCTTGAACCTTATGTTGTATGATCCCTGAAGGCCGGAAGGTATGGTAAGCGTCACCGGGCATTTGTAATACTTCCTGTTGGGGAATGTCTGGTGCAGCGTGCAGGTGGTTGACTGGAAGCCACTGTCAAGATACTTGAACTTGAAGTCCCCGAGGTTGTATGTAAGCGTGTCCGGATAATTTATGTGAATCAGGATTTCTGAAGCCAATGTCTGCCCTGTGGTGAATATTTCCGGGGTAAGACTGTCTATCCCCATGCTCGGCGGCGGGAAGGTCACGAAAAGGCTTACCGCGCCCGTCTCCACAGGAGAACCGGCATAGGTGAACCTGAATTTTGCCTCCAGGTTTTCCTTGAGCAGGGAGCATACGTCCGTGTCGGTTATGGAGCATGAGTATACGTTCCCGTAGGGGGCGGCGCATGACAGCGATTTGTATGTAGTTCCGTCAAGCGTGTATTCCTTTTTGAGGTCGCCGGATGGCGGGTTCGTCACTCTTAGTAGCACCATCATCTTGGTGTCGGTCCCGCAGTCGAACGGATTAGGGCTCAGGCTGTCGACGACCAATTTTGCAGGGGTCTTCCTCAGGTCGACCGGGAAGCTGGCGAAGACGTCGCTGCCATCGGCATATGTGAAGTGCGCGGTGATCGTGGAGGTCTTCGGGGCGGCGCATACAGGGAAGTTGGAGACCGGTATTGTGCAGTTGTATTTGTAGCCGGAGACTGAGCACGTCATGGTGCTCTCATGTGGTCGCACGCCGTCGACTTCGTAGTAGAAGCTCTTGTAGTAGCATTCGGGCTGGCCGCATTTTATCTGGCTCGCATTGTCGATGTGCGCGTCAATGCTAATCGCGTCATCGCTCTCGCACGTCACTATGGAAGGGGTCCACTTGTCTATTACAAGCCTCGCCCCGCCCGCGCCTGCAAGATCCCCGCCCGGGGAGTAGAACGCGACCGGGTTTGACATCTTCGCGGCGGAGCCGAATATGAAGGCCCACTTCTTCGCGGTCTTTTCGAACGCGTTTCCGGTGGCTATGTTGGTGGAGAAGACCGGGTTAGTTGTTCCGCTCGGATCAAGGTCCTCATCATTCGCAAGGAGCTCGTAGATGCTGCTCACCGCGGACGAGCCCACTGTCGTGAGCACTGTCTTGTTGACGTAGTTCATCGGCACGCGCGAGTAGCCTTCAGCATAGCTCTTCACCGGGTCTGCTGAGACACCTGGATTAAGATAAAGGTTCATGCTGTTCAGGTCATAGCTCTCGTGGCTGAAGCCTTCGGAGCCGGCGCCTGAGCCGGTCCTTGTGAGCTGGTCCCAGCTGCCGACCCAAACCGTCTTTCCTGCAACGTCAAGCTTCAGAAGAGCAAGGAAATTCCCCACTCCGCCGACGTTTACTTCAGACCACATGAACTCCTCTTCAATGTCGGAGGTTCCAACGAATATGTGAGGAAGAACTCTCTGGTTCTGGACGCACTGCACCGGGTTGTAGTCACGGCAGATGTATAAATAAGCCTTCTTTATCATGACCGAGGGGTCTTTTGGCTCGAATGATGCCGTTACGAGGTTCATGTTACTCGCGTAATCGTAAGTGAACTGGAAGTTCTTGGTGATCAGGTCGTCCAGTGTGCTCATGTCTCCCTGCACCTGCTGGCTCGTGCCGGTGACCACGTTTATCTGGAGCGCCCCGACGAACGTGGTAGAGAGTATTAAGTATGACGCGCATACCGCGAATACCTGCAATACGAGCAAATATGGGTTTATCTTCATCTTATCAGCTTGTCTAGTTGCACGAGCCGCTAAGGCTCTGCTCTTCGGTGCTGACGGGCTTTATCCCGCAGCTGATGAGTTTGGATGCCAGTCTCTCCCCTTCGGTTCCGTTGATCGAATACTGCATGTCCTCGTTCTTCAGGACTGGCAGGTACATGTATATGTCCCTGTCATTCTCCCCGAGGGTGAAGGTCGAGTTGACCGCTCCCGTGATCATGCTCTTCGCGTTGTCCTGGACCACGGTATACACTGTGTATTCATTGGGGAATAAACCATTTATTTCCACGCTGTCCGCGAGATTGCCCTCTTCGTCGGACAATGAAGGGCTCAGCTGCGAATCCTCCGGCACAAGCGGGTCAGGATCCGTCGGGACGAAATATGAGAACAGCATGAGGTCGCCATGGTCAGTTATCCCTGACGGGCCTGACGTTATCCTGTAGCTGGAGTATTTCACGGATTCTCCTGCAAGGCTCGCGCCCTCGCCCGTGACCGGGACCCCGAATATGTGTATGTTCACGGTCTCCTGGACCGATTTCAACACCACAGTTACGTTCTGCAGCATGTTGCCAGCGGTGTAGTTGGCGAAGCTCTTGTATCCCTGCTTGTAGACATGGAAGTCGCTGCCTATCCCGGGGGCATGGCCTTCAACCATCCCTGATGCGTTAGTCCTTCCAACGAGGCACATCGAGAAGGTGACCTGTGCATCCTGCACCGGGTTCCCCTCGGTGTCTTTGACCGTCACGAGCACCGGCATGGTTGCTCCCTGCACGCACATCTGGTCGTATTCGGTCTGACCGGGAGCCGGATAATCGCTGCAGTTGCCCGCAGGCGCGTTGTTTTGTATCTCAGCCATGTAGGCGAAATCCAGGTTCCTTCCATTAAGCCTGTCTTTCACCCTTACTATTATCGGGTACCTGAAGGAGTAGGAAACGTAATATTGCGCGGTGCATACCGGGACCATGTAGAAAAGCATCGAGGGCATAACGTATATCATGTTCGGGGAGCCTCCAGAGGTGAACCACATGTTCTGCCCGATGTCCCAAGAGTCAGGATATACGAAAGTCACGTCTATGTTCGGGTATGTCTTCCCGCCGACGCTGTTGAAGAAGAATGAATCCGGGGATGCAGGGACGTTGTTCCAGTTTATCCTGTTCGGGACCTCCTGCTTGAGGAACCTCTCCAGCCTGGGCCTTATGTCCTCCTTAGTGAGCAGGAGTATGTTCCCGCACCCGACCCTGACTCCTGTGAGCGGTATCCATTGGGGCGTGTCTTTTTCGAAGTCCTGGGTGGCAAGGAACGTCATCGTCGCCTGCTCGAACATTCGGGCTTTGTCCGCGTCTTTTATGAAGTTGGACGAGAAATCCATTATGTCGTAGAGGTTTGTAGGCACGCTTACCTCATATGGCTGGGGCATGGTGTAGCCATCGACGTCAGTCGGTATGGTCACCTTTATATCAATCCTGTTCTTCACAAGGTTTGGTTGAACATTCATTACGGAAAGGCGCAGCTTGACAGTCTTACCGAAGAAGTCCATGGTCCCGTTCAGGTTTTTGTTCAGGTAGTTCATGACCCCCTGCCTTATCTCGTCCTCTATCCTCGGAACGTTCAGCCCGCTGCAGTCGCGCCACACCGGGACCTCTGAATAACCATAGGTTATCGTCTTTTCAGGGGAAAGGAATCCTCCCTGGGAATAGAGCGTGTCCATGGTCTCGACCGCGCCCGATCTTATCAGGTCTGTGATGGAATTCTTTATGGTCTCATACTGCTTCTCGACTCCCGGTGTCGGAGGGTTTATGACGCCGGTCTGCAGGACCACGACAGCGGCCACGACCCCGATCGCGAGCATAGCAAGAATTACGACAAACTCTATCTGCCCCTTCAGCACCATAATACTATTTTCTCTTTTCTCACTTATATGTATTATAATATTTAGAAGCTGTCAGGCATGTGAAGGCCACGGGATGGCTATGTCCAGATGGAGCATCCCGGCATGCTCAGCCTGCTGTCTATATCCTCCGGGGTGAGCTCGGTGGGACTCACCGGAGTTATCCCGCAAGTGGTGAGTTTGTCCATGAGCTTGGATGTTTCACTTCCGTCGAGCACCACATCGTCCGCCCTGAACTTGACTGCATCTATACTCGCCATGGGCGTAAATTTCAGAAACCAGAGGACCACAGGAACATAGACGTAAACGTCCGTTTCTTTGTCTATTGCGACAGTCGTGTTGAGGTATCCCATCTCTGCCTCCCCGGAGGATGTCATGTTCTTTGCGATGGCCAGCGCCTCGAAGGTGTTGAAGGACACGCCCATCGTGGTCTCATTATTTCCCAGCTCCATTGAGGTCGTGTTCACTATGTTTGTTATGAGAAGGTGCGGGTCCTCCTTTGTGAATATGTTCTTCTGCTTTGGCTTCATTGAAAGATAGACGACGACCTTATTGAACTGGTCTATCGATTTTATTCTAACGGACGGGATGACTATGTATTGCATGAACTTCCCCGGATTGTTGCTGTCATAAAACCTTGCGCCCATCGGGACGCCGTAGAAGTGGAACGTGACGTTCCTCATCCTCTGCATCGTGACCGTCGTGTTGTCAAGCTGGTGGTAGCTCGTGAGGTTCCCGAATGACTTGTAGCCTTCCTTCAGCAGCTTGATCTCGCTCACGCCGCATGGGACGGACGCGATCAGGTTGCCGTTCTCGTCCGTCTTGCCGAGGTCGCACTCATAGAACTCGGCCTGGGCATCCGGCACGGGCGCTCCATCCTCGTCCACAGCCGTTATGTTTATCCTGCATCTGGCGTCCTGGCCGCACATGGCCTTCACAGCAGGCTCTTCGAGCATCCCCTCGCAGTCCCCGAGCCCGTTTTTCTTTACCTCCACCATTACCGCGAACTTGAACCACTGGTTCATGACCCGGTCATGAACTGCCGTGACGAGAGGGTATCGGAATGAGTATGACACCCCGTATACGTCAAGGCATGTAAGCGGAAGCGGTATGTCTATTATTCCCAGGTCAATAGACATCGGCTTCGGGTTTATTCTCACGGGATCCGGGGAGAAGAACAGGTTTCCGTCCATGTTCCATTCGTCCGGATAGTCCATCATCACGTCAAGGTCATACTGTTTTCCGCCCACCGTGTTCAAAGGATAGAACGGGTTCCCCGCCCTGCGCGCAGGCTCCCTGTTCCAGACGAAATGCGTCGCGACGTAGTCCGCGATGTTCTTCATGGCAGGGACCAGTTCCTGCCTCCTCTTTGTTATGTATTTATAGCACTCGTTTTCCGATCCCGTGACCGGCATCCAGTCAGGAGAGTCCGGATTGGAAAATATGATGCTTTCCATTGTTATCGTTTCGAAGAACCTCGTGCTCTTCGCGTCGTTCACGAAATTGCCGGAGAAATCCAGAACCTTCCTGAGGTCCGAGTTTATGGAGGCTGCGTAAGGAAGCGGCATCTCGTAGCCTTCAACGGTGGTGGGGAGGTAGATGCCAACCTCTACCTTGTCGTTGAGTATCTTCACCTCCGCCTTTGCATTCTGAAAGTCGAACTTCACCTTCTTCCCGAAGAAGTACATCTCATCCTTAAGGTTGCTTCGCAGGTACTGGCTGACCCCGTTGCCGATCTCCTGCTCCACGTCTGGTATGCTCAGCTTTTCGCAGGCCTGCCAGACCGGAACCCCTGTCCCCCCGTACTCCACAAGCTCGGCTCCGCCAAGGCCGGAATACCCGCCCTGGTCATATATCTTTACCATCACCTCGCGAAGGCCCACGCCGATAAGGTTGTTCACGGAGTCCTTTATGGTCTTGGCCTCGTGTTCGATGCCCGGGGAGGGCCCGGGCGTGGTGACCATCTGCTGGAGCAGCAGGACTGCTGCCACGAGAGACACGAGTATCAGGGCTATTATTACCACTATCTCTATCTGGCCTTTCATGCCGTCTGTTTTTTTCCTTTTCATTTTCACCAGCAGGTTTCATTCACGTAGTAAAGCTTGTATGACGCCAGGCCGTAGTTGTAGTTCATTATGAAATCGTATTCTCCCGAAGGCGTGTAGTCAGGGGACAACCTGAACAGGTTGTCCGGGTCATAAGGCACTGTCGTTCCATTGAGGCCAGGGAAACCAAGAGTGATTGGAATTCCCTCCGGCCCGGAGATGATAAGATGTGATATCTCGATGTACGAGGCGTTTATTGACCTGACGTCATAATCTATTGTTATCTCCTGGCCTTTGCAGATCGTCTCGTTGTATTCAAGAAGATTCCCCCCACTGACCGATCTGAAGAACATCGAGGCGGCGGGAAGGTTCATCCCCTTGCCAAGAGAGGAGAAGATAACCGTGTCATTTGTAAGATCAGCCAGAAAATCCATCTGGGACTTCTGGTATTCCGTCATTGACATCTGGAAATCGCTTGCCATTTTCATCTGGCTTTCCACCTGGGCCATGGCAGTGTCCGTATACCTTTTCGTATCTCCCATGGAGACTGCTAAATAAATAAAGCCAGTCCCAATGACCGCGGCCTCAAGACCCAACCCGACAATGTTGCATACTTTGGATGCGCCGGGAGCCAAGCCTGTGCCCCAAAGAACTGCTATTATAAAGGCACATACTACAAAAAGTATTGCGCAATCCTTGCATTTGGAAAGACCGCAGGATGTTAAAGCTACACACACTGCAAAACCAATTGGACCAAAAAATGAGAGAAAGCATCCTTTTCCCAGGCAATCCGTCATGCCGCAGGATATGCTGCTCAAGAACCTTTGCGCGGTGCTCTTTGCAGCGCACGCCGCATTGTTCATCCAGTATTTTATCCAGCATATGTTTTTCTGCGCCCGGTCTCCCTCTTGGCAGGTGCCAAGCTTCTTGGTGACGTCTGCCGCGGAGAAGTCCTCTTTGTTCTGGAAGTCCTCGAGCGTCTTCATGGTCTCCTCGATTGCCTTCTCCTGGGCCTTCAGTGCGCATTCGACGACCCCTACGCCGAAATCGATAAGCAACTGCATGGCTACCTTCGCCGTTATCTGGTTCTTTATGAAGATCCAGATGACTTCTGAAAGAACTATCAGCCCGGCGCCTATTCCCTCCTTTACTAAGGATTCGGTCACAACATTTGCGGCGGCTCCAACGAAAAAGGATAGGGCGCAGCAACAGATAATCTTCTTGAGCCATTCAAGGCCTTTCATTGTATTTTCATAGTTCTTCCTGTGCCTTTCTATGAGATTCTTCATGTGCTCAAGCTGCTTCATCCTGTCGACGACCCCGCTGTCCAGCTTCCCCGTGTATGCGATGGTCTTCGAGTCAGAGAGGCGTGTGTAGTTGTTCAGGAATTGGGTTGTTAGTGACATGTTGAGGATATATGAGCCTGAAAAGTCTGTCGGATTGTCCGAGGGCGTGCCCTGAAGATTTGCCATCGGAATGAATATGTCGCATTTGTAAACGTGCGCGTCGGGCGTGGTCCTTTCGCAGATGGCCCCGCTCGGCGGCTCGTCACCAACTGAATAGGAGAAATCGAAGGCGCGAAGCCTTTCCGGGATGTTCCCGGTGATCCTGACGGAAGCCGCTTGCTGGGCGCTTTTGGGGACGCATGCTCCCTGCTGGCTCACCGCCTGGCACACTATAACGGATGGGTAGCTGACTATCTGCATCCCGAGCGTCAGGGGCTCGCTGAAAAGCGACATGTCTGTCTCATCTTTTATGTCGTACCTGCCGTTCTGCAGCCTGACCGCGACGGAGACTAGATCATTGGGCACGCATGCAGGGAACATTGTATTGGGAACGGAGAGGGTGCAGTCATACATGTCCGTCTTCCCGTCCTGTGTAAACGTGCCGGAGTAGGAGAGGCTGCACGATATGCTTTCTCCGGAGTATTCACGGGTCCCGTTCAGGATGAAGCTCCAGTCCATGCTCCCGTACAGGACCTCTGAATGGCTTATCATCACCGGTATGCTCACTATGTCCCCTGCGAGGCAGTTTATCTCCCTGTCCTGCCTCTCCAGGGGAAGGATGTCCCAGTATATCTTCAGCGACGGCTCGATGTCCTGCTGAAGAATCAGCAGGCTTTTGCTGGCGGAAATCCTCTTCTGGCCGGAGTCCGTATCGAGCACCAGCGCCATCTCAAGAACGTTCTCTGGTTTCGATATCGGGCACTGTGGAAGGAGCGAAAGCAGGGTTCCCGTGTTGAGCGAGCACTGGACGAGCTGGTTGCTTATCAGGGTGTCCGGGGCGGCGCACGAGACTGCGGGAGAGACGTCATATCTCTCCCCTGTGAGCGCATTGGAGACGAATGACTCAATCCCTGCCACGCGCGAGTTCTGGGGTATGTTCTCCGGGTATATCTCGAAATGTGTCCTTCCTGTAGCGCCGCACTCGAGGGGCGGGAACTCTCCTGCTATATTGAGCCTGGCATCGAACTCGCCAAGGCTTATGTCCGCGCCACGGCCAGGGTTCATGGATCCGCCTATCGAATAGGCAGAAACAAAAGTCAGGGAAAGAATCAGGTATGACCCGAGGAACGCGAAAAGAGAGAGAGCGAATAGCCGGCTGTTCATGATTAAATTATTGTCTTCAGTGATTATATATTACAAAATAATAATGGCCGGATCATCCAAGAGACCGGGCTTTTATGAACCCGAGCACGGCATCAGCAGTCTCGCCAATCGTCATGCGCGTCGTGTCTACCATAAGGTCATACAGCCTTTCGTCATAGCAGTCGAATCCGTAGTATTTCTTGTACCTCTTCGACTCGCTCGCCATCCTCTCCTTTATGTCGAGGAGCTGCTCCTTTTCCGTTCCCGCGGACTTCTCGTTCCTCTTCCTGCAACCTTCTATCTTCTTTTGCTTAAATATCCTCTGTGCTGAAACCACCAAGTCGCACTTGAGCAGAATATGGACCGCTTTCTTCCTTATCTTCCACTTCCTGAAAAGGCCGGCGGCGGTCCTTGACTCGATGACAATATTCTCATTCTTTTCAGCGGCCTCCTTTATCTTCAGGTCAACCTCCCTGTCAACAGAAGGATCGGTTTCTTCCAGTCTGCTGAGCTGTTCCAGCGTGATACCCCTCTGTTTTGCTATCTCCCTCTGGAGCGCGCCTATGTAAATCCTCCCGTATCCCAATTTTTCAGAGATTATCTTTGCGACGGAGCTCTTCCCGGAACCTGGCACACCTGAAATGGTTATTATCATGTAGATTGATTGGTTTTTTCCTATAAATCGTTTTATGCGAACTTCGGCTCTGGCTGAATTAGAAAACTTATTAACTATTGGAATCGTATTGCAATATATGGGCAAAATAATATATGGGGTGAATTTGTCCAAAAAGATTACACCGATAATGGTGAGAAATGCGATAATTGAATGTTTTATACAAGCTCATAAAGAAATTCTTGATATGACGGATGAATATGCAGAATGGAAATCTGAAAAAGAACGCGAGAAATTCCGTAATCTAGAAGTTGAATTGACAATAAAAAATGCTTTTAAAGAAGCGGGTGCCGATTTCAATAACCCCACGAAAGAGAACATTATCAGAGTTTTGGACAAACTGGCAGAATTTGCAGCTCAATTCAGAAAACCGGATATTGTTCGTAAACATTATAATGAAGTTAGGCTGATTCTGGATAAATGCGAATGAAAGCTTTTTCAATATTTCCAAATTTCTGAGTAATATTACGACTAAAAAACTCGCTTAGAATTCAGTCGAGAGCTTGGGCGATTTCCCGTCTCCCTTCTTCTCCCTGAGTATCTTCCCTGCCTCGCGGATGAACTTCCTCACGTACTCCCTGTGCATCATTATGTCCTGCTTCTGGAGGTCGAGTATCTTCCCGTCCTTCACCAGCTTCCTCATGTTGCTCAGCTCGTTATAGACCTCCAGGTACTTCTCCGAAACGAGGCCCGGCTTCACTATGTGGTCCTCGAAAGCCTTTCCTACCTCCTCGTCCTTGGCAGGCAGCTTGTTCATCGCCTTGAGGAGCGTCATTATGGTCTCCGTCATTATCACGTGCGACCTGTCTATGAGGTTCTCCCTCTTCATCACCTCTATCCTCACGAGGATCTTCTGCATCTCCTTCACGAACTTCTTCGACTTGTCTATCCACTCGTCGAGCTCCTGGCCTGAAAGTGTCTTTAGTTTCTTGTGCTCTATCTCCTTCCTCCTGTTTATCACGCCCTCGAGCCAGTCGGCGTACTCGGATTTAGTCAGGTTCATCTGGACGAGCGTCTTCCTCATCGCCTCTGCCGCATCCGGCGGCCTCGGCGGGGTCTTCCCCATGAACATAAGGACGGCCTGCAGGCTCTCGAGCATCGCGTAGTAGCAGTCTTCCGCGACCATGTACATCTTGGCGTTCTCCACCCGGCCCATCCTTTTCGGAGCGCGCTCTATGTATTTTTCTACAGCCTCTTTGCTGGGCTTTATCTCGCCCATCTGGAGAAGGCGCTTTATCGGCAGGAAGATGTCCTTGTCAAAAACAGGCACGCCTTCGCGGATGAAATTGAAGACTATCGGATGGCCTATCCTGACCATGTTCCAGAACTCGGTGAGAAGATATGGTTGCTGCACCGAAAGTTTCTTCGAAAGCTTCTTGGCGATTATCTCCAAGTCTTCTTCCATCTTCTCCTTCATTGCAGGAGTAATCTTGTGTCTTGTGTCGTCAACTATTATGAAAACATCAATATCTGATTCCTTCTTCCACGAACCTCGCGCAGTCGAGCCGAACAGCACGACTGACCTGATCATATCCCCGTAGAGCTTCAGGACCTCTTTCGTGAACTTCTTTATTATCGCTATCCTCTTCTTCTCTTCCTCAAGCTTCTCCTGCTCCTCCTTCGTAAGCTTTTTCGCAGGCTTTTTCGGCCCGGCATGCTCCTGAGCCTCTCCGCTGCCGGATTCCCGTTCCTCTACAAAACCAGAGCGGTCTTCCTCGTCCGAATCCATATTATTTATTGTGTGTATCTTTTAAATAAGAAATAGCCTCTTTTTTGACGGAAAATCCTGCGCGGTGCTCATCTGACCATGTCCCCGAGCCTCTCCAGTATGTCTATTATGTCCTTCTCCCTGCCGGGGGTCTCGAAAATCAGCGTGCCCTTTATGTTCAGCGACTGGACGCACTTTATCAGGTGTTCCAGCTTCATGTCGGAGTTGAGGACTGACTGGTGCTTGGTCACGCCCGAGGGGCTGTAGCTCGCTCCGGAGAATATGAAGTAGGCGTCAGCCAGCCACTGCTGGCCGACCTGCGCTCTCGTTGTTTCCAATATCCTCCTGAAGTCCGTTTCCGAAGTCATAACCCCCGAGCTCCTTCCGTGGATGTGGGCCCAGTTGAACACCGGCTCAGTGTTTTTCGTCCTCTTCACTATGTCAAGCACATCTTCCACTGATCCCATCTCCTTCACGCTTCCGGTGGTCTCTATGCCTATCTTCGCACTGATCCTGAGCTCGTTTATTATCTCGTTTATCTTGTATACCACCAGCCTGCGGGCTTGGTCCTGCGGCATCCGCCTGAAGAAGTCCGGATGGATTACAAGGGCCCTCAAATCCATCACGTTCGCGATGTTGCAGTATATCCTCAGCTCCTCGTCCAGCTTTGGATCATCCGGCAGGCTGTTGTTGTGGACGGCCAGCTCGATGTTGTACTTGTTCGCTATGTTCTTTATCTTCAGCAGGTTGTTGTAGTGCTCCTTGTACAGGCCGGAGATGTTGGTCACCTTCGCAAAAAGCTCGCGCGGGAGCAGGAAGGCCCGGAATCCGGTCTTGTAGAACAGCTCGAGCGCGGTGAGCGTCTGCTCAGCCGTCTGAACTACGGGAGTCCTGTGCGTGCCATATGCTACCCCGATCCTCATCCCGAGCCTTTCCTGGATCTTCAGGCACTTCTTACGAATAAGCATAACTCCATCTTCCCTGTATTACTATTGTACCTAGCAATAGAAATAGATAACGGTGTTATTGGGCGGAAGTGCTCAAAACGGGGGAAATGTCTTTTAGCGGAAAAATCAGCAGTAGCAGGCAGATCTTCCAGGGTTAAGGAAGTTGGCCACATACTCCCTCGCTGTCTCGAAGGGCTTCTCCATATATTTTCTGTAAAATCTTCCCGGAGTCGTCCCGGCCGCATCAATGGCCATGTCCGTGTAAGCGTCATAAGTCGTCTGGGCATTACTTACGGCTGCCTTTATCTGTCCTGCCGTTCTGCAGCCGTTTGATTCCAGCGTAGCCCCCTCATTCATTCCCTCGAACATCGGCACAGCAAGCCTAGATGCTATGTAAGGGGCGAACATCTTCACATGTTCCGGAAGCCTTTTCTCGACATATTCAGTGGTTGCCTTGAAAACATCATCTATGAAGCCGGATTCGAACTGGTAATGATGATGCAGTTCGTGTGTAAGGGTTTCCTTGAGTCTTACCAAAGGCTTCGTAAGTTGTCCGTAAAGATATTTTGAGAACGGGTTTCTGGATTTTCCCAATTTGTCCATGAGCCTTACATAAGCGTTCGTTTCAGGAATTACCTCTTCGTTTACCTTTACCCTTATTCCGTTAGTGCATGCATATCTCAGGCCTTCATCTGCCGACATGTCTTCAACAAGAATCGGAATGTCCCTTCTAAGGATGCTCGTATATCTCTGGAGGCCGTGATCCATTAAAAACCTTGCGACCTTGGTTTTCGCACCGTTGAAGGCGTATTTCAGCAGGTTTTCGGACTCGGGGGGGATGTATTTTCCCTTAATATTGACATCATCCATATTGCCAATGCCGACAAGCCCTAAATCATCTGAAAAAAGTCGCATCTCATTCGCTCTAAGCGCTAATTCTCCGCTCGTCATCTTATCATCCATGGATTTAATTGAAGGTCTTGTTTCGGGCATTTATAAGCGTTTTAACCCACATTCAGTGGTGATTTGTTCGCGAAACACTATATTAATTTATAATATGCAGGGAAGCTTTTAATATCCTCCCTGTAACAGACGTCAATTTGTGAACCCTGTTTTTCAGCACATATTTATTTGGGACCGGTCAATAGGATATTATGCTCGTGAAGGACATAATGAACAAGAACGTCGTTACCATCGGTCCGGACGCGACCGTGCAGGAGGCCGCCAAGAAGATGGCGAGCGAGAAATCCGATTGTCTGATCGTCACCAGCAACGAGAAGCTGGAGGGCATAGTCACCGACTGGGACTTCATAGGCAAGGTCTGCGCGAAGGGCCTTGACGTCAAGAAGGTGAAGATAAAGGACGTCATGACGGACAAGGTCATCGTGACCGGACCGGACACTGACATAGACGAGGTCGCCAAGATAATGACGGAGCACAACATAAAGAAGGTGCCGATAGTCATGAGCAACATTCTCATTGGGGTAGTTACAGCGACCGAACTGATCGCGGCGGAGCCGAAGCTTCTTGAGGAGATAGGGACGCTGTTCATGATGCCCAAGAAGGGCAAGCCGCTGGCTGGATGAGCTTAACAGGTTTCTTTGGTTCAGTTGGCACGCAAATCTTTATTCTCCGGGAAAACAAATTATTCAGATGCGGCTGAAAAAACCAAGGCTCACGAAGCGGCAGGAAAGGCTGTGGAACACCCTTATCTTCATGATCAAGATCCTGCTGTTCTCGATACCGATGTACGTTCTTCTCGCATTCAGCCAGATTCTGCTTCCGTTACAGGCAGCGGTGTCTTCCAATACAGTGTTTCTGCTGAGGCTCATGGGTTTTGATGCGGGCGTTCAGAGCCTCTTCATAAGCATATCCGGGGCGAACCCGTTCATTTTCGTGGTCTCGGAAGACTGCACCGGGTGGAAGAGTATGCTCTTCCTCATAGCGCTTGTTTCCGCCGTGCCGGCCGTGGAGATGAGAAAGAGGCTGGCAGGGTTTTTGATCGGCCTGCCTGTTATATATGCAGGTAATCTCGTGAGGATCATTCTGGTCGTGATCATAGAGCAGTCTTTCGGCCTGCAGGCCGCTATGCTATTTCACGATGTCCTGTGGCAGGCAGGGCTGATCGCGCTCGTGCTTGCCGTGTGGACGCTCTGGTTCATGTGGGCAAGGAAAGCAGGACGTGCAAAGCCGAAGAGAGCGGCGAGAACACGAAAGCGCCGCAGGTAGCGCTGGATAACGCTTTTAAAACACTGCATTAATTACATTATTCAGGATAACGGAGATAAAGGTGGACTTATGACAGATATCGTCGGACTTATACCGGCCGCGGGCGGAGGGACGAGATTGTACCCGTTTTCAAGAGCCGTCCCGAAGGAGATGTACCCGATCATGGGCAAGGCCGTAATAGAGCACTGCATAGAGAACCTGAAGATCGGCGGCGTGAAGAAAATATACATGATCGTGGGCTTCCAGAAAGGGGCTCTCATGGATTACATAGGAGACGGCTCATTCTATGGTGTCGACGTTGCCTATCTCTACCAGCTGAAAAGAAGAGGCCTTGGACACGGTATCCTCCAGGCAAAGGAGTGGGTGAGCTCGCCGTTCATCGCCCTCCTCGGAGACACATTCATAGAGCCGAAGGAGGAGATAAAGGAGCTTATAGACCTTCACAGGAAGGAGAAGCCCATAGCAACGATACTTCTCTTCCAGGTGGATGACCCGGCCAGCTACGGGGTCGCAAAATTCAGGAGCATCGACGGGAAAGGCGCAGGGCCGGTCGAGAGGCTTATGGAGAAGCCTGACAGGGAACAGGCAAAGGAATACGAAACCGGCGGGAAATACTATGCCATCTGCGGCGCTTATGTTTTCGAACCCAGGATATTCGATTACATAGAGAAGACCCCTCCGGGAATAAAGAACGAGGTCCAGATAACCGATGCCATACAGCTTGCGCTCAAGAGCGGGGAGCGGGTCTTCGGCCTGGTGCTGAAGGGGCAATACCTGGACATAGGCAAGTGGAAGACCGTCCTTAACGTGGAGAAGAATATGTTCAGCAAATATGACATCGAGCATCATATAAAGGAAAGGAACGAGATGATGGAGAAGATGGTCAAGCACGACGAAGAGAACGGCGGGCAATGAAAATCATGCGGGTATTTTTATGAGGATACTGGTTGCAGGCGGCTCAGGCTTTATCGGTTCCCACCTGATAGATGCGCTGATGGAGAAGAACGAGATTATCTGCGTCGACAACCTTTCCAGCGGGAGCTGTAAGAATGTAGAACACCTCATGTCCCGCAGCAGTTTTAGTTTCATCCAGCAGGACATAACGAAGCCCGTGAAGATCGACGGGAAGCTCGACCGGATATACCACCTCGCCTCCATGGCCTCCCCGGTGGACTTCAGCAGGCATCCGATAGAGATACTCATGACCAACTCCCTGGGAACTTACAACCTCCTAAACCTCGCAAAGGAGAAGAATGCCAGGCTTCTGTTTGCATCAACTTCTGAAGTTTATGGTAATCCGAAGGAACATCCACAAAAAGAGAGTTATAACGGGAATGTTAATTGCACGAATGAACGCAGTTGTTATGACGAATCCAAGAGATTTGGGGAGGCACTGTGCATGGCGTTCCACAGGGAGAATAAGGCTGATGTTAGGATAGCACGCATTTTCAATACATACGGACCGAGAATGAAACCTGATGACGGGAGGGTCATACCCAACTTCATAACCCAGGCTCTGGATAACAGGCCCATAACAATATATGGAAAGGGTTCGCAGACAAGGAGTTTCTGTTATGTTTCAGATCTAGTCAACGGCTTGGTCAGCCTGATGGAATCCGGATGCGCCGCAGAACCCTTCAACATAGGGAACCCGCATGAGAAGAGCATAATGGAGATGGCCGAAACCGTAAAGAAGCTTACTGACTCAAAGTCTGTTATAGTGCACAAAACCCTTCCGGAGGACGATCCGGAAAGAAGGAATCCGGACATAACGAAGGCGAGGGAGAGACTTGGATGGAAGCCGAAGACAGGGCTCGAGGAAGGGCTGAAGAAAACTGTAGAATGGTTCGAAAGGCAAAGGTGATCATATGAATGTTCTTGTTACGGGCGGAGCGGGCTTCATAGGAAGCCACGTCGCTGAATTTTATGCAAAGAAAGGGGACAGCGTCACAGTCGTGGACAACCTTTCCAGGGCGGAGATATTCAATATGAATCCGAAGATCTCCATGCATAACTGGAATTATCTCAAAGCCAATTACAAGAACATAAACCTGATAAAAGGCGACGTGAGGCACCAGGACGTCATGGAGAAGCTTGCGAAGAATGTTGATGCCATATTCCACACGGCCGCCCAGACAGCGGTGACCACGTCGCTCACTGATCCTAGGACCGATTTCGAGGTAAATGCCCTCGGCACGTTCAACATGCTCGAGGCGGCAAGGAAATCCGGGAACCATCCCGCTATCATATTTTGTTCAACAAATAAGGTCTTCGGGAACAACGTCAACAAGGTTGCTCTGAAAGAGGGCAGGACGAGATATGAGTTTGCCGATCCTGATTACAGGAACGGGATACCGGAGCATTTCTCCACGGACCACTGCGAGCACACGCCATACGGGTGCTCGAAATATCTTGCAGATGTTTACATCCAGGATTACGCGGAACGCGGACTGATAGATGCAGGGATATTCAGGATGAGCTGCATTTACGGGACGCGACAGTTCGGCGTCGAAGACCAGGGATGGGTCATATGGTTCACCTTGGCCACGATGCTCGGGAAGCCTCTTAATATCTATGGGGACGGCAAGCAGGTGAGAGACGTGCTGTTTGTCGACGACCTCGTCAGGGCGTATGACGCCTTCATAAGGAAGAGGAACAAGCTGCATTTCGGGGTTTTCAACATGGGCGGCGGGATGAAGAACACGATCTCGCTTCTCGAGCTTCTCGACCTGCTGGAGCAGGAAACCGGGAAGAGGTCGAATACCAGCTTCTCCGGATGGAGACCCTCTGACCAGAAGGTGTATATCTCCGACATAACGAAGGCGAAGAGGATTCTGGGATGGGAACCGGAGATCAGCCCCAAGGCCGGCGTGAAGAGGCTTGTGGAGTGGGTTGGGAGCAATGAAAAATTATTCTCGTAAAAAAGGCAAAAAGGGTGTTTTCCGCGAATGGGAAAAAATTGAAAACGTTTTCCAGAGATTTTTCTCTAATTTTGAAAAAAGGGACTACGCCGCGATACTGCTAATAACCATGTACATTCTGATCTTTTTCAAGCCCGTGGTTTCCGGTGACGGATTTTCATACCATGCCATAATGGAAGGCCTGGTAAGGGACCATACCCTGAACCTGACGAACCAGAGGGGATACGACAATTTCAGCGGGATGAATGACATAGAATTATACAACAAAACGGGCATTTACAACGTGCATTATTTCCCCGGCCTTTCACTGGTGTCATCCCCCATTTACATGGTCTCGCTGTTCCTTGACGATTTTCCGGTATTCCACATAAAAGACGATTTCTTCCTCAGGGAAAGGGGGGACATCCTGATCCACATGGCGAGCATCCCCGTCACCTCGCTGATATTTCTGTATGCGGGGCTTTTCCTGACGCTGTTCCTGCTGAAAAGATACTACTCGAAAAAATATGCCTGGATGGTCGTCCTTCTGGTGTTTTTCCTGACGCCGCTGGTCAGATACGGCGCCTACGACCTTTCTTACACCCATGCGGTAGAGGTCGGTTTCATGAGCATCCTTGTCCTCATGATCCTCAGGGATTCGAGAAAGGAGCTGATCGGATTGATAATAGGCTTCCTGAGCATACTGAAATACAGCCACGTGGTTTTCATTGTCCCGTTCATTGGCTATTATCTTTACAGGAAAGAGTACAGGGACGTCTTGCGGCTTCTGGCAGGCTTTGCGCCTTTCATCGTTTTCATACTGGTCTATAACACGCTGGTTTTTGGCGGCCCGTTAAGCGTGGGGCCGATATACGAGTACCAGCTGTCGGTATCAAGCTTTTTTGCGGGCTTCCTCTGGGAAATGATATTCGGCAGGGGCGGCATCCTTTGGTGGTCTCCGGGGATTCTGATCTCGCTCATGGGCCTGATTTTCATAAAGGACAGGAAAACGAGATTTCTGCTGATATCCATCTTTTTGATCTATGCCTATGTGATAGGCTGTTTCGAGGGATGGCACAGCGGCTGCGGCTATGGCAACAGGTATTTCATCCTCTTCTTCCCGATATATTGCATCGGGCTGATCCATTTATTTAAAAGGTTCTCCGCTTCAAGATACCGGAACCTTTTCTGCGCCCTGCTCGTTTTACTTGTGGCATATAACCTGCTCCTGTCCCTCTCATTCCTTGCCTTCCCCCCGGACTGCCAGAGAGTGGTTCCTGTATCTGTCCTTGACTATTGGGCCCATATGACAAACTTCCAGGATCTGGCAAACCTTCCTGACCTGATTTTCAAAAAGATCGGAATAATCAGGTTTTTGTTCGAGATAGGAAGGCCTGCATTGGTCACCTGACCAGGAATGAAATGACGTCAAGAAATGATCTTTTCCGGATTTTCTCCTTCCATGAATATCCTGTACCAGATCTCGAATGAAAGCATTGACCAGACCTGCCTGCTGTAGATCAGCTCTGAATTTTTGTAATTCCTGAGGGCATTTTTTATATAGTCGTAACTGAAGATCCCCCTTTTCTTCACTGCGCTTTCAGAGAGGATCTGGCCAGCAATCTCTCTGATATCATCCTGCCATGCATGGATGGGTATGAAAAACGGGTATTTTTTCCTCCCGGATATCTCCTTGGGGAGGTATCCGGCCATGGCCTTCCTGAATATGTATTTCTCGTTCATCCCCCTGATTTTCAGGTTGAAGGGGATCGTGGCGGAAAACTCTGCCAGCTTGTGGTCAAGGAACGGGACCCTGCCTTCTATGGCATTTGCCATCGTCATCTTGTCAAGCCTCAGAAGGATGTAATTCGGAAGCCAGACGTTAAGCTCCGCAACGAACATCTTCTCGAGGAAATTGTTCGAATCGGTATTTCTGAAATAGTTTTCCCTGAACCAGCCGGGGATGTCGGAATTCCGCGCCTCCGGCCCCATGTTTTCGGAATAAAGCTGCCTCCTGTCGTTTTCCGTGAAAAGCGAGACGAGCGACGTATAAGATTTCGCCCAGTCCCCGGAGGAGGATATGAATTCGCATATCCTCTCCTTTCCCTTCTGCCCCAGGGATGTCGGATACTCAAAAAACCTGTCCATGAATTTTACAGGGGTCATCCTTACAGCGCCCCTGAGCAGAAACTTCGGGATCATCCTGAATTTGTTCGCCGTCATTATGCTCCTGTACTGCACATAGCCTCCGAACATCTCGTCCCCGCCTTCCCCTGTCAGCGCTACCGTGAGGTATTTCTTGGAAAACCTGGAAAGTATGTATGTAGGGACGGTGGTCGCCTCGGCTATCGGCTCGTCCAGGTGCCATAACAGCTCAGGGAGGAGCTTTATCGAGCTCCTGTCGCTTGTTATCTCGTGGTGGTCCGTCCCGAAATGCTCCGCCACCTTTCTTGCGTACTGCAGCTCGTTGACGGGGTCGTCGCTGCCGAAACCGATGCTTATCGTCTTTATGTCCGTGTCGGTCATTTCCTTCATCAGGGCCACGATGGAGCTGGAATCAAGACCTCCGGAAAGGTAAACGCCGAGAGGGACGTCGCTCATGAGCCTCAGCTTTACGGATTCCTTCAGGAGATTCAGCAGGGTTTTTTCATAATAATCTTCAGTGTGCGTCCCGGAATTGTATGATATGCTCCAGTATCTGGATATCTTTATTTTGCCGTCCCTGAGCAGAAGCGTGCGGCCGGGCATCAGGCGCTTTATGCCGCTGAATATTGTGTTTTCTCCCTGGGCGTATCTGAGTGAAAAATACTGGCTGAGAACATTGAGGTCCACCTCCCTTTTGATGGGATATTCGAGGATTGACTTTATCTCTGATCCGAAGAGGAAGACGCCACCAACTTTTGCATAATACAGCGGCTTTATCCCCAGCCTGTCCCTCGCGAGGAATAATGTTTGTTTCTTCGAATCCCAGACGGCGAATGCGAACATACCGCGGAAGAGCTTCACACAATCTGGCCCATATTGTTCATACGCATGGACTATCACCTCGCTGTCACACGATGTCTTGAATCTGTGGCCGAGCTTCTCAAGCTTCTGCATGATCTCTTTGTAATTGTATATCTCGTTATTTGATGTTGACCAGATGGTCTGGTCCTCGTTGTGGTAGATTGACCTGCCTCCCCTCACGTCTATGATGCTCAGCCTCCTGTTGCCGAGGCATACGCCCTTGTCCGAGAAATAGCCGGAATCGTCCGGCCCTCTGTGCTCTATCACGTCGCACATCTTCCTGATGAGCCTTTTGTCCTCAAGTCCTACGAAGCCTGCTATTCCGCACATGTAGATCAACGCTCAGTATTTCAGATAAACCTTTCCGGGAGTTATGACTATCTTAGTCTTGTCAACCGGCCTGGATACGACGAAATTTGCCGATCCTTTTTTTCCGGATTCTCTGTAGAGTCCGGTGCTTGTAGAATATATGTAGGAAAAATTATCGGAAAGGATTAAACCACTTACTTTGGGCCTGAAAGAATCCTCGACTTCTATCCTGCCGCCGGACATCATTATCTTTCTATGAAACCGTATGCCGGATCTTCCCTGCCTGAGAATCATGCTCCTTCTCATCGCGCTCTTCAGCTTTCCGTGGACCCCTGCGGAGCCCAGTAGCCTGACTACGGTGATGGAGACCGGGGACTGGTATCTGAACTTCGGCCTGTATAACCATCCTGAAACGTCTACGGAGCTTTTCCCCATGATGCATTCGCTCGGCCCGTTGTTAGTGAGTATTCTGCCTCCGTCTCTCTGCACCCATCCGCTGTCCTCGTGTACGAGCCTTCCACTGCTGAACACCTTCATGACCCCGCCCTTTTTCGCGTTGACCACCATGTAGAATTTCCCTGTTTTTTTGACAAAGAGGCCGGCTGACTTAAACCTTCTCTCGAAACTGCCCTGGTCCTTCGGGAGCAGGGCCATACGGGAGTTTCCAGGTTTGTGGTTCAGCTGCGCCTCCAGGTATGGGTACAACCCGTCTGCCACGAACCTGTCGTCGAAGGAGTAAGGCCCTGTTATCCTCCTGAGGCCCAGGGATTTTCTTATAGCCACTGAAACCGATCTGGACAGTGGACCGGGAATCATCTCGAACCCTGCGGGGATCACGAAGCCAGTCTCCCTGTTCCCGTAAAATCCCCCGATGGAATGGTCCGGGTGGATGAAATACGAGAAGAACCTCACCGCGTTTTCTATGGGTTTGAGCACCGACCTGTCCCCGCTCGTCCTGAGGTATTTGGCAAGATAGTATATGGAAAAGCTCTGGTAGCCTATGTCTGCTCCGCCGTATTCGCTGAACCACCCCTCACTGTTCTGACTGCCTAACACTTTCTTCAGCTTGCGCCTGCAGTATCCCAGGAACCTCCTGTCCCCCGTGATCTGATAGATCATGTAGAGGGCCGCCACCGCTCCGGCGTCGTGGTTGACGACGACAAGATCCTCGTTTTTTCCGAGCCAGATCCCTGCCTTCACGAGGGAATCCAGGATGCTTTCATTCCTGATTCCAAGGATCCTGTATGCCTCCGCGGCGCAATAAGTGGAGAATGCCGTGGCGACGTGGCTGTGCTCGTTGGGCATATACTCGTTGAAGGAGCCGTCCCTGTTCTGCATCCCTGACCAGAAGCCAACGGCCGCCTTCGCAAACTCGCTGATCTTCTCATTCCTGTAAAACCTTCCGCCGAACCTGTTCCTGCACAGGAGCGCGAGCGTGAGGCAGGCCTCCTGCATCCTCGCGTTTGCGTAGTCGATGGTCCTGTATTTCCAGTACTGCCTGTCGAAACAGCCGTACGTGGGAGAAAACCTGTTCCTGTCCATGAGGCTGAGGAGCCTCGGGACTTCCGCCAAAACAAAATCCGAATAGTTGGGATGCATAAATGTTTATTAACTTTGCATTTAAAATTTTTAAGCCAACAAGCGATAACGAAGGATGGTTCCTATGAGGGTAATGGTTTTGAATCCGCCCAGTGTTTATTCGAAGAACGTCGTGAGAGATCTGGTATACGGCTGCTGGTGCAAGGGCAAGAGAATCGCCTCAGCCCAGTTCCCTCCGCTCAGCCTGCTCTACATAGCATCGATGCTGGAGAAGGAGGGGCATGACATAATCTTCCTGGATGCGCAGACCGAGGGTAAAAGCTTAGCACAGGTAGAGGAGATAGCCTCCGAAAGAAGGCCGGAGATAATAATCATGCCCACCTCAACGATGTCGTTCAGGGAGGATGCGAAGACACTAGAACTTCTGAAGAAGGCCAGCGGCGCAGTGAGCCTCGTATATGGCTCGCACGTGACGTTCCTGCCGAAGGTCAGCCTCGGACAGAAGGGCATAGACTATATAGCCATGAGGGAGCCGGAGTTCATAATAAGGGATTTCGTAAATGCGATGGGGAAGGGGACCGGGCATGAGAAGGTGAATGGCATAGGCTACAGGAAAGGTGGGAAGGCCGTGATAAACCCGCCGTACCCGTTCATACAGAATCTGGATGACCTCCCGTTCCCGGACAGGAGACACATCTCAAAATTCACATATTTCAATCCGCTAGTTAAGAGAATCCACTGGACAGCGGCAATGACCAGCAGGGGCTGTCCAGGACGATGCTTATTCTGCTCCTCACCGAACTTCTACGGGAACACGCTGAGGATGAGGAGCGCAAAGAACGTCGTGGACGAGCTGGAGGACATCCGCGGGCTGGGATACGAAGAGGTGTTCTTCAGGGATGAGACCTTCACCGCGCACAGGAAGAGGGTGGAGGAGATATGCAACCTCATGATAGAGCGTGGTTTGAACCTTACATGGATATGCAACGCCAGGGTCGACACGGTTGACAAAGAGCTTCTGACTCTCATGAAAAAGGCCGGATGCCATCTGATAAAGTTCGGGGTCGAGTCCGGCGTCCAGCAGATACTCGACAACATAAACAAGATGATAAGGGTGGAGATGACCAGGAAGACGTTCAGGTGGGCGCACGAGGTCGGGATGGAGACCCACGCGCACATGATGCTCGGCTGCATAGGCGAGACGAAGGAGACCATAAAAAAGACGATGAAATTCATAAAGCAGTTAGACCCGACCACCGTCACCTTCGGCGCCTTCACCCCCTATCCCGGGACCAAAATCTTCGATATTGTAACGAAGGAGAAGCCGGAGATAGGAGATGGCAGTTCATGTGACCTCTCGAAGCTCCACACGAGCGGGTTCTACAATTATGTCTTCTGCGACCTCACCGAGAATGAGATTGGCGAAGCCGTATTCAACGCTTACAGGCAGTTTTATCTCCGGCCGTCATACATAATAAAGAGGCTTATGTCCGTGAGATCACCTACTCAGATGAGGAGGCTCATTTTTGCAGGGCTGGAGGTCCTTTCATTCACTATGAACAGGGGTGGTGGCGACGTTGAGTAAGATTGTTGCGATAATACCGGCATACAATGAAGAAAAAACCGTAGGCTCTGTCATAAGGGAGACGAAAAGGTACGTGGACAAAGTGATAGTCATCAATGACGGCTCCACCGACGGCACCGAAAAAATCGCCAGGAAGAGCGGGGCCGACATATATTCCCACCCCGTAAGAATGGGGCTCGGCCCGACAATCCTGGATGGGTACAGGGAGGCGCTGAGACTGGACGCGGATATCATACTTCAGATAGATGCCGACGGGCAGTACCTGCCCAAGGAGATACCGAAGCTTCTTGAGCCCATCCATGACAATCAGGCCGACATGGTGCTCGGCTCAAGGTTTTCCGGGACCATAGAAGACATGCCCTTTGTAAAGAGAATGGGGAACAAGACATTCTCGAAGATAACCGGCTTTCTTTCAGGGACGAGGATAACGGATGCGCAGACAGGGTTCAGGGTGATGAGGAAAGAGCTGGTGGAAAACATAATACCGACCGGAAGATACACTTATACGCAGGAGATGATAATAAGGGCCTCCAAAGAGGGCTACAGGATCATGGAGGTCCCCATATATTTCGCGAAGAGGCCGCACGGAAAATCAAGGCTGATAGGAAACGTCTTTTCATACGGGTCCAACTCGCTCTCGATAATGATAAAAACGTTCAGGGAATATCATCCGATGAAGTTCTTCGGCATCCCAGGCATTATATTCATAATCGCCGGCGTGTGGCTCGGATTTGAGATAGGCGTTGTTTATCTCTCAACCGGAGTCATGAACAGGGCAGGGACTGCCACATTTTCCGCCCTTCTTATAATCACAGGGGTGCTCCTGATATTCATCGGCCTGCTCGCGGACATGACAGAATCCAAATACAGGCAGATAAGGGAGCACTTCAGAAGAATGGATGCAAAATTAAGCAGATAATGCCGCATCCGGGTCTGTTTTTATACTTTTATCCAATATATAACTATGGAGCTCAGTGTTGTAATTCCGGTATTCAACGAGGAGACGGACCTGGAAGAAACCTGCAGGAAGCTCAAATCGGTTCTGGAAAAGATCAAAATCACTTATGAGATAATTTTCATAGACGACGGGAGCACCGACGGCACGTTTTCCATCCTGGAAAAAATGGGGAAAAGCGACAAGAACGTCAGGATAATAAAATTCAGGAGGAATTCCGGGAAAACGGCTGCATTGAGCGCGGGGTTCGAGATGGCCGAGGGAAAGATCATAGTCACGATGGACGGCGACATGCAGAACGAGCCGTCCGACATCCCCATGCTCCTGAAGAAAATAAACGAAGGTTATGATGTGGTGAGCGGGTGGAGAAAAAACAGGAAAGACCCGTTCATTTCAAAGAAGGTCCCTTCGATAATTTCCAACTGGCTGGCCTCCAAGTCTACGGGATTGAAAATACACGATTTCAACTGCCCTCTCAAGGCCTATAGAAGGGAATGCGCAAAGGACATCAGGCTTTTCGGGGAGATGCACAGGTACATACCCGCGATTGCCTACATGAACGGGTTCAGGGTGACGGAACTGGAAGTCAGGCACTACCCGAGAAAGCACGGAAAAAGCAAATACGGGTTCGGAAGGCTCGTAAAGGGGTTTCTGGATTTAATCTATCTGGTATTCTGGTCTTCATACTCCACAAGGCCGTTTCATTTTTTCGGGCTGATCAGTTTAATCGAGATCTTTCTGGGATTTCTTATAATATTTTACAAAATCATAATAGAGACGTTCGTATTGAGGATGCCGTTCATAACCACCCCCGCTGCGCTTTTGGCAATGGTTCTCATAATCTCCGGGATACAGCTTTTCGTGTTCGGATTTCTGATGGAAGTCCAGATAAGGACATACTACAGGGATACAAAAGAGGCTTATAAAATAGAAAAGGTCATTAACAAATAATTATGTGCGGCATCTGCGGTTTCTCAGGCCTGGAAGATAAAAATCTGCTCAAAAAAATGATGGATTCCGTAAGGCACAGGGGGCCGGACGACTCTGGTTTCTTCTCCGACAGGAGCGTTTCCCTTGGCCACAGGAGGCTGAGCATAATAGACCTGAAAACCGGGAAACAGCCGATGTCAAACGAGGACGGTTCCATATGGATAGTCTTCAACGGGGAGATATACAACTTCCAGAACCTCAGGAATGAGCTGGAGAAAAGGGGCCACGAGTTTCATACCCAATCAGACACGGAAACGATAATACACGCATACGAGGAGTACGGGGAAAGCTGCCTGGAATTCTTTAACGGCATGTTCGCCTTTGCCCTGTGGGACTCGAAGAAACAACGACTCATTCTCGCCAGAGACCGCCTCGGAATAAAGCCTTTATATTATGCCAGCTCCGGCGGAGTTTTTCTTTTTTCTTCGGAAATGAAATCCATCCTGCAGTATCCGGGAATAAAACGGGACATAGACATGCAGTCCCTTCATGACTATATGAGCTTCAGGTATGTTCCGGAACCGGACACGATTTTCAGGTCAGTAAAAAAGCTCCTTCCCGGCCATTTCCTCGTCTGCCAGAACGGCCGGGTAAGCATAAAAAAATACTGGGATATCAGGATGGAGCCCAGGCATGATCACGGCGAATATTATCTTGTGAAAAAATTCGGGGAGCTTCTTGAAGATTCCGTGAAAAAAATGCTGATAAGCGATGTCCCACTGGGAATGTACCTCTCCGGCGGAGTCGACTCTGCGACCATAGTGGCATTGATGAGCAGGCTGAAGGACGATCCGATAAAAACCTTTTCCATAGGCTACGGGCTGGAGAATTTCCAGGACGAGCTGAAAAATGCCAAAATGACGGCGGAGCATTTCGGGACGGACCACCATGAATTCGTCATAGACTTCAATCCGATAGAAATCATCCCAAAGGTGATATGGCACATGGACGAGCCGATAGCCGATCCCACGTCCCTGCCGGTGTATCTGCTTTCGCAGATGGCAAAAAAATACGTGACCGTTGTCCTGGTAGGCGAAGGCGCCGACGAATGCCTGGCCGGCTACGAGCAGTACAAAATCATGAAAATGTCACAGAAACTCAGCTGCCTGCCAGGTTTTCTGAAAAGGAACGCGTTCCCAAGGCTGGTGAAAAAAACCCCCAGGGTGATTCTGGACGGATTTTTCAAATATGCATCTTCATTGGGGGAGGAGGGGGTAAAAAGATCCGTGGATTTCATATCCTCGTTCGGAGATTATCACGAGGATTACGGGAAAATAAATTTCATATTCACGGAAGAGGAGAAGGCGAGGCTGTACGGGAAACCGCACAATCTTAAAAAAAGCAGCAGGATTTTCAAAGAATATTTCACGGACAGAAAAAACCTTCTCAATGACATGCTGATGGCGGACCTGAAGACGTTCCTCCTGCATCTCCTCACGAAGGCGGACAAGATGGCCATGGCCCACGGGGTGGAGGGGAGGGTGCCTTATCTGGACCACAGGATAGTGGAATTCTCCTCGTCCATTCCTGAAAACATGAAGCTCAGGGGCAAAAACGACAAGTACATACTGAGAAAGTTTTCATCATCTCTTCTCCCTAAAGCTATTGCCATGAGAAAGAAGAGCAGGTTTTTCGTGCCGATACACCACTGGTTCGAGGGAGACCTGAAATGCGAGATGGAAAACCTCTTCTC
>Ga0315274_10001252_pt1 | contig 39229 bp, 43 predicted proteins | sample YL17G02_20_MG_FD_203700 | JGI IMG/M metagenome (GOLD analysis project Ga0315274, IMG submission 203700) | Sediment microbial communities from Yellowstone Lake, YNP, Wyoming, USA - YL17G02_20 | ecosystem: Environmental > Aquatic > Freshwater > Lake > Sediment | place: USA: Wyoming | collected...
TGGCGTTGGGTTAGACAGTCAATTCTTCACCTCCATAGGTTGAGTGATGATTGGCAAACGCTCAAGCAACGTGTTATGGATTTCATACAATCATTCGAAAAAGGCTCTGATGAATTGCTACGATATGCTGGTCTATCACCGGGCTAATTATTCAAATTTTTTGTAAAAAGCATAAGTTATGGTAACCTAACTTATGACCCGATTAATTTTTCAATCTTCATACAAAGGGGATTTGAGGCACTTAATTTTATTACTCCGTTAATTATTCAATGTTCATCAAGTCAATTTTGGAATATATCAATTATACAATAGCAAAGTTATTATTAAGGTGGAATTAATTGAAGATTGCAATCGTGATTCTAGCGAAGATATAATAGCAATAGCACAACTTGGTCCTGATATTGATAGAACCTTCATTTTAGAAGGTCAAACTGATGATGGATGGTCATTCAGAGTTAACCGAGCTTTCATCATATTGCATACTATAAATTCACAATCACCCGATTCTTGGTTATTTAGAATTGATACACCAGAGCATCTTGGTTCTTGACATAAAAATAATAAGGTATTATCAAATACTAATGGAGTTTCATAATGAGTAAAGCTCAAGTGATCGTTCCTGCTTCAACTACAAACCTTGGTCCGGGATTCGATGTTCTTGGTATGGCGCTAAATCTTTACAATACTTTTGAGGTAGAGACAAGCGATAAGTTAAATATCGAAGTCGAAGGCGAAGGTTCTGACACGTTATCCAGAGATGAAAGCAATCTTGTTTATCAATCTGCAAAAAAACTGTTTGACAGTATAAATGAAAAGACCCCTCCTCTTAACATCAGGATCATAAATAATATCCCTCTTGCTCGCGGATTGGGAAGTAGCGGAACAGCCATAGTGGGAGGGTTAATGGCTACCAACGCAATATCTGGAAATCCTCTGTCACTTGCGCAAATACTCAACCTTGCGGCGGAAATGGATGGGCATCCTGATAATGTTTCTGCATCTATGCTTGGCGGCGTGACTATCGCATCCTTGACAGATAATGGTATCGCATATATAAAGCTTATTCCTCCAAAACCCTTGACTGTTGCAGTAGTTGTTCCAGATTTCCACATTATGACCAGCGAGGCAAGGAAACTTCTTCCCAAAAGCGTTGATCTACCGACAGCAGTATTCAACATAGGTAGAGTTTCACTTCTAGTAGCCGCTCTGACAACTGGTGATTTCAGTCTTTTTGGTATCTCTATGGATGACAAGCTACACCAGCCATACAGAGCAGAACTAATACCGGGGATATATGATGTATTCAACGCCGCAAAATCAGTTAGCAAAAACGTCGCAGTCGCAATAAGCGGTGCAGGTTCTGCAATAGCGGCGTTTTGCTATGATACCGATTGTCATGCTGTTGGGGAAAGCATGAGAAAGGCGTTTCTAAAACATAACGTCAACAGTTACGTTTTGATTTTAGATATTGATAAGGAAGGAACTAGAGTATCCAGTTTTTAGTTTTAAAAAAAATTGCAAGACAACATAAACTGGCAACTGAAAACTATTTATATGAATGATGTTCAAAAAGAAGTAGCCAAACACGACGTTGATATTGATAAAGTCGGTGTTAAAGGTGTTAAATATCCAATAGTGGTGCTTGATAAGAAAAATAAGAATCAAAGCACCATTGCTACCATAAACATGTACGTTGACCTTCCTCGTAGCTTTCGGGGAACTCACATGAGCAGGTTCATAGAGATCCTTGATCGCCATAAAGGTCGGATGACGTTTCACAATATAAGCCCGATCCTCTCCGAGATGAAAGAAAAACTCGATGCAAAAAGCGCACACCTTGAGATCGCTTTCCCTTACTTTATCGAAAAGACAGCCCCTGTATCTAGCCAAAAGAGTTTCATGGCTTATGAATGTAAATTCATTGCATCTCAAGATGATAGTGATAAATTTATCCTTGAAGTTAACGTTCCCGTGATGAGTTTGTGCCCATGCTCAAAAGAGATAAGTGATAGAGGGGCGCATAGTCAGCGTAGCATAGTAACTGTCAGGATCAAAATAAGTGGTATTGTCTGGATTGAGGACATTGTAAATCTAGTAGAAGATGCCGCAAGTTCAGATGTGTATGCTCTTTTAAAAAGAGAGGATGAGAAGTACGTAACCGAGAAAGCCTACGACAACCCAAGGTTCGCAGAGGATATGGTTCGTCACATAGCAGTTGAGCTTGAAAAAATCAAACAAGTAACGTGGTTCATAGTAGAGACTGAAAATTACGAGAGTATTCACAATCATAACGCCTACGCATCCGTGAGTAGATACGTAGATCACAGTATGTAGTATGTATAAAAAAGGATTACGTTATATATATCGTCGGGTGTGCTATTTTTTGTCTGTGTGATACTTTCGGGTATACTATTCTTGTGTTGCGGTATTATGGTTTCAAAAAAAGGAATTAATTCAATGCGCCCTATTATTGGTATAACGTGTGGTACAAGTGGTTCAGACGGCAATTTATCGGAAAATTCTATCGGTGAGAGTTACATCAGTGCGATTGAGAGCTCAGGTGGAACCCCTATGGTAATCCCAATTACACATAATGAAGCATGCCTTGAGGATTCGATTGGACTTATAGACGGATTACTACTTTCTGGAGGTGTGGATATAGATCCATCATACTTTGGAGAAGAAGCAGAACCGGGACTTGGCAGAATTGACGCCGATAGAGATCGGGTCGAGTTATATCTTACCAAAAAGGCACTGGGAAAAGACCTTCCCATACTTGGAATCTGCCGTGGTATACAGGTGCTTAACGTTGCGGCAGGTGGGTCACTTTACCAGGATATTAACACTGGCTTGAGCAATATCCTAAAACATCGCCAAGTCGCACCGAGATGGTACGGGACGCAGACCATTGACATAGAGAAAGGAAGCCGTCTTCAGGATATACTAGAACAACCAACTATACGGGTAAATTCCTTTCATCATCAAGCGGTCAAGAAAGTTGCTCCCGGTTTTGTGATTTCTGCTGTTGCCCGTGATGGTATAATCGAAGGAATTGAGGGTACAAACCGCAGATTTACTATTGGGGTGCAATTCCATCCCGAAGTGATGTGGCAAAATAACCCACCTATTAATGCTCTTTTTACTGCATTTGTATGTGCAGCCAAATTATACAAGCAACAAAGGTGAAATAACTCAGAGGGAAACAAGCTGATCGCTACATAATGTCTTGTTCTAAATCCTCATCATATTCTTCCTCATCCCATTTCTTGCCACGCATTTGCCTTACTAAATCTTTGCTTTTTCTATTTTCTCTCTCTCTGTCCTTTATACGCTGCAAGTCTTTGATTTCGTCGGAATTCTTAAGATTTTTCTTTCCCCGTTTATCGGGCCTTCTGTGGCTGCCCTTAGCCATTCTGCGATCCTCCTTGTTTGTAAACCCCAATAATCCTACTAAGCGAGTTCACTTGCGTTGCTGATCCAAAAGATAGATCAAATGCTTGTGTTGCCGGGAAGAGGGGTTCAAGCGTATCTTGCGCAATCCCTCGTCAAAGCAATAGATGCAAGAACCAGGGATCTAACAACCAGAATAGTATAACTCAACATTTACACAATACCATATATGAGTGATTTTGTCAAGAAGAAAATGTACTCTAAACTCAACTTACTGTTGCGTTTATATATATAGTGTGTTATTCTTTTGATGTGTGAAAAAAACCTTCATAAATAATACATTTTGGATGCACTTTTTGCATTATTTATAGTGTCAATATTCTGACGTTCGGATCAAAGGAGGTATTAAAATGGCTATAAGACTTGGAGGTCCCGTATTTTGTGTAACTGATGATCCGGTAGAATTAGCAAAGGCTCATAGTAAATTGGGTTATCGTGCGGCTTATTGCCCATCAGTTGCTCTCGAAGACAAACAAAAAATAGCATTAATAGAAAAGGTTTTCAAAGCTGAAAATGTAGTTATAGCGGAAGTTGGTGTGTGGATCAATATAATGGACGTTGACGAAGCGAAACGCAAGCAAAACCTTGAGACTGTTTGTAGAGGAATGGCTCTCGCTGATGAAGTGGGTGCATTATGCTGTGTTGATATTGCAGGATCACTCAACCCTGAGATATGGGACGGTCCTCATCCTGATAATATATCCTCAAAAGCCTTTGATATGACAGTGGCTAATATCCGATATATTCTGGATACGGTAAAACCTAAAAGAGCTAAATTTGTTCTGGAGATGATGCCCTGGGTGATCCCTGATAGCCCGGATAGTTTCATTGAATTGTTAGATGCTGTTGATCGGGCCAATTTTGGTGTTCATCTTGATCCAGTAAACCTTATCAACTCACCAAGGCGCTATTACGAAAATGGTAAGCTTCTGGAAGAATGTTTTAATAAGCTTGGAAAATGGATCGTGAGTTGCCATGCAAAAGATTCTATACTCACAGATCAATTAACAACTCATATTAACGAAACCCGACCGGGAACAGGTAAACTTGATTATCGCACATATCTAAGAGAATTGAACGCATTACCACAAAACCCTCCGTTGATGATAGAGCATCTCAGCACGGAAGAAGAATTTACTCTAGCAAGGGAATACATATTCTCAGTTGGGAAAGAGATAGGTGTGTCTTTTTAGTAATACCTTTTTGTGAATTGATTACCATAATGTAGGAACAGGTTTCAAACCTATCTCTACGGGATATATTGAAATAGTATAAGGGGGAATTGGGTTGCTTAAGAGAAGGCTTGGTAAAACAGGTCTTATGGTCTCAGTCGTTGGGTTTGGCGGGTTGATAATACCCAGAATAAGTCGAGATGAAGCTGTTCAGGTGATCCATCATGCACTTGATCTGGGGATTAACTTCATTGATACGGCAAAAAGCTACGGAGACAGCGAAGAGAAAGTTGGTGTTGCTATTTCTGATAGACAGAACGAGTGCATCGTTACATCTAAATCACTAGCGGATAATGCGGATACATTTGCATCAGACATTGAGCTTGGCTTAAAACGGCTTGGTACAAACAAAATCGAATTATACCAGATTCATAATCTTAGCTCTTCAGACAAACTAGAAAAAACTCTGAAATCGGATGGATTGCTGGATTGTCTGAAAGATGCAAGAAAATCAGGAAAGATAGGCTTTATCGGATTTTCAGGGCATAAGAAAGACGTATTGATAGAAGCGATAAAAACTAATGAATTCGACTTTGTGGAGATGCCGATTAACGTCGTTGATAGGAATACTTGGTGCGATGTGCTTCCACTGGCACTTGAGCGAGATATGGGTGTGATTTCAATGAAGCCGTTAGCTGGCGGAGCGCTTACAGATTTATCCCCTGAAATAGTCTCGCTTGCGCTCAGATACGCCGTTCAGCAGGATATATCAACTGCTCTTGTAGGGATGCGCTCACTAGCAGAGGTAGATCAGAACGTAAAGGCTGGCATAGACATCAAACCATTGTCAGTGATTGAAGAAAAGACGTTACTTGAAGCGGCAAATAGCTTGAGTAAAACGTTCTGCCGTCAGTGTGAGTATTGCCTGCCATGCGATCAGGGTCTGGATATACCGACGATTTTCATCCTATATAAACATTTCACACGTTTCGGTGCTCGTGAATCTGCACGACAGCGTTATGCTTCTCTCAAATTCAAAGTTGATGCCTGCATAGAGTGCGGTAAGTGTGAGGAACGATGCCCATATCAGCTTCCCATACGTGAGATGCTGAAACTTGCCGAAGAAAAGCTTACATAAAGATAAGAGGGTGTTAAAAAATGGGTTGATGGATGCAATAAGTCAACCGGTGGAACATAAGATAAAGGAAGAGAATTGACAGTTTGACATTTTCACATAAAAGCATCAATTTTTCATAGTCATTGGACATAGTGATTCTCCTGATGTCATAAAAAAGAAGATAGAAAAAAGAAGATAATTGCTTTGAGAAGTTCGGAGAAAATCAAAGTCTTTGCTTCTTTCTTCCAATGGTCTTGACAACTAATGCACATACTGAAAGAAACACATGAATCTGTATCTGTTCCATTCCTCTCACTCTCGGTTCATCAAGTTTGTGAGTAGGTGACTTTAAGCAAGAATTGGTGCGTTCTACTGCTGTCCTTTGACGATAAAGACATTTCCATTCTTTTGAATCTCTGGGTATTGTTCCCAACAGTCGAATATCTCTTAATGGATACAGGTAAAAGGTTTTACCGACCTTCGAGTTGGGACAACAGATATGTCTGAAAGGACATTTCTTCCTTTCTTTCGTATCTGGACATGTCAGCTTGATACGACCTTTTCGTTTGGGTTCTGTTCCGTTCTTTACCAGACGAAAGCTTGTTTTACTACAATAGAAATGTCCTTTTTCATCTGTATTGACTTTGGGATTGATAACCATGTTCTCTTGGTTTCTTGAATTGATGGCAATGATGGGGTCAATGTTTTGCTCTACGCAATGTTTGTAAACATCAGTATCATCATAAGGCGCATCCATACAGGAAGATGCGATATTGACTTCAGGATGCTCTTTGATAGCACCATCAATGAGGTCATTAGCTTGAGTGTTATCAGGAACTTCACCACTTGTGACAATGACTTCAATGGGTAGTTGAGATTGGGTATCTACAATGAGATGGACTTTGTAACCGAAGAAGGCATAATCCTTCTTTTTGTAACCCCAACGAGCATCGGGGTCAGAATACTCTTTGAGACATTGGCATTTTCCCTTGCACTGACATATTTTGACACCGAACTTAGAGGAGTAGGCCCATAAATGAGTAGAATCAATGGCAGTGTTGATGAGATTGTTTATGATACCAACAGCGATAGCTTGAGCGATGAGTAAGTGTAAGATGTCATAGAAGGTTTCAGAACCAAGTCGTTCTCTGAAATAGTGAAATGATGAATGAGCAGGAGTATCAAAGAAGTCAAAACCACATAGAGATTGAAGTCTAACATCAAACTGTAGTTTTTCAGCTAAATCTCTTTCAGAGTTAGCTTGACCGAGATAGATGAGCATTAAAGCCTTAAACATAGAGATAGGACAGTAAGCAGGTGTACCATTGTCGGAATAGAGATGGAAGCATTTTTTGTGAATAGTTTTCCAATCAATGTTAGAGAACCAAACTTTGAGAGGGTCATCATTTTTGAGTTTGATGTCAGCAAGAGAATGGATGAGTAAATGAACTGGCACAAACGAATATCTGTTGACCCTATGATATGTCATGGAAAGGCATGTATTAAGGGGACACGTATCATGGTTTCCATTATTTTGGATAATCTTGCGGCAGATGTTAGCACCGATGAGATTTTGAAAAGTTATCCATCACTGAACCTTGAAGATATAAAAGCCGCCATTGCTTATGCTGCGGAGTTGACCCGTGAGCGCATCGTTCGAGTAACAACGGAAGTTGCATAATGAAATTTAAGATTGATGAAAATCTGCCTACCGAAATAGCTGATATTCTTCGATCAACGGACTATGATGCTGTGATAGTAGAGGATATTATCCAATAGACATCATCTTAAAGTTATCACACTACCGCAAAACCTTTTGTAGAGTTTGATGTTCAGGTTTTGATAAAGTTCTTTTACGCGTATTTCTAACAAACTCTTGACATGCAAGTACGGTAAAGAAATTCCTTGACTTTATTCCAAAGGTCGATTATAATACAACTAGTGAGTTAGGATAGCTAGTTCCATCGTGTGTAAGCATACAACATGATTTCTAGGTTTCATAAACCTATTTACATATAACAGAATGTCGAATATGTAGATTTGTATCCGATGGTCTGCCAAAAATATAGGATCAAAATCTAGTATGGCAAATTGCAGTCAGACTACAAATATAAGTGATCTAAGCTATTGGTTTATCATTCAACATTCTAGTTGCACAAAGCTACAATTTTTCGGATGCTCTCTGCCATTTTATCAAATCATAAGCAAGCCCGCATTTCTACTTTTAAGTTATCTTCAAGATATATTACATGGATTTTGCACTTATACTTTGTTTAAGAAGGTTCATTATTGGTATGCTTATTGCAATATCCACAAAATTGGTTAGTAGTTAAGTTTTATTAGGTTTAGTTATCGTAAATGGTACCATAAAAATTCTGGGGAGCTAATCGTTATGCCGACAGTTACCCATATTTCAGATTATATGTATACCCTTCGTTACAATCTTATCAAGGATACCTGGTGGGAATACGTTTGGGGTGGACTAAAAACACCTATATATATAATAGGACCGAAAGGCTCAGTTGCAAGGGGTGAATCTGGAGATATAGAGGATAATGATAAGCATTTTCTAAGATATGGTGAAATAGGTTTCGTCGCAGACGTCAAAGCTCGTAGTTTCATTCAAACAGCTTTGGCTTTGATATATGGATTCCAAAATGTTATATCTCTATCTTCTGATCAAGTAATAAACATGAGGGATATAGACAGGGATAAAATATTAAGATCAGATATCATCCTTATGGGTGGAGCTATTGCTAATCCCATATATAAAGATTACTTCATTTATCACGAGAGCAATTCTTACAACGACATAAAACATATCTTCGATTCAAAAGAAGAACAAAATATCGAGTATATTAAGGAAGAGCTTATATCTGTAATGTCCATGACTATAGGGGGAAGAGATTTCCATACAATAACCAGCAAAAGCGAACCCGCCAGAATATATCAGGATCACGGAGTTTTCGCTAAACGAGTGAATATGTATAATGAAGAAAGGCATGTATATTTTATTGCTGGGTATCGAGCTCCAGGAACTAAGGCTGCCGCAGCTATTTCTGTGTGCAATGCTATGGATGAATTATATCAGAAGCGAAAGGAAGATAATGCGTTATCTAACTCGATAACCGTTGTCGCAATGATTCTAGGTTCAGGGAATAGTCCTATCATAGATGCAATAGATGAAAATCTAATAAAAATGGTCTACCCTATAGAAAGCGCCGATTACTCTAATGAAGTATCGGTAAAGGAACAAAATGATCTCCTATTAGATAATATGATAAAAGTTGTGTCCAAGGGTCACACTAAAGACCCGCTTGACGAACAAATTGCTGGTAATGATCTTAATAGTATTATAGATGAATTAGTTCGATCTGATGAAATCAGTAATCAGCGTGTTCAAGAACTAATCAGAAACAATGAAAACGGATTCTTGAATACTCTATTTGATAAAACTTTATCCATTTATCGGACAAGGGATAAGGTAAGAATAATAAAAATAAAAAAGATATGGGGAAAAATAACGGAACATTATGGAAAAGACAGTAATAAGACTAAGATAATATATAAAAAACTTGGTTCTCAAATTGTAAGTAAATTCTCAAAAGAATTAGATAGTCTTTTTGAGGACCTCACATTTGGTTTTCTGGGAATAGGTTCTCTAAATATTGGTTATAAAATAGCCAAGGAAAATACTAAACGGAGAATGGAAAAGCGTGGTATGAAATTTATCAAAGATCCATGAGTAACAACAGTGCAATATCCTGAAGATGTTAAATGTGATAGCTGATTGTGGTTAGTTGAATATTAAAGGGAGTTTGCGAAGAGAATGTTGAACAAACCTTTCATTATCCTTCTTCTGATACTAATTGGCTTTAATGTAGTCAATATAGTATTCATTCTCATCCTAAATTGGGCAAATATCTGTTTCTTGGTAGTATCCTTCCTGGTATTTATCGGTATATACCTCAAACTTTCATTTTCACTTCTGACTTTCATAGCTAAAAAACCGGATATAACTCCAAGATCGTGCATATTTCTGTATGTGCTTTTCTACTTGTTTTTCTTGCTTACATTTGCGGTGTATTATAGAGAATCCTGTCTTTTGGGTCATCAACTATACGACCTAAATAATGAGTGTGTAAGTTCCTTCCCGCATTTTCTATACTTTAGTATTGTTACAGCAACGACCTTAGGTTATGGTGATATAAAACCTGCCTATCCCATTACATACGCATTATCAGCAACAGAAGTTTCTTTAGGAGTAATTTTCCTGACAGTGATTCTAAGTACAGGATTAGCGTTTCGGATACCTTCTCAAGGCTCAGGTTCACAGACAGAAGAATCTATGCATTCTGATGAAATAACCCTTCGAGGATACGATTTTTTCAGTTAATCATGTCTGCTTATGGAATAAATCATGAAAAGTTCTATAAGCCTCAAAAGCTTTGCTAAATCTACGTTTCTAAGATTCTTACCCAATGGACACCATCTCAAGATTCTCTCGCCATTTTTCTTGCAAGACTTTTTTCATCGCCTGATATTCAGGATTTGAGAGGGTGGGATCTTCTTCGGCTATCCTAAAGGCTTCTTTTCTTGCTACCTCGATGATCTTGACGTCTCTGGCGATGTTTGCGACTTTCATGTCTGGCATTCCTGACTGCCTCGTGCCGAAAAACTCACCGGGACCCCGTATCGCTAAATCCTCCTCGGCGATCTCAAAACCATCATTGGTCTTTACCATAGCCTTCATGCGCTGGACTGCATCCTCTGTTGTTGGGTTGGCAATTAGCAGGCAGTATGATTTGTGGGAACTGCGCCCAACACGCCCACGTAGCTGATGCAACTGCGCAAGCCCAAAGCGCTCGGCGTGTTCTATGAGCATCAGTGAAGCGTTGGGGATGTCTATACCTACTTCGATAACTGTCGTGGAAACGAGGATGTTTATCTCGTTGTTCTTCATCCTTTCCATGACTTCCTGCTTTTCGTCAGCACGCATCCGACCGTGTATCAGTCCTACTTTCAAGTGTGGAAACACCTCGTGCTGAAAATGCTCTGCCATCTCCGTTGCCGCTTTTAAGTCCTCAAGCTTCTCTGATTCCTCTACCAATGGATATACTATGTACGCCTGCCTGCCCTGAGCTATCTGATCGTTAATGAACTTATATATCTCCTGTCGTTTGCCTTCAGAAACCCATCTGGTGTCGATCTTCTGTCGCCCCGGTGGCAGTTCGTCTATGACGGAAACGTCAAGGTCTCCATAGACAGTGAGCGCAAGCGTTCTAGGGATGGGTGTCGCTGTCATCACAAGGACATCAGGATTAGTGCCTTTCTTCTTCAATTCTGCGCGCTGCATGACGCCGAACCTGTGCTGTTCGTCAGTGATAACAAGACCAAGATTAGCAAACTCAACACCTGCCTGAATCAGTGCGTGTGTGCCAACGACTATATTTGCTTCGCCTGTCTGCACCTGATAAAGCGCATCCTCTTTTTCACGCTTTGGCATATCGCTACGCAGCATGACTATTTTTATACCCATTGGCGTCAGTATCTTGTTTAGAGTGTTATAATGCTGTTCTGCTAATATTTCGGTTGGAGCCATCAATGCGCTCTGATAGGAGTTGTCAACGGCAAGAAGCATCCCCATAGCGGCAATAACAGTCTTTCCAGAGCCTACGTCCCCTTGCAAAAGCCTGTTCATAGGTTTTGTGCTTTGCATGTTCGCTTCGATCTCGGTGAAAACCCTTTTCTGTGCAGACGTCAACCGAAATGGAAGCGATGATATGAAATCTTCAAGGAGATCGGATTGACGCTCAAAGGATATGCCGGATTCTTCTATCTCCCAACTTTTCTTCTTCAAACCAAGCCCAAGCTCAAGAAGGAATAGCTCATCAAAGGCAAGCCGCTGTCGTGCAGAATCAAGATGCTCCTGTGTGTCTGGAAAATGTATATTCTTGACTGCCGTTGGCTTGTCTATCAACGAATGGCGCTCTCGTATGTCCAGAGGAAGTATCTCTGGCACAAAGGACACATATTCGTCAACGATGCTCTTGATCCATCTGCGTAAACTTCGCTGGACGAGTTTTGCCGTTAATGGATAAACAGGCACGATCCTGCCTGTATGTATCAGTTCCGCATCTTCGTCTGAAAGTATCTCGTAAGTATACTCTGATGATTGTATCTCACCGTAGTCTCGCTTAAATTTGCCACTGACGACAACTTTAGTATCCGTCTTGAGCGAACTTGCCATGTATTGAGTTCTCTTACCGAAAGCAATGAGCGAAGCTACCCCTGATTGGTCGTAGATGACGGTTTTAGACATTTTTTTTGCGCCGACCCGTCTGGGTGTAAACTCTACGTGATTTACTACAACACCTTGTATGGTTTCGTATTCACCTGCACGACCGACTTGATATATTTGTTTTATACGACTGCGATCAAGATAGTCTCTGGGATAATATTCGAGAAGGTCCCCAACAGTCCTTACATTGACTTCCTCCGCAAGTGTCTCAGCACGTTTTGTTCCTATTCCTGCCACGTTCTGAACAGGCATAGACAGTATCATCTCTTGGCCAGGGTCATAGCGAATTTTTGTCTTTTCGACTCGTAGTTCAGGTTTTTCGGGTTCTTCTGGTTTTGAGATGGGTTGTTCAATTGGCTTAGAATCCTGTGGGTTGCATAATCTGTTAATTATATTCGATGCTTCGCTCAGACGGAGTTGCCTTGTGTCGGGTTGTGTATCAGGGTAGTCTTTGAAAAGCTCAATGAGGTTTGTCAGAAGAACTTTCTGGGCTGGACTTGCGTGTTCATTAGCTTTTTCTACCCAATTCGTTACGTAGTCTTTAAATCCGCCAACGACAACCCTATCCTGACACCCGGTTTTTACTTCCTGCTTAAATGGGCGCTGTATAATATCTAAAATTGTTTGCAAGTCATTCATATCATCAAGTTTTTGGTTTCTTAAAGCTTAATATTGTGTAACCCATAATTAATATCATCATTATTGCAAGATAAACAAACATTCCCCAGACTGGAAGATTAAACCCCATACCTGTGTTATTATGAAGTATGCTTTCGTAGACAAAACTCCAGAAAATATTTAATAAGAACGCAGTACCTGGCAATATTGCAATAGCTCTGTTGATAGATTCCTTTTTGCGTTCTTCCGTTTCAAACCAATATCGCTTATTAGGGATGTTGATCATTGATTCGGGTATTTTGTGTATAATCTTAGAGATCAAATAAAAAATACCATTCATAAAAAAAATCATGATATACCACGTTACGAAAAAGGAATTTTTTGACGACCATCCGTTCGGGTTTCCAGACATATCAAAGTGTGTAGCCATGCGTTCTGGTAAATATGAGTATGAGCTATATACTTGATAGATAAGAAACAGAATTGAGAATATCCAGAGAAGCTTTATATTTTTCATTGTTTGATACCGGGTTGTTTCACAAGAATATTGTTCTCTCTATCAAAGCCTGATCTATCCTTGTATGATTTCCCGCCAATCTCTACGGTGGTTTTTCTACCATTCAGAGATATTTTTAGCCACAGCCTTTTGTGTGAGATATAGAACGAAATGAATAATCCGCAAACTATCAGCAGAGAACCTATCCAGACGATCTCTATGCCCGGGTTACGGCGTACCTGAAGTCCTGTATAATACTTCATTGGCGGATAGATGGACATAAACTCCATCATGTAATCCGACTGTTTTGAATTTTGAAATCCCGGGAACTTCATGAACAGCCACATCTGTTCTTTAAGGCTTTTTCCGTCAGTTAATTCAAGTAAAATGGCGGGATTTCTTGGCTCTGATGAGCGGCTATTCACGTTACCCTCACCATCCATGACAAAATCAGATACATAAGTCATGAGAGTTACCTTTAGATCAGTTCCCGGCACTTCGATTGTCTGCCCCTCGTTAATCTTGAATTCTCCAAGTAATTCGGCTTCTGACGTACCATGAATCCTTTTGTTTATCTCGATCCCAACGGTGTTTATAAAACCATAATCCGATTGAAGAAACATTACACCTTTATATTTTAGTGGATGATTAACTTTAACATCTTTTGTAAGCACTGTCTCACCATTTTCGATTACAGACAGTTTAGTTACATATTCTTTTGGAGTTTCAGAATTCGGATAGAACTCTACATTGAAGTCTTCAGCCCTTACCTTGAAATCTGCATTAGGAACGTCTACTATCGCATCTTCGGGTAGCTTTATGTGAGTTTTGGAACCCATCATTCCAACAATGATACCACCAATCAGGATCACAATAATGCTTGCATGTGTTATCACCGGGCCAAACCTGCTAATCCTACCTCGTTCAAAGTAATAGAAGCCATCCCTTGGCTCAGAATATTTAAGCTTATAGAAAAGCCTGCGAGTAATGGTTCCAACTAATGTAGAAGATAGTATAACTACATCCTTGTCTCTAAATTCAACACTCTTATAAAATGGCAGTTGCTCTAGCTCTGTGAGTTTGGATTCACGCCCGTATGCTGCCAATGATCGAAACAGAGCAGGGATGTTCTTCACTGAGCATAAACACAGGTTAATACAAAACAAAGTGAGTAAAACCGTATACCAGTATGAATGGTAAACATCGTTTAGTTGAAGTTTTAAAAATATCTGGTTCCCCGATTCCTGCGGTATGATAGTGCCAACTACGGATGCAACGACTATCAGAGCAAGTAAAACTACGGTTAGTTTAACCGAACTCAGATAATTGAGCCATACCATGATTTTTTCCTTTCTGTTTTATTTCTTATTAACATCAATATGTTTTTGGTGAATCTTATGACATTTAGTGCAGGCATCTGCCATTGTCAGTTCAATAGTCTGGCGTTTCTGCTCTTTGCTCAGACCTTCCTGCACGTGCGCGCTTCCGGGACCGTGACACGCCTGACATCCGACATCAGCCAGATCAGGTGTTAATTTTGCATCCATAAAGCCACTTGGTTTTCCATATCCTGTGGTATGGCATGGCAAGCATTTGGGGTTTTTATCCTGATTATTATCTAATAGTTTCTTAAAGGTTTTTGCATGTACTGTATTTTCATGCTGCTTGGCTTGCGACCTGTGGCACATATAACATCTTTTCTCAGAAACGTATTTGTTGTTTGCTGGTCCGGCTATCGCATCTTGTCGGTTAATAGCGATAGAAAGGGTGACAGCGATCACAGCGATTACAGAAACAATTATTATTATTCTCCTCCTCATTTTATCACTCCAAAAAGTAAATAAGTTTAAGCCTGTCTTTGTATTGATACCTTCGTCTTTATAATCTTACCACTTGGTAATATAAGCCCTCGTGATATAATTCTAGTTATCTTTTGTTCACGATCTGTCACAAGTGACGGATCGTTGCTTATCACCAACTCATGCAGATCAGGATTATAAACTTGACCGGGTTTCACGTCCATTTCCTTCATACCAGTCATTGCCAGCAATTGTTTTAGGTCGTCCTCTACGGAAGAATCAAGGTTTTTCTCTCTGTCTACAGCACCCACTACTGTGGTTATAACATCACGTCCAATAGCCTCAAGCACCTGTTTGGAAGATTGTTTCGACAGGTTACGTGATTCGGCAAGAGTGGTTAATCTGTTAATCGCTGGCGTAAATCTTTCTGACCATTTTATCTGCCTGAATTCGTCAATGCTTACCGGGTCTGGAAATTCTGCTGTGGAATCATCAATTCCGGGCATATCCCTAACAATTTCAGACAATCTTTTCTTTGACGCATCAACCCATTTTCCACTTAGTTTCGCGCCTATGGATTCTATAAGAGATTGAATCTTATATATTGGTAAATCCGCCTGTAAAATTACTGTTTGCTCTGCCAATACTTGTTGGACTTCACGCACAGCACCTAAAGCCACATCGAGGCAATATTTCTCTCTTTCTGAAAAATCGTCTTTACTTTGCTTAACTGATTCTTCATCTCTGGATCCCGTATGGCTTTCTATTTCAAACATATTTGGTGCAAGTTCGTTTTTATCCTGCTGAATCTTTTTAATCTTACTCATTGTGTAAAAGCTGAACCCCAATAACCCAATAATAACGGCTAATCCCGGTAGGATAATAAACAGGTATGGTGATCTCTCTTTTGGTTTTTCTATCTTTGCGGTAAATTGATTCATAGAGATTGCATAAGGTTCTTTAAATGGCGGATCAAAGATCACTGATATACTTCCTTCTTCGGCTTTTCTGATTAAATCAACGCCAGTGGCATTGATTATTCCATAACCGAAGCTCCCAAGATGCCTGATTAAATCATCATTTGGTGGCATTGTAAGCATCTTATTTACATCATAAACTGTTAAAGCGAAAGGTAAGCCTGCTATATTAATAACTGCACTGTACCCTGATTTAATTTGATCTCTAAGGTAAATAATGAACAGGTAAAAGATGATAAAATCTCTGTCTTTGGTAAATGGTAATAATTTGCTTTCTGCTTCAGGTGTTTTTGCTGTCCACTTCATTGTCGCTATATTCCGAAAAACACTTTGGTAATTCCACAAATCCCATCCGTCATGAGATATTGTTGGTTTGTAAATCTTTCTTGTTACATTTCCATTTTTAGATACATCTTCTTTAAGTGCAAGCTGGATCCATTCGGCTTTTGGGGATTGTAGCTTCATAAGAACGTCTGCCCCATTTTCTGTGTTATATAAGTATAGATTCATACAATATCCGATTTGCGGACTCAACAGTATTATAATCAACATGGATGTAAGCAAAAACAATTTTGTTTTCACTGGATTGGTCCTTTCGTATAAATCAACCGAGCCAGCCGGGAACGTTAAACGGTTTGAGGATAAGCTCTGGTCTGTGAACAGAAAATCTTCCACTGTGCATCGAGTCCAATTCCACAGAGACAACAATCTCACCGCTTTTGTTTGGGAACCAGCTTTCCATAAGAGTTATCGTTCCAAGATTCACTGATCCTGCAATCTTATTTGAGAATCCACAATAAAGGTTTATATTGACGTCATGAGTAATATTATCTATGGTAAACACCTTGCTTCTGGTAATGGGCATAGCTGGATTGCTCATCAGCAAATCTTTTGATATAATCTCGTAAAAGCTATCACTGTCTGTCTGGATGCCAAAGCCCATAGCCCCTTCGATTGAATACGTTTTTTTTAGTCTCCCTGAACCGATGATTATTGCTCCTGCAACCATGACACGACATTTGTCTTGTGACTTTACGACGTCAACTACGTTTCCGACTGGATTAACCATATCGGGGTCCCCAAAAATAATAGTTTTCAGATCAGGGACGGAGATATTTGGGAAAATCTGATTATCGTCGGATTCCAAGGCAACGTAATAATCTCTAACAATAAACTTTCGATCGCTAATCAATTCCCGATAATCTACTAAAAAAGCTCTGGCAGGTGACATGGTTGCATTGATAAAGCAAAAAGATTCTCCTGATGGATTAGGTTTCAGCTTGTAGGTTTGATCTGGGGCCTCAAAGAAGTATACTATTGTTGCAACGCACTCGTTCACAATGTTTGATAGCTTAAACCCGGATTCATTCTGTTGAAAGCTTGCTTCAATTGCATTGAGTACCCCGTATGAATACCCATAAGGAACAATGACGCAGGTTTTAGGGTCTTCGTGTTTTTTGTTGGATTCTGCGATATGACGAAGTAATTGTGAAAAAACCTCAATCTGAACACCACTGTCATATATACTGGAAAGATTATCTCGCAGATCGTGTAACACTGCTGTGCGCTCATCGGTAGTTGTATCATCATCTCCAACAGATATAGTTACACCATCGTCATTTTCCTTATATGTAGCTGTCCAGGGAAATGACCACAACTGAACGTCTTCACGCTGATGAGAAGCAACTATAACCTTATTTGACGTAATATCAATGGCAAACATTTTGTTAATCCGATTGACTTATCAAAACGAGTCTCGATATTAAAAACATTTAATCCTGCTTTATAATATAACATATTTTCATAGCAGTGTAAACATTTTAGCTTTTATTTTACAAGTTTGACATATTCTATCAGTGTGATATAATATATCAAAATAACCTGGGTTCATGAATTAATACAACGCGGAGGAATAAAAATGGGTATCCGCCGAAAATTAAACGTTACTCTGATACTGACAGGAATTGTCCCACTTCTGATAGCTATCTTTATAACGCATTTCGTAGGGATCTCGCAGAGAAAAGAGATCATAGGCAAGACTTTCCAGCAGTTGTCAGAAAATGCTCGTGACAGCATAGCCATGATGCTCAAGGAGGATGTAGAATCTATCAGACATATAGCTGTGCTTCCGTCTACGATAGTATTTCTTGAAACTGCCTTCCCAAGATCAGGTAAAAATGATGTATCTGATGCCCTTGCTCTTGATAAAAAATGGGGAAAGCTTACAGAAAAAGACCCTTTGCTAAAACAACTGCTTGAAAATGAGCTTGCAATGACACTCAAAGCCTTTAAAACTGTCGAAGGCTCGTTTGGAGAAATATTTGTGACTGATAAAATAGGTCGGCTTGTGGCATCCACTAACAAAACGACCGATTACTGGCAGGCAGACGAAGATTGGTGGCAAAAGTCATATAACAAAGGTAAAGGACAGATATTCTTGAGCAAGTTCGGATATGATCAAAGCTCAAGAGTTTATTCCGTTGATATTTGTATTCCGGTTTATTCCAACAAAGATCACAAACTTGTGGGTATTATAAAAGGTGTATTAGACGTTTCACACTTATTTAATGCCATAGAAAATATTAACGTCGGAGAGGATGGAAAAGTAGCATTACTATCAGATACGGGAAAGATGTTTGTATCTAAAGATATGGTTCCTCTAAAGGGAAAGACGGATCAGGATATGATTCCAAAAGCTGATATGGGAAATTCTGGATGGTTTTTAACATCGGGAAACGAAAAGCCAAGCATGTTAGTCGGATTTGCCAGATTATCAGTGAAGCAAGTGGATGTAAGGTTTATTAATTCCTGGTCTGTTATCACCTTTCAGCAAGCATCTAATGCTTTTGCTCCTGTGCAGAGGATGATCTTGTTAGTCACTCTGCCGGGAATTGGTCTGATAATACTTATTTTTCTGCTTGGTCTCTACATTGCTCAAGCGGTATTTATCTCACCGCTGCGCCAGCTTACCCAGATGGCAAAGCGAATGTCTAGCAGTGATCTTAAACAGAAGGTACAGGTAAAGTCAAAAGATGAGATCGGGGAACTTGCGGAATCCTTTAATCAAATGGCATCTAATCTTGAAAAGCGCACTTCTCTTGATAACGTAGCATTAAATATGCTCTCTAACTTCAAGCTTGCCGATGTTCTAAATATTGTTGTTGATGCACTAAGAGCTACCTTTGATGCCTCTTTTGCAAGAGTCTGGCTGGTAGGTGATGGAGATTTATGCTCTGATTGTATTCACGCTGATATATGCCCCAACAAAGAGAAATGCCTTCACCTTAAAGTAACTGTTGGTATATATGCCAAAGATGATGAATACTTAAGAATCCCTATAGGCGCATTGCGGGTAGGACGAATAGCAGAGGAACGCAAACCATCAATGACAAACGATCTGGCATCCGATGAATACGTTCACAATCTGGAATGGCTTCAAGGTGAGGGATTGACGTCATTCGCTGGCTATCCGCTTTTGATTGGTGATGAACTTCAGGGGGTTATTGCACTTTTCAGCCGAAGACCAATCTCTAGCGAGGAATTCAGAATGCTCGGTTCTTTTGCTAATCGAACTGCAATGGCGGTACAGAATGCAAAATTACACTCAGAGATAACTGAACTGAACCTTAACCTTGAACAGAAAGTTAGTGATAGAACACAGGAACTCGAACTTGCTAACGCAAAATTAAAAAAAGCGGATCGGATGAAAAGCGAATTCCTTGCAAATATGTCCCACGAGTTGAGAACACCGCTCAATGCCATAATCGGTTTTGCTGAGATAATGCGAGATGGAGTCTGTGGTGAATTAAATGAAAACCAGAAATCAGCGATCATTGACATCCACGAAAGTGGTAAGCACCTATTGCAAATGATTAATGATATTCTCGACTTATCTAAAGTTGAGGCGGGTCGTTTGGAACTGCAATTAGAGGGATTCCCTCTGGTTAAAGCAATGGATGAGGTACATTCAATAGTTAGAGATATGGTTAATAAAAAGGGACTCAATCTGCAGTTTAATATCCCTGATGACCTGCCTGATGCTTATGCGGATCAGGTGAAATTCAAACAGATAATGTATAATCTACTATCTAATGCGATAAAATTCACTCCACAGGGAAACATAACAGTCAACGCAGAATGTGATGATAAGGAATTCATTATTTCGGTTACGGATACTGGTATAGGAATAGACCTTAAAGATCAGGAAGTGATCTTTGAAAAATTTAAGCAGTTGGACTCATCTCAATCACGGCAATACGACGGCACAGGTCTTGGGCTTGCATTGACGAAAAAACTCGTTGAATTGCATGAGGGTAGAATCTGGGTTGAAAGTGAAGGTCTCGGACTTGGAAGCAAGTTTATTTTCACAATACCACGCATCAGTGTTTCAGAACACACTCATAAGGAAATCTTAATACACGAAGTCATACAAAGCAAATCCGGGAAAAAAGGGAAAAAGATACTTGTCGTAGAGGACAATCCACAGGCGGCGCAACTACTGCTCATTTACCTTACAGACGCCGGATACGATACTGTAGTTGCTACCGATGGTGAAGATGCGATAAATAAAGTCAAAGAAATCAAACCTTTCGCTATCACACTGGATATTATGCTGCCAAAGAAAGACGGATGGCAGGTTATGCAGGAATTGCGAAATCTTCCCGATACAAGAGATATTCCTATCATTATAGTCTCTATCATTGATGATCAGGACCTTGGATTTAGTATGGGCGCAGTAGGATACTTAATCAAGCCTTTAGACAGGGAACAGCTTTTAAATATCCTTGATAAAATCGAATTAGCATCGAAACAAAAGCCGAAGGTACTAATTATAGATGATAATACAGAAGACTCCAGACTGATAGAATCCATATTGGTTAATGAAGGTTTTGGTGTCCTGAAGGCTTATGACGGTGTTGATGGGATTGATCAGACTGTTAAGGAAAAGCCTGATTTGATTATTCTTGACTTGCTTATGCCCGGTGTAAGTGGTTTCGATGTGGTTAAATCACTTCAGGAACACCCCGAAGCACGAACAATACCCATCATTATAAGCACAATGAAGGAACTGACACCTGAAGACAGGGAACAGCTCAATAGTAAGGTTAAATCCATAGTGCAGAAGGGTGAAGACGCAAAGATTCATCTTCTGGAAGCCATAAGAAATATAGAGAGATTTCGGAAGGCAGGTGTTGCGTAATGTCGGGAAAAGTTCTGGTTATTGAGGATAATGACAGGAATCGTAAACTCGTTAAAATTCTACTGGAAGCCAATAAATATGAGGTGATAGAGGCAAAAACGGGAGAGGAAGCGCTAACGTGCCTACAGAATGATAAACCAGATCTGATCCTTCTGGATATTCAGCTTCCAAACATGGATGGGCTGACGTTGACCAGAATACTCAGATCGAATCAGAAAACAAAAGATATTCCTATAGTCGCCGTGACTGCTTATGCGATGAAAGGAGACAAAGAAAGGGTGCTGGGTGCTGGATGTGATGCTTATATCAGCAAACCCATTGATACTCGTGAACTACCTATGATTGTGGCGAATATAATAAAAGAAGGGAGATAGGCACAGGATAGTATTACTTTTGAAAGAAATGGTAGTATATTGTATCTTTAACTGGTAATATTTAATGCCTCCTGTAACTCTTTCTCAAGTTTCAAAATGTTTTCCTCAAATAGGCGGCGTTCCTTGTGCATATCATCAGCAATGTTTAGCGCAGTAAGGATCGCTATGCGTTCTAGAGATATTATCCCTGTTTTGATGGCTATGGTGTGCATAATTGTATCAACGTATTCAGCCAGCGTTTTGATGTATTCTTCGTCTTGATTACCTCTAACTTCGTATTCTTTTCCAAATATTGATACTTTTATTGATTCTGAAAATTCTTTCATATTCATTACTCCAGGTGATTAATCATCACTATATTCAAGGGCTTGGGCAAGTGCCTGCCGCATAGTCTCCAGAGGAGGCTGCAAGCCTGTCCATAACTGAAATGATATAGCTCCTTGATGCACGAGCATCCCCATTCCGCCTACTGTTTTTAAACCTCTATCCATAGCCGCTTTGAGCAAGTTCGTTTCGGGCGGGGTATAGACAATATCGCATACAACGCAATCTTTTTGCAGCCAATCAGGGTTTATGACTAACTTTATATCTGGGTCCATACCTGCGGTGATAGCGCTGACCAGCAAATCACATCCAGAAATGCGCTCAGGCAGTTCTTTGTCATTCAAAGATATACCCATAATTGAAACATCTATCTTTTTCCCCAGATTTTCTGCAAGCCCGAGGGCATTCTCCAGAGTTCTATTAGCTATTGTTATTTCACCAGCTTTTTCAAGTGCCAATCCAGCGACAATCGCCCTTGCCCCGCCGCCTGCGCCTAACACGACGACCTTCATACCATTTACGCTATCTATACCCTTTTCATATAAAGACGCAATAAACCCACGTGCATCGGTATTGTGTCCCTCTACCAAATCATCCTTAAAGACCATCGTATTCACTGCGCCTATTAGTTCTGCTTCCTCCGATATACGATCCATCAACGGCAGAACTGTCTTTTTGTGCGGAAGAGTTACATTTATACCAATCACATTCAAAGCCTTAAAGCCATTCACTGCTGATTCCAATTGCTCCGCTTTAACCCGGAATGGGACGTAAACGTAATCCAATCCCATTTCCTGAAATGCGGTGTTGTGCATCTGCGGTGAACGTGAATGTTCTACCGGGTCACCTATTACTCCAACGATTTTTGTATGTCCACTTATCATTTTAATGTTTTACCCCGTTACTGAAGAAACCATTGTTGAGTAACCCATTTTCAGCGGTGTAGTTAGGCTCGTTTCAGCGATTGTACGTAAAACAGCAACTTCGTCACAATCAGGAAACTTAATACAGTTGACACATGCGACCCATACCTTGTGAGGTAATTCTGACTTGTCTACACGATTAAAACCATGTCTCTCAAAGAATTCAGGCTTATACGTAAGAGCAAACACTTTCATAATACCGAGTTGCTTGGAATCTTTCATGCAGGCATCAAGGAGAGTTGTTCCAATCCCCTTTCCCTGAGCATTATCTGAGACAGCCAGCGATCTAACCTCTGCCAAATCTACCCACGTTACGTGCAGCGCACAGCATCCAACAACTTCACCATTTTCTTCGTATACAAAAAAATCACGTATATTATCGCATATATCTCCAATTGACCTTGGGAGCATTTCACCCTTTTGTGCGTGTCCATTTACGAGTTTCTGGATGAAACTAACGTCATCCAGCATAGCTTTTCTAATCAACCTTTCGTGCCCTCCTCTTTCTTAAGTAGCTTTTCCCAGTCTTTGTCAATTCTGGCTTGTATCTGTTCTATTATCTCATCTGTCAGATGCTTAAAACGTCCCTGTACTTCCAGATATTCCTTAACTGGTTTCTTTTTTGGTTTTCGGCTTACAGTATATTTTCCATTTTCGAACTCATACAGCGGGAATATGCAAGTTTCCACAGCCAAACGAGCAATGTTGATGGTCTGGCTTGAGGGAAAACGCCAACCCGGTGAACATGGTGCAAGAATGTGAATAAATTTTGAGCCACGAATATCCTTAGCCTTTTGCATCTTTTTAACAAGGTCCTCGGGATAAGCGACACAAGCCGTTGCCGCATAAGGTATATCGTGTGCCGCCATGATCTCCATGATGTTCTTCTTATGACTGCTTTCAAAGGATTCCACAGGGGTTGTCGTCGTCCATGCGCCGTAAGGAGTTGACGAACTGCGCTGTATTCCAGTGTTATGAACCACGATACCATCAGCAATGAAGTTATGTTCACCTTCAACTCTTAAATCAAGGGTTTGTTCCTTGCCAACATAAGTTATTTGCTTTACCTTCTCCATTTCAAAATATTTATTATCTATAAGAAAATTTTGATATTTATATTGGTTTTGGTATTTCTCCACATTCCATATTTTTCTTTTACTGAAGCATATATATCCGTATTCGGAATCATTCAGCAATTCTCTATTTACAACCAGTGTTCCCTTTTTTTTCGTTTGCTGATGAATTTTTCCTACTCGATAACTCATTGTTTGCAAAAAAAGTCTCAATGTTCTAAGTAATTCATAACTTGCAGAAACATATCTTCCACTTTTACCTATCTTGTAACCGTCTGAGAGCATTAATCCTTCTACAAAGCACTCTTTTTCTTCTCTAGGTAATGTAAAGACCCAAGATGGAACTATTTTGTTTTTTGCTCCAGAACCAAATCCTAAGCTATCAATAAATTTAGCAATATTTACAGAGTTAATGTAAATATAAACATCATCAGTATTGATCTTACCACCAAAAAGTTTTGAATGTGTTTCAATTAAGACTTTTCTACCTTCAGAACCTTCTGGTAATGCAAATCCAACTTCACCTTTTTCTGTTCTTACCCATCCATCACCAACATAAAGTCCTAAGTATTTCATTAAATCTGGACTAGAATATTCGGGAATATTGACTTCATTAAGACGATTCACTTTGTAATCGCCTTTCTCTATTTTATTAAAATCAAATCGGAATGACTTTCCTTCATCTATGTTCTTTAATGTAATTATCTCATCCCCAATTTCCAATTCTTCGAGCATTTTCCAGATAAATGAATTCTCTTTACCTCTGCCGTTTCTTTTTAGTATAAGGAAAGGATGGTTTCCTGTAGCTTTTATTGAATGATGTAGAGTCTGTATTTCATAGATGTCTTTGATCCCATTATCAAAAACACCAGTGCATTCTTTCAAAACCAGTTGATGTGTATTCTGATCAAAGGCATATACATCCTCACCTATTATAACGTCTGTTATCTTTTTCAGTCCATGTTTCGTTAATATTAGGGACGATGTACTAAGACAGTTCATATATCCTTCATTATCATAGCAGACGTAGAAAAAATCATCGTTCCGCTCAACTGCGCCAGACAAAGCCTGCAAGCCTATGTCGAACGTACCGCCATCGCCAGCCCACGCCATCACGTTCACGTTGTCCTTGCCCTTGACTTTTAGAGCGGCACGAACTCCAGCGCTTGCCGATGCCGCAGTCTCAAAAGCAGTATGAAGCAATGGCACTCTCATGCACGTATACGGAAACTCGCCTTCCAAAACAGTCCAACAGCATGCAGGGATAACGACAATAGTTTCATCTCCCAGGGCCTTCAGCGCATACCTCATCGCCAGAGTAGCGGCGCATCCCTGACATCCTTTGTGTCCTGACGTCATCAATTCTTCTTCTGGTATTGTTAAACGCATATTTATTTATAACTCCTGTATTTATAACTCAAGTTGAAACTTAGATTCAAGAATATCTTTTATAATCTCATGAATTCTTTTAGCGGTAAATAATGCCTTTTCAGCATCGTCTTTATTGTAATGTTTTGATGGGATCCAGATAGGTTTTTCTCGATTTTCCCAATTTGGATAGCGGGATCTTATCCATTCAGATTCGACTGGTTTAACAAGAATTTTCACTTCATTGAGTGTTTCTTCATCAACAATTCCATTAAACTTTTGAATAAAGTAATCTGATACGGTATGATACATCAAACCGTAAACTCCTAAAATAGCCAATCCCGCTTTAAGTAGTTTTTCTACAACCTGCTGACTCATTGATATACATCGGCTGTATATATTATTTTCATAAGCAAGCTCTACCATTTTTAGATCAGACATTGCTTCTATATAAAATGCTTTAGATATTTGCTGTTCTATTGATTCTTCTTCTTGCATTTTCAGATATTATTCCAACTTCCCAAACCTGATCACCAATTTCTACAACCTTCCAGTCTTGCATATTTTTGCGATAGATCTTAGCTTGCTTTTCAAAAAAGTCTTCCAAATCATAAAGTATCTTATAGCTTTTAAGAATCCCAAATAATAAAGGTTGAATAGTATTTAATATAGATTCTACACTATACGGACTTTTTAGTATAATAGAAATTGGAAGATCAGATAATCCCTCAGACCATCTAACTTCTCTTATAACTTCATCCTGTTTACGCCAATCTGATGGTATTTTCTTGGCAATAACAAGCAAATCAATATCTGAGTATTCATTAGCAGTGCCTCGTGCCTGTGAGCCAAAAAGCACAATTGACACAAGTTTATCACCAAAGTATTTCTTTAGTTCCTCTACGATTCCATTTTTTATCGCTTCATCCATTTGTCAACATTTCCGTTATACGATAAATTTATCGTATATCATAACTAATCACTCATCACTGGTTACTCTTCTTGAGCTTTTCCATCCGTTAAGTTGATCAAGGAGTTTATCTATCATTTGAATCACCCCTTGAACAGACAGCTTGCTCTATATCAGCAACGTCTTTCTTCAACTTATACCACGTAACCTCATCAATATCTCCGCTTGCTGTCAGATGGATCATCTCCTCAATATCTTCGGGCGTAACGTCCCTGCCGCCGAGACCGGCGATGAAATTAAACACCTTCGGCCTGTTTTGCGTATTGTAAAGCGCCGCTTTCGTCTCGGAGAAGAATATCCCCTCGTGTCCGAATGATATATTGCGGTCTATGACACCAATATTTTCAGCGTTCTCTGCTATCTTTCTGATCTCTTCTATTGGAAACGGTCTAAAAACTCTGACCCTTGCCATACCTACGCTTTCACCTGCATCCTGCAGTGCATCAATAACGTCTTTCGCTGTGCTGGCTATGGTTCCAGAGGTAATCATTATCGTCTTTGCACCGTCACATTTGTAATTCTCTACAATACCGTATCTCCTGCCATACTTTTCTCCAAACTCCTCGTCAACCTCTGTTATGACAGATAAGGCTTCTACCATAGCTTCGTGAATCTTGTATCTCATCTCGTAATACCACTCAGGGAACATCATTGCACCGAATGTTTTAGGATTGTCTACGTCAAGTTTATACTCAGGGTTGTATGGAGGAAGGAAATCATCAACGTCTTCTGGATCAGGTATATCAACACCCTCGTAAGTATGTGACAATGAGAATCCATCGAGGCAGATCATCACTGGCAATGAGACTTTTTCTGCGACCTTATAAGCCTGTATGACGGTATCCAGCACTTCCTGATTGCTCTCACAATAGAACTGAAGCCATCCTGTATCACGCTGTGAAAGGCTGTCGTTCTGTTCACTCCAGATGTTCCACCCCGGCGCCATTGCCCTGTTTACGTTAGTCATAACGATAGGCAATCTCGCACCTGCCGCCCAGTGAAGCAATTCGTGCATAAGAGCAAGACCTTGTGATGACGTTGCAGTAAAAGCCCTTGCACCTGTCGAGGATGCACCGATACACGCCGCCATAGCGGAATGTTCCGATTCGACCTTGATATATTCCGCCTTCATCTCACCGCTGGCGACCATTTCAGCTATTTTTTCAACCGTCTGAGTCTGTGGAGTTATAGGATAGGCGGCAACAACCTCTGCTCTGGCTAGTTTTGCACCATAAGCCGCCGCATGATTTCCCATGATTAATTTCTTCATTTTTAACCTCGAATCTATACCTAGCTTGTTTGTAAGACCAAATCCTCAAAAATAATCTTTCTAAACACATCTCTTGTGCCAAAGCGTTTTATAGCATCAAGAATCTCAATACCAGCTATCTGACCATCTGAATTATAATCTATTGCGATTCCCTCTGCAACATGCTCAGTAGTTACAGTAGTTTCTAAAAAGCGAATATATAAGGCATCTACTTCTGAATCGTAAGTTATTCTCATATCTAACGCCTCTTTCAAAAGAAATAAGTATAAACCGTCACTACAAATATTTCATTATCTTCATCTACGAAAATTGGTCTTACCTGCTTGGTTTAGTAATATTTTCCGTTTCATCCATTTTCATTGGTCTTGGCAAAAAAACAGTCTTTAACAACATTCCCATCTGGGTTATACTTAATAAGCAAATAACAATTAATGTAAATTGATAAAGCGAGAACGTCGATGGATAGATTACATCAACTCTTTGACAATAGCAAGACATTAATCTCATAAACAATTAACGAAAATCGTAGATGAATGAAGTAGTACCATATATCATTTAGTTATTATTTGTTACCGAGACCATATTCATTTTATGGGCTCATTCCTTGGGTTTCGCAATACAGGAATCAGTGGGGCTGAACATTTCGGGCACTGCCTTCGTGCAAATAAGGAGAGTTCTGCGAGACTAGATTCAGAGGGAGAAACAAAACGTTTGCATTGCTGGCAGTAATAACCTTTTAGCAACTTTGAAGCATCTTTATTATAGCGAATATAATCACATGCTTCTTTATAATCTTTATTTATAATAAGCTGAGTCACATTCCTGTAATGTCTTTGTGCTTCTATATTTTGAATATTCTTATCAATAGGTTCTTCCTCTGCTCTTGTATTTTGTTTTGAGTGTTCTGCTGCTTGTGGCACTTCGCGCTTTTGATTATGATCATCCTGAGTTCTTTTAGCCTGTTCAGTTTGATGTCGAATCCATTCTTTTGTTTGCAATTGCTTGTTTTGCCGTATAGATTCTTTTTCTCTTTGACGACTTTCTGCGTTGGTTTTATGCTCCGTGTCCTTAAATTCCCAAGCCCCATGAACTTTTGGTGGTAATGCCCCACCAAATATTCTGAAAATCATATCCAAAATTAAATAGCAAAAGTCACCCAAATGGGCAACGAATTTACGAAAGAACTTCCGAAGAGCGAATATCTGGTCAGCTTTTAATGCTGTAAATTCAACCTCGCTTTTTGATACATGCTTTTTCTCGCTGATGAATCTATCAAGTTCATGTAAACAATTTTGGTTTTGTGGTTCTTTGAGGATCTTTTTAATACTGTCTTTAATATTTAATACTTCTATCACAAAGTCCCAGGTTGAATCGTCATGTGAATTCTCTCGAACAAATTGTTTTATCGCCTTTCTTAATTGAGGTATAAACTCGTTCTCAAAATTTTTTAAAAGGATTTCAAAACATTCTTGCCAAACGTATAATCTATCACGTCTTATCGAACCTATGCCCATCTTAGAAACACAATTCCATATCGGGGTAATACACAAGAGCAATTCCATATATAGTTCCGAGTTTAGGTTGCATGCCATAGCAAATTGCTTGATGTCTTGCTGGCTTTCCAAAATGCCGATAGCTGTTTCGTTTAGGAAATATACAGCAAGATCAGGATGATTTTTAATGTCATCTAGTAGGTTTATCACCATCGGGTGCCTAAAAAGCTCATATGCGGCAAGACCTGCTAGCAAAATATACTCAGAGATATATCCTTTCCCCATGGGTAAAGGTATGTTGGTATATTTAAGGACCCCGTCAATATTTACCTCGCCCATGGGATAATTTTCGCGAAATGCCATCAGAGCATGAGCAGCTTCATGTAGAGATATGTTATCGGCAATAAAACATTTTGTGTATAACCTATCCTTAAGCATAATATCCCTCCGTTTCTATAACTTTTTCCGTAGCATTTCTGAAAAGGAGTTGATCTCTGGTATATCTAGACAATCTAATCAGCCTCATTATGATTTCTCAGCACATATTATTTGCCTTCTGGCACCAGAGTTATTGCACCTTTTGGACATTCTTCAGCGCAGATACCACATCCCTTACAGTAATCAAGGTCTATTTCAGGCTTTTCTTTTGGAGTAATGCAGACGTCGGGACAGAACTTCCAGCATACCATGCACGACGTACATTTATCTTTATCAATAATCGGGCGGACGGTTCTCCATCCTCCTGTTTTATTTATCAATATAGAACCTGTAGAAACAACCATCGTAGGCAGATCGCCAACTGTTTCGTATTTAATTTCCTTGCTCATAATTATATTAGTATTAATTCACCCGCTTTCTTGTATGCTTCTTCAGCCGCAAGTGCGTTTTCTTTGGGTTTTGCAGGGGCATATTCCATTATAGTTGCCAGCAGGGAATCAATCCCAACTTCCCCGGATACTCTTGCGAAAGCCCCCAATATAGCAGTGTTTACTATGGGAGCCGTTGAATTTCCTAATTTGTATTTCAACGCTATCGAAGTGACGTCAATTGATACAACCCTGACGTCAGAGCTAAAATGAAAATCACTACTATCTTTATCACTATTTATTAATACCATTCCCGAAGGTTTTATTCCACTCGTCACATCCACAACATCAACCAAATCCGAACCAAGCACGATCACGTAATCAGGGAAATATATCTGTGACCTGTTCCTGATGGACTTGTCATCAATTCTGGTGTAAGCCATTATCGGTGCGCCTCTGCGCTCTGCCCCGATAAGCAGGAATGACTGAACGTATTTTCCTTCAAGAAAAGCGGAATTGGCTAATATATTCGAGGCAGAAACAGCCCCTTGTCCCCCTCTACCATGAAATCTTATCTCCTTCATATCGTGATTGAAGATTAAAGATTGAAGATTGTAAGATGTTTGTAATTCTTGAGCAAACAGTATCCATTTCATTTTATAAACTTTTTCTGGATTCCAGCTTTCGCTGGAATGACATTATGAGAACCATTAAATCTTTAATCTTTAATCTTCTAATCTATCCTCCCTCCTTTGCCTGTTGTATCATCTCACGAGCGTGTGCCAGAGTAACTTCAGTTATCTTCTCACCAGCTAACATTCTGGCGATCTCCTCGACCCTTTTATCATAGTCAAGCTTTTGTACTTCGATTATGGTTCGATTTCCAATAACTTCCTTCTGCACACGACAATGAGAATCAGCTAAACTCGCTATTTGAGGCAGATGCGTTATACATATCACCTGACGGAACTTAGCAAGCTCCTTCAGTTTTCTGCCAACTACCTCAGCAATCCTACCACCTATACCGGTGTCTATTTCATCAAAAATCATCGTAACCGGTGACGTATGCGCTGTCCCGGTAGCGAGAACTGTTTTTATTGCCAGCATAAGCCTTGAGATTTCTCCACCAGATGCGATCCTTGTCAGTGGTCTCAATTCCTCACCCGGATTAGGCGAGATAAGGAATTCAACAGAATCAATGCCATTGGATCCAAACTTGAGTTTCCTGTCATTATCCTCAATGCTCAAAGTTTCGTCTGAATCATCCGTCTCTGACTGTACCTCATTCTGAGTCACCTGTATCTCAAAGATCGTTCTCTCCATACCCAGAGATTTGAGTTCCTTCTCTACGAGCTTTCTCAAATCACCAGCATATTTTTGACGTTGTTGTGACAGTTCCAGAGCAATCTCACGAGCTTCACCAATGGTTTTCTGAACTTCTATTTTAATATCATCAATTTTAGACGAACTTAGAGATATATCTTCTAGCTTCCCCTTAACCTCGTCTTTATAAGCGATAAGCCCTGCTATTGAATCGGTTGCGTATTTCCGTTTAAGCTTATAGAGCAGATCAAGCCTTGATTCAACCTCAGTAATCCTTCGGGGATTAAATTCCGTGCTGTCACGATAGTCAAGTATTTGGCCAGCTATGTCCTCAAGCTCGTATATCGTATTCTCAAATCTGGATTCTACTTCATCAAGTTGAGAATCAATCTGTCGCAGTTTTGTAATATCCACCCTCATTGATTTTAGCATGTCAATAGCAGATGGAAGGCTGGGTTCATCACTATTGTAAAGGTGTTCATAAATGCGGTTAGCAAGCTCAAAGATCAACTCAGCATTATTCAGGATTTGTCTTTCTCTGGTAAGTTTACCTTCTTCGCCTTCTTCCAGTTTAGCATTAGCAAGTTCATTCAACTGAAACTCGAATAATTCTTTTTGATGCAGTTTCTCATCTCTGTCACGCACCTTATGATCGAGTTCCGTCATCAATTCCCTAAGCCTATTGTATACGTCAGTCGTCTTTTGAACGTGGCTTTTTAACCCGCCAAAGCCATCTAATATTTCAAGATGCTTCTCTGGTCGAAACAACGTTTGGTGTTCGTGCTGTCCATGTATATCTATCAGGAAATCTCCAATTTCCCTAAGCGTAGAGATTGTAGTGGTTTGCTCATTTACCCAGCACTTGCTTCTACCATTCTTTGAAATCTCACGAGATAGGAGTAATATATCGCCGTTATCCTCATCTTTCAGATCAGTTTCAGACAGGAGTTCATTAACCTGTTGACTGTTTGAAACGTCAATCGCCGCCCGCACCAATGCCTTACTTGCTCCTGTACGGATCACGTCAACGGTCGATCGCTCACCCAGGATCAGACCTAAAGCTCCGATGATGATTGACTTACCCGCACCGGTTTCACCTGTCAGGATATTCAAACCCTCAGAGAAGTCAATCTTCACCTTATCAATCAGAGCATAGTTATGTATGTCTAATTCTTGAAGCATGGCAGATAGAATTAAAGATTCAAGATTGAGGCTTCCATTATAGTATCTAATCTTCAATTTTCAATCTTTAATCTTCCAATTTTTTTACCGTTTCGCCCCATTTGAGCTTTGTTCTGAGGACCTCGTAATAGCTTCTCTTAAGTGACCTGATAAGCTTTATAGTTTCGGGAGCCTTATCTATCTCAATGACAGAATTAGGCTCTAAGTTAAACCCCTCCTGACCGTCTATTGCCAGAAGGATGTTTGAATGTAAGGATTTGATAATTATGGATATTTTAGATTCAGCAGGGACGATCTGTGGTCTAAACGTCAATGTATGGGGACATATATACGTCAGAATAAAAACATTCAGATTCGGGCATACAATCGGTCCGCCAGCAGACAGCGAATAAGCAGTACATCCACTCGGTGTAGAGACTATAAGCCCGTCACCGTTGACAGTAGCCATATACTCACCGTCAATATAGGATTCCAGCCATATCACCCTTGAAAACGCACCTTTGTTTATAACTGCATCATTGAGAGCTATACGTTCAGCTTCCAGTTCCCTTGAGTCTGGTTTATATAGTCTTGCCCTGAGCATCATACGCTCATCCAACTGATAATCGCCTTCCAGAACCTTCGTGAGAGCAATATAAAGCTCATCTTGTGCCACTTCTGTAAGAAACCCAAGTCCACCCATATTCACAGCCAGTATCGGCAGGTTCGTAACGCCCGGAATGTGTGATACACGAAGAACTGAGCCATCTCCACCGAAAACAACGAGAGCATCAGCTTTTTTGACGAGTTCCTCACTATCCAGAGCAGTACAGACATCCGAGTTTATGGCAGATGCGCAGTCTTCTGTGATTAGTGGAGTTACACCCCTTTCCTTCAGCCAGATTGATACGTCAGCCACAACTTTTGCGGCTCCGTTCTTATTTAAATTAGCTATTATTCCGATAGTTTTCATGATGATTATTAACTGGTTTGGTGAAACAATGTCATTTTGAAATTGTCACCATATTACCCGATCATATACCTTCGATATTTCTACATCCGCACTCACAAGAGATGTATCCATTAGAATAGCTGTCGCTAAGATCAACCGATCATGTATCTCTAATCCCTTTAGAACAACAGATTTTTCAAGCACGTTTTCATTGAATGGCATTATCTCGTAAGCCTCGTTACTTTTGATATTGAACATCAGCCTGTCAAATGTTATATTGAATCTACCTTTGTCTATCTGATGCAATGCTTCAGCTAATACAATCATTGGAATGAATATTTGCCCAGACATTTCAGCTTCGCAGATCGCATTATAAGCTTTTCGAGATAGCCTTTTATTGTAGTCACTGTCAAGATACCACAACAGACTGTGAGTATCTATCGTAATGTCCGATTTTCCCATTCCCTTCTAGCCTCTTCTAAATCTTTGTCAGTAAAAATACTTCCACTGGTAAGCCCTCTCAATGAAAAACGCTTCCTTTTTGGTTGTCCTTGACCATCTCTTGACCCACTACTAACGAATTTTTCAAATGCCTCTTTGCTGACTCTTACAATAGAATTCAGTTTCACAGATTCAAGCTTCCCGGCTTTTATCCATCTCCAAACGGTATTATATTCAACGCTTAGCATGTTCGCTATTTCGTGCATGGTGTAAAATTGCTTTTCTTCAGTCATTTTTATCACCCCTACATATACTATACCACAGTCAACATGGAACTACAATAATATATTTTATTCTGCATAACATTCATTATCTTTCTTGCAGTCAACCTGGCATCTTATTCAAACAGGAATTTTCATGAATTCTTAAATGATATTATATAACAGCCTAGTAATAATAGTATAACCTTCAGGAACGACGGGCCCTGTAAAAGTAATGTAAACATGATCTGGTTTAAGCTCTAAAAGCTCTTTATCAAATGCTTTTCGGTCTTTATTATGCAGAAGCACTTCGCCTTCTGGATTTTCACCATCTTCATTTGCTCGAAAAGCGATCCATTCATTTTCATATAGTTTTTTTGCTTCTTCCAATTTCATGTAAATCACCTCATTCCAAATTACAATTGAGATCATCCCAACCATTTTTTTCTCTTTCCATTTTATGATTGAGTGGAGGTAATTCACCGAATTTTATAAAATACCTTTGATGTGAAATTAAAATAAACAAGGTAAAATGGGCTTTTACAAGGTGTTTTTTCGCTTTTTAAAAAATTGAATGTCCATTTTATGCGGGTTTACAAGATCATTTCACATCAAAAGTAAAATAACATTTCTGTAATCTTGCTTCTTCTTTCATAGCTTCTTCTTCACTTGATACTGTTTTTATAATATAAAACTTAGCCTTGTGATTATTATAAAGTTTATTGTATTTATTGCTATATTGCTTTATACGTTCGAGTCTTTTTCCTGCACTGTGAGAAGAACTCCCCCTATTGAAATCCTTTTTTCGTGTCTCTATATCTCCTGTTTCTCCTATCTCAAGAATTCCTTCCTCGTCTACGCCAAGAAACCGTTTAATTTCAACGTGAGAATCGTCTGGATTGATTAAACATACCTTGTAAACGACATAATTTTTGTTGTTTGCGCCAACTTCGGAGTTATCTGATTTCGGCATAAGTTACAGCCTCCTTTACATCATCTTCCGTAATATCATAATCGTATATGATCTCATCAAAGCTATATCCAGAAGCGATCTTTTCAATTATTAATTCAACAGAGATTCGAGTTCCTTTAATCACTGGTTTTCCACAAAGTACCTTAGGACTTATCTCTATTCTTTTAAGATATTCCATATTCATGGTTTTACCCCTTTTTACCATATAACCCGACCATAAACTTTTGATATTACTGTGTCCTTAGTTACAAGGTACGTATCTGTCATAATGGCAGTTGCAACTATGACTCTATCGTGAAGTTCCATTTTTTGTAGTTCCTCTAATATTTCCATAAGGTCATAAGTCAAAGGGATTATTTCAAAAGCAATATTACTTTTTAGAATATCTTTCAGCGACTTAAATGATATAGGATATTTACCTTTCTCAATGAGCCATAAAATCTCTAAAAGAGCAACTATTGGTACGTAAATAGTTCCATATCTTTCAGCTTTTTGTATAGCTGTTAAGGCTGTTTTAGATAATAGGGCATTACTATCTTTGTGAGCATACCAGAGTAATGAATGTGCATCTACTGTAATTCTTTCACTTTGTTCCATTCTTTTATTGCCTCGTTAATAGCTTCTTCAGGTATAGCACCGCCGCCTTCAAATATCCCCTGTATAGAAAAACGCTTCTTCTTTAGCTGTTCTCCATTACTGGTTTTTTTGTTACGATCAATGTATTCTTTCAGGCTTTCCTCTGGTATTCTCAGGATATTCTCTACCTTTATTGCTTCCAGCTTACCCGTATTTATGATCTTATAAACCATATTTCGAGAGATTGACAGGAATTCCGCAACTTGATCGGGAGTGAGTAATTTTTCCATGATTGTTGTACCTCCTTTCCAAATTACGACTTGTGCTAAATCAAATGCTCTTCGGTCTTTTTAACTTCCTTCTATTGAATATTAACCATAATAATCCAAATAAGAATATAGCTATAACCAAGTATTTCCATCCAAAATAATCCTCAATAACCAAGCCAGCCTTAATAACAGTTGTAACAATTACTCCTGCAGTGATAACTCCTAAAGCTATGGCGGAAAACGCTTTTTTAAAGCTCATTCCGGTTAAAAAAGCTAATAGTGTTCCTGTCCAGGACCCTGTTATTGGTAAAGGTATAGCCACAAACGTAGCTAGACCCCACCATCCGTGTTTATCTATCACCTTTTTATGTTTTTCTCTGGTTCTTTCAAATAACCAAACGAAAAATCTTTCCATAAAAGGGAATTTCTTTGCTAGAAGATCGGAAGCAGGCTCTAAAAATAAAAGCAGGAAAACAACAGGAACAAGGTTGCCCATCACACTGATAATATAAACTTCTAACCAGTTTAACTTATAAGCTATTAAGCCGACAGGAATGGCGGCTCTTAATTCACCTATCGGGGTCATTGACAACAAAAAAACTTGAAATTCTTGCCACATATAAATAATCCCATCAAAGTTTAATGGTTTTTTCATTAATTAGAAACATGAAAACCAGTCTGACATTTTTTTCATCATATCGTAATCAGTAAGGTCAAGATGGAGAGGGGTAACGGAAATTTTGTTATTATTGAGAGCTTCCAGATCAGTCTTTGTGTGATCTCCGCATGACTGAAAAACACCGCCAACCCAGAAGTATTCCTTGCCCCTTGGGTCCATGCGATTATGGATCTCAATATCATAAGTGGCATTGCAGTGCCTCGTAATCTCAATGCCCTCTATTTCCGAAAGAGGAAGATTGGGAACGTTTACGTTCAACAGCGTCCCATGAGGTAAATTATTTTCAATGGCAGTCTTTGAGACTTTTAATGCTACCTTAGCGGCTGTATCATACCATATTTTACCATTTTTTTTATCGCTCAATGCTATGGACATGGCTATGGACGGTATGCCGAACATGACTCCTGTTATAGCCGCGCCGACAGTACCTGAGTGATATATATCATATCCTAAATTCTGTCCGTCATTGATGCCAGATACGATAAGGTCAGGCGGGGTTTCCATCAATCTATGAATAGCTAGTTCAACACAATCGGTCGGCATCCCATTGACTGAGAATTTCCTATCATTTAAACGCTCAACTCTCAGGGGTTGCTCAAGAGTTATAGACAATCCAACAGCGCTGCGCTGTCTATCGGGTGCAACGACAAAGACTTCGCCTATCTCACTCATTGCATCTGCCAAAACCTTTATACCCTCTGAATTGACACCATCATCATTAGTAACAAGTATAGTCACCACCGCAGGCTCCTGAATAATAGTTTAAGAAACCGATATGTGTCATGTATTGGTCTGATCTTGCTTTTTTCTTCGCCGTATATAGTCTTTATAGGAACTGACGTGATGCGGAACCCTGATTTAGACGCCTTTATTAATATCTCTGATTCCGTTTCAAACCTGTCAGTTACAAGTTTTACAGCCCGAAGGACATCGCTGGTAATCAGGCGGAACCCTGATTGGCTGTCCTCAATTTTCTGATGTGCCAGCAATGAACTAGCGAAAGACGTAAGCTTATTCGTACACTTTCTGATTGCTGGCATGGTTGAAATGTCATTCATTCTTGAGCCGATGATTATGCCTGAACCGATCTTTTCTATTGCAGTTAAAAAGCCGGAAATATCATTCGGATCGTGCTGTCCATCGCTGTCCATAGTGACGACAGCATCATAGTCGTGATCAATGGCATACTGAAATCCTGTGCGGAGTGCGGCGCCTTTACCTTTGTTGATCTCATGTTTCAGAACGATAGCACCTGCGTCTTGAGCGATCTGTGCCGTATTATCTTTTGAGCCATCGTCCACAACAATCACGTCATCAATGATCTTGCGGGCTTCCGACACGACCCGACCAATCATCTTTGATTCATTATATCCCGGTATAAGAATGCACGTTTTCATTTTTTACTTCGATAAATATTCTCTAACACCTTTCATAGCACAGAATTTACCGCACATGGTACACGCCTCTTTTTCCGAAGAGGGATTCTTTCCTCTGGTTTCAACGACTAATTCAGGGTCAATCGCCAGTTCCGCTTGAGCGTTCCAATCGAGGTTTTTTCTAGCCTTGCCCATCTTGGCATCCCATTCGTGAGCGGATTTTATGCCTTTCGCCAGATCAGCTACGTGAGCGGCTATTCTTGATGCTATGACCCCTTGCTTCACATCATCCAGAGATGGCAGGCAAAGGTGTTCAGCAGGTGTAACGTAGCATAGGAAATCTGCACCAGCTTTGCCTGCTAACGCCCCACCGATTGCGGCGGTTATGTGATCGTAGCCGGGAGCAATGTCAGTTGCGAGAGGTCCCAACACGTAAAACGGCGCACCATTGCAAAGCTTCTTTTCCAGCAATATATTCGCTTCGATCTCATTGAGCGGAACGTGACCCGGACCTTCGATCATGGCTTGCACACCGTATTCACGGGCTTGAGCCGCCAGTTCCCCAAGTATGATTAACTCCTGTATCTGTGGTCTATCAGTGGCATCCGCCAGACATCCGGGGCGCAGACCATCTCCAAGGCTTAAAGTGGCATCATACTCTTTGGCTATTTCAAGCAAGCGATCAAACTGCGCATATAATGGATTTTCCTGCTCATTATATATCATCCATTCAATCAGGAACGCTCCGCCTCTGCTTACTACGTCAGCAACCCTACCCTGGCTTTTAAGCCTTTTTAAGACTTCCATCGTAGTTCCGCAATGAACGGTGATGAAGTCAATCCCATCCGATACATGATGCTCTATTGCACGGAATATATCGTCATCAGTCATCTCTACGATGGGCTTTTCATTTCTAACGGCTTCTACTGCGGCATTGTATATGGGAACACTTCCAACCGTTACAGGAGACTCGTCTAAGAATCGCCGTCTTATCTCGTCGAGATCACCGCCTGTGCTGAGATCCATGACAGCATCAGCACCATATTTCACTGCGATCTCAAGCTTTTCCATCTCGTTTGACAGGCTGGGTTCATCAGGTGACGTGCCAAGATTAGCATTCACCTTTGTCTTGAGACCGGTACCAATACCGCATGGCTTCACACCGCTGCGCCTTATATTATGAGGAATTACTATCTTTCCCTCTGCAACGCCTGCTCTTACGTATTCTGGAGATAATTCTTCCTGATCAGCTACCGCTTCCATTTCGTAAGTTATCTTTCCTGAACGAGCGGCTTCTAACTGTGTCATCAGCCCTCACCTCTATTTAGTAATTGGTGATGAGTAACGGGTATAAATCATTGATTAAGACTCGACTTTGTCCATTTTAATATGACTTTGATAGAGATTTAACTGCTATCCACAACTGTAAGAACGACAAGCTTTTACAACATTAAGTTACATAATAATATGCAAATGTCAATTATAATT
>Ga0315274_10001253_pt1 | contig 39153 bp, 34 predicted proteins | sample YL17G02_20_MG_FD_203700 | JGI IMG/M metagenome (GOLD analysis project Ga0315274, IMG submission 203700) | Sediment microbial communities from Yellowstone Lake, YNP, Wyoming, USA - YL17G02_20 | ecosystem: Environmental > Aquatic > Freshwater > Lake > Sediment | place: USA: Wyoming | collected...
GGTCCATTTCTTGCCGTCGGCGGTGCGGTCAAAGCCGTCCTTGGTAAAGGTGTCGCCGAGGATGATCTGGTCGGCGTCCTCGCCCTTGATGAGCATGTCGGCCTTGCAAACGGCCCAGGCTTCGTCGTTCCAGTCCTGACCGAAGAGCTTGGGTTGGGCATCTCGGTTGAGGTCGCGGATGTATTTCTCGGAAACGGACAACATGCCACCCGTGCCGCACGCGGGGTCGTAGATGGTTTTGACCACATGGCTGCGGGCGAGGTCTTTCTCCGGCGAGAGGAGCAGGTTGACCATCAGCCTGATCACCTCGCGCGGGGTGAAGTGCTCCCCGGCTTCCTCGTTGGATTGTTCTGCGCCGATCCGGATGAGTTCCTCGAACACGTAGCCCATCTGGACGTTGTCCACGCGGTCGGGCGAGAGGTCGATGGCGGCGAACTGCTTGATGACCAGATAGAGCAGGTCTTTTTCGGCCATCTTTGCGATCTGCACGTCGAAGCCGAACCGTTCCATGATGGCGCGAACGTTGGGTGAAAAGCCGTTGATGTAGCTGTTAAGATTCGGCGCGAGCTGGTTGGGGTCGTCGAGCAGGCCATTTAGGCCGCTGCCCTGTGCAGGCTTGGCCATCGTGAACTTGGAGAGGTTGAAGAACGGGACCCTGGTGACCTGCGAGAGCCGGTGACGGATGATGTTTTCGCCTTTGGTCTTGATGGTGGCGTGCTCTTTCAACACGGCAGCTTTCGTTGGCGCGAGGATGCAGTCAAACCGGCGTAGGACGGTGAGCGGCAGGATCACTTTGCGGTATTCGTTCCGCTTGTAAGGGCCACGGAGCAGGTTGCAGATGCTCCAGATGAAATTGGCGATCTGGGAGTGGGTTTCGGCGGACATAAGTGTGATGGCTTCCTAGCTGGCTGCGGGTCGGTTCACTGCCGCTTCATGGTGTTGCCTTTCCGCAGCGGGCGCATCGCCTGGAGGTGCCAATCGAACCGCGCGGGACGGTGTCAGAGCACGGAGTCGCGTGTCGATTCGCTGGTCCCGGTTTGTCCACTCCGACTCATTCATGGGAGTTGGTAACCACTACCAGCTCCCCAGCGCGGAAGAAAGCAGAAAGACTGCGTCTGGGCAGGTCCGCCGCCACCGCTGCGGGACCAAAAGGTGTCAAAAAGGTGTCAGTCCCGGCTATTGTAGAATTGTGCCTTGACTCCCTGGCTGGGAAATGAGGCAACAACAGCACGGAGGGTGCCTCCTGTTTCGAGGATGGTTCCGGAGCAGGCTGGCTTCCCCAGCCCGCCACAAGATGGGTGCCCGAGTGGGGGCTTTCGCTCTCGCGAAACGTGGTCACTTATCATTCCGAACGCTTCAACACACGGGTCACCCACGTCCAGTGCTGTCCGCCTGAACCCAGTGAGATGAGTGTTCCGCCGTCGCTGCGGACGAGGACGGCGGCGGGCCGCGACAACCTGGATGCCCGGCAAGCGCCGCCGCCAACACGGCCAGCAGTTTCGGATTGCATGGGCGACCGGGGTTGGCACCATGCGGCCGGACCGGCAACCATCAGCACAACTCACGTATGCGGACAACCGCTTTCATCCTCTTCCTTGCCATGAACCTAACGAGCGCGACCGGCGCTGAGCCCTATCGCCACACCCTGACCAGCGTTGCCCAGAACCTCCGCACCGAGACCTGGCGCATCACCAACAAGGATCTCGTGCTCGAGGGCGCCAAGCCGTGGTCGGTCACCCAGACCACCTTGCACGGCGGGAAACAGGAGGGCGTCGAGCTCATCACCGTGGACAACGGCACCCTGCAGATCACGGTCATTCCTACGCGCGGTCTGGGCGTGTTGCGCGTGGTGGCCGGCGACGTGCGGTTGGGCTGGGACTCGCCGGTGAAGGAAGTCGTGCATCCGCAGTACGTGAATCTGCCCCTGCGCGGCGGGCTGGGCTGGCTAGAAGGGTTCAACGAGTGGTTGGTGCGCTGCGGCCTCGAATACGCCGGGCATCCGGGCAAGGACAAGTTCATCAACAACGTGGGCGACGAGGCCGAGATGGACCTGACCCTGCATGGCCGGATCGGCAATATCCCGGCCTCCGAAGTTGAGGTGGTCATCGACCGCACTCCGCCGCATCGGATCCGCGTGCGCGGCCGTGTGGACGAACGGTGCTTCTACGGGCCCAAGCTGGAGTTGACGACGGAGATCTCGACCGAACCCGGCTCGCGGGCCTTCCGCATCGAGGACACCATCGCCAACCGCGGCGCCTACGACCAGGAGTTCCAGATCATCTACCACGCGAATTACGGTCCGCCTTTGCTGGAGAAGGACGCGCGGTTCCTGGGCGCCTTCCAGCGGGTGACGCCGCTGAACGCGCACGCGGCCAAAGGCGTGCAAGGTTATGACCGCTATGCCGGCCCCACGCCCGGGTTCGTCGAACAGGTCTATTGCCTGCATCCGTACGCCGACGCGAGTGGTCGAACGAAGATCCTGCTCCAGAACGCCCAGGGGAACCGCGCCGTGACCATGGCCTTTGCCATCGCCCAATTGCCCTACGTGACGTTGTGGAAGAACACGACGGCGCTCGAGGAAGGCTACGTGACGGGGCTGGAGCCCGGTACCGGGTTCCCGTTCAACCGGCGGATCGAGCGCAAGTTCGGCCGCGTGCCGAAGCTCAAAGCGGGCGAGGCACGGCCTTTCGTCATCGACTACGCGGTTCTGGCGGACGCGCAGGCCGTCGCGGGCGCCGTGGATGAAATCGGGCGGATTCGTGCCGGGCGACCGACCGCGATCGAGCCGCAACCGGTCAAGCTGGACTGACGGCCGCCATTTGTGTTGACACCTCGATCTGCCTCCGTAGCTTGGCGTCATTAGTGAACGGCAGACTGACAACACATTGAGCTTATCGCGGGCGAATTGCCTTCGTCCACTCTATGAACCGACCCGTCGAACCCACGCTGCGGCGAGAGCCTTGGGTTGCCCCATGAGCGAAGCGAACCAGCGTGCCTGCGAGCCACAATACCAGTGGCGCGAGCTGCCCCGCGAACGCCTCCCCCGGCGCTCGGCGGTGGAACGGTTGTCGGGTTTCCTTGAGATCTACGGCCCCTACGACGAAAAGACCGCCCGCGAGCAGGCCAGCCGTTGCATTCAGTGTCCGGAACCCTCCTGTGTGACCGGCTGCCCGCTGTCCCAGCGCATCCCCGAGTGGCTGGGCTTGACCGCCGAGGGGCACTTCCTCGAGGCGGCTGCCATTCTGCATACGACCAGTTCCCTGCCGGAAGTCTGCGCGCGGGTCTGCCCTTCGGACCGGCTCTGTGAGGGCCTCTGCATCCTGAACGGGAAGGCGGAACCGGTGTCCATCCGGGCGATCGAGCAATTCCTCAATGAATACGCCTTTGCGCACGGGGAGGCGGAACGCCCCGGCGCGCCCCCGAACGGGTGGCGGGTGGCGGTGATCGGTTCGGGCCCCGGTGGCCTCGCCTGCGCTGACCTGCTTTCGACACGCGGATATGCCGTAACGGTGTTCGATTGGCGACCGCGGCCCGGCGGGCTGCTCGTCAGCGGCACTCCGGCGTTTCGACTGGAGCGGTCGATCGTGAACCGACGCATCGAACTGCTTCAGAAGCGGGGCGTCGTGTTCCGGCTGGGCGTCCCGCTCGGAGAGGGCCTGGCCCTCCGGGAACTGCAGGGAGGATTCGACGCGATCTACCTCGCGTTTGGCGCCCGCAAGGCCCGTGAACTCGAAGTGCCCGGCCGCCATTTGAAGGGGGTCGCCCAAGCGCTGTCGTTTCTCGTCCAGAACGAAACCGGCTTCGCCCACGACCTGCCGCCCATCGAAGTGAAGGGGAAACGCGTGGCCGTCCTGGGAGGCGGCGATCTGGCGATGGACTGCCTGCGGACGGCTCTCCGATCCGGAGCCAGCGAGGCGGTCTGCGTTTGCCGGCGTGAAGCGGACGACCTGCCATGCGTCCGGAGTGAATACGAAAACGCCGTGGAGGAAGGGGGACAGTTCCTCTTTCGGGCGGCCCCTGTCGCGGTCCTTGGCAACGATCGAGGCGAAGTCACCGGACTTCGCCTCATCCGCACCGAGTTGGGGGCTGCAGACGGAGCCGGCCGGAGGACCTTGGCCATACTGCCCGGCACGGAGTTTGACATCCCCGCGGCCCGGGTTTTCGTGGCGCTGGGCTTTGAGCCGCTGCCGCTGCCGGACCAAAACCCGTTCGGCAGCCTGGCCCGAAACGAGCAAGGTGGCCTCCGGGTGGACGACAACCAGATGACGAGCACACCCGGGATCTTCGCCGGAGGCGATCTGGTGCGGGGGCCCAGCACGGTCCTGAACACGGTGCGAGACGCCCGTCGGGCCACCCAGGGCATCCAGGACTATCTGTTCAGCCGACAGAAAGCGTGACCGCCCTTCGTTTCCGACTTCTCATGACTCGACGATGCCCAGAGCGCGTTCCCTCCCGGTGACCGGCGCGGTCCATGCAAGACGCCTTTGACCTTGATTTGATCTACGTGATCGCCTTCTGCCTGGGCGGGCTGGTGTTTGCGATGGCCCCTTTCGCGGTGGTGCACCTGCTCGCCGCGCGAAAGACCCGCTCCTACGCCGGCAAGACCGAGCAGTTCGTCGAGTGCGGGATGGAACCCATCGGCGACGCGTGGATCCGCTACAGCGCGGTCTATTACCTTTACGCGCTCATCTTCGTCGCCTTCGCGGTGGACGTGTTGTTCCTCATCCCAGTCGCGCTGGTTTACGACCGGATACCGGAATTGGGCATCCTCGATTTTGTCGAAGTGATTTTGTTCGTGGGCATTTTGTCGCTCGTCATTGTGTACGCATGGAAGAAGGGATTGTTTGAATGGCACCGCAAACCCAGTGCTCCCCCAGCCCACTGAACCACGCGGAGATCCCGCCGGAGTGTTCCTCGATCGTCCACTTCGCGAAGCTGGACGAACTCCTGGCCCTGGGTCGGGCCAACTCGCTCTGGCCGCTCACCTTCGGGCTCGCTTGCTGCGCCATCGAAATGATGGCCGCCGGCGCGTCGCGCTTTGACATCTCGCGGTTCGGCGCGGAGGTGTTCCGCCCGTCACCGCGGCAGGCGGACGTGATGATCGTGGCCGGCACCGTCAACAAGAAGATGGCCCAGGCGGTGAAGACGCTCTACGACCAGATGCCGGAGCCCAAGTGGGTGATCGCGATGGGCAACTGCGCCATCTCCGGCGGGCCGTTCGTCTTCCCCGGGCAATACGCGGTCGTCGAAGGTGTCGATAAGCTGTTCCCCGTGGATGTTTTCGTGCCCGGATGCCCGCCGCGTCCCGAAGCGCTGATCGAAGGCATTTTGACGCTCGAGGAAAAAATCACCGGCAAACGCCGCTGGCCCAGGGTGAAGCCGGAATGATCCCCTCACTCGATGAACTCCACGGAGCGTTCAAGCGTCTGCTGCCGCCTGCCGTATCCCCAGCCCAGGCCGGTGATTGCGGGGGTGCACCTGGGGCGGAAGGGACGGCGCCGACTCCCGCCCCGGCGGCCGCCCTTTGTCAGATCGTCGATCCCAAAACCAAAGGCTATCACCTTGACGCCACCGTGGCGCCCGACCAAGTCGTCGTCGCCGCGGAACTGCTCGATCGAAACGGTTTCGTCATCGACACCATCACCGGGGTGGATTGGATGGCGGCCGGCCAGATGGAAATCGTTTACGACTTCTTCCACCTGACGGCGCCGCTGCAGGTCGTCGTGCGGACGCGCGTTCCGCGCGACCGCCCGGAGTTGCCGACGATCTCGCGGGTGTTCCCCGGCGCGAACTGGCACGAGCGCGAGACGCATGACTTCTTTGGCATCCGTTTCCTCGGCCACCCGGACCTCTCGCCGCTGCTGCTGCCCGAGGACGCCACCTACCATCCACTGAGAAAGGATTTCGCCGGTGCAGCTTGAGACGATCAAAAACCCGGCGGGCGTGACGGAGGCCAAGGAAACGTTCGTCCTGAACCTCGGGCCGCAACACCCGGCCACGCACGGCGTGTTGCGCGTAAAGCTGACGATGGACGGGGAGTACATCACCCGCGCCGAGCCGGTCTGCGGCTACATCCATCGGATGCACGAGAAGATGGGCGAGAACCGCACCTACGCGCAGTTCCTCCCGAACACCAGCCGCATCGATTACCTTTCCGCGATGCACTACACGCACGCGTTCGTCGGTGTGGTGGAGCGCGCCGCGGGGATCGAGGTGCCGCCGCGGGCGGAGTACGTGCGCGTGATCACGTCGGAGCTGAACCGCATCGCCAGTCACCTGGTGTGGTTCGGCGCGTTTCTCCTCGACCTGGGCGGGTTCACGCCGCTGCTGTACGCGTTCGATGATCGCGAGAAGATTCTCGACCTGCTGGAAGGCATTACCGGGGCGCGGCTGACCTATTGCTACTACCGGTTCGGCGGGCTGTACAACGACGTGGACGAGGGTTTCCTCACCGGCACCCGTGAGTTCGTCACCTACATGCGGCCCCGGCTGGACATGTATCGCCAGTTGGTTACCGGCAATGTCATCCTCCGCAAACGCCTCGAAGGCATCGGCCTGATCAGCGCCGAGATGTGCCGCAAATACGGCGCCACGGGCCCGGTGATCCGCGGCTCCGGCGTCGCCCACGACGTGCGAAAGGTCAAACCGTATTCCGTCTATCCCGAACTTGATTTCGACGTTCCGGTTTTCCTGGAATGCGACTGCATGGCGCGTTACCTGGTGCGGATGGAGGAGATGGCGCAAAGCCTGCGCATTATCGAGCAAGCGCTGGCCAGGCTGCCCGACGGTCCGTTCGTGGCGGCCAAGGTGCCGCGCGTGATCAAACTGCCGCCCGGCGACTACTACTACGCCGTCGAAGCCGCGCGGGGCCGTTTTGCCGTGCGGGTCGTGAGCGACGGCAAGAAGATCCCCTATCGTGTCAAGTTGCGGACCCCCTCGTTCGCCAACCTGACGCTGTTCGAGGAGGCGAGCCGGGGCATGATGCTGCCCGACGCGCTGGCCTTGTTGGGCAGCCTGGACCTGGTGATCCCGGACATTGACCGATGACGCTGTCCGAGCCCTACCGCCTCTTCTTCTACCTGTTCAGCACGATGGCCTTCGTCGGGCTGAATGCGGCCTACCTGGTGTGGGTCGAGCGCAAGGCCGCGGCCCGATTCCAGCGGCGGCCGGGGCCCACCGAGGTCGGCCCGGCCGGTCTGCTCCAACCCGTCGCCGACGCGCTCAAGCTGCTTTCGAAGCAGTTGCTGGTGCCGCCGGAAGCCGATCGGACGCTGTTTCGGTTGGCGCCAGTGCTGGTGATGGCGCCGGCGCTGATGTGTCTCTCGACCCTCCCCTACAGTGAACGCCTGGGCGCCCGCGACCTGAATCTCGGCCTGGTGCTGGTCTATGCGTTCGGCTCGATCAATGTCATGGCCATCATGCTCGGGGGATGGGCCTCGCGGAACAAGTACGCCATCATCTCCTCCGCCCGCATTGTCTCGCAAAATGTGGCCTACGAAATCCCCATGCTACTCACGGTCATCACGATGCTGATGATCACGGGAACCATGAACCTGCGCGAGATCGTCGAGCAACAGGCGGGCGGCTTCTGGAACTGGAACATCTGCAAGCTCACCGCCAACCCGCTCATGCCGGTGACCTTCGTGATCTTCTTCATCTGCATGCTGGCGGAGACCAACCGCGCCCCGTTCGACATGGCCGAGGCCGAGAGCGAGCTCGTGGCCGGCGCCTTTACGGAATACGCCGGCATGGGCTTTGGCGTCTTCTTCATGGCGGAATACGCGAACATCCTGGTCGGTTGCAGTCTCGCCACGATCCTGTTCTTCGGCGGCTGGCAAAGCCCGATCGGCGTGCTGCCGGGGCACCTCTGGTTCCTGGTCAAGCTCTACGCGCTGATCTTCACGGTGGTCTGGGTCCGCTGGACCTTTCCGCGGACCCAGTTCTACCGGCTGCTCAACCTGTCCTGGAAGGTTCTCATTCCCCTCTCGCTCGTGACGCTGGTGCTGACCAGCGCGATGCTGAAACTCTTCTGACATGAAACGCGCCCTGCGAGATCTCCTCACCGGATTCGGCAGCCTCCTCACGGGGATGCGGATCACGCTCCAGCAGTTCTTCAAGCCTCCGGTCACCGTCCACTACCCACACGAGGCGCTCAAGATGCCCAAGCGTTACCGCGGGCACATCGTCCTCGTCCGCGACCCGGACACCGGCAAGTCGGTGTGCATTGCCTGCAAGTCCTGCGAGAAGGCCTGCCCGAGCGATTGCATCGTCGTGGAGGGCCTCAAACGTGAAGGCGACAAGAGGAAGTCCGTGACTGACTTCAAACTCGACTTCACCAAGTGCAGCCTCTGTGGTTCGTGCGTGGAGGTCTGCCCCGTGGATGCGCTGGAGTTCTCGAAGGAATACAACCTGGCCAGCACGAGCAAGGAGCAATTCTACCAGATCGACCTGGTGAAACGGGTGGAGGCTCGGGACCCGTGAACGATTTCCCCGCCACCCAGTACGTGGTCGCGTTTGTTTTCGCGGTGGCCGTGGCAGCCACGGTGGCGGGCGCCTTGATCGCGGTGCTGACGTCCCGCATCATCCGCAGCGTGTGCGGCCTGGCCATCTGTTGTTGCGGCCTGGCGGGGCTTTACTATTTCCTCCACAGCCCGTTCCTCACGCTCATGGAGATCCTCATTTACGTCGGCGCGATCTGCGTCACGATCATCTTCGCCGTCATGCTGGCCGAGCCGGAGGAGGCGCCTTCGCGCGAGACTCGCCGGCAGGCTCTGGGGTGGGGCGGCGCGGCGCTCCTGGTCAGCGGCGCGGTGTTCTGGGGCCTCGCGCGGCTGGGTCTGGGCCACGACTGGGCGGCGCCGGCCCGCCGAACCTCCGAAGGCACGGTCAAAGACATTGGCGTCTCCCTGCTCACCACCTACAGCCTCGCCTTCGAGCTCATTTCCCTGGTGCTCCTCGTCGCCATTCTGGGCGCGCTCGTCATCGCCCGCTACGGAAGGACCAAGCCATGACCCTCGAAGTCAGTCACCACAGCCCCGATCTTTACCTGATCCTGGCGGCGTTTCTGTTCGCCGCCGGCATCTTCGGAATGGTCCGCCGCCGCACGCTGATCGGCATGCTCATTGCCGGTGAACTGATCTTCTCGGCCGCCTCGCTGAATCTCGTGGCGCTGAATCATTTCTTCGCTGCGGACCCGACGACTGGGCAGGCGGACCCGACCGTTGGGCAAGTGTTTGCGCTGTTCATCCTGGCGCTGGCGGCGGCGGAAGCCTCCATCGCTTTGGCCATCACCATCGCTGTGTACCGCAACTACCGCTCCATCAATTCCCGGGAGCTGTCCGAGTTGAACGGATAGATCATGGACCTCGTCCACGACAACCGGCTGCTCTTCGCCGTTCTGGTTCCGCTAATCGGGGCCGGGGCGGTGATGGCCACCGGCAAACGGCCCAACGTGCGCGAGGCGTGCTCGTTCCTCGCCGCCGCGACCCTCTTCGGCATCACCGCCTCCCTCATCCCGGCGGTTCGCGCCGGGAAGCTGCTTCACTTCACCGTGTTCGAGTTGCTGCCGGGGCTGAGCGTGTCGCTGCGCGCGGACGCGCTTTCGATGATCTTTGCCGTGTCGGCGTCGTTCCTGTGGGTCCTGACCGTGTTCTACTCGGCCGGCTACATGCGCGGCCTCGCGGAGCATGCCCAGACGCGGTTCAACGCCTGCTTCGCACTGGCGCTGTTCGGGGCGATCGGTTGCGCGTTCTCGGACAATCTGTTCACGCTTTACCTCTTCTACGAGATCGTCAGCGTGACGACCTACCCGCTCGTCGCCCACCACCAGGACGCGGAAGGCTACGAAGGCGGCCGGAAGTATCTGGTCTATCTCACCACGACCGCCAAGGGGCTCATCCTGCCCGCGATGGTGCTGCTTTACGTGTTGAGCGGCAGCCTCGATTTCGCACAGAACATCCGCACCGGCATCCTTCCCCCGGATGTGCATCGCGGGCTCGTCACCGCGCTCTACGTCTGCTGCCTCCTCGGGTTCGCCAAAAACGGCGTGATGCCACTGCACCACTGGCTACCGGGCGCCATGGTGGCGCCGACCCCGGTGAGCGCGCTCCTGCACGCCGTGGCGGTCGTCAAGGTCGGCGTGTTCTCGACCGTGCGCACGATGCTCTACGTGTTCGGCGTGGACCGCATGGACGCCCTGAACCTCGGCCTGCCTACCGCCTACTTCGTCTCGTTCACCATCCTCGCCGCCTCGGTCGTCGCGCTGAGCAAGGACAACCTCAAGCTGCGGCTGGCCTATTCCACGGTGAGCCAGCTTTCTTACGTCATCCTCGGCGTCGCGCTCCTAAAACCCGCCGCGATCGAGGGCGGCCTCGTGCACATCGCGAACCACGCCTTCTCGAAGATTACCCTGTTCTTCTGCGCCGGCGCCATTTACGTGGCGACGCACAAGAAGAACATCTCCGAGATGCGCGGCCTGGGCCGGGCCATGCCGTTCACGTTCGGCGCGTTTGCCGTGGCGGCGTTGAGCATGATCGGCGCGCCACCGGCAGCGGGGTTCATCTCCAAGTGGTACCTCCTCCTGGGCGCTCTGGACGCTGGCTCGCTGCTGGTCATTGGCGTGTTGATCATCAGCACGATCCTCAACGCCGCCTACTTCGCCCCGGTGGTCTATCAGGGGTTCTTCGGCCACCCTTCCGAGGCCGACGCCCGGCACCGCTACGCGGAGGCGCATCCGGCGATGGTAGTTCCGCTCAGCATCACCGCCCTGATCTCGGTCGTCATCGGTTTCTACCCCGACTTCTTCATGAGCTTCGCCAAAGCCCTGTTCCCATGAAACTGGCCCGAATCATTGAGTTCCTGCGGAACCGGTTGCGGACGGTCGTGCGCCTCTGCCTTGCCTTGCTGGCGTTGCTCGTCCTGCTCGACGCCATCCCGGGCCTCGTGGACAAGGAGCCTGCGCACACCACCGCGGAGCACCTCCCCGGATTCTGGTCCCTCTTCGGTTTCGTTGGCTGTGTCGTGTTGATCATCGTCTCCAAGTGGTTCGGCAAGGCCGCCATCATGCAGCGCGAGGACTACTATGATCGGTGACTTCTGGGTTCATCCCTCACTGATCCTGATCCTGGGAGCGCTGCTGCTGCCGCTGGTGCCGGCGCGCCTCAAGCCGGGCTGGCTGCTCGTCGTGCCGCTGCTCGTGTTCGCCCACATCTGGACGATGCCCAAGGGAACTTTCGGCGCGGTGTTCTTCCTCGACTGGGTTCTTACGTTCGGCCGCGTGGACGCCCTGAGTCACGTCTTCGGCTACATCATGGGCCTGATGTGCGTGGTCGCGACGCTGTACGGCCTGCACGTGAAGGAGGATGTCCAGCACATCGCCGCCTGGATCTACGTCGCCGGCTCACTGGGCGTCATCTACGCCGGGGACCTGCTCACGTTGTTCGTGTTCTGGGAGTTGATGGCGTTGTCGTCCGTGTTCCTGATCTGGTTCCGGCGGCGTCCGCAGTCGCTCGGCGCGGGCTTCCGCTACTTGCTGGTGCACATCGCCGGCGGGGTCGCGCTGCTGGCGGGGATCATCCTGCATTCGCAGGCGACCGGCGGGAACCTGGCGTTCACGAAGTTTGACGTCGCGCATCCGACGCCGGCGGCGTGGCTGATCCTGATCGGTTTCATTCTGAACGCCGCAGTGCCACCCCTGCATGCCTGGTTGCCAGATGCGTACGCTGAGGGGACTTTCAACGGCTCGATCTTCCTCTGCGCATTCACGACCAAGACCGCGGTGTACGCCCTTTGTCGCGGCTTCCCCGGGATGGAGATCCTCGTGCCGCTTGGCGTGGCGATGGCGCTCTACGGGGTGGTCTATGCCGTGCTGGAAAACGACTGCCGGCGCCTGCTGGCCTACCACATCATCAGCCAGGTGGGCTACATGGTGGCCGGCGTGGGCCTCGGCACCCAGATGGCCATCAACGGCGCCTGCGCCCATGCCTTTGCCCACATCCTCTACAAGGGACTGCTCTTCATGGGCTGCGGCGCGGTGCTGCACATGACGGGCGAGAGCAAGTTCACCGCGTTGGGCGGTCTGTGGAAAAAGATGCCCTGGACATTTGCGTTCACCCTGATTGGCGGCCTCTCCATCTCCGCCTTCCCGCTCTTCAGCGGCTTCGTGAGCAAGTCCATGATCGTCGCCGCTGGTTTCGAGCAGCACCGGCTGTGGGTGGGTTTCCTGCTGATGCTGGCTTCGGTGGGCACCTTCCTGCACACCGGCTTGAAAGTCCCCTACTTCATCTGGTTCGGGAAAAGCCACTGCCAGCCGCAAACCTTGGAGCGCGCGAAAGAACCGCCGTGGAACATGAGCGCCGCGATGGGGATCGCTTCCGTGTTGTGCATTTTCATCGGATGCTACACGCCGTACCTTTACAACCTGCTGCCCGATCCGGAGGCCGCGAGGAACTTCCATCCCTACACGTCCTACCATCTCTCCGAGACGCTCCAACTCCTGCTCTTCACCGCGGTCGGCTTCTTCCTGCTCCTCAAGAAGCTGGAACCGACCCCGACGATCAGCCTCGACCTGGACTGGTTCTATCGGATGGGCGGGCGCGCTTTCCTCTGGCTGGCCCGCAAGCCCTGCCAGTTCGTCGATACTTGCGTCGGTGAAATCTACCGCGTCCTGGGCCTCCTTCCGCTGATGTTGACCTCCCGTCTGGTCGGGGTCTTCGACAACCGGGTGATCGACGGCGTCGTGGACGGTTTTGCCTCCACGATTCGCGGCGTAGGCAGCCGGTTGCGCGCGGCTCAGCGCGGCTCGGTGCAGGAGAACCTCACGCTCGTCGTTGGCGTCGGGATTCTGCTCATCCTGGCCTTGCTCTACCTCCGCTGACACCGGCCATGCCCGCCCTTGCCCCCAGCGACGCGATCCCGTTCCTCAGTGTGCTGATCCTCAGCCCGCTGGCGGCGGCGGCCGTCGCGGCCTGCCTCCGCAGCGAGCGCGTGTTGCGCTGGTGGACCCTGGCGTTCACGCTGGCGGCGGCCCCGTTCTCCCTGTCCCTCTACGCGAAGTTCAACCCCGCCACGCCGGACTTCCAGTTCGTTGAACACCACCGGTGGATTCCGTGGCTGAAGATCAACTACACGTTGGGCGTGGACGGCATCAGCTTGCTGCTGGTGCTGCTCACCACGCTCATGATGCCGCTGTGCGTGCTCTGCTCCTGGCGTTACATCGAAAAGCGGGTGAAAGAGTTCATGATCTGCCTCCTGATCATGGAGAGCGCCATGATCGGCGTGTTCTGCGCCCTCGATTTCATCCTCTTTTTCGTGTTTTGGGAGGCGATGCTGATTCCGATGGCGCTGCTGATCGGCGTCTGGGGCGGGCCGCGCAAGGTCTATGCGGCGCTGAAGTTCTTCATCTACACCATGGCGGGCTCGGTATTCCTGCTGGTCGCCATCATCGCTCTCTACCTTTGGGACCCAAGCCGCGCGACGTTCAGCATCCCGGAGATGATGGGACGCTCCTACAGCCAAGGCTTCCAGTGCTGGATCTTCCTGGCGTTCGCGATTTCCTTCGCCATCAAAGTGCCGATGTTTCCCTTCCACACCTGGCTGCCGGCCGCGCACGTCGAGGCGCCCACCGCCGGCAGCGTGCTGCTCGCCAGCATCCTGCTGAAGATGGGCACCTATGGGTTCCTGCGTTTTTGCCTGCCCATCACGCCCCACGCCACGCACATCTTCATGCCGTGGATGCTCGGCCTGTCGGTCGCGGCGATCCTCTACGGTGGCTTCGCGGCACTGGCGCAAAGCGACCTCAAGAAACTCGTTGCCTACTCGAGCGTGGCGCACATGGGCTTCGCCACACTGGGCATCTTCGTGCTGAACAAGTCTGGGATTGAAGGCTCGCTGCTCGTGATGATCAACCACGGCGTCACGACGGGTGCGCTGTTCATCGCGGTGGGCATCATCTATGAGCGGTTGCACACGCGCGAGTTGGATGAGACCGCGGGCCTCGGCAAATACATGCCGGTTTTTGCCGCGATGCTCGGGGTGTTTTGCCTCTCCTCGCTCGCGTTTCCGGGCACCAACAGCTTCATCGGCGAGTTCCTGGTCCTGGTCGGCGGCTTCGGGTGGGCCCGGGAACTCGCCCAGTCTTGGCCCACGATGTTGATGATCGGCGTGATCCCTGGCGTGATCCTCGCCGCGGCCTACAACCTGCGCCTCCTCCAACGCGTGGCCTACGGCGGCACCCGCAACCCAGACCACTCCGCGGTGAAGGATCTGGGCCTGCGCGAAGTCCTCACGCTGGCGCCGCTGCTGGTCTTCGTCTTCTGGATTGGCCTGAACCCGCAACCGTTCACCCGCGTCCTGCACGCCAGCGTCGAGAACCTGGTGAAGCAGGTACAGCGGTCTCCCGGGACCGTTGCGCCTGTCCCCACCGTGGCCGGGTCCCACACTTCCAGCCCGGCTGGACCTGGGGGATTGGCGGCTTCTGCGCCGGGGAAACTCCGCGAGACAGCCGAGCTGGAATCTGGCGCTCCGACCGCCGCACGTAGCGGCAACGAGTGAATTCGCATGGCCTTTCTCCCTGAACTGATTCTCCTCGGCGGCGCGCTGGCACTGTTCTTCCTCTGCCTGGGCGACGACCGGGTGGAGGAGCGGGCCCGGCGGGCCCGGCTGGCCGCGATCGCCGTTGCGGTCGCCTTCATCGGCTCCTCCCTGGGCTCGTTGGGCCAGGACGCGTTTCTGTTCCACGGCGCGTATCGCGTGGACGCGTTCTCCCAATGGCTGAAGCTGGCCTTTGCGATTGGCGACCTGCTCATTCTCCTCCTCAGCGGCGACCTGCCGGACGTCCGCGACGACGTGAAGCCGGAGTATTACCTGCTGCTCACTCTGAGCGTAACCGGCCTCACCCTGCTGGTGAGCTGCCTCGACCTCGTGACGTTGGTGATCGCGTTCGAGCTCTCGTCCTTCCCGCTCTACTTCCTGGTGCCCATGCGGCGGGAGCGTGCGGGCCAACGGGTGCAGATGGAGTCCGCCATCAAGTACGTCATGTTCGGCATCCTCTCGACCGGCGTCATGCTTTTCGGGATGAGCTACCTGTTCGGCCTGACCGGCACGACTTCGCTGCCGTCGCTGATGACCAAGCTGGAGCCGGTGAGCCAATCCCCGGTCGCGATCGTCGGGCTGGGAATGATGTTCGCCGGCTTCTTCTACAAGCTGGCCGTCTTTCCGTTGCATTTCTGGACTCCCGACGTGTATCAAGGCGCCTCGAACGAGACCGCCGGTCTCATCGCCTCCCTGCCCAAGGTGGGCGCGGTGGCGGTGCTGGCGCGGTTCGTCACAACGGCCCCGCCGGGAAGCCAGACCCTCGCCGTGCTGCTCACCTGCCTCGCCGCAGCCTCCATGTTCTACGGCAACCTCGTGGCCCTCCTGCAAAAAGATCTGAAGCGCCTGCTGGCCTTCTCCAGCATCGCCCACGCGGGCTATGCCCTGGTGGGGTTCGTGGCCCTCGATAACGCCGGCGCGACGGCCGCGCTGTACTACATCGTGAGCTATATGTTCATGGTCATGGCCTGCTTTGTGGTCGTCTGCCGGGTCTCGCGCGACGGCGCGAACGTCGCGCTCGACGACCTGGCTGGCCTGCACCGTCGCTCGCCGCTGCTCGCCGTGACATTGCTCGTGGGCGTGTTTGGCCTGGCGGGCCTCCCTCCGTTTGCCGGATTCATGGGCAAACTGACGCTGTTGAAAGCGGCCTTGGCCAAGGGGCATCTGGCCCTCGTTGTCATCGCCGTGATCAACACCGCCATCGCCATCTACTACTACCTTGCGATTGTGCGGGAAGCCGGGTTTCGAGAGGCTGAAGACCGGCCCGCAGTCGTCCTGGATGGATCGACCCGAGCGCTTTGCGTCCTGCTCATCGTCGGCGTGCTGGTCCTCGGCCTTGCCCCCAATCCGGTGTTGAACGCCATCTCCGCTTCGCTCCTGAACCTGGGACTCCCCGTGCCGGCCACGGCCCTCGCGTGGTAATCAACCGCGCTCGCGCCATCAGCGTCTGGCGGATGAGCCGAGTCGCGCGCCCCTGACCTCGGAAGCGACCACCCTCACTGCGGCTTCGGCTTCTCGTCCGTTAGGTCCTTGATCGGCCAGTCCTTGGACTCGGTGCGGGCCGTCGCGAGATAGGCCTCGATCTTGGCGACGATCTCCGGGTTCGTCGCGGCTACGTTTTCCTTCTCGGCGAGGTCCGTCTTCAGGTTGTAGAGTTCGAGCGAGCCCTGGGAACCATGGCGCACGGCCTTCCAGTCGCCCTTCCGGACGGCTTGATGGAAGCCCTTTTCGTGGAATTCCCAATACAGGTGCTCGTGCTGGTTGGTCTGCTTCCGGCCCAGCAGGGTCGGCAGCACGGAAATGCCGTCGAGCTTCTCGGGCGGCATCGTGCCGGCGAGCTCCGCGGCCGTGGGCAGGAAATCCCAGAAGGCGAACATCTGATCGCTCACCGCGCCCGCCGGGACGCGCCCGGGCCAACGGACGATCATCGGCACGCGAATGCCGCCCTCGTAAAGGTCCCGCTTGATCCCACGCAGCGGCCCCGAACTCTCGAAGAACTTCGGATCGACGCCTCCCTCCTTGTGCGGGCCGTTGTCGCTGGAGAAGAATACAACCGTGCTTTCGTCGAGCTTCAGTTCCTTAAGCCGGTCGAGCAGCTTCCCCACGTCGTGGTCGAGCCGGCTGATCATGGCGGCCTTGTTTTTCTCCGGCTCGGGCCATTTCTCCTGGGCGTACGCGTCCTGGCTGGGGACTTCCATGCCGTTTCCGGTTTTCTGGCCCAGCTCGTTGTTGGCGTGGGGAATGGTGTAGGCCAGGTAGAGGAAGAACGGGCGCGGCGCGTTAACGCGGAGGAAATTCAGGGCCGCGGTGGTGAAGGCGTCGTGGGCATATTCCCCATTCTGGCCGTTGGCGTTGCGGGCCAGGGGGCGTTCCCGCTCGTTGCGCCAAAGGGACTCCGGGTAATAGTTGTGAGCGAGCGTTTGATCCAGAAAGCCGTACCATTCGGCAAAGCCCTGCCGGTTTGGGTGACCGCTCGTCCCGGCATCGCCCAGGCCCCATTTGCCGAGCGCGCAGGTGGCGTAGCCGACCCGCTGGAGCACCTCCGCCACGGTGACGTCGCCCGGCTCGAGCGGCACCTTGGCGTTGCCGCGGATGCGCGCGTGGCCGGTGTGCAACCCCGTCATGAGCACTGCGCGTGACGGCGCGCAGACGGTGCTGCCGGCGTAACACTGCGTGAAGCGCATCCCCTCGGCCGCGAGCCGGTCCAGGTTCGGTGTCTTGATCTTCTTCTGCCCGTAACAGCCGAGATCACCGTACCCGAGGTCGTCGGCGAGGATGAAAACGATGTTCGGCTTGCCCTGGGCCTTCAGGCGGAGGCCATCGACGTAGGTGGGCGCGGCCTGTCCCGACAGCGGTGAGAACGCCCAAAGCACGGCCAGGGTAACTTGGCTGCACAGCGTCATACCGGTTGAGTGTAGGGAGGGTGCCGGCACACAGCCAACACAAATGGAGGAACGCGGGTCGCGAATCCACCAAGTGCCGGCGGGTGGGGGATCAAAAGGCCGGGACCTGCTTGCGTGCCACCCATGCGAGCGCCGGCGTCCTCGCCGCCGAACCGGCTCGGCACTGCGGAACCCACTGCGTTCCCGGTGGCCCTGACCGACAGCGTCGAGCACGGCGGCAGACCACAGCCCGGGGATGCTCCGCGGAACGGGAGGGCGGAGATCGTTCTTGTCACTGGACCCTGGCATGTCTAGCGTGCGCCTCCCGCCGCCGCCGAACGGCGGCCAAGGGACTGATGAGACCGCGCGGATTCCATGAAATGGTTGACTGACATGCACACCGCCCAGGGCCTGCTCGTGCTCTGCATCGTGGCGGTGTTGGGCTTGGCCCTGGGGAGCATCAAGGTGCGCGGGGTCAGCCTCGGCGTCGCGGGCGCCTTGTTTGTGGGCATCATCTTCGGCGAAGTGGGGTGGAACATCGATCCGGAGGTGCGTTCCTTCGTCCAGGAGTTCGGCCTGATTCTATTCGTTTACGCGATCGGGATGCAGGTCGGACCGGGGTTCCTGACCTCGCTGCGCCGGCAGGGATTACCGCTGAACCTTCTGGCGGCCGGCATTGTGCTGACGGGCGCGGGCCTGACGGTCGGGCTCTGCCAGTTGCTGGGGATTGACCTGGCCGCAGGGGTGGGCTTGTTCGCGGGTGCCACCACCAACACCCCGGCCCTGGGCGCGGCCCAGGAAGCGCTCAAGGAGATCCCGAACCTGGCAACCGGGCGGGCGAGTCTGCCGGCCCTCGGTTACGCGGTGTGCTATCCCTTTGGCATTCTTGGGATCATTCTCACCCTGATCCTCGTGCGCGCCGTGGGTCGGGTCAATTCGAAGGAGGAACTCACGGCCTTCCGAACCGCGTAACGTGCCGGACAAGAGAGCCTCAAGAGAATCAACCTGCTGGTGGATAACCCCAACCTGGACGGCATGGCCCTCCGGCTCGTGCCCGGCCTGAAGGAACTGGGCATTGTGGTATCCCGCATCAAGAAGACCGGCTCCTCCCAGGTGACCACCGTGCGCGCGGACACGGTGTTGAACCGCGGCGATACCGTGCTCGTCGTGGGCACCGACACCAACCTCCAGAAGCTCCAGGTCATTGTCGGCAAGGAAAGCCCGGCCAATCTGCTCGAGGTTCCGGGCCATATCGTCAGCCAGCGCGTCGTGGTCACCCACAAGGAAGTGCTGGGCCAGACGCTGCGCCAGTTGGCGTTGGACCATGTCTATGGTGTGACGGCTACGCGCCTGACGCGAGCTGACCTCGAGATCACGGTCAACGCCGATCTGAGGCTGCAGTTCGGTGACATGCTCCAGTTGGTGGGCACCGAAGCGGCCATCGAAAAGGCAGCGGCCGCTCTGGGCAACTCGGTCCAGGAACTCAACCACACACGCTTGATCCCGATGTTTCTCGGCATTGCTTTGGGGGTGCTCGCCGGCAGCTACCCGCTTCACTTCAGCAACATGCCCGCCCCGGTACGCTTGGGTTTGGCCGGCGGGCCACTGGTGGTGGCCATCGCCCTGAGCCGGATCGGTCGCATCGGACCGCTGCTGTGGTACGTGCCGGCCAACGCCAACGTGCTGTTGCGCGATTTCGGCATCGCCCTCTTCCTCTCCTGCGTCGATCTTCAGTCAGGTGCGAACTTCCTCGACACCCTGCTGAAGGGCGATGGATTCCTTTGGATGGGCGCCGGCACGGTCATCACCCTCGTCCCGTTGCTCCTGGCTTCGCTGGTCGCCCGGAAGCTCATGAAGATGAACTTCCTGAACGTGTGCGGCCTCCTGTCCGGCAGCATGACCGATCCACCCGCACTGGCGTTCGCCAACACGGTGAGTAGAACCGACGCGCCGTCCGTCGCCTACGCAACGGTATATCCCCTGACGATGCTGCTCAGGATCGTGGTCGCCCAGGTCCTCGTGCTCCTCTTTTGCGGGTAGCCCCACCCGGCAGGCGTTCCGCCGCGTGCCCAAAGGCAGAAACCGTTTCAGCACTGCACCGAGGTGGGGACGTATGAACGTTCACGCCTTCCGCTTGCTCTGTGGCCCGTGGAACCGGGGGACCGCAAAATCACTCTGCATTCATAAGAACTGACCGCTCACGCTAATGGGTGACCTGTTTCCGGTCACCTGGTATTGGCGGCCGTGGGTGTCGTAAGCGTAGGTGGTCTTGCCGATCTGGCTGCCGCCGGAGTTCTTCCGGGTCACTTCCAGGACGCGGCCGTATTGAGACTCGGTCAGCGTAGATAAGCATGCACCTGCCAACCCGTCTTGCCGCACGCCTGGCCCAGGGTCTCCAGAAAACACCGGCGATCCTCATCGTCTTTGAGAATGGGCTCCCGCCGATCTCCCCGGTTCATCACGTGATAGATCGCTCCTGGATATTCCACTCGCGGCTTGCGGGGCATGCGCAATGACCACCCTCCCGCCAAATCTGTGTCAATGTTTGGGACTGACCCCTTTCCGTAAGCGAATGTCCGGCGCCCGTCCGTCGTCAGGTTCCCGTTCTGGTCATAGGCGAAGTTCACGGTGGCGGGCAGGTTCACGGTGACCGCGTTCGTGTCCCCGCGGCCGAGCGAGTCCTGGGCAATGGCGGTGAAGGTGTTGTTGCCGTCGCTGAGCGCAAACCCCTCCCTCGCGAACGTGTTGTCGCCATACCGGGTCGCGGTCTGACCGTTGACCGTCACGTTGGTCGCCGCACTCGTCGTCGTGCCGGCGACAGTCAGCGTGCCACTGCGCGTCCCCGTGGTCAACTGGCTCACCATCCGGTGAGAAGTTTCTTAACCGCCTCGATGGCCGCCTTCTTAAAGCCCGAGGCCTTCCCTCTGACGAAGAACACCGTCACGGTTCCAGCGAGGAACAAGATCGCCGCGAGCCAGGGTGCCCACACTACGAGCAATCCGATCAGCAAGCAGACGGCGATTGCCACCAGACCTCCGACGAACGTTGGACTCGGCTTTGACATAGACGGTCACCAGGTGAACAACTCTCCCAGCTTCTTCCACCAAGGCAGCGCCTTGAACTTGTTCCACGCGTCCCGCAACGATTCACCTGGATCATCATACAAACCACCGAAGGGGAGTAGCCCGAGGAGATTCCGGAAGTGCCCTTTATCTGGGTCCTCGATGGCCTCGCCGAGTTGCTTTGCTCCGCGGCGACACAGGAAAACCGACCCAACCAGACTCGTGGTCCCATCTACCGCCACGAGAACGGCACCAGCTTCGACGAGTGGGGCGAACGGGCCGGTTTCGGGTCCTGCGATCAGAGCCGGCACGCAGATGGCCAATTCGAGTCCACCTTTTATCCCCTTGCCGACGCCCCGTCCAACATTCGCCGTTCCGACACAGCACTTGACGTAGTTTCTCAGACCGTAGGGATCAACTGCCGATAAAGGATTTCTTGCTGCATATCCGTACAGATTGATCCCTCCGGTCTCTCCAATCGGATCCCGGTTTACCCACCGCTGGAGGTTCGGGTCGTAGAACCGGTAGAGGTAATAGACCAAGCCGGAAGGCTCGTGGGATTCCTTCGAGCTGAAGCGATAAAGGTTGGCGTCCGCCAGCGGCCCAAACTTCGAGAGCGTGTTCCCGAACGGGTCGTAGGTGTAACGCGCCACGCCGAGTTGTTGGGCGTTCACCAGTGCTGTGATGTTGCCGTTCCCGTCGGCATGGTAGAACGCGCTCTGCCCGGTGGCGTTGTCAGTGCGCGCCAGCAGCCCACCAATCCCTCCCGCCTCCTCGCGCCTCCCGCTCAGGTCCAGGCCCCGCGTGTAGGTTACCAGCGGAAGGTTGTTGGCGTCGCGCTCCTGGAGGACCAAACGGCCGTCGCAAACGTAGCGGATCTCGGATGCCGGATTCCAGATGCCGGATGACCAGGTGTACTCCTTCCGCACCCGCCGCCGGAACATCCCATCGTACACGAACTCGCTCTTGGTCGAGCCCCCTGATCCATTCGTCACGATGACCGACGTCAGTTGATTCTCGTCGTCGTAGGCGAACGTCCGGCGCCCGTCCGCCGTCAGATTCCCGTTCTGGTCATAGGCGAAGTTCACGGTGGCGGGAAGGTTCACGCTGACGGCGTTCGTGTCCTTGCCGCCCAGGTTGGGCTAATGGAGACGTTTGACATGCAGTAGCAGCACGCCGAACAGAACTGCTGAGAACGCGGCAAGACCCAGGCCGATGTATGCAAGAAAGACCGCCTGATCCAAGCATCCTAACAGGCGCAGTGTCACGTCCTGTGCGAACTGCGTTTGTGCCACCCGGATTTGTTCAATCAGGCTCTCCTTACTGCCGAATGGGGAGAAGCAAGCTGGAATCGAAACCAGAAAGTACAGCGTGCCGAGCACAGTGACTGTCAGACCGGCGCAACAAGACAGTAGCAGCCTTCTAGATCCGAGCGTTTTCATAAGCGTGGCTTCCATTGCATTTCTGGTCTGTTACGGAAGCGTAATCGGGGGCAATGTTAACGGAGGTGCGTTGCGCCTCAATCACCGGAGGCCAGCCCGCTGTGGCTCCCGATCAACCGCTTCACTTGGATACCGAGTGCAACCGTGTTCACGAGCAGCAGCACACTCAAGAAAGCGTCAAGAAGTGCGTTGTGCTGGCGAAGCCGCTGCCTCTCATCGTGCCACCGATCTGCCGTGTCCGAGGAGGGACTTTCTCTGTAACTGTGCCAGGCGCGCGCAGCACTCTGGCGGTTTATCCCGTAGGGGGAGAACAGGGCCAACAGGAGAACCATTTCCGCAAGAATCAGCACGGCAAGGCGCGGTTTCATCTTAGCTGGTGATCCTTAGAGGGGGTGCGTTCCGCCGGACGTTGGTGGGAGGAAAATCGAACTCCGACGGCGGCGGTCCGACAGGAGGTCGGGTTGCTGGAGATTGCCACCATCTCCTGGCGGTATCGTTCCAGTACTCCATGGCGGAGTCATCGCTCCCGGCGAGCGTTTCTGCCGTCTGAAGTTGTGATCGGGCTGCGTACTGAGCCGCCAGGTCTGCATCCGTCAGCGTCTCGCCCCGCCGCTGTTTCCCGTCGAAGTAGGCCAGACAGTTCTTCAAGGCCGAGATCTCGGCGGCAAACCCCCGCTGCTCCTTCTTCCAAGCGGGCAGGCATTCGAGCCAATCCTTGCGATGCTGTTCTTCGTGTGCCTCCTCGGCGAGTTGCTCGCACCAGCACAAGGGCGGGATATTGTCCCAGAGAAACGAGATCGGACCGATTGTGACGCCATCCAATCCAACCGGGTCGACTCGTGAGGCTGGCGAGTTGTCTACGAAACCATAGAGGTTCCTGCCTCCCACCTCTTGGATCGGATCCCGATTCACCCACCTCTGGAGATTCGGGTCGTAGAACCGATAGAGGTAATAAACCAAGCCCGACGGCTGGTGGTATTCCTTCGAGCTGAAGCGGTAGAGGTTGGCGTCAGCAAGCGGACCAGACTTCGACAGCGTGTTCCCGAACGGATCGTAAGTGTATCGAGCGACCAGGGCTTGGTTGGCATTGACCAGCGCCGTAATGTTGCCGTTGGCGTCGGCGTGATAGTAGGAGTGAGGCGTGACGAGAGATCCGTGATCCGTGCGGGCCAGCAGACCGCCGATGCCGCCAGCCCCTTCGCGGCTGCCGCTCAGGTCCAGACCCCGCGTGTAGGTCACCATCGGCAGGTTGTTGGCGTCGCGCTCCTGGAGAACCAGCCGGCCGTCGTAGAGGTAGCGAATCTCCGATGCCAGATTCCAGGTGCCGGAGGACCAGGTGTATTCCTTCCGGACCCGCCTACGGAACAGGCCGTCGTGAATGAACTCGCTCTTGGTCGAGCTGCCAGCGCCATTCGTCACGATGACCGACTCGAGTTGATTCTCGTCGTCGTACGCCAGCGTGCGCCGCCCGTCCGTCGTCAGGTTCCCGTTCTGGTCGTAGGCGAAGTTGACGGTGGCGGGCAGGTTCACCGTGACCACGTTTGTGTCCTTGCGCCCGAGGCTGTCAGCAGCGATGGCGGTGAACGTGTTGTTGCCGTCCGCCAGGTTGAACCCGGGCGCCGCGAATGTGCTGTCCGCGTAAGGCACGACGCTGTTCGTCTGGTTCGACGTCTTCACCATCACGTTCGTAGCGGGGCCGGTGGTCGTTCCAGCCACGGTGAGGGTATTGCTCCGCGTTCCCGCGGTCAACTGGTTCAACGAGTTCACGCCGAAGGTCTGGATCAAGGCGTTGTTCGTCCGTTTGCTCAGGTTCCCGGCCGGGTCGTAGAGGTAGCCGAACTTCTCGTGCAGCCGCGCCGCGCCGCCGGATTCCTTGCCGGTGGCCGCCTTGAGTTGGCCCAGGTTGTCGTAAGTGTAGCTCACGCTGCTGCCGTCAAAGCGGACTTGATTGGTCCGCTGGCTGCCGACGTTGTAGCCGTAGGCGTGGGAGTTGAGCGTCGCGTGGACCGAGTTGTTGAGCTTGGTGGACAGGAGCCGGGCGACGGCGTCGTAGCTGTTCGTGACGTAGGCGCCGCTGGGGAGGGCGAGTTTCTTGAGCAACGCTGACGGAGAGGTCGGCGCTCCCGGGACGGGCGCATAATCGTACGAGAAGGCGCCGGCGGGGGAGACGACGTTGGTCAGCCGCCGAATCGTGTCATACGCATAGTTCTGCGCCCAGGCGCCGGCGTTGGGCTGGGCGAGGCTCAGGCTGCTCCGCAACCGGGCGGTGGTGTAGCCATAGACCACCGTGTCCTCGGTCCAGGGGCCGTCTTCGCTCTCCACCAACCCATTCGTGGCGTAGGTCCAGCGGGTCGTCCCGACCGCATCCACCATGTTGGTGAGACGATTGAGGGCGTCGTAGGCGAGGCGGAGGTCGGGGCTGACGGCGTAGTCGATGTTCGTCAGGTTGCCGACGGCGTCGTAGGCGTAGGCGGCGTTGGTCTTGGCCGGTGTCCAGCGATTGGTCACCCGGTCGTCGGCGTCGTAGCGATAGACCCAGTTGGTAATGCCGGCGGCGTCCACCTTGTTCGTCATCCAGCCGTATTCGTCGTAGGCCCAGCGGGTGAGCTGGCTCTTGCCGTCGTAGAGCTTGAGGAGATCGCCGGCCGCGTTGTACTCGAACCGGTTGGTCTCGAGGTTCAGGTGAACGAGGTTCGTGAGCCGCTGGGCGAGGTCGTGGTAGTAGTGGGTGACGTTGGTGAGCGCGTCGGTGTAGTTCGTCAGGCCGCGCGGGCTGTAGAAGAACCGTTCCGTCCCGGCGTCCGGCGCCGTGCGGGTGAGGAGACGGTCCAGGGCTTCGAAGGTGTTCGTGGTCCGCACCCCGTTGGCATCGACGATGTTCGTGGCCCGATCCCGATAATCGTAGATGGCGCGGAAGGCCTGGCCGAAGGCGTTGCTGGAGGCCAGGAGCAGGCCCTGGTTGCTGTACCAGTTGGTCACGCTGGCGCCGGCGTTGTCGGTGATGTTGGTCAACCGGCCGGCGAGGTCATAGAAGTTGGTGACGGAATAGCCGCCGGGATAGATGGCGTTGGTGAGCCGGCCGTGGAAATCGTGTTCGTACCAGGTCGTGCGCCCGAGGGCGTCGGTGACCGACTCGGGCCGGCCGCACTCGCAATACTGGAAGTCGTTGGTGCGGTTGAGGGGATCGATCTGGCGGTAGAGCTGGCGGACGGCGTTGTAGAAGTAGCGGTTGGTGTGGCTGAGCCGGTCCACGGCCTTCACGAGATCGAGCTTATCGAATTCGAAGGTGAAGGTGCCGTTGGGGTAAGTGGCGTTGGTGAGCCGTTCGAGCTCGTCCCAGCCGAGGGTGACCTGGAGGCCGCGGGCGTCGGTGAAGGTCCGCACCAGGCCGTTGGTGTAAGTGAACTGGTAATAGTTGGTGGTTTGCAGGTCGCGGGTTTCCTGGAGCCAGTTCGAGTGGGTGCCGCTGGTGAAATAGAGGTTCGTGGTGGTCAAGCCGCTGGGCCATTGGATGCCCGTAACTTGGCGGTTGGTGGGATTGTAGGTGACGGTGGTGACTTCGCTCAGGGCATTGGTAAACTTGCGCGGGAGCCGGTCCAGGAAATCCCCGTAGCCGACGAGCAGTTCGTTGGTATTGCCGCGCACTTCGAGCACGTCCTTCTGGTTCGCGGCGTAGGTGATCGTGTTGGTGCGGAGGGAAACCGCGGCGCCGTCCGCTGACCACGTGCTCACGATCCGGGTCGGGCGGTTGTAGAGGTTGCGCTCGAACTGGGTGAACTGGGTGGTGCCGTCGGGCAGGACCCGGGCGACGAACGAAGGCCGGCCGTTGGTGCCCTCGGTCCAGGTGTTGGGTTTGCCGGCGTAGTCATACCAGGTCACCGGGCCGGCTTTGATGCCGTCCGGGCTGGGCAACCGGAGCAGGGACAGGGCGTGGCCGGTTTCCTTCGTCGAGTCCGTGTCCTTGAAGAGCCACTGTTTGGAGCGGGCCAGCTTGTAGTCGTTGGTGGTGAGGCGGTCGAAGTTCTCGAGCGTGAAGGCGTTGGTGCGGAACGCCTCGGACAAGGCGGCGTATTGCTGCCGGCCCCAGAAGAAGCTGTTGCGGTACCAGAGATTGCCCGTGTCGAACGAGTTCGTGAAGGGATCGGTCACCGGGATCTGCGCAGAGGGATATGCGCCGGGCAGGAGCGAGTTCGTGTCGGTGGCGTTGAGTTGGCTGGCCAGATGCCGGTAGAGGTACAGTTGCCGGCTGCCGTTGGGCTCGGTCACGAGCAGGGCGCGGTTCACGATGTTGAAGCCGTTGAATTCGTAGCCGCCGTAGGCATTGGTGATCGCTTGGAACGTCGTGGTGCCATAGGGCGTGGTCAGGTTGGTGATCAAGCCCTGGGTGTCATACTGAAACGAGTTGGTGAGGTTGTGCGCATCCACGATCTGGGTCAGCCGGCCAGTCGCGTCGTAGCGCAGTTGGGCTTTGCGCCCGAAGGGATTCTCCACCTCGGTGATCAAGTGCGGGGAATTGGTGTTCTGGTAGCGGACGATGTTGGTGAGGCCATCGGCATCGATCATCTTGGTCAGGTGAACCACGCCGCTGTTGGTCTCGTAAAGGAAACGGTTGGTGCGCCCGCGGGAATCGACGCGCTGGCTCAAGAAGAGGTTGGTCATGCCCTCGAACGGGCTATGGGCATAAGCGTAGATCGTGTGTCCCCGCGGAGCATCGATCTGCATCCCACCGCCGATCCGGGTGACAGTAGTGCCGCTGGCGACGTTCACCATCTGGCCGCCCACTGCCGGGTAGTCACGTCCGCCTCCCAGCGGCGGTCGCTGCGTGACGTTGACCTGGCTGCCGGTGTCCTCGAGGTAGGTCCGCCAGTTGCATTCCCACATCGCGCCTACGCCAAAGGCGTTGGTGTTGTTGTGGGAGTTCCGCTGCTTGTAGGTCAGGGCGAAGACCACCAGGTCGTCGTGGGAACTCGTGTAGAACAACGGTTTATCCAGGATCCAGAGATTGATGTTGGGCTCGGACACCTTCCAAACCGGCATGGCATGGCCGAAGTAGTCGGGCCGCCCTCCTTCTTCCGCCGGACAGGCGCTGCACCCGGCATCGTTGGCGTCGTTCTCGCCGGGCGGACACTCGTCGCAGCTCTCGGGACACTTGGGCTCGTTCTGGAACTCGTCCTTGGGACAGAACTCCTCACCGCCATCATCGGGATCGGCGGGGCAGTTGTTGGTGCATCCGGCTGGGTAAGTGCCGCCGCGCACTTGATTGCCTTCGTCTGCGCTGAGCAGTCGCCAGCCTGCGGCGGCAAGTCGCGGAATCGCCAGAAAGTAACCGCTGGCTTGAGCATTGAGGCGCTCCTGCGAGTACAGCCGGACGCCCGGGAACGCCGGGTCAACGACCCGGTATTGCTGTCCTTCCTGACCCAGGATGGCCACGAAGTGGTTCGAGCCCACGTGGGCGATGGACGGCATGACCAGGTCGGTCCCCCGCTCTCGTTTCAGCGGGGCCAGTTTGAGGTGGTGTTGGCGCGCGAGTTCTCCGAGTTCCGATAGCGAGAAGCCCGTGGGTGGCGCCGGCACAGAGAGCAGCCGAAACAGCGCCTGGTTCGCAGGCTGGAGTGTGCACCCAACTTGATAGAGCGCCTGAGCCCCACAGGTGTTGGGAAGGGGAGGTTCGACCGAACTCGGCGCGGCCAGCAGCGTCGCGCTGATGCCGAGCAGGGCCGGGATCGTCCTTTGAATGGAGAGCAGGGTTGTCTTCATAGGAGCAGGTGCGTGGACTTCGTATGGGGGTTGGCTCTCACGGCAGGTTGGAGTTGTTCTTGGGCTCGGTGATCCAGACTTTGAGGCCAGTGTCGCTGGCGCTTTGCCAGCCGGTCTCGCCGGAGTCCGGGGTGCCGTTGCCGTTGCGATCTTCGAAGTAGTCGGGGCTCCCGTCCCCGTCGTAGTCGAGCGGATTGCCGTTGGCGTCCGTGGCAACGAGGTGATACCCGATGTCCACGACGGAGTTCGTTTCCTTCACCTGGTTGGTCGTGGTGGTGAAATGGTAAAGCCCGGCATTCGTCGCATACCGACTCCCGGCGTTGAACAGGTTGGTCAGGCTGCTGGCTCCGCCGTTGGTCGGGTAGTAGAAGCTCCCCAGCACGCCGTACCAGTTGGTGGCCAGCCCCGCCTGATAGCCGATCACCAGGTTCGTCTTGTTGCTGCTTCCTCCTTGCAACGTGCTCAGCCCGCTGAGATACCCATTGTTGGAATTGGTGATCCGCGGCTCCCCCCAGTGCGTGAGTGAGTCGCAGTCGAACAAACAGTCCTTCACCGTCCAACTGAGGGTGTTGGTGCCGTAGGTGCTGTAGGCATAGTTGCCCCGGTAGAACAGGTTGTTGCGCTGGTCGAGAATGAAACCGGGGTAGGTCCCGTAGTGCGTGAGATTTACCATGCAACGGTCAAAGACCGTGTTGAACCAATTCAGGGTTTGCGACGAGGAGTACGGCGAGTCGTGGAAAGAAATGTGGAGACCCCGCACCTGGCAATGCGACAGGTTCACGCTCGGCGAACCGGTGTCGGTGATCAGGCGTCGCTGGTTGCTCATGCCGGCCAGCGCCGCCACGTCCGTGAACGCCAGGTTCACACTCGCCGGCGGCGACCCGCTGTCGCTGTTGAAAATGGCGGCCGGCAGGGCGCCCCACGTGTAACTCTGCTCTTGCACGGCGTGGTAGCGGGCCAACCGGTTCAGGGCCGTGGGGGTGCCTTCGCTGCGGAGGTACCCTTGCGATCGGAGGTTCAGACCGTACTCGCCATAGAACCCCACCGCCACGCCGTTGGTCAGGATCAGCGTCGCATTGGTCAGGTTCAACCCGCTCCAGCAATAGTCCAGTGGGTCGTAATGCCAACCCAGATCGAGTAAGCCATCTGCATCCCGTTGGGCTTGTGGCGAGAGAGTCGTATTGACCGTGAAATGGTTGGTCAAGACGATCGGCGGATACGTCGTCAGGTTCCGCAACTCCCTCGCCAAGGTCACGTTGATGTTGGTCGAGGCGCCAGCGTAATCCCGGTAGGGACTGCCACTGGCCAGATAATGGTAACCGGCCCCAACCGTCTGGAATACCCCGCTCGGGCTTACTTGTGCCACGGCGGTCATCGCCCCGGTGCCTCCCAGGTTCGTCACGCCGGCTAAGATGCAGTTGGTCAGATACAGGTTCGTACCGATGCTGTTGTTCAACCAACTGGCGATGTCGGAGGTCAGATGCTCGACGCGGCCGGTGGAACTCGACCCCGTGAAGTTCGTGAGCACGTTGTGGAACAGGGCGTTGCGCAGACTGAACTCGGCGTTGGTGGCCGCGATCCCTTTCTGGCAGTTCACCACCTGGGCATGACGGATCACGTGATTCGCCCCGCCATCGATGCTGATCGCCGTCCGGGCGTGCGCGATCCGCAGGTTCCGAAGTGCCAACGTGTTGGTCGCCCCGCCCTTGATCTGGAGCGCGGTCGCCGCGAAATAGCCGGTCAAGGTGCCGCCGATGGGCTCGCCCACGCTGCCGTCACTCTTGGCGGTAAGCACGATGGGCCGAAAGGGCGTGCCGCCCCAGGTGATGGGGGTGTTGACCGAGAGCGTCACGTTGGTGGCCGCTTTCAAGACGACGCCTGATTCAAAGACGGTGTTGGTGCCGTAGAGGGCCACGTCGGCCGACAGGTAGTAGGTCCCGTCCCCCTTGAAAACGTAGTTCGTTTGGCTGGTGTTCAGGATGGTGTAATCGATTAGGAATCCTGATTCCAGCGGATGCGCCGGGCGCGTGACCCGGGCCAACTGCCCTTCGGTGGGCTTGGTGCGCTGGGCGAACAACCCGGCCAGCGCCGAGCGCCCCCGCGTTGTGCGCCGCGCCAGGAATGCCTTGTCGGGCTTCGTCGCTCGCGCCTGCAACCGCTCCAGCATTGGTGCCACCGCCCGATGCGGCACGCTCTCAATCAAAAAATCGCGTTCCCGGCCGTCCGCGTCGCGGATGCGTTGCCAGCTCTTTTGAACCTCCACGCTTTCCATCTCTTGGTGCAGAAAGAACGCCCGGCCTTCGACCATTGCCATCGATCCGAAATCCAGAGTCTCCGATTCCAATCCCTCGGCCGTTCTGGCTGTCGTCAGCGCCGGCTGTGGCGGGTCAAACCACTCTGTCCACACTTCCAGCCGCACGTCTTCCTCCTCCGAGAAACCCCATTCCTGCGGTGCGCCCGGATTGGCCAACATCACGACAGACTGGTCAAAGCCCGACTTCGTGTTTTTGAAAACGATCGCTGCGGGCACCGTGTCGAACGCGCTCGGGAACAGAACCACATTCGGCTCGGCCAGTTCGCCCGGGCAATCCTTCACCTCCGCCAGCAACACGTTGCGACCCGTGGTGGGCGAGAAAAAGCTCAATCCCATGGGATTTGACCGCAGCCTTTGGCCGTCGGGCAATTCGAGGTCCACGGAGCCACCGGCATTGATGTTGCCGGCGATCATCACGCGGTGTTGGCCCCGCAGGGCCACGAAGTAGCCCTCGCGCGTGAGGTCGAACGCCTCGACTGAGCGTTCCCATTGTTGGGTCACGGGACTGAGAAAATTCAGCGCAGTGGCGACCTCGATGTAGCTGTGCTCGTTGGTGACCGGCTGGCCGAGGTCGTCCCAACCGGTCTCGGTCCAGGTCCAGGTCGAACTGTGGGGACCGGACGGCGTGACCACCGGAGACTGCGCCTGGACATGCAGGCCACCGATTCCCAGAATGCCGCAAACAAAGATGCAGATGGTGTGTTTCATGAGATCCTACCCTCCTGTTTGAAATGCCGCCGAGCCCATCTGAGGGCTCGGTCTTGCGTGACTGCTCCCGTGCTCTCAAAGCCGCTCGCCGCCGCGGCCCCGAACCGAATGGACCGTTTCGACTCGATCCCTGTTGCCACGAGTGCAGCTTTTAGCAGCAGTGGATCGCTGCTGTCTACGGTACCAAAAGGTACCCCCTCCTCCGGGGTCGCTTGGCCTGTTGGCTGCTGCGGTTTGCTCCCTCTGGCCTGGCTTCGGACCCTCTCAGGGCAAGACAGAGAACGAAAGGCCGCCGCCACCAACCCCTCATGCCGGCCCCCGCGACCTGGCGCAACGAGTTCTTTCACCGCCGCGGAGCTTGATCCTGTGGGTTGGTCTCACTCGCGGGGGACCTCGGCTGGACTTGCGTGGTCTCGTTGCCGAGCGCGCTGACAGATCGGCAGGCCGCACCCCAATGTGCGTTGGGGCAGGCACAACACGCCGACCAGCGGGTCAATGCCTCGGTTCGGTTGTGGGCGCAGAGCCTGAGGAAGACGCGATGGACGAGTTTATGGACCAGGCTTTCCGAGACCGATAGTCCGATAGCGATCTCCTTGTAGGCCTTTCCGGCTTCAAGGCGGGCAAGCACCTGCAACTCGCGTGATCCAAGCCTCGGGCAGCCAAGCCGTCGGTCGGAGCAGCAGAAGACAACCAGCCTCCGGGCCGGCCTGGAATGGCTCTCATCGCCGATTGGGTCGTAGCCCCAGCGCGGCGTCGGTTCGCCGTGGTCCATAGACCTGAGTCTCCTTGATTGGGCTGCCATTGTTTCGGTCCGTTATCGCGCGCAGAGCGACTGCCCGCTGCAGACGCCGGGGCGCCCTTTCGCGCATCTCCGGACATAAGTTCATACGGACGGGCGGAGGCCGATCTTTCAAGAAAATGGCAGTGGATTCGGATGAGGGCCGCTTCCGGGTCCACGGGGTTGACATCGGAGGCTGGTGCCGGGCGTTGCCCCCACGATCACCACAATTCCGGGCAAAGACACGCGCGCCGCGTTCGGCGGGGTGTTTTATACTTGGAATTATTCCAACTATTGACTCCGACCGGCGCCACGCTACATTGCGCCCGTCATGACGGGGACCGCGCCAATGGTTGCGTCGGCGAGTGTCACAGAGAAACTCGCCACCAATGGCTTTCGGCTCACCCCCCAGCGTCACCACGTCTATCAGGTGTTGCTGGACCGGCCGGATCACCCGACGGCCGAGGAGGTGTTTCTGCGCGCGAAGGAAATCCGACCCGACATTTCCCTCGCCACGGTCTATAACTGCCTGGACGCGCTCGTCCGATGCGGCCTCGTTAAGCAGGTGAACGTGGATCGCTCGGCCACCCGGTTCTGTCCGAACATGCGGGAGCACACCCACTTCTTCTGTGAAGGCTGCGGCCGGATCTTTGATCTCGACTATGGCGCCGCGCAGACGCTGGGAGGGGTCCAACTGCCGCGCGGCTTCAAGGCCAGGCATCTGGAGCTTTCTGTCCGGGGGCTTTGTCGGGATTGCATCAGCCGGCAAACCGGTTAACACTCCACGCTTTCGCGATGAGCACGGCGACCGACACGATCGAAGGCCTGGTCAAGACCGAGTACAAGTACGGCTTCTTCACGGACATCGAGGCCGATGCCGCGCCGCCGGGTCTGAACGAGGACATCGTCCGGCTCATCTCGCACAAGAAGCAGGAGCCCGACTGGTTGTTGGAATGGCGGCTCAAGGCGTACCGGCACTGGCTGACCATGAAGGAGCCGCGCTGGCCGAAGGTGCATTACCCGCCGGTGGACTTCCAGAGCATCATCTACTACTCCGCGCCCAAGCGGAAGACGGACGGCCTAAAGAGCCTGGAAGAGGTGGATCCCAAGTTGCTGGAAACCTACGAGAAGCTGGGCATCCCGCTCAGGGAACGCGAGCGCCTTGCCGGGGTGGCGGTGGACGCCGTGTTTGACAGCGTCTCGGTCGCCACCACCTTCAAGGGAACACTCGCGGCCAAAGGGGTCATCTTCTGTTCATTCAGCGAGGCCGTGCAGGAGCATCCGGATCTCGTGCGGAAGCATCTCGGGACGGTGGTGCCGTACACGGACAACTTTTACGCGACGCTGAACTCGGCGGTCTTCAGCGACGGTTCGTTCTGTTACATCCCGAAAGGCGTGCGCTGCCCGATGGAGCTGTCCACCTACTTCCGCATCAACGCGGCGAACACGGGGCAGTTTGAGCGGACGCTCATCGTGGCGGAGGAAGGTGCCCACGTGAGCTACCTCGAAGGTTGCACGGCCCCCAGGCGGGACGAGAACCAGCTCCACGCCGCCGTCGTTGAGTTGATCGCGCTCGACCACGCGGAGATCAAGTACTCGACGGTGCAGAACTGGTATCCCGGCGACGAGCATGGCAAGGGGGGCATCTACAACTTCGTGACCAAACGCGGGCTGGCCAAGAAACACGCGAAAATCTCCTGGACCCAGGTGGAAACCGGCTCGGCCATCACCTGGAAGTATCCGAGCGTGATCTTGCAGGGCGACCACTCGGTGGGCGAGTTCTACTCCGTGGCGGTCACGAACAACTACCAGCAGGCCGACACCGGCACCAAGATGACCCACCTCGGGAAAAACACCCGGAGCACCATCATCTCCAAGGGCATCTCGGTCGGGCACGGCCAGAACAGTTACCGGGGCCTGGTGAAGATTCAGAAGAGCGCCGCAAACGCCCGCAATTTCTCCCAGTGCGACTCGATGCTGATCGGGTCGAAGTGCGGGGCGCATACTTTCCCCTACATCGAGGTGAAGAACACGACGGCGAGCGTGGAGCACGAGGCCACGACCTCGAAGATCGGCGAGGACCAGATCTTCTACTGCAACAGCCGCGGGATCTCCACCCAGGACGCCGTGAATCTGATCGTGAACGGCTTCTGCAAGGAAGTCTTCAAGGAGCTGCCGATGGAGTTCGCCGTCGAAGCTCAGAAACTGCTCGGCGTGAGTCTGGAGGGGAGTGTGGGCTGATCGCGGTCGCCCACGAACGGCGGCCAGAGCTTGAGCCGAACTGCAAACGAACCGACTGAAATGAGCGAACCCATTCTGGAAATCCGTAACCTGCACGCCGGGGTCGAAAACAGGGAGATTCTGAAGGGCATTCACCTGACGATCCGCCCGGGCGAAGTTCACGCCGTCATGGGCCCCAACGGCAGCGGCAAGAGCACGCTCGCCGGCGTCCTCGCCGGCCGCGACGGCTATACGATCACTGGGGGCGAGGTCATCTATCGCGGCAAGGACCTGCTTGCGCTCGCGCCCGAGGAACGGGCCCGCGAGGGCGTTTTCCTGGCCTTCCAGTATCCCGTCGAGATTCCCGGCGTGAACAGCACCTACTTCCTCAAGGCCGCCTACAACGAGATCCGCAAGCACAAGGGCCTCCCCGAACTCGACGCCATGGAGTTTCTCGAGCTGGTGAAGGAGCGAATGAAACTGCTTCATTTGCCCGACGACCTGCTGAAGCGTCCGGTCAATGAGGGCTTCTCCGGCGGCGAGAAGAAGCGCAACGAGATCTTCCAGATGGCCGTGCTGGAGCCGACGCTGGCCATCCTCGACGAAACCGACTCGGGCCTGGACATCGACGCGCTCAAGGACGTCGCCGCCGGCGTCAACAAGCTCCGGCGCCCGGACAACGCGCAGCTCGTCATCACCCACTATCAGCGCCTCTTGAACTTCATCGTCCCCGATTTCGTGCATGTGCTCTGCGACGGCCACATCGCGAAGTCCGGCGGCAAGGAGCTGGCGTACGAACTGGAGGAGAAGGGCTACGACTGGATCATTGGCTGTCCCACCTGCCCGGGAGCCGTGGAGTGCCCGCTGGAGCAGCACCCGCCCCGAGGATGACGATGGCTACCCTGGTGGAATCCCGGCCGGAGACCCAACCGGCCTCGCCGACGAAGGAGTCTGGCCCGCATGGGGTCAGGTTCGAGCGGCTGGAGAAACTCGCGCAGGATCCGCCGTGGGTGGCGTCCGCGCGCAAGGCAGCCTTCGCGCGTTTCGGGGCGCTCGGCTTTCCGACGCTTCACGACGAAGACTGGCGCTTCACCAACGTGGCGCCCATCGGCCGGCTGCCGTTTCGGCCGGTGTTCGAGTTGGCGCAGGACGGCCTCACGGCCGAATCGTTGAACCGGTTCGCCTTCATGGGACTCAAGGGCTGCCGGCTGGTGTTCATCAACGGCCATTTCGCCCCGGGTCTTTCATCGATCCCCGCACAAACGGAAGGCGTGCGGGTTTCCAGCCTCAGGGATGCACTGGTCCGCGACCCGACGTTGGTGGAGCCGCATCTCTTCCGCAGCACGGGCGACGACGCGAACGCGTTCACGGCGCTCAACACCGCGTTCTTCCTGGACGGCGCGTTCATCTTCGTTCCTGCCGGCAAGGGGATCGCCGATCCGGTGCATCTGCTGTTTGTTGCCACCGGGAAGGAGAGCGGCACCACGTCGCACCCGCGCAATCTCATCGTGGCGGAGCGCGGCAGCCGGCTCACGGTCATCGAGAGCTACGTCAGCCTGACGGACGCGGCCTGCCTCACGAACACGGTCACCGAGCTGGCGGTGGGCGATCACGCCGGCGTCGAACACCTGAAGTTCCAGGACGAAGGGGTGCAGTCGTTTCACGTGGGGCATCTGGCCGCCCGGTTTGGGCGGTCCAGCAATGTCATCTCGCATTCCTTCGCTCTCGGGGCGCGCCTGTCGCGCACGGGCATCTGCGCCCACCTTGCCGGTCCGGACCTCGAGTGCATCCTCAACGGGCTCTACCTGACCAAGGGCGAACAGCTCGCCGATCACCACATGGTGGTCGAGCACGCCCAGCCGCATTGCGCCAGCCACGAGTACTTCAACGGCATCCTCGACGACCAGTCGAAGGGCGTTTTCCACGGGCGGATCCTGGTCCGGCCGGAGGCCCCAAAAACCGATGCCAAGCAGACGAACAAGAACCTCCTGTTGAGCGACGACGCCACCGTGGACAGCAAGCCGCAGCTCGAGATTTACGCGGACGACGTGAGATGCACGCACGGCGCGACCGTGGGCCAGATGGACGAGGATTCCATCTTCTACCTGCGGGCGCGGGGCATCGGCGTGGAGACGGCCCGGCGGATGTTGATGCACGCCTTTGCCGGGGAGATCATCGACCGCGTGCGCTGTGTCGCCGCGCGGGAAGAACTCGACCGGCTGGTGTGGCATCGGCTGGAGCAGAACCCGCATCTGGCAGCGGGGATGAAATGAAACCCGAAGTCCGAATGCCGAAGAGCGGAAGAAGCCCGAAGTTCGAGTTCCGGAACCAGACGGGAGCCCGGCAAGTCGTCGCGACTTCGCACGATGGGCGCCCCTTCACATTTCAGAATTCAGGCTTCGGATTTCCGCAAGGCCATGTTTGACGATCTCGCCGATCTCTATCAGCAGGTCATTCTGGACCACTGCAAGCATCCGCGGAATTTCCACGAGATGGCGCAACCTTCGTGCAGTGCCCAGGGTCAGAACCCGCTCTGCGGCGATCAACTCAAGCTCTTCCTCCTGACTGAGGGGGACGTCATCAAGGACATCAGTTTCGTGGGCTCCGGCTGCTGCATCTCGAAGGCCTCAGCGTCGCTCCTGACCGAGAGCGTGAAGGGCCGGAGCCAGGCCGAGGTCAAGGTGCTGTTCGAGAAGGTTCACGACATGGTCACCACCGGGAACCGCGCGGACAGCGTGGGCAAACTGGCGGTGTTCGCCGGGGTTCACAAGTTCCCCGCGCGCGTCAAGTGCGCCATCCTGCCCTGGCACGCGGTGCTGGCGGCGATTGAAGGCAAGGCCGAACCCGTGACGACGGAGAAGGAAGACACCTAGCGTCGAGAAGCCCTCGCCTGAGATTCCATGCACCCGACCGATCCCATCATTCTGACCCGCGATGTCGAAGCGGCGGTCGTGCCCGTCGGAACCCCGGTCACGCTGCAGAAGGGCGAGCAGGCTTATATCACTCAGTCACTGGGCGGCACGTACACCGTCGTCGTCAATGGCAACATGTTCCGTGTTGAAGGCAAGGACGCCGATGCATTGGGCCTTGAGGTCGCTCGGCCGTCGGTCAGGCCGGCGGGCGTGGGACCGAGGAAGGTCGAGGACCTTGAGAAGGAAGTCTGGGACCAACTGAAGAACTGTTACGATCCCGAGATCCCGGTCAACGTCGTGGACCTCGGGCTGATCTACGACTGCAAGCTCACGCCACTGGCTGAGGGAAGCCACAAGGCCGACATCAAGATGACGCTCACGGCGCCCGGCTGCGGCATGGGGCCCGTCATCGCCCAGGATGTGCAGAACCGTTTGATGCGCATGGAAGGGATCGATGAGGCCAACGTGGAACTCGTGTGGGATCCGCCGTGGAACCAGGCCATGATGACCGAAGCCGCCAAGCTGCAACTTGGCCTGCTGTAGCCTCCGCCTCATGGCGAAATCCGAAATCCGAAGTCCGCGCCCGCCAGACTGGGCCGCGCTCCGCGCCGATTTTCCGATCCTGGACCAACAGGTCCACGGAAAGCCGCTGATCTACTTCGACAACGCAGCGACGAGCCAGAAACCCCGCGTCGTGATCGACGCCTTGTGCCACTACTACGAGCGTGACAACGCGAACGTCCACCGCGGCATTCACGAGTTGAGCAATCGCGCCACCGCCGCGTTCGAGGGTGCCCGCGCCCGGGTGGCCCGGTTCCTCAACGCCTCCAGCGCCGAGGAGATCGTCTTCACCCGCGGCACCACGGAGGGCATCAACCTGGTGGCAAACACGTGGGGCCTCAAGAACCTCAAGGCGGGCGACACCATCCTGCTCACGGAGATGGAACATCATAGCAACATTGTGCCGTGGCAGCTTCTGGCCCAGCGGACGGGCGCGAAGGTGGCCTATCTGCCAGTGACGGGCGACGCGGGCCTGCTCGACCTGGGCCGGCTCAACGAGTTTCTGACCCGTGCGGTCAAGATCCTTTCGATCGTGCACATCTCGAACTCGCTGGGCACGGTGAATCCGGTCGCCGAGCTGTGTGCCCGCGCCCGGGAACTCGGCATCGTGACGCTCGTGGACGCCGCGCAGAGCGCCGGGCATTGTCTGGTGGACGTTCGGCAGATCGGTTGCGACTTCCTCGCCTTCTCCGGTCACAAGACTTGCGGCCCGACCGGCATCGGCGTGCTGTACGGCCGGAAGGCACTGCTCGATTCCCTGCCGCCGTATCAGGGCGGCGGCGAGATGATCCTCACGGTGGGCTACGACCAGACCACCTTCAAGCCGGCGCCGCATCGGTTCGAGGCTGGCACGCCGGACATCTCCGGCCCCGTGGGTCTGCACGCGGCGATGGACTATCTCGACGCCCTCGGCCGCGAAGCAATCTTCCGCCACGATCAGGAGTTGGCCACCTACGCCTACGAGCAACTGGCGCTGACGATTCCCGGCATCCGGCTGTTCGGTCCCAGGCGGAACCGGGGCGGGTTGGTAAGCTTCTGCCTCCAGGATGTCCACGCTCACGACGTGGTGATGCTGGCGGACCAAGCCGGCGTGGCGCTGCGCGGCGGGCATCATTGCACCCAGCCGCTCATGAAGAAGCTCGGCGTCGAGTCCACGGCCCGGGCCAGCTTCTATTTCTACAACACCCAGGCGGAGGTGGACCGGTTCGTGGAGGTCATCCGCGAAATCCGGAAATTCTTCGCCGGCTGACCGGAAACGGGGCGCGCCTTCAACCTGCCCCCCGAGGCAGGCATGAGGCCCTCCTACGTGCTGGGCATCTCCCGCCTGGGGGCTATCAGTCCTTCGCCCAGAAATCGATGACCATGACGTCCGCCAGCACGGGCTCGAGCAGCTTGCCAAATTCCTTGTGGGCGGGATGGACCAGGTAAGTGTCGCGGTCCTTGTCGCTCTTGAAGGTCAGGAGGAAGCAGTGGGTGAATCCTTTGTTGAGTTTCTCGGGGCTGACATTGGTGCCCCATTTGAGCGCATTGACCGTCGGGATCCGGGTCTCGAGCGCCGCGAAGGCATCTTCCACTTGCTTGATCTGCTCTTTCGTGGCGTCGTCCTTGAACTTGAGCGAGACGACATGGCGCAGCCTGGCTTTGGGGCTGTCCGCAGCGGGGGCGAGGAGCGAGAGCGCGAGGAGGCCGGTAAGCAGTGCAAGGAGGGTTTTCATAGGAGTCAAATTTTCGGTTTTGTTGAGGCGCAGCGTAGCAGGGTGACCCAGGCCAGGCAAGGAGGATGGCCGATCAACCCCTCTCGTCAGGCCCCTGTTATAGTTTGACCCCTTTGTCTGGCAAACGGCCGCTCAAGGCCTACTCCACTTTCACCCGGTAGAAGAATTGCGTTTCGTTCGTGGCTGACGAATCCAAGTATGTGTTCTCCGGCG
>Ga0315274_10001254_pt1 | contig 39080 bp, 27 predicted proteins | sample YL17G02_20_MG_FD_203700 | JGI IMG/M metagenome (GOLD analysis project Ga0315274, IMG submission 203700) | Sediment microbial communities from Yellowstone Lake, YNP, Wyoming, USA - YL17G02_20 | ecosystem: Environmental > Aquatic > Freshwater > Lake > Sediment | place: USA: Wyoming | collected...
CCTCCCCCCCCCCCAGGGCGACCCAGCCGGCGGTGGAGGCGGTGAACCGGTCGTGCGCGTCTTTTTCTGCGAAGTGAGAGAGGGAGAGAGGGAGAGAGAAGCGGGCGCCCGTCGACAGCGCGCCGCCGACCCCGCCACCCTCCTCTCTCAGACCCGCCACGGCGCCGGCGACGCGCCCCACCACCACCAGGCCTCAGACCCATCCACCGCCGTCTCCCGGTGGCGCCAAAAGGAGCGCACCAAGACGACCGCGGTCGCCTTGGTCCTCTGCCTCAACATCGGCGTCGACCCGCCCGACGCGCTCCGCATCTCGCCCTGCGCGAGGCTCGAGTGCTGGGTCGACCCGCTCTCCATGGCGCCGCCCAAGGCGCTGGAAACGATCGGCAAGAACCTGCAGGCGCAGTATGAGCGGTGGCAGCCGCGCGCGCGCTACCGCATGCACCTCGACCCGACCCTTGACGACGTCAAGAAGCTGGCCACCGGCGCCCGGCGGGCAGCGCGCGCGGAGCGCGTGCTCCTGCATTACAACGGGCACGGCGTGCCGCGGCCGACGTCGAACGGGGAAGTGTGGGTCTTCAACAAGTCCTACACCCAGTACATCCCCCTGTCCGTGTACGACCTCATGGGGTGGGTCGGGTCGCCGGCCATCTACGTGCTCGACTGCCCGGCCGCGGGGCTCGTGGCGGCCGCGTTTCGCGCGTTTGCCACGCAGCGCGCGGCAGAGCGCGGCGACGACGCGCCCCCGGGCGCCGACCCGCTCGCCGACACCATCCTCCTGGCCGCCTGCGGCGCGCACGAAGCGCTGCCCGCGTGCCCCGACCTGCCCGCCGACGCGTTCACCGCGTGCCTGACGACGCCGATCAAGGCCGCGCTGCGCTGGCACGCGTCCCGGTCGCCCCTGGCGGCGGATGGCGTGACTCGGGACCTCGTGGACAGGATCCCGGGGCGGGCAGCCGACCGGAAAACGCCGCTCGGGGAACTCAACTGGGTCTTCACTGCGGTGACCGACACGATCGCGTGGAACCTCCTCCCCCGCTCCCTCTTCCACCGCCTCTTTCGCCAAGACCTCCTCGTCGCGTCCCTGTTTCGCAACTTCCTGCTCGCGGAGCGAGTCATGCGCGGCGCGGGCGTGACGCCGCGGTCGCACCCGCCGCTCCCGCGCGCGGCGCACCACCGCCTCTGGTCGGCGTGGGACGCAGCCGCCGAGGCGACGCTGCTCCAACTGCCCGCCCTGCTGGCGGCCGGCCCCGACGCCGCGTTCACGCCGTCGCCCTTCTTCGCCGACCAACTGACCGCGTTCGAGCTCTGGCTCGAGCGCGCCGCCGCCATGGGCGGCGGCGGCCCCCCCGCCGGCGGCCGCCCGCCCGAGCAGCTGCCCGTCGTGCTCCAAGTCCTCCTCTCCCAAGTGCACCGCCTGCGCGCGCTCGTCCTCCTCGCCCGCTTCCTGGACGCCGGCGCGTGGGCGGTCGACCTCGCGCTCTCGGTCGGCATCTTTCCGTACGTGCTCAAACTGTTGCAGACGTCGGCGGCCGACCTGCGAGGGGCGCTCGCGTTCATTTGGGCCAAGATACTCGCGCTCGACCCCTCGTGCCAGGCCGACCTGGCCAAGGACGGGGGGCACCTGTACTTTGTGAGGCAGCTGGACGCGCCCGCGGGCGGGGACGGCGGGGCGGCGGGCGCGCCCGGCGCCTCCCCGCCGGCCCCCGGCGCCGCGCCGCGCGCGCACGCCGCGTTTGTCCTGGCCGCCGTCTGCGACGGCCACCCGCGTGGCCGCGCGCTGTGCGTGCAGGCCGGCCTGCTGGACGTGCTGTGCCGGAGGCTGGTGGTGGCGGCCGCAGGCGGCGAAGCGGCCCGCCCTCCCCCCCGCCCGCAGCCCGACCCGCTGCCGCCCGCCACCGGCGGCGTCGACGGCGACGGCGAGGGCGGGTGGTCGCTGCTGGTGCAGTGGCTCGCCCTGGCCCTGGGGTCGCTCGTGGATGGCGCCCCGACTCTGTCCGGCGCGGCCGCCGCGCGCGGCGCGCCCGGCGCGCTCGCCGCCCTGCTCACCTGGGCTGACCCCGAGATCCGGGCGGCCGCCGTATTTGCGCTGGGAAGTCTCGTGTGCGTGGACGATGGGGGGCTGGGGGCGGCCCTGGACGGCGAGGGCGAGGGGGGGGCGGCGGCGGGCGGCGACCCGCCGCCGCCGCGCCCGCCGTCGCCCGCGCCCGACGCCGCGGCGCGCGCGGCGGCCGAAGCGGCGGCCGCGGAAGCACTGCTGGGCGTGGTGGGCGACGGGTCGCCCCTGGTGCGGCGCGAGGCGGCTGCCGCGCTCGCGCGGCTCGCGGCGGCGGCGGGGCCTGAGGAGCTGGCGGCCGCGGTCGCTGCGGCGGCAGCCGCGACGGCGGCAGCCGTCGTCTCGCCGCGCACCGGGTCCCCCCCACCGCCCGAGTCGCCGCGCGGCGCGCGGCCGCCCGCGCCGCTGCCGGTCGCCGCGCGCGTGCTCTCGGCCCTCGCCGCCCTGGCCGCCGACCCCGCGCCCGCCGTCGCCGCCACCGCGGAAACCGCCCTGCGCGCGGCCGGGGTGGACGTGGAGCCGGTGCCCGGCGCGGTGGGCGTGCCGGCGCGCGGGTCGCCGTCGCGCAGCGGCGGCGGCGCGGCCGGGTCGGCCGGCTCGGGCCCCGCGTCCGCGCCCGGCCCGTCATCCGCCTCCCGCTGGAAGCCGCTCTCCTGGAGAACCGGGGCCGACCGGTCGAGCGTGGACCGCGAGCGCGCGCCGGTCGGCGGCAGCGCGCGCGCCGCGTCGTCGGCCGCTGCGTCGTCTCCGCCCGGGTCGCCCCTCAACTCGCCCCCGAGAGCCGGCGCGGCGGCGCCTTGGCCCCCGTTTGTCCTGCGCGCCGCGTCCGACGTCGCGGGAGGCGGCGGCGACGACAGCGTGGGGCGGCGCGGCGCGTCCGACGACGGGCGCACCGCGTCGGGCGTCGGCGGCGCGCCACCCCTCCCCTCTTCCGCCGCCTACGCCGCCGCGCGCGCCAAGTTCTCCGCGCCCATGCTCACCCGGGATGGCGACGGGTGGGCGGGCGTGCCGCCACCGCCCAGGGGGGCGCGCGACGCGGCGCTCACCGCGGCGCGCGACCGCGAGCGTGCGGCCGCCGTCGCCGCGTGCGCGTCCGCCTACGCCGACGGCGCGCGCGTCGTCGATTCCGCCATCGTCTCCATCGAGACGGGCGTGCCCGCGACCGAGGCGCTGGCGCTCCACCCCTTTCGGCCCGCGCTCGCCGCGGCGGGCGCCGACGGCGTGTTGCGTGTTTACTCCTCGTCCGCCGTCGACCCGACCCCGGGCACGGGAGCCAGCGCGGGAGCACTCGGCGGTCCCGCGTGCACCAACGCGTTCCCGCTGGATGGCGGCGCCTTGGACGCGGGCGCGAGCGCGGCGGCCACCGCCGCGCGCGCGGCGCGCGCGCGCGGTGCGCCGGCGCTCTTCCTCATCAACGAGACGCACGCCTCTGTGCTGGTCGCTGGAGGCGCGGATGGCGCGGTGCGCGTGTGGCGCGACTGGTCGTTCCGGGGGGCGCAGCTGCTCGCGTCGGCGTGGCAAGCGGCGCCGCCGTCGGCGGGCGCGTCCCCTGCCGGCCCCCGCCCGCCAGCGTGCTACGCCCTGGACCAAGGCCGCGGCGTCATCTACGCCGCGGGCGCCGGCGGCGGCGCCAGCGTGGCGGCGTGGGCGCTGGCGGCCGAGCGGCGGTCGGCGCTGCTCGCCGCCGCGCCGCCCGGCGGTGCCTCCGTGACCCGCCTCGCCGCCCCAGCCGCCCCCGGCCCGCCCGTCGTCGCGGCCGGTCTGTACGACGGGTCGGTCGTCCTGCTCGACGCGCGGTCGGGCGGCGCGCGCGCCGCGGCGGTGCGGCCGCACGCCGGCGCGCCGCCGCTCGCGGGCATGGTCGCCGGCCCCGGCGGCCGCCCGCACCAGCTCGTCACCGCGTGTGCGGCGGGCGAGTTGGCCTTCGTCGACTGGCGCGGCGCGGGCGGCGCGGGCGCGGCGCCCGCAGCGGCCGTCGTCGCGGCCGTGACGGCGCACTCGACCGGCGGCCTCTCCGCCCTCGCCGCCCACCCGCACGCCCCGCTGCTCGCCACCGGCACCACGTCTCAGGTCGTCAAACTGTGGTCGGCCGCGGGCGAATCGCTGGGCACGGTGCGCGCGCACGGGCCGCTCCTTTCGGCGCGGCCGGGCGCGGTCGCCGCGCTCGCGTTCCACCCCTACCGCGGCCTGCTCGCGTCCGCGGGGCGGGATCCATTCATTGCGATTTTCCCGGTGGCGCCCGCGGGAGGGGTGGGCGGAGGGCGGAGGGGCGGGTGAGAAGAGAGAGAAGGAACGGGGCGGGGCGCGCATTTTCCTTTGTGAGTCTGACCTCTCCGCTTTCCTTTCCTCGTGCGCCATGTCCACACATCCCGCCGCCAGCGGCACGAAGCGGTCGCCCGCCGCGCCGCGCGGTAGACCGGTGGGGGCGGGCGGGGCCGCGCCGCGCGCCGCGCGGCGCGACGCCCCGAGCCCACCACCGCTTCCTACCTCCCGCCCACCCCATCAATCCTCCTCAGTACTCCTCAGCGCCATCTTCCTCCTCGATCGCGACAGACTCGGCGCCCACCTCTTCGTAATCCTTCTCCAGCGCGGCCAAGTCTTCGCGCGCCTCGGAAAACTCGCCCTCCTCCATGCCCTCGCCCACAAACCAGTGCACAAACGCGCGCTTGGCGTACATGAGGTCAAACTTGTGGTCCAGGCGGGAGAACACCTCGGCGATGGCGGTCGAGTTGGAGATCATGCACACCGCGCGCTGCACCTTGGCGAGGTCGCCGCCCGGCACCACGGTCGGCGGCTGGTAGTTGATGCCGCACTTGAAGCCGGTCGGGCACCAGTCGACAAACTGGATGGTGCGCTTGGTCTTGATCGTGGCGACCGACGCGTTGACGTCCTTGGGCACGACGTCGCCCCGGTACATGAGGCAGCACGCCATGTACTTGCCGTGGCGCGGGTCGCACTTGGCCATCATGGAAGCGGGCTCGAAAGCCGAGTTGGTGATTTCCGCGACCGAGAGTTGCTCGTGGTAGGCCTTTTCGGCGGAGATGATGGGCGCGTACGACGAGAGCATAAAGTGGATGCGCGGGTAGGGCACAAGGTTGGTTTGAAACTCGGTGATGTCCACGTTGAGCGCGCCGTCGAAGCGGAGGGACGCGGTGAGAGAGGAGATGACTTGGGCGATGAGGCGGTTGAGGTTGGTGTAGGTCGGGCGATCGATGTCGAGCGAGCGGCGGCAAATGTCGTAGACCGCCTCGTTGTCCAGCATGACCGCCACGTCCGTGTGCTCCAGGAGGGAGTGGGTGGACAGGACCGAGTTGTAGGGCTCGACGACGGCGGTGGAGACTTGGGGCGAGGGGTAGACGGTGAAGCCGAGTTTCGACTTTTTGCCATAGTCGACCGAGAGGCGCTCCAGGAGGAGGGAGCCCAGGCCTGAGCCGGTGCCGCCGCCGACGGCGTTGAAGACGAGAAAGCCTTGGAGGCCGGTGCAGTTGTCAGCGAGCTTGCGGATGCGGTCGAGCGCGATGTCGACAATCTCTTTGCCGACCGTGTAGTGGCCCCGCGCAAAGTTGTTGGCCGCGTCCTCCTTGCCCGAGATGAGCTGCTCCGGGTGGAACAGTTGGCGGTAGGTGCCGGTGCGCACCTCGTCGATGACGGTCGGCTCCAGGTCGAGGAAGACGCAGCGTGGCACATGCTTGCCGGCGCCCGTCTCGGAGAAGAACGTGTTGAACGCGTCGTCGCCCGCGCCCAGCTGGACATCGGCCGGCATCTGGCCGTCGGGTTGGATGCTGAAAGCGGGAGAGGAGGAAGGAGGGGGGGGAGCGGTGGGAGAGAACGGAGCGCGCGGCCGCCGCGCGCCCCCCCCCCCCCCTCTCTCGCCGCGGGGAGGCCAAACGCCGCGCCAAGAAACGGACGCCCGCCACCGCCCTCTACTCACCCGTGCTCCAGGCAGTAGAGTTCCCAGCAGGCGTTGCCGACCTGGATGCCTTGGGGGGAGGGGAGGGGGGGCGTGGGCGGGCGCGGCGGCGGCGCGCGGTCAAGACGACGCGATGGGGGGGCTGGGCGGGCGCCCGCGAGCCGCGCGTCGGCGCAAGCCCCGCCAAGGCGGGTCAGATGCAAGATTGCACCACGCGGGTGGGTGTCGAGGGCGCACCGGCGCGTGCGCGGGCCGCTGCAGGCGCCGCGCCCAAAAGCGGGCGCGCGCTGACCGCGGCCTCTCCCGCCCTCCTCCCCCATCACTTACCGGCCTGGCCGATGTGCAGGGAGATGACTTCGCGCATGGTGGCGGAGGCGGTGGTGGCGACAGGCGGCGACGAGGGGCCGGAAGGAGCCGAGAGAGGGGGTGTGAAGAGGAGGGGCGCGGGCGCCGCCGCCGCCGCACACGAGCGTCGCGCGCCCTTCTCTCCCGCCCCGCCCACGCCGCCGCCGCGCCGGCCGCTCCCCGGCGGCCGCCCGATGCGGGGCGGCGGGCGCGCCAATGGGGCGGGTGCGCCGCCGGCCGACGCGCCGGCGGCGCCTCCTGCGCCCTCCGGCGCCGAATTCGCGCTCACGCCGGACCAACCGCTATACGTGACCGGCCCCACGACCGTGACGGTGGTGTCGGGCGCGGCGTGGTGCTGCGGGTGGACGGCGCGCGCCGGCGCGGCGCCGCTCCAAGTCCCGCCTGGCGCCGTCGCCACCTTTGAAGCGTCCTGCAGCGACGCTGTGACCGTGCCGCGCCCCCCCGCAGCGGCCGTGGTGGCGGTCAACCCCGCCGCGGCCGCGTCCGCGACCCCGCCGCGCGCCCCCCGCCGTCCACCGCCGCCGCTGCCGCCCGCCTGGCGCGCCGCGGCCGCCGCGTTTGCCGAGGCTGCGGTAGCGGCGCACGCCAACAGCTCGCCGCCGCCCCGCCTCGCGGTCGTCGGCCCCAAGCGCGCGGGCAAGAGCTCCCTCGCGCGGCTCGCGGCCAACACAGCCCTGGCCGCCCTGGCCGACGCCGGCGTCCCCCGCCCAACCATCGCCTGGCTCGACGGCGACTGCGGCCAGCCCGAGTTCACGGCGCCGGGCCTCGTGTCGCTCACGAGGGTGGCGGCGCCCCTGTTCGGCGGCCCTGGCGCGGCGCGCGAGACTCGGCCTGTCCGCTCCCACGCCGTCGGCGCGCCCTCGCCGGCGCCGGCGCCAGACCGGTATGCGGCCTGCGTGCGGTCGCTTGCCACGTGGCACGCGGAGAACGGGGGAAGGGCGCCCCTCGTTATCAACACGCACGGCTGGGTCGCGGGCGCGGGCCTCGCCGCGACGTCGGCCCTGCTCGCCGCCGCGGCGCCCACGCACGTTCTGACCCTAATGAGTGCGACGCCGAGGCGCAACGCGCCGGCAGGGGCGTGGTGGGGGGCGGGGGAGGGGGTCGTCGCAGGCGAGCTGCCGGCGCTCGACGCTGGGGGGCGCGCAGGCGGCGATGTGGGCGCCCCGGACGACCCTACGAGTCCCTGCACGGCATCGCTCGACGTCAAGGCGGGCGCCTGGCTTCCCTGGGCGCGCGCCGCCGCGGGGTGCCCGCCCTGGGCTGCCGGCCCGCCGACCGCTGCCGCCTTTGCCGCGGCCGCTGCCGCGCTCGCGGGCGCGACGCCGCTCTCGGTGCCGCTGGCGTTAGTGGAGCTTCAGTTTCTGGGGGAAGCGCCGCCGCCGGGCGCCGAGCTGCGGGTGCTCAACTGTTCTGTCATCGCGCTCGCAACGACCGCCGAAGAGCCAGGGCCCGCCGGCTCCACTGCCTCTCCCCCAGCCCCCGTCCTCGGCCTGGCCCTCGTCCGTGCCATCGACGGCGACGCCGGCGTGCTGCACCTGCTGACCGACGTGGCGCCCGCCGCCGCGCGCACGGCGCGCGCGCTCCAAGTCGGCGCCCTGGAGCTGCCGCCCGCCCTGCTCGTGGGCGGCGGCGCCGCCGGCCCCTCGCCCTACCTGGCGCCTTGGTGCCTGGCGGCGGGCGGGACGGGGGCGGGCGTGCAGCGGGCGCGCAACGACCTGCCACGCGGGGGATGAGGATGCGAGAGGGGTGGAGAGGCCTTCGTTGCCACTGTTTTTGTCCTGTTGCTATGGCTGCCAGCATTTCCACACATAACAAAATCACTGCCCGCCCAGCAATCAAACGGGCAGCCCGCCCGTCGACGCCGCGCGCGCACCCCCGCGCCCGAGCTCCACCCCGCCCGCCCCCTCCTTGTCGCCACCGCCCCCGCCGCCCCCCACCGCGCCCGCGGCGGCGGCTGCCGCGCGCCGGATGGCGGCGCCGAGCGGGATGTCGGCCATCTCGCGCTGCAGCGCGACCCACTCGGAGCCGACCGCGACCGCGGCAAAGCACGCGCCGTTGACGAGCCACCAGGCGGCAGATTGGGGGAATCCTCCCACCCAGGCGCACGTAACAAAGTGGATGAAGTAGAGCGTGGCTGCGAAATCGAGGCACTTGCGCGCGCGGCGCACGACGGCGGCAACCCCGGGGGCCATGACGACCGCAGTGAGCAGGTTGCCGACCGCCACCATCCATCCGGCGAACGAGGACACGTCCAGGGACGACGCGGCGAAAACGTGAGCGCAGGAGAGGCCGTCGGCGGCGTATGGGCCTGAAGGAGAAAAGGGAGGGGAGGAAAGGTGGTTGGGGAGCGCCCGGGCCTGGCTCGCCGCGATCGTGGCATTCATCACATCGACAGTCAGGGCCCAGCGGCAGCCGCCCGGCCCGCGGCCGCCTCGCGCGCCCGTCGCCGATGCGCGCCCAGCTCCGCCCGCCGCCACGACCGACCGCACGCCGCCCCCACCGCCCTCACCGACGAGTACAAACAACAGGCAGGTCAGCACGGCATAGAAGAGGGCCTGGATGGCCACGATTTGGGCCACGATGCGCGCTGGGTCCCACTCGTACGCGCCGCGCCACATGTTGGGGGGGCGAGGTGGGTAGGGGAAGGGTGGGGAAAGGTGTGTGCGGGGCGGCGGCCCGCCCGGGACGCGTCTGGTGTGAAGGGAGCAGAGCGCCGAACGACGGGTCGCCCACACGTCCCTCCTCTCCCATCCCCGCATCACTACCCGCCCCACGCCGTCTGACAGTGCGGGCACGCCGCCGCGCGCGCGGACGACCGAAACCATTTGGCCAGGCACGACCCGTGAAACCTCTTGGCGCACGTGCGGCACGCCTGCCGCGGCAGCCCCCCCCCCGACGCGGCGACGACCGAGTAGCAGATCATGCACTCTTCCACGCCCTCGAATTCTTTGGCCACGTTGGCGCGCCACAGGGCGACCGCGCCGCCCAGGCCGCCGTTGCCCGCGCGCAGAAACGCGGCAGCCGACAGCAGCCAGCGCCGGGTGCGCGCTTCCGCGACGCCCACCGATTTGCGCACATCGACATCCGCGCCGCGCAGGGGCCACGAGGGCGGCAGGCGCACGCCCAGCTCGAGCGACGCGCCGTCGTCAACCGCGAGGCAGGCGACGGCTTCGCGGGCGCCGGGGTTGAGGCGCACGGTGAAGCCAGAGAGGGAGGAGTCTGTGGCGCTCGCGCCGGCGGCCAGGGCGGCGGCCAGTTCGCCCTCGATGATAGGGCCAGACTCGGTCGCGGCGGTGTAGGCTTCCACCGCCGCCGCCAGCCCCCTCTCGCGCACGCCAGCAAACCAGGAGCGGCAAGAAGCGGGCAGGGTGCGCAGGGCGGCGCGGAAGAGGGCAGCCGCGACGGCCGGGGCGGCGTCCGGGGAGGCGAGGCGGGGGCCGACCGCGCGCAGCGCGGCCGCCAGCGTCCATGCCGCGTCCCCGGCATCGCCCGCGGCGCGCGCGGCGGCCGCGGCGGCGGCCGCTTGGGCGGGCGCGGCTGCGGCACGCGCGCGGCGCGCGCGGTGCCGCGCGGCGGCGGTTGCCGCCGCGCCCGCGAGCGGCAGGTCGACGACGACGCCGTCGAGCAGGGACGCGAGGGAGGTGTCGGCGGCGCGCATGGCGGTGGCGAGGCGGGTGCGGGAGCGGGAGCCGGGGGGGAGGCACTCGAGGGCCGCCAGGGCGAGCGCCCACGCAAGCCGCGCGCCGCCGCGCGGCAGGGAAGGAGGGGCGGTGGCCACCGGGGGGGCACCTTTGCCACCAGCCCTCCTTTCAGCCGCCACCAACGCCGACGCCAGGTCGGCGCGCAGGCCGGCGGCTTCCAGGCCGCGCCCGGCGTCGTCGTCGCCGTCGTCGTCGTCCGAGTCGTCGCCGCCGGCGTCGGCGGCCGCCGGCGTCAGCCGGGCGAGCACGGCCGGCGCCAGCAGGAAGGCGACCGCGCCGGGCGCGCAGTCGGCGGGCGCGGCGGGCGAGAGCGCGAGCGCAAGCGCAGCGGCCGCCGCGTCGACGCCCGTGTCGGCGCCCCACGCGTCGGCGGCGTCTGCCGCGGCGGCGGTGACCGACTCACGTCTGGCTGCGGCCAGCAACGATGCGTTGGCGGCGCGCCAGGTGGCGGGGCAGGCGGCGAACCAGGAAGCAGCGGCGGCGACGGCGGGGCCGCCCGCCGCGGCAGCCGCGGCCGCCACCGCCCCGCCCGCCAGCGCCAAACGGCACCCGTCGTCCAGCGCATCGGCGTGCACCGTGCCGTGCTCCAAGAGCGACGCCACTGCGGCGCCCCACGCGTCGGCGCCGGGCGGTAGGGGCACGCCCCGCAGCGCCCCTGCGACGGGCGCCGCCGCGCTGCGCCGCGCGGCCACGGCGGCCGCGCCGCCGCCCGCGGTCAGCCGCCTCATAATTTCAAATGCGGCTGCGGGCTCGGCGTCGGCGCCGGCCGCGCCGGCGAGCGCGCGGCCGGCCGCGACCACGGCGCCTGTCACCGCTTCGGCTGCAGACTCGGCCGCGGCCGCCGCGGCCGCCACGCCCGCCCGCACCCGCCGCTCGATGACGCCGCGCGCGTCGGCGGGCAAGTCGTCGGGAGCGTAGCGCAGGACGGCGGCGACGAGGGTGGCGAGGGCGGGTTCGAAGAGAGAAAGAGAGGGGGTCGCCGAGGGCGCGCCGGCAGGCGCGTCCCCCACACAAGCCGTCACCGCGGCCGCGCTCCCGCCCGCCCGCGCCGCCGCCGCGCGCGCGGCGGACGCCGAACGCTCGCCGGCCAGTTGGCGCAGCAGGGACGCGACGAGCGCGGCGCGCTCGGCCGGCTCGGACGAGGCGGCCAAGGCGTCGAGCGGAAACGCGGCGCCGACCGCAGCTGCTGCGGCCGCCGCCTCGGCCGCGACATCCCCAGTCGCCTGCCCCAGCGGTGGCAGCGCGTCCAAAGCGCGCGCCAGGTCGACGGCGAGCGCGGGCAGGCCGCTCGCAGCGAGGCCAGTGGCGCCCGCCGCACGAAAGGCGGCCGCTGCCGGCGCCAGCACGTCCCTCAGGGCGCCGCCCTGGCTCAGCGAAGGCGCCACGCGGTATGCAAACAGGCGCCTGGCGGTGGCGGGGGCGGCGCCGGAGCCGACGACCAGAGCGGCGAGGAGAGAGGCGAGGGCGGTCGCGGAGGCGGCACCCGCGTCGCCGCCCGCGGTCGCGGTCATTGCCAGCTCTTCGAGCACCGCGTCTGTGGTGACGCCGCCGGCCTCGGCGTCGGCTATCAGGGCGGCTTCAAGGGCGGCGCGCGCGCGGCGGGGTGCGCGCGCGAGCGCGGCGGCCGCTGCAGCGGGCAGCGGGGGCTCGAGCAAGCAGCCAGCCCCCAGGGAGCGCACCAACGCTCCCGCCAGGCACGGCACGTCATCAGGCTGCGCAGCAGCGAGCACGGCGGCCGGCACGGCCGCCGCGCGCGACGCGCACGCCGCGGCCGCCGCCGCAGCGCGCGACGCGGCGGCCGCGGCCCATCCCCGCGACTTTTGTGCCACGGCTTCCAGCATGGGACGCACCAGCGCGTTCGCCAGGGCTTCCGCCGCGGGCGCGGGCAGGGCGGCCGCGGCGGCCGCGAGCGGCACGCCGAGGGCCCACGCGTCGGCCGCTGCGTCGCCAAAGTCGAACGCGAGCGAGGACGAAGCGGTGGAAGACGTGTCGGAATCGGACGCCGAGTCGGTGCTGTGGGCGTCCGACTCGCTGGCCGACGACTCGCCGCAGCGCGCGGCGCGGCGGCGGTCGCCACCCCCCGCGCCCGCCCTGCATGCCGCCTCCAGCAACGCGGACGCTGCCGCGGCGGCGCCCGCCCGCAAGGCGCCTGTCGAGTCGAGCAGGCACGCGGGCGAGCGCAACGCGGCGCCTGCGGCCGCAGCGCCGCCCACGTCGCCCGCGGCCACCGCGGCCGCCAGCCTGCCCAGCACGGCGTCCGCGCCCGCGTCGGTCAGCATGCCGCCGGCCAAAAGAGCGGCCAATGCGTCGGCCGCTGCCGGGTGGGCGAGCGCGCCGGCCGCGGCGCCGAGCGCGGCCGCGTCGGCGCGCGGCCCGCGCCAGCGCTCCGCTCCGCCCGCCGCCGCCGCCGCGCCGGCCAGCAGCCCCAGCACAGCGGGGTCGGTCATCGAGCAGCGTTCCATCAGCGACGCGATCGCGTCAACGCCGGACGCCCCGGCGGCGGCGGCGCACGCGAGCGCGACGCGTGCGTGTGCCGCCGCGGCGGGGCCGCCGCGCGGGCCGGCCAGCAAAGCAGAGGCGGCTTCGGTCGGGTCCAGGGACGCGCCGCCGTCAGCACCACCACCAGATGCCGCTTCGGGCAGGGCGGCGATGAGGGATGCCAGCAGCGAAGCGGCCGCGGGCGGAGCGGCGCCCGCTGCGACCGCGGGCAGCAGCGGCGCCGCCACTGCGGCCGCGAGCGCGCCTGCGTCGGGACCGGCGAGGGCGGCCAGGACAAGGGTCTCCAAAGGGGTGAACGGTTCGCCGCCGGGGCCGGTCACGGCGCCCGGCGCGAGCGCAGCTGCGACGGCCGCGCTGCCACCGTCGGCGACCGCCGCCGCGTACGCCTGCCACGCCCACGCGGGCGCCCCCTCCCGGCGCGCGTCCTCGCCGCAGGCGACTGCGAGGGCGAGGGTGGCGCCGCCGCCGGGGGCGAGGGCGGCGGGGAGGACGGAGGTGGCGAAGGCGCCGGCGAAGAGCGCGCGCGCGCACTCGGCCTCGCCGCCCAGGGCGTCGGCCGCGCCCACTCCCCAGCGCAAGCCTTCTCGAAACGCGTCGCACGCGGCGGAGACGGCGGCGGGCGCGCCAGCGGCGGCGTCGGCGCCGGCGGCCGCCGCGTCGAGCAGCGCGGCGAGCGATTTCGCGCCGTCGGGCAGCAAGCGGGCCGGCGGAGCGAGGGAAAGCAGCGGCAACAACCCGCGCGCTGCCGCGGGGCACGCGTGCGGGTGACGCAGGGCCGAGGCGAGGCGGGGCAGGATCGTCGACCGCGCGTCGACCGCCGCCCACGCATCCTCCGGCGCCGCGTTCGTGAGCCGCAGCGCGGCGTCCCACGCCGGGCCCGCGACGCCCGCATCCTTCTCGCCCAGCGCGCCCAGCACCGGGGGCGCGAGCGCGGGGGCGGCGGCGGACGCGGCGGCGGGGGCGGCGCGCGCGAGCGCCGCGACGGCCCGCAGCGCGGCCGCGCGCGCGGCGGGGGCGCGGCTTGCCACTGACGCGGCGAGCAAGGAACGGCCGCCTGTGCGGGACCGTAGCGCCGGCAGGCCAGCCGCTTCAGCGGCGGCGGCCTTGGCGGCGGCCTTCTTGGCGGCGCGCGAAAGAGCGGGGGTGGGGGCTGCGTCGGCGTCGACGGCCGCGGCTGCCTCGCCCGCCCCCTCCCTTCCCTCGCCCGCCGACCCGGTCAGCAGCGCCACCAGCGATGCCGCCGCGGCTTCCACTCCTCCTTCCGCCGGCGCGCGCGCGTCGAGCAGGGCGGCGGCGGCGCGCAGCGCGGCCGCGCGCGCGCGCGCGCCGCGTGCCGCCAACTCTTCCGGCGCGTCCCGCGCCGCGTCGCCCACGTCTTCGGGCGCGCCCGCGGCTGCCCGGGCCAGATAATCGTCCACCGCCGCGGCCGCCAGGCCGAGCGCGGCAGCCGTCTTGGCCGGCGTCGGCAGCGCTTTGTCCCACCCCGCCGCCGCCGCGGCCGCCACGTCGCCCGCTTCGTCGTGCCGGGCGAGCCACCAGGGTCCGGCGACCGCGCGCAGGGAGCGGGCGAGCTCGCGGCCGGCGCTGGAGGCGGCGGCGGCGAGCGCGCGCGAGGTGTCGAGGCGGACGCCGCGGTCGCCGTCGACGACCAAACGCGGCAGCAGGGCCGCTAAAGGGGCGAGGACGGCGACCGCGTCGGCCGGCGGGCGGCCGTCGAGGGCGGCGGCGAGCGCGCGCAGGGCTTTGGAGCGCGTCGCGGGGTCGCGCTTGGCTAGGCGCCGCACGTGCAGGTCGAGGTCCGGGGTGGGGGGGGGGGGGGGGGCTGGGCCTGAAGGCGTCGCGGTGTCGTCCTGGGCGTCAGCGGGTGCACCGGCGAGTCGTTGGGCGCCGACGAAGCTGGAGGGGAGGAGGGGAACGCGAGAACGCGTCGGCCGAGCCGCCGCCGCCGTCCACCTCTTCCCCCCCATCACAACCCTTCAATCTCACCCTCCAAATCCCACGGCGCCACCACCACCCGCGTCGCCCGCCAGGGCCGCCGCGCGGGCCGACGACGCGGCGGCGCCGCGGCGGGGGGGCGGCATTGGGGCGCGGAGCGATGCCCGCCAGGGCCGGGGCACCCGACGATGCGCCGCCAGGCAGGAAGTGTGGTTCGAAAGAGGGGGCGGCCAGAGTGACCGCGGCGCGCCGGCCCGCGCCCGCCCACTCTTGCTGCCGGCCCCGCGCCCGCGCCCCGCCAGCGCAGCCGCCCCGCCATCTAGCATGCGCGTCTCACGCCCCATGCGGCCGGCGGCGCCCGCCGCGCCCACGCGCGCTCGGGCGCCGACGCGGCTGCTTCGCCGCGCCAGGGTGCGTGGCGGTGGCGGAAGGGTGGGAGCGAAAGATTTCTTGCGCCCGCGTGGGCGAGCGGCGGCGGCATTGGAGCCCCCCGCGGCCAGCGGCGCCCCCGGCTAGGTCATTGGCCGACGCGCCCCCTCCCCCCCCAGCGCCCCGCCGCCGCTGTCGCGCCCGCCGCCGAGAGCGTGGCCGTGGACACTTTCACCAAAGAAATCGTGGACATGGATGCGCGGTGAGGGCGGGAGGGAAGGGAAGGGCGGAGGCCGGCGGCGGCGGCGCGCCCTCGACGGTGCCGTGGCCCACACCCCGCCTCCTTCTGCACAGCTACGTCCTGCAAACCTACGCCAAGCCGGACGACCTCGTCTTCGTGTCCGGCGCCGGGTCCCGGCTGACGGACGCGGCGGGAAAAACGTATCTCGACTTTGCCGCGGGCATCGCCGTAAACGCTCTAGGCCACTCCGACCCCCGCTGGGCCGCCGCCGTGACGACCCAGGCGCACGCTCTGTGCCACGTGTCCAACCTGTACCACACCGCGCCCGCCGCGCGCCTCGCCAAGCGGCTGGTGGAATCCTCATTCGGCGACCGCGCGTTCTTCTGCAACTCGGGCGCGGAAGCCAACGAGGCCGCCATCAAGTTTGCGCGCAAGGCGGCCCGGGTGCGCGCGGAGGTCGACCCGTACGACGCGGGGGCGGCGGCGCCAAGCGGGTTGCTCTCCTTCGACAACTGTTTCCACGGGCGCACCCTCGGCGCGCTCTCCCTCACCTACAAGTCCCAGTACAAGACGCCTTTCGCCCCGCTCGTGCCCGGCTGCGTCTCCGTGCCGTATCTGGACCTGGAGGCCGCGAAAGCGGAGCTGGCGAAAGGGCACACCGCCGCCGTGTTCGTCGAGCCGCTCCAGGGCGAGGGCGGCGTCCACCCCGCGACGCGCGCGTTCCTGCAGGGCCTGCGGTCGGCCTGCGACGCGTCCGGCGCCCTGCTCGTGTTCGACGAGGTGCAGGTCGGCCTCGGCCGCACGGGGACGCTGTGGGCGCACGAACATTTTGGGGTGACCCCCGACATCATGACCCTCGCCAAACCCCTCGCCGGCGGCCTCCCCATCGGCGCCGCGATCATGACGCAGGCGGTCGCCGACGCCATGGCGCCCGGCGACCACGGGTCGACGTTCGCGGGCAACCCGCTCGTGTGCGCGGCGGCGGAAGCGGTCTTTGACATCGTCGCCGACCCCGCGTTTTTAAAGGCCGTCGTCGCGCGTGGCGACCAGTTGAGGGCGTCATTGAAAGCCGCCACGGCCGGTGTGAGCTGCGTGAAAGAGGTGCGCGGCCTCGGCTTGATCACTGGCGTCCAACTCGACCGCCCCGCCGGCCCCGTCGTCGCCGCCTGCCGCTCGTCCGGCCTGCTCGTGCTCACCGCGGGAGCGGGCGACGTGGTGCGCATCGTGCCGCCGCTGACGGTGAGCGAGGGGGAGGTGGAGGAGGGGGTGGCGACGCTCGCGGCCGCGCTGCGCGCGCTGTAAAGAAGTGGAGAGAGAGGTGGCGCCGCGGGTTCAGTCACACGCCCTCCCCAACAATCTCCACTCGTGCCCTGCCCGCGGTGGCCGACGCGACCGCGGCGGCGAGGCCGGCCGCCGCGCGCGCGTCGACCATAGCGGTGAGCTCGACGCGCGCGCCGTCGTGCGCTTCGGCCACGCCTGAGGCTCCGACGGCTCCCAGAGCGCGCCACAGAGCGCCCGCGTCGTCCAGAGGGGCGTTTAACGACACGCGCGCCGCCGGCTCGACCTCGACGAGCACCCCACTCTTGACAGACTCCCTGGCCGCCTGCCCGTACGCGCGCGCCAGCCCGCCCACCCCCAACTTGACGCCGCCAAAGTGGCGCACGACGAGGACGGCGACGCGGTCCAGGCCGGCCAGGGCAGCGAGCACGGGGCGGCCCGCCGTGCCGGCGGGCTCGCCGTCGTCGGAGCAGCGCTCCGAGCCGGCCGCCCGCCACGCCCACACGTTGTGCGAGGCTGACGGGTCTGACGCGGCCGCGATCAACGCCGCCGCTTCGTCTGGGGACGCCGCGGGCCACGCGGTCGCGGCGAACTTGCTCTTTTTTATTTCCAGAGTGGCCGACACCGGCGCCGCCAGTGTCGTGTACGTTGCGGCCGCGGCGCGCAGGCGCGGCGGCGCCCGCAGGCGCGTCGCCGTGCGCAGCATGCCGGCGCGCAGAGAGTGAGGGCGTCGCGGCACTGTGGCACACTCTCCAAGCTCCACTCACCCCGGCCCATGCGACCCTCCGTGGCGGCCGCCACTGCCGTGGGCGCCCTGGAGGCCGCCGCGCGCAAGGGCGGCGCAGGTGCCGTCGCCGCGCTGCGCGCGCACCTCTCGCCCGCGGTGGCCCAGCTCTCGGTGAGGGAGGAGAGGAGGAGGAGGAGGGATGTCTGGGAGAGGATAGAGCTCGGTGTCAAGGCCTCGCCTCCTTCAAACAGGACATCATCGCCGACTCGGCCACCGGCTGCGTCGTCACGTCCACCGACGGCCGCAGCTTCCTGGACATGGCGGCTGGCATCGGGGTCGTGTCGACGGGGCACTGCCACCCCAAGGTTGCGGCGGCCGTGTCGCGCCAGGCGGGGCTCCAGATCAACGCGCAGCAAAACCTGTTTGCGGGGTCGGTGCCCCTGGCGGCGCTCATCGACCGGCTGCTGCCCACGATGCCGACGGCGGCGATGCGGGAGGGGGGCAGGTTCTTCTTTGCCAACTCGGGGTCGGAGGCCGTCGACAACGCGGTCAAGATCGCGCGCGCGCACACGGGGCGCCCATACGTCGTGTCGTTTGAGGTTGGCGGTCGGGGTGCGGCGGTGGCGCCGGGCGCGGCGGTGGGAAATGGAACATGGAAATGGACTCGACGACTTCCCCCCCCCCCAGCATTCTTTCCACGGGCGCACCCTGGGCGCCATGGCGCTGACCAACTCCAAAACGGGTGCGTGGGCGGTGGCGGTGCGGGCGGCGGGGGAAGGGCGCGCGCGCGCGCGCGCGCGCGTCGACCCTCCCCCTTCTCTCTCTCCAGCCTACCGCGCCGGCTTTGGCCCGACCCTGCCCGGCGTCGCCGTGGCCCGCTACCCGCACTGCCTGCGATGCGTGGGGCGGGCGCACGACCCGGCAGGCGGGCAGTGGTACGGCGTCGCGCCAAACCAGGCGCCGTTCGCGCCCTACGCCTCGCGCGCCTGCTGCAACGACCCCCTGGACGCCCTCCACTGGATGCTGAAACAGCAAGTCGCGCCCAACGAGGTCGCCGCCATCCTGGTCGAACCCATCCTGGGCGAGGGCGGCTTCCTCACGCCGCCGCCCGGCTTCCTCGACGGCCTGCGCAAGGTGTGCGACGACATTGGCGCCATGCTCATCCTGGATGAAGTCCAGTCCGGCGTCGCCCGGTCGGGCGCGTTCTGGGCGCACACCCTGCTCATGGACGGGGCACCGGACGCGATCGTCTTCGCCAAAGGGATCGCGAGCGGCTTTCCGCTCGCGGGCGTCGCGACCACCGCCGCCGCCCACGACCGCCTGGCCCCCGGTTCCCTGGGCGGCACGTACGGCGCCAATCCGCTGGCGTGCGCGGCGGGGGTGGCGACGCTGGACGTGATCGCGGAGGAGGGGTTGGCAGCCAACGCGGCGGCGCGCGGCGCGCAGCTGGCAGAGGGCCTCGTGTCCCTGGCCTCCCGCTACCCGATCATCGACGTCCGCGGGCGCGGACTCATGTGCGCGGCCGAGTTTGGGGGGAAGGGTGGGGGGATGGACGCCGAGGCGGGCGTCGCGAGCGCGGTCGCGCGCGCCGCGCTCGCGCGGGGGCTCATGCTGATGACCGCGGGCGCCCGGGAGACCATCCGCTTCCTGCCGCCGCTCGTCGTGTCCGGGGCGCAGGTGGAGGAAGGGTTGGCCAAGTTTGAAGGCGCGCTGGGGGACGTGTTTGAGTAGTGGGGGAAAGGGGGAAGGGGTTTGTGCGCCCTCCTGCGCTGCACAAACCCTTTCTGCAAATGAGACACAGTCACAGCACAAACGCGACTCCCGACACCGATGTCGTGGTCACTCGCGGGCGCCACGGGCCGCCCGCCGCCGCGGCGGCCGCGCGCCGCGCCCACACACCTCGCCAGTCGCTTCCCAAGCCGTCCGGCTCGAGTCCTTCCAACACCGCCGGCACACTGAACGCGGCCAGATCATACACGGTGTCCGGCGCGTCCCCCAGAGCGGCCGCCAGCGGCGCGCACGCCGAGGCGAGCGCGGTCAGAGCGACGCCGCCCTCCGAGAGCCCCCCCGCCGCGGTCGCCGCTGCGGCCGGCGTGGACACGTGGTAGGCAACCGGGTAGCCGAGCAGAAGAGCGTTGAGCGGGGGAGGGGGGGGGAGGCCAGGGAGGGCGGCGAGGTCGAGAGGGGTGTGCGCGGACGCTGCGCCGGCCACGGGCACGGCCGCGGCGGCCAAGGAGGATGCATCGTCGGCAGAACCCCAGCGCGGGGCGGCGCCGTCGAAGAAGATGGGCCAGGGGGCTAGAGAGAGGGGTCGAAGCGACAAGAGGTAGCAGCACCCGTCCAGGTGAGCCGCCGCCAGGCGGGGCGCCCCGCCTAGGGCCGCGTTGATTGCGGCCGCTAGGGCCGCAGCGGCGGCGGGGGCGAGGCCAGGGGAGGAGTCGAGCATGGCGCCGGGGCGCAGGCCCGCTGCAACGGCCGCCGCGGACGCCGCCACCGCGCGCCGCGACCGGCGCAGCGGGCGCGGGTGGGCGGCCGCGGCTTCGTCGACGGCCGCGACGATGACCCGGATCTCGGCCGCGTCCGTCATGCTGGGCGCGGACTAGCCGCGGCGCGCGCGTCGGCCAACCGTTCGAGCAGCCCCGCCACCGCCTCGACCTCGCCCGCGGCGGCGTTGAGAAACGACTCTGAATCCCCCAGGTCGCGCAGCGCGGCGTCCAGGGGGGCGAGGGCCGCGGCCCAGGCGGCGGCCGCGGCGGCCGCGCGCGCGGCCGCGGCTTTCAGAGCGCGCAGTTCGCGGTTGATCGCCCGCTCCCGCTCGAAAGCGGCGGCGACGTCGACGTCGACCGCTGTCAGGAGGTGCGTGGCGGCCGAGCGGGCGGCGGCGGAGGCGGCCGCGGTTTCGCGGTCTGAAGAGGTGGAAGGGGGTCGCCAATGGCGGGCGCCGGCCCCGGCGCGCGCCATCGCCCCGCCCGCGCGCCGGCGACGCGCACCGGCGACGCGCTGCAGGCGCTCCAGCGTCGCCTCGTGTTTCGCGACGTGGCGGCGCAGCATGGGGCGCGCGGCGAAGTGTGGACGGCGAGCGCGAGCGGGCGCACACTGCGCCAGCCGCCCGCCGGCCGCACGGCACTCGCCGAGACGGTTCAGTGCACGGTTTGGACCGACAGGTCGCGCCCCAGCAGCCCTCCACCCCACCCCCCCTCCCCTCTACCCCCTTCACAACGGCTCGACGTCGAACATCAACCCCTCCATGTACTCCCCCGCCCACCCCTCCCCCGCCGCCGCCGCCAGCACGCGCCGCGTCTTGTCGTTGCGCAGGTGGGCGGCCGCGTAGCGGGCGTGGGCGGCGTGAGTTGAGGTGCGCGTCGCGGGGTCGGCGGGGGGCAACCTGCCGCCGCCGCGCGCGACGGCGTCGGCGGCGAACGCGAGGTGCACGCGGTGCAGGGATAGGGCGTAGCGGGCAAAGGTGAGAAAGTCGGCGGTCGACGCGGGGCGGGTCAGGACGCAGCGGCTGGAGAAAATCTCTCGACCCCATTCCGGCGCCCCCCGGTTGTTGTCCGGCACCCCGCACTCGTCCTGCAGCGCGGCCACCGCGGCGTCGTACGCGGGGGGGAGGGCCAAGGACGCGGTCGCGGGGCACGGGTCGGCGACCGCGAGCGTGACGCGGTCGCCAGACGCGACGGCGTCCATCGACAGGATGGGCGTCGCCCCGGCATCCAGCCACGGGTGCAGCACGCAGTGCAGCACATGCAGGCCGTCGCCGCGGGCCGCGGCCTCGAGGTGGAGGCGGCGGAAGGCCGGGGAGGTGTAGGCTCGGTTCTCCAGCCGCAGCCTCCCCCGCCCCTCGCCCGCCTCGTGCCACGCCCAATCCGAGCGCAGGGGCAGCGGCGCGAGGCCGGGCACGGCGTCGGCCCACGCAGCTTCCACGCCGGCGGCGAGCAGGGCGAGAGGGGGGGGCAAGTCATTCGCCAGGCGCCAGGGGGCTAGCTGAATGGGAGACGAACGCGCGGCGACGAGCCGCGCGGACGGGCGTGGTCGCAGCGCCCGCATCGGGAGTGTGCGTCTGTGCTCCGCGCCCTCCTCTCTCACTCCCGCCGCGCTGGACGGCGCCGGGCGCCATGTCGGACGCTCCCGCACCCCCGCCCGCCGCCCAGCACGCTTTAAAACGCGTGCACGTCTTCGCGCGCGACGTCGCCATCGCGCTGCAAGCCGACAACGGGCCCTGCCCCCTGCTCTCCATCGTCAACGCGCTGGCGCTGCGCGGGGACGCGGTGAGGCTGCCGCTGGGGGCGGGCTCGGTGTCGCAGGTAAAGGGAGGAGGGAGGAGAAGGGAAGGAAAGGCGGGGCTGCTGGAGCGCGCCCTCACCCGAGCCCCCCTCTTCCTTACAGGACCGCCTCATCCAGCTCGTCGCCGGCGCCCTGCTCGACCGCAACGACGACGCCCGCCTCGCGGCGGCCGGCCTCGGCGCGGCCGCGCGCGCCAATATCGCGGCCAACGTCGACGCCGCGGTGCCAAGGCTGGCGCGGCTGGCGACAGGGCTCGATGTTAATGTGCGTTTCTCGGCCCCGACGGCGTTTGAGTTTACGGACGAAGTGGCCATTTTCGACCTGCTCGGCCTCCCCCTCCTCCACGGCTGGGTCGTCGACGGCGCCGACCCCGCGGCGGACGTCATGCGCGGGCTGTCGTACAACCAGGCGGTGGAGCTGGCGGTGAGCGGGGGCGAGGGAGGAGATAGCGCGCCGGCGCCGCAGCCCGCCCGCCCCCCTCCAACCCCGCCCAACTCGCGCGCCACGCCCGCCGGGTCGGGCGCGCCGCCATCGGACGCGGCCACGCCCACGGTGGCGGCGCGGGCGCCGGGCCTGGACTCGCTCTCGCCGGCCGACTTGGCCGAAGCGCTGGAAACCGGCCTCCGCGTCGGGCGAGCTGATGAGGATACGGCTGACGAGGGTGCGGTGCGGGCGCTGGTCGCGGGCGTGATGGACCGCGTGGCGAGGGCGGCGGCCGCGGACGCGCCTCCTCCCGTCGACCGCCCCTCTCTGGCACGCTCCTTCCTCGCGCGCACCGCGGCCCAGTTCACCCCCGCCGGCCTCGTCGCCCTCTCCACCGCCCTCCCGCCGGGCACCGTCGGCGTCCTCTTCCGCAACAACCATTTCGCGACGGTGGCCTCCCCGCCGATGGGTGGCGCCCTGCACGCCCTGGTGACCGACGTCGGCTACTCCAAGGCGGGCGACATCGTGTGGGAGCGGCTGGACCGGGTGGACGGCGACACGGCGCTGGTGGGAGGGGACTTTCAAGAGGCGGCTGCTGCGCGCGTGGCCGACGGCGACGCCGCCGCCGCCGCCTCTCTTGCCGCCGCCGGCCCCGGCGGGCACGACGCCGACTACCAGCTGGCGCTGCGGCTGCAGGCGGAAGAAGAGGAGAGGGCGAGGGCGGCCAGGGAGGCAAGGCGGGCGGCCGAGGGTGAGCGCGCGCCGGGGCAGGGCGTGCGGCCCGCGGCCCGGCCTGCCAGCGGAGGGCGGCCGCCGCCGCTGGAGAAGGAGAAGAGTTGCTGCGTGATGTGATAGGGAACGCGCTACGCGAAGGCAAGGTGGGGCGGCGACACAAGCCTCACGCGTGCCCATGCGTCGACTTGCGCCTCTCTCTTAATCTATCCTCTTAATTGTGACCCTTCATCCCCGCAAAAGGCGTAGGGTTGTTGTGTGATGTGATGGGAGGCGCGTCGCGAAAGAAATGGGGAAGAGGGCGATACAAGCCCCGCGCGCCCCGCCCCCGCTCGTTCCTCTCTTCCGCTGTTAATGGTGCCCCGTCGTCCCCTGCCAAATGGTAAACAACCCGATGATGACCTCCACGACGATGAGGATGATGACGACCCACTCGAGCTGCTCCTGGGTCGCGCCGTTGAGCGAGTCGCGCGCGATGGCCAGCATCTCGGCGACCATCGTAAACCGCGCGTCCAGCACCCCGATGCGCTCCTCCAACTCCAGATACTCGGACACGCGCTTGTACAGCACTTGGAGCGAGTCGGGCGCGTTCCAAAAGTAGGACGGCGTGTCGAGCACGCGCAGGTTGACCGCGGTGCGCTGGAGAAAGAGGCGCCCGATGAGGCGGGCGACCTGCTTGCGCGAGAGGGCGACTTCGCCGGTCGAGGCCAGAGTGGCCGGGACGTGCCTCGTGCGCTCCACGATGGCGATGGCGCGTTCCTCGTACAGGGAGAGTTTGGTCGATTGCGCGAGCGCGTGCGAAATCGCGAACTTGATCGCTTGATCCGCCGCGTGCCGGTGCGGCAGCGTGAGCGTGTCGTTGGCGATCGAGGGGCGGCCGCCGGGGGCGGCGTACACGTACTCGAACTCGTCGACCTCGACCTCCGCGGGGGGGAGCGGTCCGGACGCGACGGTCGGCGACGCGAGCAGGGCCACCAAATCGTCCTCCATCTCGCGCGTCAACCCCCAAAACACCGCGACCCCGTACTCGAAATAGAACGCGTCCCCGGTCGGCCGCCCGGAGCCGCGCACGTCGACGACGTGCCCCGCGAGCGCTTCTTCGTACCGTCTCGTCACGTGTGGCGCGCCCCGCGCCTCCAGCGCCGCCGCCAGCGCCGGCATGTCAAACGCGTCGCAGAGGCAGTGGATGCCGACGCGGCCGGTGCCGGCGCCGGGCGCGGGCGCGAGGTCGGGCGCGCCGGGCGCGCGGCCGAGTTCCAAGTCGGCGTCGAGCGCGGTCAGCGCTTCGGGCGTCGCCGCGACCGCGCCCTCCTCGTTCAAGGCTTCCAGACCGTCGGGCAGGGAGATGAAGCGGCCCTCGGCCTTTTTGCGGGCGGGCTAGAAGAGAAGGGACGGGAGGGGCGGGGACCGGCGGTCGGCCCGCGGACCACGGCGCACGCGGCGCCCACCTCGACCCACCGCCCTCTCTTCTTCTCTTACCTGCGCTAGCACGCGCTTGGGGTCGGGCCGCGCCTTGGCCCGGGGAAGCGGCGCCGGCGGCCGCGACGACGACGGCGCGCCGCCGCTGCCGCCGCCGCTGCCGTCGCGCGGCGGCGGCGGCGGGTAGCCGGCCAGCAAGGGGCGCTGGGGGGACGACATGGGGGGGCAATGCGGGGCGGGAGTGTGCGGGAGAGGCTGCGGCGCCCGTGCCGTCCGCCCTCTTCTCTCCGCCGGGCGGTGCGTGCTCTCGTGCACGCCCCGCGCCCGGCCGGCGCCCGCCGCCGCGCGTGCGCCCTCTTGGCATGGTCGCTTGCACGTCCCGCGCCCGGCCGGCGCCCGCAGGCGCGCGTGCGCCCTCCTGGTGGTGTCCGGCCCCGCCTCGACCGCCCGTCCTGGCCCGCCTCCACATCCTCGCCCGCCCCCGCTCGTTCTCACTTGGCCAGTTTCTTGGCCAGAGTGGCGGCGATGGCGTCCATGAAGGGCGAGGTGCACAAGTAGTCGGCCCCCTCGGAAACTTTGGTCGTGCCGCGCACACAGATCGCCAGGTCTTTCGTCATGGCCCCGCTCTCCACGGTCTCGATGACGGCCGCCTCGAGCGTCGCGCAAAACGCGGCGAGCTCGGCGTTGGAGTCCAGCTTGGCCCGGTGCGCCAGTCCGCGCGACCACGCGAACACCGACGCGATCGGGTTCGTCGACGTCGGGTTGCCCTTCTGGTGCTCGCGCCAGTGACGCGTGACGGTGCCGTGCGCGGCCTCGGATTCGACGACCTTCCCGTCGGGCGTGACGAGCACGGAGGTCATCAGACCGAGCGACCCGTAGCCCTGGGGAGGCGGAGAAGGGCGTCGGCCGGCGCCCGCGCGGTGCTGTGGCCTCCCCGGCCTGCCGCTGGCGGCGCGGCAGCCGCCGGGCGAGGGCGGCGGCGGGCCGCGCGCGGCGCGCGCGGTCGCGCGCCGCCACACTCCGCCGCCGCCGACCGCCCGCCCCCTCCCGGCTCCCGCTCGTCCTCCTACCTGCGCCACGATGTCCGACTGGACGTCGCCGTCGTAGTTCTTGCACGCCCAGACAAACCTAGGGAGAGGAGGGAGAGAGGGTGGGCGCTTGGGCGGGTCGGCGCCGCGCCGCCGCCCCTCTGTTTCGCAGACGCACCCGCCGTCCGACTTGAGCGCTTGGGCCACCATGTCGTCGATGAGGCGGTGCTGCGAGGAGTGGACAGGGGTGTTGCGCGTCGGCACGCGTGCTCCCAGCCCGCCGCCGCCACCGCCCGCCGCCCGCGGCGACGCCTCGCGCACCTGGTACCAAATGGACTTGGCGTCAAACTCGTTCTCATAGTGTTTAAACTCCTGGTCGAAGATCTGAGGTGGTGGGCGGGGCGGGGCGTGGGCCGGCGCGCGCCGCAGGCGCGCGCCGCGGGCGCGCGCCGCGGGCCACGCCGCCGCCGCGCCCGCCCCCCCACCTGCATGAAGCGGCCGTCGTACTGCTTGAGGATGGTGTTCTTGGTCGACAAGTAGAGTGGCCTAGGGAACGAGGAGAGGTGGTGGGTGGTGGTGGGCGGGCGAGCGGGCCGCCGACCCGCGGCCCGCGGCGCCTCCTTTCTCTTACCACTCTTTGGCCAGCGCGTACTCGAAGCACGCCTTCGCAAAGCCCCGAATCGACGCGTCCGTGTTGAACATGGCGAGGCCGACGCCGGCGCCCTCGAAATCGTGCACGTCGTGGACCTGAGGGAGAGAAAGAGCAGAGGGTGGGCGAGCCACGCACGCGCGGTCGCCGCCCTCCCCGGTCCCAACGCTCTCCTCCCACCTCTGGCGTGCCGCCCTCGGGCGTGTACACCAGCTGCAGCTTGCCCGGGCCGGGAATGACGAGGTCGGTGCAGCTGGGAGGGGAGAGGAGGGTGTGGGCGGCGTCGGAGCCGTGGGCACTGCTCCCGCAACCTTCCACTCTCCCCCTCTCCGCATCCCCCTCCCGCGCACCGGTACTGGTCACCGTACGCGTGGCGACCGACGACGATGGGTTTCTGGGGGGAGGGAGGGGGGGCGAGCGTGGGCGGCCGCGCGCGGCCGCGGCTCGCGCCGCCGCGCCACACCCTCTTTCGCTCGCCTTCCAGCCCGGCACAAGGCGAGGGATGTTCGACACGACGATGGGCTCGCGGAACACGGTTCCGTTGAGGATGTTGCGGATCGTGCCTGGCGGAGGAGGAGGTGGTGATTTTTTGGTGGCGCGCGCGACGCCGTGCCCTTTTTTACGCGCGACGCCCCACCCGTCCACCTCTCGCAAGCGCGCACGCGCCGCCGCGCGGCGCGCAGCCGACGGCGGGCAGCGCGCGCGTCGCGGCGCGCGTCGGCGCAAGCCGCGTCTCGAGCGCAGCGAGCGCGGAGACCGCCGCGCGCGCCGCGCTCGAGCTCGCGCCATCAATTACTCGTCTGTGACGCCGCAGCGCCCGCGCCCGACGCCGCAGCGCCCCCCCACCCACCGTTGGGCGAGCGCCACATCTTCTTGAGCCCGAACTCGGCGACGCGCGCCTCGTCCGGCGTGATCGTCGCGCACTTGATGCCGACACCGCAGCGCTGGATGGCGTGCGCGGCGTCGATCGTAATCTGGTCGTCGGTGGCGTCGCGCGACGTCACGGAAAGATCGAAGTAGAGAAGCGACGCGAATTCGATGTGAGGCAGGATGAGTTTGTCCTTGATCTCCTGCCAGATGACGCTGTGAGATGGGAGGTGGAAATGGGGTGGGCGGCGGCGGCGGCGGCGGCAGCGGCGGCGGCAGTCGTACGGCAGGCGCGGGCCGCGCTGCCCGCACCTCCCGCCTCCTCCGACCCCCCGCCACCCACCGCGTCATCTCATCGCCGTCCAGGTCGCAGACCGGGTTGGCCACGTAGATCTTTTTGGTGGCTGGGGGAGAAGAGAGAGGGGATTAGGATGGGGTCGCGACGCGCCCATGGCAGCGCGGCGCGGGCCCCCACTTGGGCGCAGCCGCGCCCCAATTGTCGGGCACGCGTGTCGCGTCCGTCCCAGGCAAAGCGCGAGCCGTCGCAGCCCGCCCACGCCCGGACCCGCACCCGCGGCGGCCGCCATCGCGCGCAGGGGTGTGTGGGTGAAGCGGGGATGCGCGGGGGCAATCAGGGAGGAGCGGGCGAGCAGAGCGCGGCGGGCGAGGCTGCAGAGCATCGGCCGGCGGGGTTGGGAGTGGAGAGAGACTAGAGGGGTACACGACGAGAAAAGGCGCGGCCGCGCCCGCCGAGCCCGCCGCCCAGCCCACGCGCGCATGACAGGGACGACAAGAGCAACAACGGCCGCGGCGCCGCCCACACTCATCACCCGCGCCCCCGCCCGCGCCCACGCCCCCGCCCGCGACCCCGCCCGCGCGCCGCGCCCCCCGCGCCCGGCGCTTTCTTCGGCCGCTGCTTGGGCGCGTCCAGGTCCGCGAGGAGCGTGTCCAGGTTGAGGGAGTCGGGCAGGATCGCGTAGCGCAGCGTCGCGCCGCGCACGCACAGCGCGTCCAGCTTGACCGCGGGGCGGCCTTTGGGGACCAGTTTGACGGCTTTCAGATGGGTGTTCATCGCCGAGTCGACACCTAACAGGAGAAGAGGAGAGGAGGGGTGGGGCGTGGTCGGGCGGGGTCGGGAGGGAGCGGTTGGCCGCCCGCTCGCACCCCTTCCGGCTTGCCGCCTCGCCTGCACCCGCGTGGCGCGCGCCAGAGCCGCTGCCAGAGCCCCGCCGGCGCCAACCACCCCCCTCCTTCTTACTCGTCACAGTGCCCTGCACGACGACTCCGTTCTTGAGCTCCAGCTGCACCGTCTCGTGCACCAGCTTCATGAGGAAGCTGTAAGAAGAGGGGCAGGAGGGGGTGGGAGTCAGAAAGGGGGCTCGATTCGGCCCCCGATTCGGCGCCGGCGCGCCCGCGCCGGTGCTGCGCCCGCCACGGCCGCGGCCGCCGCCGCCAGCCCCCACCACGCCGCCCAGCGCTCCGCGCAGGCTCCCTCGACCGGCATTCTCACCGCACGAGCTTGACCATGGCGCCCGGGGTCCCACTCCTCGTGCCGGCGGCGCGCGATCCGCTGCCCGGAGCGCCGCTGACCGGCGGCGGGCTCGCCGGCGGCTGCGCTCGAGTCGCGGGCCTGGTCGCGCGAGGGACGGGCGCGGTCGCGAGTGTGGGAGCGGTGCGCCGCCGTCGCCGCTGTCCGCCCGCCCCACTCTCCTTCTCCTTTTCCCGCTTTCCCGCCCGCGTCCGCCAGCATGTCTGGCCCTCCGCCGCCGCCCGGTGAGCAGAAGAGCGGGAGCGAGAAGGGAGGCGAGGGAGGGTAGGCCCGCATGGTGGCGCGGCGAGCGCGACGCCAGGGCGATGCCGGCGCGCGGACGCGCGCGAGCCCGCCCGCGGTGTCCTTGCACGCCGTGTCGGCCGTCCCGAGGCGGCGGCGGCCGTGCGGTCTCGCCCGGCCGCACCCGCCGCCTGAGTCGCCCCGCGCCGCGCCGCCCGCCGTCGACCAGCCGCCCACGATCACGTGTCGAGCGTTCAGCGCACACACCCGCATCGGCCGGGACGGAGGCCGGGCGGCCGGCGCCGCGCCACGCTCGACGCCAGACCTCTTTCAACCACCCACCTTCTTCCCACCCCTCCCCGTGCAGGCTACCCCGGCGCCAGCGCGTACTCGGCCTACCCCGGCTACGCCCCCCAGTATGGCGCCCCACCCGGGCGCGCGCCCGCGCCCGGCGCGTACGGCGCGCCGCCGCCCGCGGGGTTCGCGGTCGGCAAGCCCGACCCCGCCGCCTTTGCCAACGTCGACCTGGAGGCCCAGCAAGCGGCCAATGCGGCGGCGACATTCGCGGAAGCCGGGGTGCGCAACCGGTTCATCGGCAAAGTCCTGACCGTCGTCTTTCTCCAACTCCTCGTCACGGTCGGCATGGCCCTCACGTTCTACTACGTCGCCCCTTTACGCCTGTACGTCAAGCAAAATGCGTGGCCGTTTTACCTGTCGATCGGGCTCTCGTTCGGGTTGCTCATCGGGATGGCGTGCTCTGAAAAACTGCGTCGAGTCTACCCGTACAACGTGGCGTTCCTGTGCGCCTTCACCCTGGTGTTCGGCTTCCAGGTCGCCACCATCACGTCCTATTTCGACACGTCGACCGTGATGCTGGCCTTTATGGCGACGTGTTTCGTCGTCGCGGGCTGCGCCTTCATCGCTTTCTGCACAAAACTCGACATGACAAAATATGGCGCGTATCTCGCGATTGCGGGGTTGGCTTTCATTGCCACGTCCCTGATCGCCGCGTTCTGGCCGTGGCGCGGCGGCGGCCGCAACTGGACGATCATCGGCATCTCCTTTGTCGGCACCCTCCTCTTCTCCGCCTACCTCATCTACGACCTCCAACTCCTGGTTGGCGGCAAGACCGTGTCTGTCGGCCCGGACGATTGGGTGTTTGCGTCGATCTCCATTTACCTGGACGTGATCAACATCTTCCTGCAACTCCTCCAGATCATCGCCATGTTCCAAAACAACAACTAAAGCGTATGGAAGAGGCGTGGGGGGTGGCATGGGGTGGGGCGGCGAGCGACGGCGCGGCGGCGGTGCGCGGGCCCTGTTGCACCGGGGGCGCCTCCTCACACGCGCCGCGGGCGCCGCCTCTCTCTCCCGCTCCTCGCGTGCGGTCAGCCCCTTGGTGGCGGCGGCGTGGGGTGGGGTGGCACGGCGCGCGGCGGCGCGCGGCCCCGTTGCACCAGAGGGGGCGCCTGGTCTCCTCACACGCGCGCCGCGGCGCCCGCCTCTCGACCACACGGCCCACGCACACAAAATCACTTGCGCCCAGCCGCCTTGCGCCCCCCCCCGCGCGGCGTCGGCGGCAGGTCCTCGAGCCCGCTCGACGTGCGCGCGGCGTGGGACACCGGCGCCGCCGCCGCCGACTTGGCGGGCGAGTGGGGAGGGGGAGGGGGGGGGCGCATCGGGGCCGCAGTCGCCGGGCGGCGGCGGAGCGGGGAGGGAGGAGGCGGCGGAAGCGGCGCGGCCAGCGCCTCGACCGCCGCCGCCTCGACCGCCGCCGCCCCTCCATCCACGTTCGCCTCCATCCCCTTGTACTCGCCCACGCGCGCCCGCAGCACATCGGCCGCCGGCCCCGCCACCCGGTCAAAGGCGGCGCGGGTCAGGGCGAGCAGCGTCGTCGCTCCGGCCGCGCGCACCGTCGCTGCGCGCGGCGCGCCCGCGAGCAGGGCCAGCCCCCCAAACCAGCCGCCGGGGCCGATGCGGGTGGTAGTGGGCGGAGAGGAGCCGCTGGGAGGGGCGGCTTCGCAGAGGACGGCGCCCGCTTCGACGACGAACCACGCCGCGCCAGCGGCCCCCACCGTGTCCCCCTGCCGCACAACAACCTCCCCATCCGCCATGTGCATCGTCACCACGGCATCCGCGACGCACGCCCGCGCCTCGGCGTCGAGCGGGGCGAGCAGCGGGCACGCCGCGAGCGCGGCGTCGACCGCCGCGCGCCGCGCGGCGGCCGCCGCGTGCAGCGTGGCGGCGAACGCGGGCCGTCCAATTATCCACAGGGCGCCATTTTGAACGCAGGTCACCGTGGCGGCACGTGGCGCGCCGTGGAGCAGGGCGAGCTCGCCAAAGCAGCCGCCGCCGTCGTACGCGGCGGCAGGGGGGGCGGCCGCAGAGTCGGACGCGCGGCGGGCCTCGAAGCGGCCGGCCTCGACCACGAAAAACTCGTCGCCGGCGTCGCCCTCGCTGTGGGAGAGGGGTGGGGTGCGTGGTGTGGGCATCTCATAACGAGAGTCTTTCCCATTTTTGTTTGCATGCAATGACCAACACTCTATTATTGGGGGGCTGTTCCCGCCCTCGCCCCTCCCCCACCCCCAAAACTCAATCCTCACCGGGCGACCACTTCCCCAGTCGCCACAGGGCGGCGCACGGCCGCGGCGAGCACGGCGCCGAGTGCGGCCGGGTCGGCGCCGGCAAAGAGGAAGCAGCGCGAGACGGACGCCGCGAGCGACGCGCGCGCGGCGGCGTCAGCGGGGGAGAGGTCGGGCTTGGGCGCGGTCGGTGGGCGGGGCGGGGCCGGGCGGGCCTCGGCCGAGACCTGAGAGCGAGAGGGGCGGGCGGGCGCGCGCGTCGCGCGCGGCGCGCCCCCTCGTCTCCCGACGACCCCGCCCCGCCGTCCCGCCACCACCCTCCTGCCACCACACCCCTCTCCTCGCACCGAGCCACGGCGCTCGCGCGCCGACGCCGCGGCGGGCTGCACCCGGCGCGCCGCGCCGCCGCGCGCGCGGCCGCCGCCCAGGCCGCAGCACGAGGCGCCGGTCGCGCCGTCGGCCCGGTACGCGGTCGCACCCATGGTGGTAGGCGTGAGGGGGCGGGCGGGGCGGGCGGGCGGCGTCGGGCGGCTGTGGCGGCCGCCGGCAGCGCCGCACGGCGGGCGCGCGCCACCCTTCCCACACACCCGCGCCCCCCTCCCGGCGCCCGCCCGTTGCGCCGGCACCCCTCCCCCGCCGCCCTCTCACCCCATGTTTGGTGGCGGCTTCTTCGGCGGCGGCGGCCCCTTTGGCGGCTTTGGCGACGCGCCCGGCGCGGGCGGCCCCCCCCGCGGCGACAGCACGCGCTACTACAAGCTGCTGGACGTCGACCCGGGCGCGTCCGACGCCGAGATCAAAAAGGCGCACCGCCGCGCTGCGCTCAAGCACCACCCGGATAAAGGTGGGGAGAGAGGAGGGGCGGGGAGGCGGCATGGGGGGCCTGGGCGGCCCTGGGCGGCGGAGCGCCGCCGCGGGGCCTGCGGCGGGGGCGGGGCGCGGGCCCTTGACCGGCGCCCCGCGCTTCCGCGCGCGGCATTCGCGCCGGCGGCACCGGCCGGGGGCGAGAGCCCCGCATCGGGGCCTGCATGCGTCCACGCAGCTCTGCCGGGACGGGCGCGGCCGCCGCCCCCCCCCCCGGCGCCGGCTAGCGGCGCAGGTCCAGAAGGCGGGGGCCGGGGCGGCCGCAGCGCGGCGCTCTGGCCCCGCCCGCCCCCTCTCTGGCTCGCCCGCATCGGCATGTCACGCCGAGAGCGGGCGGGAGGGAATGCACGGCCTGGCTGCGCGCGGGGACGCGACCGCCACCCACCCGCCGCCCCCGCCCCTCTTTCTCCCCTCCAGGCGGCAACCCGGACGACTTCAAAAACATCAACGAGGCGTACGACGTCCTGCGCGACCCGGAGAAGCGCCGCATCTACGACCAGGTGGGGACGGGGGGAGGGGGAGGCCGACGGCGCGGCGCAGAGCGACGGCGCGCGGCGGTCCCACCCCCGCGCGCCCACCACACACCCCCCTCCCCGCGCAGTACGGCGAGGAAGCGGTCAAGGAAGCGTCCGGCCCCGGCGGCGGGCCGCCGGGGGGCGGCATGGCCGACATTTTCGAGATGTTTGCCGGCGGCGGCCGCGGCGGCGCGCGCGGCCCGCGCCGCGGCGACAACGTCGTGCACCGCCTGAAAGTGACGCTCGAGGAGCTGTACGCCGGCACGACCCGCCGCATGTCGCTGCAGAGAAACGTCAAGTGCGGCGGCTGCTCCGGCGCGGGGACCACGTCGGGCCGCCGCTACCCGTGCGACGCGTGCGGCGGCCAGGGCGTGCAGGTCGCCATGCGCCCCCTGGGCCCCGGCATGATGCAGCAGATCCAGGTGCCGTGCGGCGCGTGCGGGCAGACGGGGGTGGCCATCCCGCCGTCCGACCGCTGCGGTGGGTGCGGCGGCCGCGGCGTCGTCCCCGAAAAGAAAGTGTTTGAAGTGCGCGTCGACCCCGGCCACAAGCACGGCGCCCGCATTGTGCTGCGCGGCGAGGCGGGGTCGTCCGACCCGACCGTGCAGCCGGGGGACGTCGTCTTTGTGCTCGAACAAAAACCGCACGCGTCGTTCAAACGCATCGGCGCCGACCTCGTGATGGCGCGCGACATCGCCCTCGCCGAAGCGCTCACCGGCTTCTCCTACACGGTCGACACGCTCGAACCCGGGCGCCGCGTCGCGGTCGTCCACCCCCCGGGCGCGGTCGTGCGCCCCGAGTCGTGGGCGCGCGTCGCAGGCGAGGGCATGCCGCACCACGGCCGCCCGTACGAAAAGGGCAACCTGTACGTGCACTACACGGTCGTGTTTCCGGACGCGCTGTCGCCGGCGCAGGTCGACGGCTTGCGGTCGCTGCTCGGCGGCGGCCCCCCTCCCCCGCGCCTCGACGCGGGCCCCTCCTCCGGCGACGGCGACCATGACGTGCCCATGCTGGACGGCGCGGAAGTCGTCACCCCCGTCCCCGTCGCGGACATCGAGGGCGAGCTGCAGGCGCGCCGCGCGGGCGCGCGCTCGGGCGGCGGCGCCGAGCAGTCGTCCGACGAGGAGGACGGCGGGGGCGGGGGGGGGCGCGGCGTGCAGTGCGCGCAGCAGTGAATGAGGACGGGGGGCATGGTTTCGGGCCGCGTGCAAAGGGAACGTCGGAGCGGCGAGAGGGAAGGAGGCCGCCGTCGCAGGCACCGCGCGCCCACACTCCTCCCCACCACCCCCACACCGCTCCTCTCCCCCTCCCCTGCGTCACCATGGCTGACGCGGTGCGCGAATGGGACGGCGGACGGGGAGCGCCGCGGCCGCGGCGCGCTCGATCGGCGGGGCGGCGCGGCCGCCGCGGCGCGCCGCGTCGGCTGGGGCGCGGGCGCGCCCCGCGCCCGCGCTGGAGCGTGCGCGGTCGTTCGGCCGCGCGCTCGGGCGCGGCGGCTGGCGCGTGCGGCGGCCGGCCGCTGCGCGCGGGCGCGCGGCGTCTCGCCGCCTGCGCCGCGTGCGCCGCGCGGCTGCGCGCGCCCGCGGCCGCCGCGCCGGCCCGTGGGCGGTCTCGCGCGAGATCGCGGGCCGGGCGGGGGACGTGATTGGCGTCCGGTGGGGCTGCGCGCCGCGCGCCGCGCCGGCCGCCGCCCGCGCGCCCGCGGATTCGGCCCGCCCGTCGCCGGGGGGCGCCGCCAGCCCTCTGGCTGCTCCCTGGACGCCGCGCAATGTGCCCACACCCCCCTCCCCCGATCCCTTTATCTCCAGGCCCCCGCCGAGCCGCGCAAGCGCACGTTCCGCAAGTTTTCCTACCGCGGCGTCGACCTCGAGCAACTGCTGGAGCTGCCCACCGAGGAGCTCGTCAAGCTCTTTGGCGCCCGCCAGCGCCGCCGGTGAGAGAGGAGATAGGGAGGGTGGAGAGGGGATGGCGCGGCGGCCGCGGATGGCCGCGCCTCCAGGCCCCGCCCACCACCCTCCTTCCCTCCCCCCCATCTCCATAGCTTCTCGCGGGGCCTGCAGCGCAAGTCGCTGACGCTCATCAAGAAGCTGCGCACGGCGAAGCGCGCGTGCGTCGGCAACGAAAAACCCGCGCCGGTTCGCACCCACCTGCGCAACACGGTCATCGTGCCCGAGATGGTGGGTTCGATCATCGGGGTGTACAACGGGAAAACGTTCAACCAGGTCGAGGTCAAGCCCGACATGTGCGGGCACTACCTCGGCGAGTTCTCCATCTCCTACCGCCCCGTCATGCACGGCAAGCCGGGCATCGGGTCGTCCGCCGCGTCCCGCTTTGTCCCGCTCAAGTGAGGGGGGGTGGCGTGGGGGTGTGGGCCTGTGAATGATCCGCGTTCGGAGAGAGAGACCGCCCCTCCCTCCCTCCCTGCCCCTCGCTCTTTCGCTCTCATTCCTGGTGTCCGGTTGCACGCGCCGCGGGTGTGGGGTGGGCGGGGCGGGAGGAGGGGGCAAGAGACAGAAGGGGCCGGTTGGTTGGGGGTGGCGCGCGGGGCGCTTTCCACCCCCCGCTTCCGTCGACGACGGTTGGGGTGGCACACAAGCTGAGGTGGTACGGTGTTTTTTGGTTTGGCCGGGCGTATGCCGAATGCGCGGGGCGGCGGTCTGGCGAAAGGGAGGGCGCGCGGCTCGAGGGCCGCGCGCCCCCACCCCGCCTGACGCGCGCGCCCTCCGCGCGGCACGCCGCGAGTGGGACGCGAGGGTGGGTGGGGGCGGTGTCGAAGGCGGGGCGGAAGGAAGCGGGGGGGGGGGGAGGCGCGCGCGCGGCACACGCACGGCGTCACGCGGTCGCCTGCGCGGCCGCGCCCAGGGCGGCGCGCGGCGGGGTCGCGCCCTCATCGTCGCAGCTGGCGCGCAACGCGGCGTCCGCGGCTGCCGCGGCGGCGGCCAGGCAGGCGCCGCCCCCGAGCGCGGCGCGCGCCGCGCCGTTGGCCGCCGCCGCGACCGCGGCGGCCACCGCCTTGCCCCGCCCCGGCGGCGCCGCGCGCGCCACCGCGGTGACACGCGGGTGGGCGTCGATCGAGGCGGGGGACGAGCCGCGGGGGCCGCCGTCGAGCGCGGCACCGAGCGGGACGCAGACGTCGACGAGCGCGCGCGCGCGCGGCCACACCAGCGTGAGCACGACCCCGGCCCCGCCGGGCGCGGGCGCCGCCCGGGCGACCGTCCTCAAGTTGGCGGCGGCGTCGACGGCGGCGTCGACGACGGCGGCGGCCGCGGCGACGCGCGCGGCGGCGGCCGCCCACGCGGGCGCCGCGCCGCGGCGCACGTCGGCCGGCGCGTACGGCGCCCCTGCGCCGGCGACCAGGCAGCGCGCCAGGTGGGCGGCCCAGCGGGGGAGGGCGTCGGCGGCGTCGCGCGCGAGCGAGGCGCGCGCGCCGCCGCCGCCGGAGCGCGCGTCGAGCGTGAGGCGCAGAGCGCCGGCGCGGCCGAATACGGCGCCCACGACGCCGGCCTTGGCGTCTGCGCGCTCCAAAGTGACGCCCAACGCCGCGCGCAGCAGCGTCAGGCGGTCGAGCGCGGCCGCCGCGCCGGCGGCCGCCGCGTCGGCCGTCGCGGCCTCGGCCTCGGCCGCGCCGGCGACGGCGGCGGCGCGCGCGCCGGCGGCGCGGGCAGCGGCTGCGGAACGAGCGGTGGCCGCCGCGTCGGCGTCGGCCTTGGCGGCCGCGAGGCGCGCCTCGGCGTCCGACGCGCGCTCGCGGCGCGCCGCGTTCGCGCCGCGCGCCGCCCCGAGCTCGACCGCCGCGTCCGCGGCCGCCGCCGCCGCGGCTTCCGCGGCCGCCCGCCCCGCGGCGTCCGCGCGCGCCGACGCCAGCCTCCCCGTGGCCCACGCGCGCGCGGCGCCGCCCGCCGCGCGCGTTCGCGAGAGCAGGCCGTCCAGGAACGCCGCGTCCGCCCTCAACAAGTCCACGTGCTTGGCCAGCGAGGACGACCGGTCGGCCTCTTGCCGCGCGCGCCACTCTTTCCACGCGACCGCGGTGCGCGCACGGCACACGCGCTTGAGCAGGGCGACGGACGAACGCAGCGTCTCCAGTTCCGCGGGGGCAGCCGTCTGCACCGCCCCAAACAGGGGAGGATTGGCCCGGGCCAGGGCGGCTTCCTTGTCGACGATCGTCGCTTTCCTCGCCGCGACTTCGTCCCTCAACGTCGCCACCCCCGCCTCCAGCGCCGCCACCGCAGGCGCGGTCACGCCCAGCAGCACGTACGCGTCCCGCAGCGTGGTGGGCGGCGGGTCGGAGCCGAGGTCGGCGAGGGAGATGGATGTGCCTCGCCGCATGTGGTCGAGAAACTGGAGGTCGACCGCGCCCAGGAAATCTTGAAACGTGATGGGGGGGGCGGCCAGGGGGCCGGTGGGCGTGCGCCCGCCGGTGGAGGCGCGGCCGAGACCACCCACACCCCCTCCGCCGGCCGACGGCGGGAGCTGCGCGAGCGCGCTCGCGCGGCGCGCGGCGAGGCCGACCGACCCCGGCGTGCCTGCCACGCGCAGGCGGCCGGCCGACGGCGGCAGCGCGCCGCCGCCCAGGGGCGTGCGCCGGGCGCGCGACGCGGAGCCGAGGCCGACCGCCGACCGCGGGAGGGACGCGATAGGGGTCCCGCGCGGCGTCGTGGCGCCGCCCGGGGCGGCCCGGGTGGCGCGCGGGGTGCCTTCGTCGGACGGGCGGGCGGGGAGCTGGACGGGCGGCAGCGCGAGCCCCGCGGCGAGCGACGGCCGCGCGCGCGGCGGCAGGCCCGCTGGCGACGGGCCGCCCACCGACGGCCGCCCGCCCAGGGACGGGCGCGGCGCGCCCAGGGACGAGCGCGCCAGCGATGGGCGCGGCGGGCGGGGGGGGAGGCCGGCGGTCGTCGCGCCCGTCGCGTCGCCGTCGGCGGCGCCAATCAAAGAGTCCCGACCACCCCCCGCCCCACCACCATAGATGGCGTGGAACGTGGCGTCCCCCATGAGCGCCCGGCCGCGCCCCGCGAGGTCGAGGTCGGTCGTGTCGGCGCCGGGGAGCGCGCCGCCCCACGCGCCGGCCGAGCCGGGGGGGGCGGGGGAAGGGCCCACGGCCGACGACGGCGCGGGCGAGAAGGCGACGGCAGGCTGGGCGTCGTCATCGTCCTCTTCGAGCAGGGTGGCGAGGCGGGGGACGGACGCCGTGACGTCGCCGACCGGCGGCGGCGCGTCGTCGCCGCCCTCGCCCTCACCCCACTCGTCCTCCTCCGCCAGGCTGGCCAGGCTCGGCACGCCTGCCGTGATGTTGGCGGGGTCGGCGGTGCCCTCCGGCGAGTGGACGGACGTGATGGCGGCGTGCGCATCGGCGGGCGGCGACGCGCGCGGCGGGGACGCGGTCGGCGCGCCTTCCGCGTCCCCTTCCTCCACCACCAGCCCCGCCTCGGCCGCCGCGCGCCAGGCGGCGGCGCCGGGGGAGGGGGCCGAGCGGTCGTCGCCCTGGAGGAGAGGGGTTGGGGTCGAGGCTGGTTTTAAAAAATGGAGGCGGCCGCGCGCCGCCCCGGATTTGAGGCCCTGCGTCGCCCAAAACACGCCAGCCACCCGGCCACACAACCAACCACCTACCCGGGCATACATGTGCCGCGTTTCGAGCACGGCGTCGGGCGCGAACGAGACGCGGCGCCCCATCGACTTGCGCGCGCGCTTGGGGCGGGCGCCGGGTGACGGCAGCGCGTCGGACGCGAGGCGTTTGGCAGGCTGAAGACGAGTGGGGAGTGGGAGGGGGGTGGGCGGCGGGCGAGGAGGGGGCGGGGCGCGCGCATGGCGCCGCGCGACGCCGAGGCCGCCGGCTCCTCGCGGCGGGCCTCGCCGCCGCCAGCCACGGGCGAGGCGCGCGTGACGCGACCTCCGCGCCCCCCTACACAACCAACGCACGTCGTCGGCGCCCGTGCTCACGGGCTCGCGGCCGCGCGCCGCGCCGGGCGAGGGCGCGCCCTCCATCCGGGCCGGGTGCGCCGGGGTCGGCGCGGCCGGCTCGGGGGAAGCGGTGGCGGGAGCCGGGGGTGCGGCGCGCCGCGGAGCTGTGCGCGCGCGCAGTCGAGCGCGCGCGGACGGAGTGTGAGAGCGGGGTCCACTTTTGCCCGCCGCGGCCGGCGCCGCGCTCCCGGGGCGGCCGGCGCCCTCGCCACCGCCGCGCCCCCCCCCCCCGCCATGGCGCGCGGCGCCCCCAATCCGCCGCACGCCGGCACGCTCGACGCGTTTCTCGTGCGGCGCCCGCCCCCGCTGCCCACGGTCGAGTGCGAGGATGGAGAGGAAGAGAAGGAGGTGCATCCTGTCGTGGTTTTGCCCCCGCACGCGCCGCCCCCGGCGCCGCGCGCGTGCGTCGCGGCGCACCTGCGCGCCGCGCGCCTCGCGGGCGGCCGCCCCACGCCGCGCGCGCGGGCGGCCATGGCGCGCGCCGCGGCCGCGTCGCTCGAGGCGGCGGGCCTGGTGCCGGGGCGGGCGGCGGGCGGCCCCGCGGTCGCCGCGCGGTTCGACGGCGCGGGCGAACTCCTGGCGCTCGCCGCCGGCGCGGCCGTCGCCGTCTACGCCGACAGCGGCCTCCGAGGAGCGCTGGTGCCAGGGAGCGACCCGCCCACCCCCGTCCTGAGGCTGCGGGTCGGCGGCCGCGTCGCGGGCGTCGCGTGGGACGGCGGCGCCGACGACTGGCTCGCCGTCCTGCGCCCGCAGTCCACCCCCGCCGCCCCCGCCGACCTGCCCGGCCCCTCGACCAACGGATTCCTCGCGCTTTACGATCTGACGGTGTGCGGGGACGCGCCCACGCGCACGCTGGCCCCGCACCCCGGCGCGGGCGGCGGCGGCGGCGCGCGCCCGTCGCTCACCTGCCTCGCG
>Ga0315274_10001255_pt1 | contig 39077 bp, 47 predicted proteins | sample YL17G02_20_MG_FD_203700 | JGI IMG/M metagenome (GOLD analysis project Ga0315274, IMG submission 203700) | Sediment microbial communities from Yellowstone Lake, YNP, Wyoming, USA - YL17G02_20 | ecosystem: Environmental > Aquatic > Freshwater > Lake > Sediment | place: USA: Wyoming | collected...
GAGACCGTGTACGATGGGGACGTACCGCTCGACATCTGGACCGTCACGCCCGAGATGCGCCGCGCTTTCGAGCTGGACCCTGATTGCGCATACCTCGCCCTCAGCTACACCAACGAAGGATTCGCGCAAGTCGATCATCTGACCGAGCATGAGTATCTGATTGGAGTGGCAGCTCTGGAAGCGCAAGGCGAGGAAACCGAAGCAGAGTAGCCCGGGACTGTTCCACGGCGCCGTTCAACTCGGCGCCCGGGCTATGGGGGTATCACTATGAAGCTGGAATTGTACAAAACGGCGCGCGGGGGGTACGCGACCACTATCGACGGGGGCTACCCCGTGGTGTACTACACTCACGACGGTCTCACAATCTGCGCGCGATGCGCGGGTCTAGAGACCGATGATACTCAGGCTGTCATTGCCGCCGAGCCCTATTACGAGGGGCCGGACCTTCTCTGCGAGGATTGTCAGAAAACTGTCATCCAATCGGCGTATGGCGATCTCAACAACGGGGGCGAATGATGAAAACTGCAATGTGTCCAGGAGTGATCGACCTATCGCGTCCGATAGGCTCTCACAAGGTCCGGGATTTTCAACCCCCATGGCGAACCGTGTTTGACTACCGATGCCCTTTGTGCGGGGGAGAAAGACACGTTCGGGCCAGCTCTTTCCGCGGGCGCCACGCGGGGCCGGGGGTGGGCGCGATCTACTGCGGGGCGACTCTAGAAGCACTAGCCTAGTAGCGGTGGCGCCGGGGTCCGATTCCCCGGCCTAGGCCGTCGGCAATCTAGACACGGGGGTACAACATGAACCTGGGGGACAATCGCGAGAGTGAGGACTACATCGCCAAACGATTCGCGACGTACGATGCATGCTACGCGTACGCGGCAGACTACCACGGAGGCCAATGGTCACGCGCCTATGCGCTCCTTGGCAAGCTGGCGGCGAAAAGCTACCGGCCCGGACTATCGGTCCGCGAACACGGGGGCGATGGATTGGAACCGGAGGCGCGCGAGTTCTTTGACCGGCTCGTGACGCGAAACTACTAGGCAAGGGGGAGAATCATGGCAAGCAAGCCGTATAACGGCCACGAATCGTGGACCGCGTGGAACGTGGCACTATGGATCGGCAACGATGAGCCTTTGTACCGTCTCGCGATGGAATGCATTCAAACGACTAAGAGCGTACACCGTGCCGCAAACATGTTCGCCGCGCGGTCAGGACTCGCGCGAACACCGGACGGCGCGAAGTACTCACACCATAATGTCGAGCTGGCCCTCTCTGGCTTGAAGGAATAAGGGGGAGAACCATGGCAAGTCTGGGAACACTACGCCGAGAGGCGGGGGCGGCAGCACGGGGGCATAGCCTGCGATGGGCGGCCCCGTGGCACGGCGAGTACAGCTCGATCTAGCGCGGCACATGCACGGTGTGCGGGGCCGAGGTGGACGTGACCACGCGCCCCATGCCGAATGAAATCGACATCGGGGGCGAAGCGGTAGCGACCAATTGCACGGGGAAGGAAGGGGGAGAGACGGGGGCGGAGTGATACACTGCCCCCATCATCGGGGGCGCATGCCAGGATCGCACAGTGGTCGTGCGCCGGTCCTGTAAACCGGTCTACGGGGATCCGACTCCCCCTCCTGGCTCGTGGAGGTACAGACGATGATGCACTCATTTCATGTTCACCAAGGCGCCATCACGTTCAAGAACGGGGGCGCAAGCAGGAAACACCCGCCGCTCGACATCAGCGGTCGGCTCCCGCTGTGGGATCGGGAGGAGCGAGAGTGGCTCCTGAGGGAGCTCCAGAGGGGGAATCTGCGGGGGAGGCGAATATGCTAACAGCACGGATTCGGCACGGCAACCTCGAGGTGCGTCGCGGGGCGCAATTCAAGGAGCAATACTGCCCGTTTAGCGCGATACCTACGGTGGCGCAAAACTGCGGGGACTGGTGCCCTCTCTTCGGGGAAATCCAAGACTCTGCCGATGCTGCCTCAAGAGACGAATGGCTCACGCTTCACTGCGGACAGACGGTGACATTCCAGCTCGAATAGGGCTGGGGGCGATTTCACAGGAGGAACCTCATGGCTGATGACCACATCGGTTCGGCTCGGGACTGGCTCGTCGTTTGGCAGGATCGTCTTTTCCAAGCCTACCAGCGAGCCCGGTACTTCGACGACATGCACCGGGATCCGCATGCGAGCAAGGTCTGCTGGGACATGGGGGAGGCTTGGCGCGAGGTGTGCCGGATGATCGACGCCAAGGTCGGGGGCGTAGACTGACGGGGGCGACCCCGGGCCCATAAGTGCCCCTTGACAACGAACGATGAAAGGTGATAGACTTACATTATGAGCAACAACACGCAGATACGCCCGTTTCATTCTGTGGCCATCCGAATGCCAGAGGAAGACTGGCGCAAGTTCAGAGCTCTGGTGAGCCTCAACAAGGTCGAAGTCGGCACCCAAGTGGGGTCGATTCTCTCGGAGTGGCTCAAGGAGACGACCCAGAGGGTGATCCTGAGCAACCTTGCCAACTGATGAACAAGCCAAACTGGGAGAGACACCCATGCCATGCGAGCGAGCCACGATGTACGAGACACCCACGGAGCTTGAGCGAGCCATGCAGGGGGAGACACCCAAAGGCGAGGAGCGAGCCACGAAACGAGAGACACCCAAGCTGTCCGAGCGCATCATAGCCGTGTCAAGGAGGAACCCATGGCAATCGAGATTGTGAACGAAGCAAGGATCATCGGCGACAACCCCACTCCGGAGGAGTTCCAGAAGCTCCGCCGCACTTACTTGGGCGGCTCGGATGCGGGGGCGATCCTGGGGATGTCCCAGTATGCGTCCCCTCTATCGGTGTACTGTAGCAAGAAGGGACTGTACGAACCCGAGGACAACGAGTTCATGCTCTGGGGACGCATCCTCGAGCCCGTGATCCGGGACCAGTGGCAGGCCCGGCATCCGAAGTGGAAGGTAGAGAGCGACTCGAAGCTCTATCGCCACCCCGAACTCGAGTGGCTCGGGGGGACTGTGGACGGGCTTGTGTTCTATCCTGCCTATCTAACCGGGGACCTGGGCCGATTCGGTCTCGAGATCAAGACCGGCTCCGAGTACGCCAAGGTGTGGGGCACCAACGAGGTACCCGATCCCTACTACGCCCAGGTACAGCACTACATGGCGCTCCTGGGGCTCCCCGGCTTCTGGATCGTGGCCCTTCTCGGCCGTCACCTCGTCGAGCGATACGTCCCAAGGAACGAGGAATTCATCAAGTACATGCTCGAGGAGGAGCAGCGATTCTGGGAGACCTACATCGTCCCGGGCAAGATGCCCGACCCGATCGGCCTTTCGATCGACGGCGATCTTCTCACCATGCTGTACAAGGATGCCGTCGAGCAGGACCCGGTGCCGGTGCTGGACGAAGATGTTCAGGCCATCGTCGAAGAGTACATGGAGGCGAAGGAGGACGAGAAGGCTGCCGGGGCTGTAGCCGAGAAGGCGAAGCAGCGCATCGAGGCAACGATGGGGGAGGCCAAGGTCGCCAAGGCAGGCCCCTACCAGATCACCTGGAGCCGGTGGACCACGAAGCGGTTCGACTCCAAGCGGTTCGCCAAAGACCACGCGGACTTGGCGGAGGAGTACAAGACGCAGGAGGTTCGGACCGGCCGACTGAACGTGAAGGAAGTCGGCGCGAACGAAGCAGAGGAGGGCTGAGCGTGGCTCTGTCTGATTGCGCCAAATGCTGGAATACGCCATGTTCGTGCGGATGGGAGTACAGATTCCAGAGCCGCGGCGCACGGATGCTTCTGGCCTCTGTCATCCTTGGCATGGATGTGAATAGACTCGACGTCTTGATTCGAGATTCAGTTCCAAAGGTCCACCCTATGCGAACCTTGGAACCGAACGAAACAGAGCAGGAGTAGGAGGAACCATGAAGACTGACGGAACGAACGCTGTGCCGCGCCCGGTGCAGCAGACCAAGACCGAACCACCGAAGCAGGGAGGGGCACAGGTCCCGGCGGTTCAGCAGCAGAAGCAGGCAGTCGCCCAACCCACGTCCTTCAAGGGAGGACTCAAGGAGTGGTTCGCCAAAAACCGGCAGTCCGTAGAGTCCCTCCTCCCGAACACTCTCGACTTCCGCCGGTTCGCCCGGCTCACGGTCGAGGTACTCGCACAGAACCCGAAGTTGTCCGCGGCCCAGCCCCTGTCCCTCATGCTCTCCATTATGAAGGCGGCGGCGGACGGCCTCGAGCCCGACGGCCGCAAGGCGTGCATCGTACCCTACAAGGACCACGAGGTCACCAAGGCGCAGTACCAGCGGATGTACGGTGGAGTGATCGAGCACTGCTATCGGACCGGGCAGTACCGGGTCATCACCGGCGGCGTAGTCCACGAGCACGATTCGTTCGAGTACGCGCGCGGCTTCCCTGAGAACCGACTGAACCACCGGCCCGCGCCAGGAGACCGCGGCGAGGTCATCGGCTACTGGGCGGGTTACCAACTCGTCAACGGCGGCTACGACTTCGTGTACCTCCCCAAGGAGGCGTGCCTTGCCCACGGACGTCGGTACTCCAAGACCTTCAACAACCCCGAGGGCCCCTGGCAGAAGAACCAGGACGCGATGTGCTTGAAGACCGTGTTGCTTCAGGCCGTGAAGTACGCCCCGCAGAGCATCGACGACCTCCGGGTGGTCAAAGCCGTGGACACCTCCAAGGAAATCGAGGAGGCAAAGGCGATGGTCAAGGCCGAGGACCTTGTGCCACTCGCGGTACCGGAGGGTGAGGCCGCGGCCATCGAGGCTGAGGTGGTGGAGACCACGGAGGAAGAGGACCAGGAGGCATGATAGGGCTCATCGTCACGGTTCTGTTGCTGCCAGTGGTTCTTGTGGTATCATGGGTCCTCTTCGCTATCGTTGCTGGTCCTTGGCTGTGGATGATATGGCGCTTCGACAGAAACCGACGATGCCTGAACATTGAGGACGCATGGGAGGTCATTGCATTCCTTCCAGGCAAGGTATTCCACCGGATTGTCCACGATAAGGACAACCCGTGACCGACGAGGAGTTCTGCCTCGCTGAGTACCAGTACGATCCCAGGGTAGACCGATGCCAGTGCATGAAGCATCTCGGCCACCACGGGCGGCACCGCTGTGGCATGTGCGCGATGGAGTGGGGAAGCGACCCAGCGAAAGGAGAATCGAAGAGTGCCAACGTCAAGACCAACGTGCGAGACATGCGAGTTCTGGTTCCGGTGGCAGGACATGACCGAGTTCGGCCAGTGCCGTCGGTACCCACCGAACCAGGCATCACCCGGCATCATCATGGGCAGTACGCTCCTCCCCAGGGGAGCATGGCTCACCACACAACGGCACGAAGAGTGTGGTGAATATAGAGAGAAGGTAGTACTAGGAGGACAGAAGACATGAGCATCAAGGCAAAGACGGCGAAGGGCGGGCGGCCGGTGATAGTCCGCACGTACTCGGCGGGAGTGCATTTCGGCTACCTCACATCCCGCGTGGGGCAGGAGGTGGTACTTGAACGATCGCGGCGGATCTGGTCCTGGAAAGGCGCCAACAGTCTCAGCGAGATCGCGCTGCATGGCGTCGGCGTCGGGAGCAAGATCGCCGAACGTGTTTCGATCACGCTGACGCAGGCCATCGAGGTGATCGAGTGTGAGCCGGAAGCGGTGAAAGTGCTGGAGGCCGCGGCATGGACGAAGTAACCGGCTACGGCTCCGGCTACGGCTCCGGCGGCTCCGGCGACGGCTCCGGCTACGGCGACGGCTCCGGCTACGGCTCCGGCTCCGGCGACGGCTACGGCTCCGGCTCCGGCTACGGCGACGGCGACGGCTACGGCTACGGCTCCGGCGACGGCTACGGCTCCGGCTCCGGCGACGGCTCCGGCGACGGCTACGGCTCCGGCGACGGCTCCGGCTACGGCTCCGGCTACGGCTACGGCTCCGGCGACGGCTACGGCTCCGGCTCCGGCTGAAAGGAAAGGAAACAACATGACCATCACAAGAGCACTCGCGGAGTTGAAACTCCTCGAGAAGCGGATCAAAGACGCGACTGAGGCAGCGGTCTTCGTCGATCTCTACCAGAACCGACGGAAGATCACGCGTCGCACGAACAAGCCAACGGAGGCATTCGAGAAGGAGGCCAAGGCGGCGTTCACCCAGGTCCAGGACCTCATCGAGCGCAGAGCCAACATCCGGTCTGTCATCACGAAGTCAAACGCCCTAACCCAGGTGGACATCGGCAAGGTCACGATGACCGTCGCTGAGGCCATCGAGCGGAAGCGGTCCATCGAACTGCCCCGGGCGCTCCTCGCTCAGATGACAACCCAATTCCGGCAGGCTCAAGCCGTCATCGAGAAGGAGCAGGCGGCCCTCCAGTCTCAGGTCGCCACGATGCTCGAGAAAAACCTGGGCGGCGACAAGAGACCATCGGAGGGCGACTACGAAGCGATCGCCAAGCCGTTCATCGAAGCCAACGAGATGAAGCTCGCCGACCCCCTCGACCTCGAGAAGAGGATCGCCGTGCTGAAGGAGAGCATCGAGGACTTCCTCAAGAACGTCGACTTCGCGCTCTCGGAGGTGAACGCGAAAACAGAGATCGAGGTCGAGTAGTCTTCCATGGGGACGACGCGGCGAAAACCAGGAACGAACATGCCCGGGCTCCTATGGGATAACAGGAGCACTGACCGCTCAGGGATGAGCATATGCCTAAGGAGCATACGTGGTAGGTCAAACCTACGGACCTACGACTCACGAAAAGCTCAACGTGCAACGAGTAGCGTTCAGGACTCAGGACTGAGGACTCAGGTTTCAGCCGATGAACGATGAAGCCTTAGCGTTCACTCAAACCCGAGAGCACGGTTCGGGGATTCATGTTCATGCCCTCTGGTAAGCCGCTCGGCTGCCGCACCGTCCCCTTCTTCTTTCTCGAAAAGGAACCATCGTGGCCATCGACAAGACGACGGATGAGTACAAGCGGACGCTGGCGAAGTGGAAGGACTACTATTCCGGGTGGTCACTCGAACGGCTATCCCGGGAGCGCATTGACTTGCGAGAACTGATCCACAAGCGGGGCGAGGTAGTGGAACTCATGGCACGGCGCACCGCGTGCTACGAACTCCTGGACCGTCAGATCAATGGTCGGTACGAAGGAGACCGAGGCGGACGAGGCAAGTCGATACGGGCCGGACGATGATATGGCGAACGGTCGCATCGTGAACTGCAAGATCGTCCACAACCCGATCATCCGGGATGTGATGCAGACCGACACCGAACGCCTCACATTCACTTGGCTCATCACGTTCGCGGACGGCTTCGGAAGACATCTCGCCGACGCCAAGGTCATCCGGGGATTGCTCTACGCAGCTCGTGCACCGGAAGAACATCCGACCTGGGAGGAGATGGAAGAATACCTGGAGCGGTGGAATGAAGCCGGGATCATCGGACTCTACGAAGCCGACGGGCAACGGTACCTTCACTTTCCAAAGTGGAGGCAAAACCAGCCTGGACTCCGGATGAAGGAACGCCCCTCCATCCCGCCGCCCCCGGGAGTGAACGATGAGACCTTCCCCACGTCCTGGTACGACGAGGAGAAGGCGACGATGCCCTACGACCCGAACGAGCCACACATGAAGATCGCCACTGCGTGGTACAAGCGGTACGCTGAGGTGACCGCTCGTCTCGTGCGCCCGGGGCCTTCGGACTACCTCTCGGCAAAGGGTGTCTTCGACCGGTGCGAGATAGACGACGTGATGAAGGCCGTGGAGTTCTACTTCCGGACTGGGCTAGTGAACTGGTGGGCACTCGACAAGAAGGATCGTAGGCAGTACAACTTCCAGGGTTTCTGCAAGAACATCGCGACCATCATGGCCGCCATGAATGAGCCGGAGGATCAGCAACTCGTGGCACGGCACTGCCGGTACTGTGGTCTGAGACGAATGCCTACATCCACCGGTCCGTGCCCGAAGTGCGGGACGTTGGACGGCTCGGACCGGCCACCGAAGAAGACGGTTCCCTCTACGGAGGAGGACAACATTGACACGGACCAATCTGCGACCGCGGATTCCGCGGAGCAGTTTTGAGCATTCCTGCTGGAAAGGCAGGAGAGGAGGTTCTATGAAGAGGTTTTTGCCGTGGCTTGTCGCTGCGGCCCTGCTCGTGGCCTCAGTGGCCATCGTAATCGGCGGAGCGGTCGGAAGGAATCGAGTGGTCACCAAAGGTGTGACCATCGACGCTGCCGGAGTCTATGGGCCCATCTGGGGAAAGCAGATCGAAGTATTCACGGCACTCACGGAGATCAATGTGAACTACATCGGCTTCAACACCGCGGATGGCACTACCATCGCGCTCGACTCCATGATAAATGCCGGGATCGTGCCAAACGTCCTCGTGGACTTCACGGGGCGTGCCTCGAAGTACATGATCCAGACCTCGAAGTTGAAGGCGATGGACTTGAAGCCTTACATGACCAAGGCCGAGATCGCAGAGTTCTACGATCTCGTACCGTGGACAAGGAACGGGAAGATTCTGGGCCTCCCGAATCCTTCCCCCGGTCAGGCGATGTGCGTCAACACGACACTCTTGGAGAAGTACGGTATTCCGATCCCCAACGCAGGTTGGACCATCGACGAGTTCCTCACCATGGCCAAACAGTTGAAATCCTTTGGAGCTTGGGCCACCGTCCTCTTCGCAGCCAACCCGAGTTCCGACTACCTCTACGTGAACTGGTTCGGAGCGTTCGGAGCCAGGATCTTCACGGGTGGCGATTACTCCAAGACCACCGTTCAGTCTGACGCTGGCCTGAAGACGTTCACCTTTTTCAACGATCTCGTGAAGAACGGCTACGCACCCAAGGAGGCGGCCGAACTGTGGGATGATGCCGCACTCGAAATCTGGATGAAAGGCAACGTCGCCTTCATGCCGTTGCGTCCGGACTGGGTACTCGTCTACAAGGCCATCGCGAAGGATCAGAAACTCAACGAGGCATGGTTCGATTACAAGTTCCTCCCGTTCCCCGCTGGCCAAGGCGTGAAGGTAACCCCCACGGTGGGAGCTGGTTCAACCATGGTAGCCTTCGAGAAGCGAGACAAGGCCCAGAATGCAGCGGCAGCCAAGTTCAGCGTCTGGGCAACAGGGAAAGACACCAACTATGCCTTCACCCGACAGGGAGCGTTCTCGGCTCTCAGGGTGCCTACCGATCCCCCCATGGACGAGATGATAGTCCGTACAGCCGATTGGCTCGTGGTCCGTGACATCGCCAACACGGCCGGCTGGATGGACGTGGGCTACACCCTACCGATGTACACCATGATCCGGCAGGAGCTACCGAAGCGCCTACAGGCGATGTGGAAGGGTGACCAGACCCCTGCGGAAGCCCTGGCGGCCTACGCCGCGTTCATCAACGAGGCCGTCAAGAAGTGAAACCTTTGGTAGCCTACGTTCTGTTACTGCCTGCACTCTTCGGGTTCCTCTTGTGCGGGTTGCTTCCAGTGATGGGCGTAGGCTACCTTTCCTTCTTCAAGTCCGACCTCCTCCACGACGACGTGTGGGTAGGATTCGGAAACTACGTGACGGCACTCACGGAAGGCCACTGGCTCTCCGCGTTGCGAGCCTCTGCCTTCTACGCCGTCAGTACCGTCATCCTCCAAGTCGGAGGTGGACTCATCCTGGCCTTCACGGCCTATCACGCGGGCCGAAGATGGTTGTCCGCCTCCCGATTCCTTTTCTTCCTTCCAACGTTCTCGGCAGGTCTCGTGATTTCCCAGATGTGGCGGTCTCTTCTACACCCGATGGGCTGGGCCGTCGTGGCGATGAAGTCTCTCGGACTCGACTTCTGGCATTCTCCCCTCGCCGTTATGACCGCTATCACACTTTCCCATTTCTCGGCCAACGTGGGCGGGCAGGCCGTCGTCTTCCTCTCCGTACTCCTCGGGATCGGTCAGGAGTACAAGGATGCGGCCCGGGTGGATGGAGCCTCGAATGCTCTCATCTCCCGTCGCATCTTCCTCCCGATGATCTCCACCACAGTCCTCGTCATGGCTGTGATGCAGTTCATCGGGGCTTTCCAGATGTGGGAGACTCCACGGTTCATCTCGAACGGAGCTCCGGACGGGAAGTCCGCTACCCTCATGTTCGACGTGTGGCAGACCGCTTTTGTCCAGAATGACTTCGGTCTTGCTTCGGCCAAGACGATCATCATGGCCGTCGTGATCGCCGTCGGGGTGGGTATCGCACGCATCATCCAGAAGGGGACATCCTGTGCGTAAAGCCATCCTGGTCGTCTTCCTTCTTCTCCTCTTCTTCCCTCTGTACTGGATGGCGGTCGGTTCCATCTCCTCGGGCGCCTCGATGGCGAAGATTCCCCCGTCTTTCTTCCCTGCCGAACCTACGGCAGGGACATACCGCTTTCTTCTCAGCGCCCCGAACCTCGTGTTGTGGATCGCGAACACAGTGATTCTACTCTGCTTCGGTGTCTCTTCCTCCGTCGTTGCAGCGGTAGCGGCCGGGTTCGCGTTGTCGGTTCGCCCCCGGGGTTGGCGGGTAGTTGTCGGTTGTCTTCTCACCGGCCTACTCGTCCCCCGGGTGGCTCTTACCGTTCCCATGTTTCTCGAAGTGACCAGGATAGGACTCACCGGTACCCTAGTGGGTGCCGCCGTTCCTCTCCTCTACTTCCCATCTGGCGTCCTCCTCTCCATGGGTTACTTCCGAGGTATCCCCAAGGAACTCTTCGAGGAGGCCGTCATAGCAGGAGCCACAGACATCGACGTACTCCGTACCATCGCGATCCCGAACGCCGGCCCCGTGGTCGGTCTACTCATTCTCTTCCAGGCTGTAGCATCCACTTCCGATTACCTGTGGCAATCTCTCATCCTACGGATGGAGAGTACCTTCACCTACATCGTCGGCATTCTGGATACAGCAACCCAAGCTCCAGTGATCGTGAAGAACACCCAGGGGATGAACTGCGCTGCGGCCATCCTGATCTTTCTCCCCTTCGTCCTCATCTACATCTTCACTGCTCGATACTTCACACAAGACCCACTGAAAGGACTCAGATGACTACAGACCAGTTCCCTTATGTCGACGAAGAGTTTATCGTCGCCCTCAAGGCCCGGCATAATGCCGTACAGGCGATGTTCGTGAACGCAAAGGAGATAGAGGAATCCATGGCGATCGTGATGGTCCACGGTTCCGACGCTCACCGCGACCGTGCCAAGTTGATCGGAATATACGACGTAGTCAAAGAAGCCATGCTCAAAATGGTTGAAGGGATGAAGCTGTGAACAGAGGCACAGAACGCTCCATCGTCAGGATCGCACCAACCAGAGACGGCTTTACCAACCCTTCGGAGCGGCTACCCAACAAGCACTCGGGGCTCCTGTGCGGGCACACCCCGGACGAGTGGTGGGCACTCCAGTCGTGGTCCTCGGAACTCATCACCACGTCAATCCTGGTGGCAGAGACCGAGAAACACGCAGATCGTCTTAAGGCACAACTCCTGAAGTACAACATCGAAATCTTGGTCAGGCCAGAGACGATGAACCATCCATGTCAGGATTCAGGAGGATTCCCGACCTGGTGGGGTTACCTATGGGCGCTGGAACACATCGGGAACATCCAGTACGTGCTGCCTGACTTCGTGGTGAACCCGCTCCGGAAACCGGGTGACTACGACCGGATCATCCGGGCGTTCGACGAGAAGATGGCCTCGCCCAATCCAGACGCCGTTGCGGGCATCCGGTCCATGAGTTCAGCTTGCAAGACCGACTTCTCCTTCTTGCGGAAGGAGGGCGACCGGCTTGTGAACCAGTACCGGACAGACATCGGGAACTCCCGGTACTGGCCAACCTACGCAACGGTTGGTACCCTCACGGTCTGCACCGCGGGGTACTATGAGTGGGCGAGACTGGCCACAGAGGCCGGGATCTTCCAGTTCTTTGATGGCCAACCGTGGCTCTTCGAGACCGAGGAGTGGCAGGAGCTACACATCGACCACCCCGACCAGTGGGACCTCGCCGAGTTCTGGATGGCCAGGAAGATCGGTGGAGTCGAGGCGTTTGAGGAGTACAGGAGGACATGGCATGGCGCTTCTTGACTCCCGACTCTCGATGAGGCCGAACCAAGATGTCATCGACCTCGGCAACGACATGATTCCCAATCAGGGACTGATCGCCGAGGTACAGGATTCGGCGGATGGCCTGAAGTGGCACACGTGCGCCATCTTGCCTATCCCTGGTCAACTCATGCGCTACATGCAAGTCCGCATACGCCAGATGCCAAAGATAGGCGCCTTCAGGAGGGCCAACGAGCCACTCGTCAGAGAGCACCAGAGTTCCTGGGATGAGATGCAGAAATACATCACCGGAGAGTCAATAGAAAGGAACCCCTATGATCGGCCCTGATGGACAGAAGATCGACAACGCCCCGGAGCAGAAAATCCGGATCGACCACACCCAACTCAAGATGAACTGGAAGAGGCAGAACTTCCGGGATGAGGTACGAAACGCCCACATCAACTACCAGTTCCTCCAGGAAGGCCACAAGACCGGAGAGGTCCTGGATGTCCACAACCTCCCGGCGGTGGACGGCAAGAAACCGTGTCTCGTCATCGGCTCGGGATCGTCCCTCAACGACTACCTCGAGAAGATGATCGAATGGCCTGGCGACGTCATCTGTTCGACGTCTCACGTTTCCACCCTGACTTACTATGGAAGGCCGCCGAATTACGTTGTCGGCGTAGACCCCCGGTTCTCCGTTGATTGCGAGTTCCTGTTTCCCCATCCAGAGCAACTGAAAAACACCACGTTCGTCACTCACCCCGGAGGACCACCTGGGTACTTCAAGATGTGGCCTGCCAAGATCGCCCTCTTCGGTCTCATGGACTCTTCCGAACCCTACTACCTCACCGTTCAGCGCATCGCCTACGACTGGATCAGAGGGTTCTTCGTCCCCCTGGCCGATGCCGTATCGGCAGAACTTGCTCTGGCCCTGTCGCTCGGGTACCACCCCATCTATCTGATCGGAGTGGACTACGGTGGCGACAGATTCGATGCCAAGTTCTGGAACACCGAGAAGAAGGAGTGGTGGACCAAGTCGGGCAAAGGAACGGCCGACGAATACTGGGTCAAGACGAAGAACGACATCAAGACCGAGCCGATGATGCTCTACATGAAGACCGGCGCCTTGCTCACCATCCTCACCATTCTGCGCCTTGGGCGGTACGAGAACAAAAGACCGTCCGTCTTCAACCTGTCGGACCGGAGTGCCATCACCGAACTGCCTCACGCCAAGTGGGCCGCGGCAGTCCGAAACGCCCACGACCTCATCCGCCCATGGGACGATGCCACCCAGGATGCCATCTTCGAGCAGATCGAGGTTACCCTCGCGCGCCTGGACGTGTACGTGGGGTATGTCAACAACGGACTCCACGAAGGGGTACGGATCGTCCAGGCTACGGACTACGATTTCCTGCGGAAGCAGGTCGAGGAACTGAACGGGAATCTCAAGGAGTCGAAGATTCAGGCCGTGGCGAAGGAAATCCAGACGGGCAAGTCGATACCGGAACTCATCAAGGAAGGGGTCTTGGAACCTCCCCCGGGCATCCCGAAGGAGGAGTACGCCAACTACGACCCGGCCAAGATCAGGTGGATCGCGGACGTGGATGCTTACATAGAACGTGCGAAAGACCTTCGCAAACGCGCCGTAGAGTGATAGAATAGAGGAATGTCGTCGGAAGAGACTCTTCCAGCCCCTCTGCCGGTAAGGCGACCCTACGGCCGCAGTCATCCTGCGTGGTATGGGGGGCTCACCGGCCAGGACTTCGAGGTCTTCAAGGCTTCGTGCGAGAATCCTATGGCCTCCTACGCCGACATCGGGAGAGCCTTCTTCCCGAAGGCCAAGCACCCTGCAGCAAAAGCGCGCAAAATACTCGATAGGGTGCGCAATTCGACCGATATTGCCAATCTTTTGCGCATATTTGGTCCGAATGTGCAGAAAGTGTTCAAGGTTCTGGACGAGGCCCTGGAGGCCGAGAACGTGTTCATCAGCAAGTCTGGCGACATCGTCACCAATCCCGACCACAGGGTTCGCCTCCAGGCCGCCAAACTCATCCTCGACATTCAGACCCCCAAGGGTCCCGCGGTGGTCCAGAACACCACCACTATCACCTTCGAGAAGGAACGCCGGGAAGCCCGGAAGTATCGTGAGAATGGCGACCCCGACGAGGTCTACCAGAGGCGACTGACGTTGGAAGAGGAGTTCGAGAGGCAGCAAAGGGAGCGCGAGACGACCGATGAGTGACGGCGCCCCCTACTCGCTCGCGGAAGCCCTGGAACTCAGTCCCATCGTGTACTGTCAAGCGAAACTGCGCGACCAGAAGGGGCAGCCGATAGTCCCCGATCCATGGCAACGAAGGGCCATGCTGTCACGCCGGAAGAGGATGATCTTCCTGTGCTCGCGCCAATCGGGTAAGTCAGAGGTCGCTGCCGACTTGGCGATCTACACGTCCGACACCGACCCCGGTTCCCTCACCCTCCTCGTCTCGCCTTCCCTTCGCCAATCCTCGGAACTCTTCCATCGCGTCAAAGAACGTCTCCGGATGATGGTCGACCCACCGCCAATCGAACGAGAAAGCCAACTCTCCCTCGAGACAGCCACTGGGTCCCGGATCATCGCCCTACCTGGTACCGAGGACACGATCGTAGGCTTCGCCGCTCCTTCCCTCATCGTGATCGACGAGGACGCTCGTGTGCCCGACCCTCTCTTCAACTTCGTGACACCCATGATGGCTGTGGCGCCCAAGTGCAGGATTCTGCTCATGTCGACCCCGAAGGGCAAACGTGGCCACTTTCATACGATCTGGGAACACGGCTCTGAAGAGTTGTGGGAGAAGATCAGGGTCACAGCCGACGATTGCCCTCGTATCCCGAAGGAACATCTGGATGCTGAACGCCAGACGATGATTCCGGAGTTGTACGACCAAGAGTATTTTTGTAAGTTCCTGGACCTGGAAGGCACTATGTTTTCGGCGGATGATCTATTCGCCGCCTTTGACGAACCAGCAGTAGAGGAGATGGGCGACCCCTTCGAGTCAGAGGATGACGTTGCAGCCTGGGACACGATCCTGAAAGGGAAAAGCGGGAATTGGCGAGACGTGAAGCGGAAGAGAGATAGAAGACGATGAGCGAGCCATCCCAAGCAAGACACCCAAGGTTCAGAAGCGAGCCATGAGCGAAGAGACACCCAAACCCACGCTTCCATCTCGCCAGTATCGGGATTTCTTCGTCGGCCTCGACTGCGGGCAGCTCAAAGACTACGCCGCCCTGTCGGTGTCGGCACGCCGATACATCGGGACTCCCCTGACCGGGTTCACCACGATCTACGACGTGATCTACTTGGCTCGGATGGCACTCGGCACACCCTATCCCGTGTTGGTGGAGCAAGTGGTCGACTTTATGAACGACCCACGGTTCACCATCCAGCGAGCTGTCCTTGTGGTGGAGGCCACCGGGGTCGGTGTTGGGATCGTGCAAGACATCCGAGCCAAGGGTGTCATGGCAAAAGGTGTCTGGCTCACCGCTGGATCGGTAGAGACTCAAAACACCGCCGGACTCACCAATCTCCCCAAGGTCGACATGGTGACGGCCCTGGTCAGAGTCTTCCAGACCGGCCGCATCAAGATCGCCAAGTCGCTCGAGTACGCGCAAGCGTTCCGAGATGAGTTGGAGGGCTTCACCCGTCGGATCAATCGCACCACGGCCAACCTGAGTTTCGAGGCGATGAGCGAGAAGGTCCACGACGACCTCGTGAACTCAGTAGGTGTGGCGGTGTGGTGGGGTGAGACACACGCGAAGCCGATGCACACGGCCTCGATCGAGGAAGCTCGGAAGGCCGACAGAAAACGGACCGACGACTACGACCCGTTGCTGCGCGGGGAATTGGCAAAGCACAGGCCGCAGAGGAGAATAGGTTCTCGACGAGGCTAGTGCTTCTTTCTTCCCTCTGCTCCCTTGATCTTCCCGGCGTTGATCGACGCGTAGAAGACGTTCTTCGCCTTCTTCTTTCCATACTGCTTCACCATCGCCGCCATGATCTTTCTGCCTTTCGGTGTGAGTGGCACGATCTTCTCCTTTCGTCAGTCGTATGTGCAGTACGCGAGGACGGCCCCGGACGCCAACTCTATTTCCTCGAACGCGCCCCCAATCAGTGTGCCAGCTTTCCAGGTGATGGCACTCAGGGTTCCAAAGACCTCCATAGAATCTTTGCGCGCTTCGTCGCGCTACCTATGATCTCCAAAGCCGTCACACCACTCGTCCCGTTCGTCGTCCTGTTCGAGATGCTGTAGATCGCCATGTTCTACCTCCTGAAAAGTGCTACCACGATCGTAACAACGACCGTGGCTATGCTACCGATTCCCACTACCCGCCAGATACCACGGGAAAGTAACGCCGCGTCCCGTTCGGCCGTCACGCCCGAGAGTTCCACGAGGAGCGGCTTGACCGCCTCAGCCGCCGCTACCGTTACCGCCAGGCGTAGACGCTCGGCGAAGTCGCTCTCTAGCCTCGTCACCTGCTCGATGGATTTCTGTTCGAGCCTCGTCAGCTCGTCCAGACAGGTCTGCAACGGCACTGTCGCTGACGGCGGCGACGACTCCGGGGACGTCACTTCCGCTGGCCGTACTGGCAGCGGCGAGAACATCAGCAGGAGCAGCACCGGCCAGAGTAGCCGCAGCCGCGGCGCGCGCATCATCCCCCGCATCCTTCACCCCCTTCGGTTTCAGCTTGGCCAGCAGATCGAGTATCCCGCCGCCGGCGCCCATCGTCGCCGCATAGGCCACGATGAGCACCGCGGCGAGCAGGATCCACCCGAGCCAGCCGAGTACCCTACCCACTGCTGCCATTCCGCGCCTCCTGCGCCCGCTTGATGGCCGGCCCGCCGAACGCCACGGCACCCATGGCAGCGTCGATGCCCGCCAAGATCGGCAGTGCCGACATCCACGTCGACATGCGGTCCGGCAGCCCGAGAGAGATGACGGAGGTGACGATGACCAGAATCGCGGCCAGTACAGGCCATGAAATCTTGACCAACGTCAACGTCCAGTTCTCTTTCGCAGGGGCTGCTACCACCCCGGGAACCGCCGGGGACGGGGTTACATCTGACACCTCTACACCTCCAGTATCGCTTTCACCGCCCGCCGGAAATGTTCCAGCTCGGTCGGTACCGAAACCATCCACGAGGGACAGGTTTTCCCTGTCACATCGAAATGCCGGATGATATCCACCATCGGGTCACGATGGTACTGCCAGCACAGGCCGGCGCACAGAAGGTGCGACTGTCGAAGGACCTCCGGCTCGAAAACCCCCGTCCAGTCAGGGTGGCAGTGCTCGATTCCCAGGCAGTACCAGTTCGGGTGTTCGCCTCCCCATTTCGTCGTGGCCCACGGCGTGTAGGGAGAGCCCGCCGGCTGACCGACATGGTAGGCCACCTCGTTCTCCGGCACGCACCGCACGATCTCCGTCCGGTCGATGATGTAGTGCGCGCTGGCTTTCCGCGATCCGTCCTTCAGGCTCTCGAAATAGCGGCGGTTCGCCTCGGCCGAGGTACCAGGGTTCCCCACCCAGTGCAGGACGATGCAGTCCACGCGGCGTATGAGCAGGCCCGGTCGCGAGAAGTCGTTCGGCGTGAGCAACGCTTCGCGGATCACGGCTTCCTCGTGAGCAACACTGTGGCGATGGTTACGGCTCCTACGATGAGCGAAGGGATAGCGGCCAGCATCATGGACCGTAGACCCGCTTTCTTGTCGACGAGAGTCTTGACCTGGCCTGCCATCACATCGGTGACCACGCGCATTTCTTTGAGGAAACCAGCAGCGCCGTTGCGCTCAGCTCCGTACAGCGTCGTTTCCATTTGCGTCATCCTCCCGGTTAGCGCGTTCCGTCCTTCGAAAAGGTTCGCGATGTCCTTGCCGTGCTGCTCGATCGTCAGCGCCTTGTCGCAGATGTGGTCACTCATGTTGTCCTCCTATCGTTGGACACAGTCCGGTGTCAACCTCTAGTCATGTGACCTCGTAGCCCACACGGCTCCGCTCACCAGGGTCATCTCCGTGAAGTTGCCCTGGAGGATCAAGCCAGCGGGAAACGTCCCGCTGACGAGTGCTCCCAGACTGACCGCGTACTCCCCGGTGAGCGAACTGAAGATCGTGGCGCCCAGAATCGCGATGTGACTCCACGTCTGTCCGCTGACGCTCCCGGCTCCCTGGATGTAGTCAGCCTTGAACTCTCCGAACTCCGGTATCCTGTTCATCTCGCCCTCCTACTGATTCGGTTCCGTCTCACGTTTTCATCTCAGCCCATCATCGAGTAGCCGACCGTCGTTAAATAGAGCTTTCCAACGCCGTTGGCTGGTGTAACCTGATATTCAACAATCCCGTTGGCGTCGCAAGCACACATGAGGCCAGAATGGCTATGCCGGTAGGAACACCCAGCAACAGCAGGCGAGATGTAAAAGAACGGCCCATTTGTCCGCAACCCTGCGGCTTCTGTTGAACCGTTCTTTCGGAGATACGTCACGACGTATGCTTCCGCGGCATTTGTTGCAGTCAGTTCCGAGACAGCCTCCAGAACGAGCGACTTTACCCCCGTAGGGACATATGGATTCGCCACCCCCACACCCCAGGCATCGGTGAATGCCGCTGCTGTTCCCGCCGACAACTCCCACGACGATGCTCGCAATGCATGGGGTATCATAAACGGTTGTGGTGCCCCGACGATGAGCCACGCCGTCCCCGTGCACAGGAACGTGAGAAAGTTGTTGACGTACCAGATGCCCACCGTGAGGTTCCCGTCGATGGTCTCGGAACCCTCGCCGTCCACCGTGATCTTCCCCGCACCCGTGTCCATCTTGCGGATGGTGATGGTCCGCCCCGTGTTATCCTTGGCCGTGGGCAGCGTCATCGTCATGGCGGTCGCCCCCGTGGTCACCAGGAGGAACTCGATCCCGTCCGTGTCCGTGAACGTGTACGCCGCAGTGACCGCCTTCCCATTCAGTCTCTTGCCGCCCGTGAACGTAGCGCGTCCCTGAAACTCGGCGTCATCCTTGAAGTGCTTCTTCCCGTAGACCATCTGCTCGGCGTCGTAGAGGGCCATTTCAGAATCCTCCCGGCGTTCGCTGAGCCCCTTGACCACCAGCAAAGACTTCCATGGCCGCTTTCCCTACGTCACCTTTGTAGATGTACTGCGCACCTTTGAGGATGTTCCTGATCTCCTGTGCAGGAAGGCCCTGGGAGAGCAACATGAGATACCCAAGGTCATCCGCGAGGTTGAGAGCTTTCTTGTATCTTCCGGTCATCACGTTGCTGGCCATGGAACCCAGGATCCCAGCCGCCTGGCCCGCTGGAATCTCCGTCCTGGACTGCCATCCTCGCATTGCGGACTGAGCAAAGGAGCCAACGAACTGGATGGTTCCGATCGCTTCTCCGACTGGCCATTTCCACCATTCGCTACCCTTCGGAAGTCTCCTGTGGGACAGTATCCCTTCCGCCACGAGACCGAGAGTGAGAGCGAGCATCGTTGCTCCCGCTTGCATCTTCTTGTTGTTCTTCAACATCTGAGGAATGTCGTAGGTAGCGATGTTCCACGTTTGGTTCTTGTCGATACCAAACAAGGTGAGCATTTGAATGAACTCTTTGGGAGACCGGAAGACTATCGGTAGATGCCTCGGGTTGCCCACCGACTGAGTCCGGAGGACTGCATTCCGGGCTTCCTGAACGGCAGCCTCATGGCCGAGTTTGTCGACGTTGTGATTGTAGACGCTCTTCCACACCGCGTAACTCGTCTCCTTGTCTACGAACCAGACCAGAGCCATCCCGTTTGGACCGAACTTCTTGAGAATCTTCTCGACTAGTAGCGGACTGCCTTGCTTCATGTCTGAAGCCCAACGGTCGTAGGTTCGGCCCTTCATCACCCCGTCACTCTCCTCGATGAACTGCGGGGTCTCTACCGGGTGCCTTACCATGTCGTAGACTCCCGACATGAACTCCTTCCCCATGTAGGGAAGGGCCTTGAAGTACGACGTAAGCTGCTTGGCTCCGGTGATAGTCCTCCACGCGATGAAGCCAAGAGCAAGACGCCTCTTGAGCGTTGGGCCACCCAGGGTGGGGAAGGCATCGGCCACCAGTTTCTCCCCAGCCATGGCTTTGTTCAGATTGGGGTTCTTCATGTTCTGGAGGTAGTCGTCCATGGCCGCGAGCATTTCTGGTCCACGCTTGGACTTCAAGAGGTCCCTGACCTCCTTGTCGCCGAGCACCCCACTGAGTGTCTCGGTGAGGTCTGCGAAGTTAGCGAAATGCTCGGCTTGATCGTAGTGACGCAAAAGGTTCTTGAACAGTCCGAGTTGCACCTTCGGTTGATGTTCGGCTGCGATTTCCAGTCTCTTCTTCATGGACCCAAGTTCCATCTTCTGCTTCGTCAGTGCTGCTCCGATGGCTCCCCTGCGTTCTATCTCATCCATGAGAGTCTGATTGAGATCGCCAAAGGTATCGCTCTCGCGCGGAGCAGGGGTGTAGTTCTCTTCGTGGCCCGGGTCCTGATTCGGATGAATAGCGATATGAGCTTCCCTTACCCTCGGCTCCTGTGCATCGTAGATCGCCATGACGAACGGGATGGTCTTGCGCATGTTCGCGGGGACGAGCTTGGCCATCTCCATAACCATCTCTGGAGTAACGTTGTTGCCGTATTCGATTGCCGCGCGATGCTTCTCGTTCATCCATCCAGCGAGGATGCCAAGCATGTCGTCCATGCGGAAATCTTGGCCACCGATGATGTAGATTTTCTGGAGTTCGTTCTCCTTGATTCCTAGCTGTTTGAGTTTCTTCTTGACGAGTAGCCTGACGTCGGCCGTGTTGCCGAACTCTACGCTCTCTGCTCTTCCCGGACCATTCCAAAACTCCTCGTGCCATGGCCCATGGAAAACCTTCCCGCCGTCTAGTGCGTCGATGTTCCGTTCCGGCCCCTGGAGGGTGATCTTCTTGGCCCGGAGTTGCCCTGCGAACTGCTCGACCGATCCCGGGTAGTTCTTCTTCTCTGTCGGTATTCCCCTCGCTGGCTTTGTGTCCATGAGCGCCGCCTTCAGCGACTCCACCATGGAACCGATCTTGCGTTTCTTCTGATTATCCAGGGTTGTCTTGTGAAGTACGCCGTAGTGCTGGAGTCTCTCCCGATCGGATGCCATCTCCTCCAGTTCCTTCGTGCTGATCTCGTTCTGGGTCCTGACACCTTCCACATACAGCGCCCGGTCTTTCTTGCTGAGATTCTCGACCTCTTCGGGGTGCTCAGCGAAATACTCCCGCGACGCCTGAATCTCTTTCAGGGTCCGATCTCCAGCCTTCACCTTACTCATCCCACTCTGGATGTCCTCGATCTGCACCTTCTCCTTGACGTGGACGTTGTCCGAGATGGGTTTTGTGATGTACTGAACGTATTTGTCCCTGATCTTCTTCAGTCCCTCGAGCGCCTTCTTCTTCTCCTGAAGGTTGGACACTCGGGTGCGTTCGACGTCTACGGCACTGGTAACGGCTTCCGCGGTCCTCATCTGCTCGCCGAGGCCCGGCTTGGGAGGGCCAGGAGTCCCAAGGACCCGAGCCTGAGCCGCCTGCATCTCGGTACTGCCGAGAGTTTCTGGGATGTTCTGAGCGTTCTCCTCGGCCGCTATCGCCTCGACCCCAGCAACCCCGGCCTCTTTCGCCTGGGCGGCCTTGACCTGGGCCGCGAGGGCCTCGCGTTCAGCCTTGGCGACGTTCAGGACTCCGAGTTCCTCATCCACTGCAGCAAGTTCGGTGTCGATCTGCTCCCCGGTCATCGCCGGGTTGTGAACGATTGCCACCGCTTCCGGGTCGGTCACCGTCTTGGCCAGTTCAAGCCGATCGGTGGTCGGTGACGGGTCGACGGCAGCATCATGGACGAACCCTACCTGCTCGATGAGGGCTTGCTGGACCGGCCGGAGGGCGGCGATCTTGTTGTCGATTTCGGTCAGTAGGGCAGTGGGATAGGTCCCCTTGATGATCCCCTGTCGGGCCACTTCTGTCCGCTGGGCCTCGAGATCGGTCAACCTGTTGGAAACAGCCGTGAGTTGGTTCGACGCCCCCACAATCCCCTTGATGACCTCCTGAGCCCTCGCCCAGGCCTGCTGTGGGGTTTCCCCGGGCACGGTGGTCTCCAGTGCCTTCCGCTGCTCTGATATCGCAACCCTGGCGTCCTGGAGCGCGCCCTGGCCGATCTGGATGATTCCACCGGGAGCCATTTGACTGAGGGCCACGAGAGGAGTGGTCTCGAGGGTCTGAAGTTGTTGAATCGCCATCTCCTTGACGGATGGTGTTAGGTTGCTACCTTGGATGCGATCCACGAAGAACTTGGCGGTCCAGTCCAGTGTGTTCTGGGTAAAATCCTCCCAAGTCTCCGTGGTCATGCCTTTCGCTATCCGTTGGGTTGCCTCGTTGGCCATAGACCGGAACTCGGGACTGGCTGCGATGTCCTGAGCGATACCCTGGAAAGTTCCCTTGAACTGGTCGATCGCCTCGGCGTACCCCGGGATGGCCCCCTTGTACATCTGGACGTTGCTGATCGTTTCGACGATGGACTCGAGAGTGCCAAAAATGCCCGCCATGACAACGGCGAGTTTCGGGTCCGCTCCGCCGTCTACTAGGTCGCGGTAGGTCTTCCCTACCATCCTGCCAGTCCAATAGGCTGTCGTCCCTGCTGTGAATCCCGCAGTACCTACGGCGGCAGCGGCCGGGAGTGCTCCCACCCCACCCGCAGCAGCACCTACGGCAGCACCCATCGCTGCTGTGGGAATCGCCGCCCCAAGACCATACTGAAATGATGCCGCCGTGTCCGAGGTTGTCTTGGCGATGTTGAACACCATGTCACCACCGCCAGAAACTCCGGCAGCGATCTTCGCCGCCGGTCCACCGATCGCCAAGAGACCCCTTTTACCTATCCCGATCATGTAGTCAAGACCTGAAACAGAAGGACCCTCTTTCTGTGTCGGCATCATGGATGGAGTGGTTGCCGATGTCGTCCCTATCGGTTTCCCAGAGAACAGGTCTATGATCGCTCCGGACGCCAGCCTACCTAGTTCTATGGTAGCCCCTAGGCCAAGGGCCAACGGCCCGGGGGCTCCCTGCTTCTGCGCTCGATTGACGACTACAGGTTGCCACGGACCGGATTTCTCCTGGAGTTGCGTCTTGAGAGTGTTTTCGACCTTCTCTCTCTCCGAGACGACAGCCAACTCCTTCTGGAGTTCGGCGATCTTCGGTTTGAAGTCGACGGTGATACCGGAAGGGGCAAGAGACTGCTGGAACATCTGTAACCCTTCGATGTCCGCCTGGATTTCGGAAGACTTCCGTCCCCGCCCTATGACGGTCCGACCGGCATTCGCCAGGGCCATGAAATCCAACTGCTCCTCGAGGCGATGAGCGTCCATCCCGTCCCACCAAGCGTTCCTCTTCTTGGCAGTCGGGGCGAGGGTCTTGACAACCTGCAACGCTGTTATGGGTGGGATGTTCAGGTTGGTAGCGATGACCTTCACGAGATCCGCGGTGTCGACGATGTCGTTCGAGTTGGAACCCGCCGGAATGCCCATCAGGCATCTCTGTCTTTCGTAGGTGCTCAGTTCCCGAAACTGAGGAGGACCGGGTTGGGTGGCCGGAGTCCTGGGAGCGGATGGAGGATTTCCCGACACCGTGTTCCCATTCTCGTCGAAGGTGTAGCCTGCCCAAGTTCCCCCGGGCGTACCCTCTGGGGTAGATGCTTGCTGTGCAAAGACAGGAGGAGGAGTGACGTCGTTCCCATTCTCGTCGAAGGTGTAGCCTGCCCACCCGGACGGGGCGGGTGTAGTAGGAGTGACTTGCCCGAGTCCTGGAGTTACCGGTGGGTCTGGCATCCTACCTCACCCCAGGACCTTCGACATATGAGGAGGTCCCGTTCGCATACGTGATGACCTTGAACACCTTGTCGTGAATCATTCCATTCTCATCCGGTTCTGGAAGCACGACGTACTTTTGGCCGCCGATGGTGAACTCGTCGTGCTGCTTCTTGTTGATAGAGGGCACCACATCCTTTGCATCCAACCCAGCCCAACCGAGCACCAAACGCTGGTAATCCAGAACATTCGTGGTTCGCTGATTCTGATACTCCCTCGAAACCTTGGTCGGTTCGTAGAGATGGGCTGTATACAGTTCCCTCGCCAATCCGATACGTGCGTTCTCCCAGACTGCCACCCCGGCATGGGTTTCGGCCGGGAATGCGAAGGAAGAGACCAGAACTCCGGAGGGCGTTATCGCTGTACTTCCCCTGAGACTTGCGTTGATGAGGTCCTTGACCGTCTGGTCCCTGACGTAACCGTTCGTGTAGTCCTGGACCGCCTGATAACCGCCGTCCGAATCTTTCGCATGATTGGCCGCGAACTTCTGGATGTCCAGCATCGCGTTGTACCGCTCCATGGAGAGTTTCAGGATTTCTGGACTCTCGCGGCCCTCGGCTGTAATTCGCGCCGCGATAGCCTCGTCGTAGTATTTCGAGAGCGCCTTACCAGCGTCAGCGAAGATCACGTTCTTCGACCAAGGGTCCATCTGTTCGATCCAGTAGACTTGATCTTTGCCGCTGACGTGACCGAGACCGGCTCCGATGTAGTAGTCCTGCGCCTTCTTGATCTTCTGTGGGTATTCCAAGGACTGATCCAGGGCGATCCCGGCCAAGTAGAGTTCGGCATCCTCGCTCGTGTTCCCCATCCCAGACTCGAAGTCTTTCATAAGCCGGTACCGCTCGGCCACTATCTGGTCGTGGTCCGAGTTCGATATAGCGCCATTCTTCCAGTCCTTCTCGATAATGAGAAAGTCGAGGCCGCCGAGGAGATTGGGATCTCTCTTGGTCTCGTCTGGTTTCAGGACCGTACCGGGGTTATGACCGGAGTTGACGGCCTTGTACATGGTATTGCGTAGTTCAGCCGCGCGTTTCGTCTGTGGGTCGGCCATCCCAGCCCTGTCCTTGATCGCTTGGTTGTAGGCCGACATGAGAGCACTCGTCTGATCGCCGCGAATCGTGTTGGCGTCGACCAGCGGAGTGAGTGTGTCCGGATTCCATGGCTCCTTGGCGTTCGGGTCGGCACTCAAGGCGAAGTCTGACATCGAGGCCAAAAGTGAGGTCTGTGTGACGTTCTGCTTCCGCTTTATGACCCCCTCGAAGCCGGAACCCTGGGCTGCCTGGAACTTGTCCAACATGGCCAGCATCTTGTCACGGTCGGCCCCCACAGTGATGACAGCAGCCCCCTTGAGATCGTCTACCATCAAGGTCTCCTGGGCGTACTTCCCCACGATGTTGTCCACGACTTTCGCACTGTTCTCCTTGATCTTGGCTTCGGTCATCTTCGTGGTCTTGTCGACCACATCGGTGTAGTAGTCCCGAAGGTCCTCAAGTTGTTTGGTGGTGATGTCGTACTTCTTCATCACTTCCGCGTCGGGGCGCATGATGTCGGAGAGAACGGCACTCGGATCGTTGTTCTTGTCAAGAAGAATCTTGACATGGTTGTAGTGAGCTAGGTCCAGGTCGATGATCTGATTCTTGGCCAACGTATCGGCATCGAGGAACTGCCCTTTTTCCGCGATGTCATACCACTGCCCTATTGACACCTCGTCTCCGCTGTCAATGAAGGACCTGACACTCTTCCTCCAGTCTTCGATGTGCACACGAGTTCCCGTAACCGTCCCGAGGTGGAGAAGAGCCCGTAGGTTCCCCTCCCGGAGTTCCGGTAGTTGGCTCTCGTACTTGGCCCTAGCTTCTGGAAGGGTGAGCATCTTCATGGCCTCGTCCTTGACCTTGTCGAACCCTTCCTCAAATTGCTTCGGATAGGTCTGGTAGGAAGCGTTTCCATCCTCTCCAACCAGCCCGGGGTTCGGATCGTTCTCGAAAGTGGCCCACATCCGCTCTATCTCACCCTTGGTATATCCAAGAGCTCGCATGTACTGCGCCTGCACTTGGGAATTGTAGAGGTCTTTGCTCCCGGCCTGCGCGTTCTGTTGGAGTTGGAGGTAGAGGTTGCCGAACTGCTCGCCGACCTTGCTGAGAGCAGCACCGACGTTAGACAGTCCAGAGGAGATCCCGCCAGATGCAGACGGTTCGAGTGACATTACCTCATCCTACCTCTCACGAGAACCACGAGGCACCCGCCCCCGCGGGCCGGATCGAGGGGAAAACATTCACAGGAGGTGGGCCTGTCGGAGATTGAGGATTGAACCCACCCTGAGCCCCGAAGGCAGCAATATTGCCCCCGCCTCCCAACATCCCTGCCCCGAAATTGAGCCATGCGTTGGTCCAACCTGCCCGAATGTCCCCCGCACCCTGGTTGATCTGCACACCCAAACCCTGAGCCTGGAGATTGTATCCCTGGGCCGCCAAAAGAGCTCCCTGGCCCTGCAATCCATACCCCTGGGCCTGTAGGCCGTACCCTTGCGCCTCGAGGCGGTAGTCGCCTGCCTGGAGGTCGTAACCCCGGGCGGAGAGTTCCGCTTGCTGGCTCGCGAGCGAACTGCGCGTTAGGGTTGTCTCTGCCGCGAACTCTGATCCCCTGGCCTGGAACCCAAGTTGTTTCTGGGTAAAGGCACCTTGAGCCGATGTGAGTCCCTGCCGCCTCTGTTCGGATGCAGCGTACCGGGAGAATACCTGAGTGGCCCGGGCCGCCATCGCCATCGGGGAGGCACCTCCGGCAATCCCGGAAGCCGCGCTCTTAGCCCCACCCGTGGCTATCGCCTCACTCGTCTGTTCGCCCGCGGCCGTGACGCGCTCCCGACTCTCGGCAACCAGTACCTTCGTTTCGGCCCCGACGAGTACCGCTTGTTCTCGGTACATCCCGGCCTGCTCATATAGCAGTCCAGCCTGTCCCCTCGCAATTCCTGCCTCGACGGTAGCCTGGTACCGAGTGAACGTTGCCGTGTCTGTAGCGAGGCCAGCGTGGCGACCGGCCTGCTCTTGTTGTCCGAGAGCCAATCCAGCGTACTGCTCGTATAGGTCTGCCTGCTCTCTTGATAGGTCAGCATAGTCACCGGCTAGTTCCTGTTGCCCGCGGAGAACGGGCACTTCCTCTGCGAAGTCCGCCGCGTTGTGGGCGGCCGTCAAAAGTCCCGCGATCCCGCTGACGACCGCACCACCTATCGTTCCGATGATAGCCAGGATGCCCAAAATGCCCATGTTACCGCTCTCCCACGGTGACTTCGGGACCGATCGCCATGACCGTCATCGGCAAGGGATCACTCTGGATGGCCCAGATGTAAGAGTTGGCGTCCCAATCTCCTGGATAGGGAAGCGCGAGAAGGTCTGTAGTGAGTTCGGAATCGTGGTCGTAGGCAACCGATTCCGTCTTCGCCTCGGATGACCCGAACTTGCCACCGATGGACTCGTAAACCCAGACGAAGAGTTTCGACACTTGCTTCGGGATGCCGTGCGCTAGACCGGTGCCCATCCGACACAGTTGTGCTTTCGAGGACCAGGGAAGGCCGACGTGAACGTGGTGCCCTTTCCGGGTAAGTGTCACTTCATTCGCGGTGACCGTGTGACTCTCGACTACGTTGCCGTCGATGAGACACACGATATCTTCGCCGTTGATGTGCGTCAGTCCAGAGACGGTCGCCGTTACTTCGTAGGCATTCCCGCCAGAGGTGTAGGCGGTGAAGAGAGACGAGTCGGTTCCGACCAACTTGAAGGAATCGGTGAGTTTCCCCGACACCTGGTAGACGTTGTTGTTCAGCTCGATCATCCCGTCGACGTTCCGGATGAGCACGTAATTCCCGTTCACGAAGGGATGACCGGACGCCGTCACGACCGCTGGGTTCGCCTTGGTGACGTTGGTGATCGTATCCTCGTCAGCGTTCTCCTGTTCGACACCACAGTCGACGTAGTGAACGTGGTCCTTGTCCTCGAATGCGAACGGGACGCTGTACTCGATGAATCGCTTTGTCGTACCGCCGATGTCGCGCTTCACGGACATCCAGATTTCGTCTTCGGTCCCCGCAGGCACGACCGCGATGCTCTCGATCTCGTCCCCATCGCGAGTCACCCATCGCTGCCACGCCGTGACTGTACTCTCGGCGACCATGATAGGCAGTTGACCATCGGAGCGCACCGCGAAGAAGAGACACTGCGGGTCGTCCATGTACTCGAACTGGGTGACGCCTCCCTTTGTGATGTGAGAGGAGACAAGAGTGATCTCGACGTCGGAAGGGAAGGCCCGAAGTATTTCGCCTCCACGCTGGGCATAGAAGACGTTGTTGCCGACTCGTATCCCCTGGATGTCCGCACACCCGTGAGGGTAGACCCAGTCGAATTGAGCCGAATTGGGAGTCAGTCCTGTCTCCTGTCCACCTTGAAGGAATCCGACGCCGTTCTTGGCCCCAATGCACAGACCTTTGTTGACGGACTCCATCCAGTAGATATTGGCATTTCTACTGCTACTCAGTCGAAACTCAAGTCCGTCAGTTCCGAGATACCCAGGAGTGAAATTATTCAGTTGCCCGATGCATGATCCCCAGATAGTATCCGGAGCATCCACAGAACCACCGAGCAACAGTCTTTGACTGACGTATCCGATAGCTGCTGGGTATTTCCCCGACACGTTTCCGAACTTGGTGGAGATCAACCAAAGCTTCTGGACGTTCCCTGTCACGCCAGTCTGTACGTTGATGTCTACCACGTAGTTCCATGTGGCTCCTTGGTCGTCGGACATGAAGACATAGGATTTGGTGTCTGTCTCGCCGAGGGCATCCTCGTACACCGCAGTCGCGATCCACCTGTCACCCAAGATAAAGAAACTGGTGACCTGTTGAAGAGGTACTTGAAAGAGGGGGATATACGAAGACCATATCGCACCATCCGCACTTTTGGTTATCTTCAATCCATCAGAGAACGTTGTGCTGGCAACCGCTGCAATGCCAGCCCATTTCTTGTTTCTAGTATCGAAGTTGAGTGCCTCAAAGGGACTGTTCCCAGTTTGCAACACGAGATCGTATTCGACGAAAGTATGGCCATCTGAAGAAACCAGAATCTTAGCATCAGAAGTCTCTGAGCCGAATATCTTCCCATTCACATAGAAGAGAGACGGCGCGGAACTGCAAACACCGGCCGTAGGATTGGTTTCTTTGGCCCATGTGATACCGTCTGCGCTGGTGATTAAGTAGGCTTGTCCCGTCTTGTATCCGATGGCTACGAAAAGGCTAATGGCATCTGCCCAGACGATCCCAGTGAAGAAAGTACCGCTAGCAACACCAACAGGAATCGTACGTTGACTCCAGGAAGTTCCCTCGTCGCTGGAAGTATAGATTGTTGCATAGTTGACACAAACAATGATATCATCATTTGCGGCGAGGAAAGGTGGCAACACGGGAGAATAGACCCATGGGAAACCGGCGGCTGTTTTCTCCCAGGACACCAAGTCTTCTGATATGAAACATGAAAAGATCCCGCTGAGAGCGTAAGCGCCGACGATGGCGATGTATTTCCCTGCGAAACCTGTTACTGCTCTGACCGACCACCCTTTTACTGCGGCTCCTTGGCCTGAACCAGCCCCGATACTTCCTTTTGTCCATGAAATACCATCAGGACTGCTGACAAAGTCAGCATAAGTGTGCCCGGAGAGAGTGTAGGAAGGTGCTCCCACGAGTTTTTGGTTGTTGTAGTAAGGTGACCTCCTCTGTTGCCAGAGTGTATCAGACAACCATGTAAGACAAATGGGTGGATATGTCTTGTGCGTGATGTATAGATTGTCCTGAATTGCGATGAACTTCAACGCGAACACATCATCGTCGGCCCAAGGTACACCGGAGATGGTAGCGATGACCGCATGAGTGGACTGCTTCCAGACACGGAGGACGGTATCAGCGAACTCTAGAACAAAAGAGGTTCCGGCAGCGTTCGTGAACGGACAGAGGCGCTCGTATCCCGAGTCAGAGTAGGCCGCACCCGCGTACTTCGTCCCCGGCCGCCTCGTGATCCCGGCCTGCTTCCGGACGATGAAGTTCTCCAGCGTCAAGCACCCGTGCGCGGGACCGTCAATGAGCCCGTCGAGTTGCGGTGCTACCTCACCACCCGAGAAGTTCTTGAAGAGAGGCCGTGCTTTCGCCACCGACTACCTCCACGGTTTCTCACGCGGCTCCCGACTCCGCTTCGCCCGGGCGTCCACAAGCCCCGCCTGTATCCTCATCCGCTGCACCTGGACTGCCAAGTCCTGCCGGATGTTCTGGCTCGATCCTGTGACCTTGTTCGACAGGACCCATGCCAGACGCAAGGCCATCGCTTCCACGAGTTGTGAGTCGTACTTCGACGGATCGGTTGCCTGGTAGGCGTACCGAAGGGCCGCATGGTCGACGGACGTGTACAGGACACGGCCCTCGGCCACGTAGGGGTTCTGATACGGATACTCAGTGACCCCTCCCCAGTTCTCGTCGAGCACCTCAAAGGGTCTGAGGCAATCAGACGGCAGATCGTAGGCGTACTCCCAATCAGGACCCGGAGACAGGTAGATGTGGCCGCTCGATGCGTAGGTCGTGTACGCCGAAGCGTCGATGTCCTCGCCCTCCATGTCGTGAAGGTGGAGGGTGTCCGTCGCTATCCCCGCTATGAGATAGACGTTGGAGTTCAACTCCGTCATCCCAAGGATGTGCGAGAAGGTCACGAGTTGACCGTTCGCGAAGGCATGACCCGAACAAGTGACGACCGGCGGCTTCGCTTTGGTGATAGCCGTGATGTCCTTGATGGACGCAAGAGCGAGGTGGATGCGTTTTGTGGCGCTACCCCACTCCCGGAGCGAGAGAACGTAGTCCCTGTTCTCGTCGTAGACCTCGGCTGCCCAGACCGAGACGGTGTCTGCCCCGTCGATGTCCGTGATCGGCTCATTGCCGAGATGCATCAGAGCGAGGTTTACGACGTCGGTCTCATTCGCGACCATCCTTCACCTTCTTTGCCGCGGGAGGCTCCGTTGCCGGCCCACCCTTTAGTTCCCTGATCGCGGCAAGGATGCGCTGCCGCTGTTTGAGGTGGATCGGATGCGGAGGTGACCGCTTCCCGTTGATCCAGTTGTCCTTCTCCAGATCGGCTGCTTCGAGTTCGAGTTCAGCGATGACCCGCTGGACCCGTTTGTCGTCCTGGGGCGGCGCGGGCACGATCTGGATGAGGTACTGGCAGGGCTTGTCGCCGACAACACCCGCTTCGTATTTCTCGTGGGCCTTGAAGATGCGCCCGTTGTGCTGACACGTCTCCGTGCAGAGATACCACTCTACTACCATGACTCAGTCCGCTTCCGTGGTCTTGGCCAGAATCAAGGTCTCGAGGGCCTGGAGGAGAAGGAGGTCCATGGTCCCGGTCGTGTACGAGTTGCACGCGGCATAGGCGTAAGCCGCCACGAGTTTCGCTCGCATGTCGGTGTCGAGGAACGTGAGACCGTAGATGTCTGCGGCGACCCCACCAGCTCCCCATACTTCCGTCCATGCCTGATGATTGCTGTCCATACAGCCTCCGTAGAACTTGGGAGGCCCCCGGGTCCTCCGGGAGCCCCCCGGCCGTAGCCTATGTCCAGGACGAAGATGCCGGAACCCTGGGCTGGCTGAGTGCGATGTAGGAGTCCCACTTGCCACCGGTCAGAACCGCTGTAGCGATCACGTACACCACCTTGAGGTAGCGTTCGTGAACGGTCGGCAACGAGAAACTCCACATTTTCCCCGCAGTGAACAGAGCGTACCCCAGCGCGAGCGCGGAACCCGCGAGGATGTTCCAGGTGGTCCCATCGGAGCTGTGCTGGAGCGAGAGCGAGAAGGTCCCGCTCCCCAGTGTACACGCGAACGCCGTGTTGACGCGGAACACGAAGTAGAGAGGAGTCCCCGCTCCGATGTTCACGTTCGCCGTCTGGAAGTCCACGGTGTTCGTCGAGTTGTGGCTCGCCACGGAGGTCTGCGCCTGCGCGTCCGAAAAGATCAGATCATAGTCTAGGACTGCCATTGCTTTCCTCCTTCCTTATGCGATCGCCGACTCGGTCGAGAGGATCGAATCCTCGAGCCGCATCGGGTGACCTCTGAAGCCGGTCACTGTCTCCCCGAACACGTTGGTCGGCCCGTAGAGGACGTTGGCCTTGTCGACGGCCTGGATGTCCACCTGGGTCATAACGGTTCTGTTGCAGTAGATGATCGACCCAGCGCCTCGCTCTTCCATGATGTTCAGAAGACCGATCATCTTGTCCGAGTTGAAGAGGGTTGCCCCACCCGACGCGGAGATGTTCCTGAGCGCGCAGAGGTTGCGATCGTCGTGGACAGCGAGCCCACCGTGCATCCGGAACTGGGTCCGGTGCGCCCGGTACGGGTAGCTGTTCGCCGAGTCGAGGACGGTCTCGTAGCCGAGATCGTTCCGCTCGACCGGCACGTCCCCACCCCGCCCCGCGGCAAGGTTGGGCTTGTAGATGTAGTGGACCCTGTTCGCCCCCCACTGGACAACGATGACGGAGGTGAGCGTCGTTGCGCCCCCCGCCGACACACAGTAGGTGCCGAGAGTTGCGAGCCTCGTCAGAAGCCCGTCGAACTGCTCCGGGTCCGTGATGGTACTGCCGTAGACCGTGGCCGTCGCGAAGGTCTGTGCGAGCCCCTCCAGGAAGGACATATCCTCGGTCAGAATGAACGCGGCCTTGTCGTCCGCGAGGTCGATGATGAACTCATCCACCGTCGAGAAGGCTTCGAGAGTTCCCACACTCTCTTCGACCTGTCTCGTCCGGGAAGCCTCCGGGGCGCTTCCTGCGTTGGCGATTCTCCATGTCCCGGTTGGGATGGCGATACGCCTCGTGTGGATGTGGCTCGTTGTCCTGTTTGCCTTGACCCACTCACCGTCACGGAGGATCGCTCTCGTGTTCGAGAGGTTCTCCGTGATCGCTTGAACCACACCGTTCAAGGTGCGTTTCCCGAGTTCGGTCAGGGACAGGCGTTGATAGTTCGGATCTAGTGCTGCCATATCCGCTCCTGCTTCGGTACGTACCCAGGAGTCCCGAGGATTGGCGACTTCACGGTCCTACGCCAACGGCGGTAGGATTGGCGATCGGTCGGTCCCGCTACTTCTGCTACCTAGTGAGGATTACCTCCCCTTCGGTCTGAGCTGCGGCGTGTTCGGGAAAGCGCGCCACGCCTCCCCTCTCTGGATGGCCTCCTGGGTGAGCGGTTGTTCGCCGTTCCCCCCGGCCCCCGTTCCGCCTTGCAGCGTACCCTCGGACATCGCTTTCCCGATCTGTGCCAGGAAAGCGAGGTGGTCCGGGTCGTTACCGATCCCTGAATCGTCCCAGCGTTTCAGCAGGCTTGGGGCGGCGAATCGCGCGCCCACTCGGCCGACGAGGGCCAGATTGGCATCGTATTCCTTACCCCAAGTCTTCCGGAGTTCCTGGGTTGCGGTGTCACGAGCCTTGGCCTGCTCTGATAGAGCATCACGGTATCCGTCGGCGATTTCCTGTGTTGCGACCTTGTACAGAACCTTCGCCTGCGCTGGCGAAAGTCCTGCTTCGTGACACGCCTTCTTGAACCGTGCGTCTGAACCTTCCGCATACTCGATACCCTCGGGTAGCGGGACTGCATCGAGCTGGTATCCGTCCGGTGTGTCGGGACGGGCGACCCTCTTATAGTATTCCTGCTTGGCCTCTTCGGTGGCATCGTCACCCGGCCAGCCGCGGACCTTGGTCTCGAGGTTCACGTATCCCTTCGCCAGCTCTTCCGGAGACTGGAACTTCGATACCCGGGATGCGAGTTCCTTTGGGAGATCGTCGACCCACGTCTTGCCCTGAGTCGTTGCCCCGGCGGCCTGATTGGCCGAACCCGAAATCCCCTGAGTTGTCTCGGCCTTTACGGCCTGGCTCGCGAGGCTTGCTGAGTTCGGGTCAGAACCTTCCGTTCCGACTGCCATGTTCGTTCACTCCTTCAGTGTCCGAGCAACCGACGTGTGCCGGTTCTCGTGACTGGTTCTTGGATTGTCACTGCCTGGACCGGAATCTCCGACCCAAGAATGCAGTCAACGATCCTTCTGTAGTTCTTCCCCTGGAGACCCCCAAGGTTCTCCAGGAGCGCGATAGCCTGATTGTGTGCGATCCTCTGCTGCTCGTTGCCAATGGTCTGGAGAAGACCGGAGTCACGCATCAACTCGGCGAGAGCCCACCGTCCGTCAGGACTATGGAATGCCATGCGCCACTTCTCGATCGCTTTCCTGGACCGGAGGACTGGCAGGATCATGCGGCCCCCTGCTGCGGCTGGCCTTGCTGCCGGGCTCCTTGCTTGGCCATACCGTCAAGAATGGAACCCTCTTCCGGTGCCTTTCCGAGTCCTGGTGCCGCCCTGCCAATCGTCTGGAGTTGCGCCGCTTGCTGGTCCTGGGCTTGCTGCTGCGCCCTCTGTTGCCGTGCCTGTTGAACGATCTTGTCCTCGATGAGAACCTCTTCGGGTAGACCGTTCGACTTGGCGAGGGACCGCGCCCAGTAGTCCCAGTCGAAGTTGTCGAGAATCTTGTAGGTCGTCCCCGACTTGTCCATCAAGAGCAACCCGGCGATGTCCTGGAGGGTGCGCCGGTACGGTTCCTGCTGGAAAAAGGACTCCTGGGCCTGGACGAGAGGTCCCTTGTAGACAATCTGGAGAGAGCCGCCGAACTTCACGAGTTGGTCGGGTGCGGGCGGGATGAGCTTCATCTCGATCGCGAGAGCGTACACGCGCGAAATGAGTGGCTCGAGGACGTCCTGGTTCAGTCCGGTTATGACAGGACCGAGCATGATGGCCTTCTCTTCAGTCCGTCGCCGAACCTCTTGTGCGGTCATCTCTTTCTCGGCGTTGGCCATCATCAGGAAGAAGTCCACGAGGTAGTGACGTTCGATGATCTTCTGTTTCCGTTCCTCCCTGTCCAGACCGGCACGAAGGTCGATCCTGGTCTCGGAAGGATTCACCCATCGGTTCAACTCGGAGTAGTAGTTGCGCCCGCCCGGGAACCATTCCACATCTCCGGCCTGTTCTTCGGGAATGTTGAGCGGCGGGTTCACTCTGAGTTGTGCCGCGGTGACATCGGTCTTCACGTACTGGTTCAGAGAGATCACGTCGGCTAGTGCACGCCACCCAGGACCCCGTCCGTAGTCTTCGTCGGATGAACGTTCATTGCGCCACACGTTGTATGGATTGGACCGGTACCCCTCTTCTTTGACGACCGCTTTGTGCTCCATGTCGATGTAGACACTCTCGAACCGCTTCCCGGTCTTGTCCTCTTTCTTCGGGTCGTAGTCCTTGCGCTCCCGAACGGTATGTAGGATGAAATGTTCGGCGTAGGGGTTCTTGTCGAAGTTGGTCGCGAAGGAATCGTCGAGAGTGGCATCCTTGTCCTTCGCCCACGCTTCGAGAATCTGGGAGTTCGTCATCCGGTAGTACCGGTCCGTGACGGTGACGTCCTCGCGCTTGTTGTGGAAGCAGTAGATCTCACGTGGATGGCGACAGGAGAACCATACCGACTTCCGTTCCGGGATTGCCTCGGTGTAGAGAGTAGCCGTTCCGGGACCGCCCCCGTCCTTGAACATCTCGTGCATCGCTCGGTAGAAGTTCGAGCGCAAGAAGAGGGAGTACATCACCCGCTCGACGTAGGCGAGCCACATCCTGCTCTGCCTGTCTTGCGAGAGCCGCTCGTTCTCCGGCTCGATGCCGAACCAGTTCTGGTGAGCGGAAAGGAGATACCCCTGCATTCCAGAAGCGTAGTTCTCAAGAGCGGCGAGCGGGGTACCGTCGTAGATCAGATCGTCGTGTCGTTGGCCCTGTTTCGGAGAGTCATCGGTGAACCCAGTGCGCCATGGGACCACGTAGGAGACGATGTCTTCCCATACGTCCTCCCAGTCCCGGCGTCGAGCCTGGAGCATTCCGAACTCTGCGAGTATGTCATCGAGTTTACGGTCTGCCACTGTCTACATTTTATCACACCTTCAAGCAAACTGTCAAGGATCGGAATGGTCACCGAGACGTGGTGCGTCCCCTCGCCCACAGCACCGCGTCCAGGATCATCGCCGACCCGTAGTCCGAGGTCCGGACATGCCGCTCCACGCCGAAGGTTTTCCACGTCACGATCCACTCGCCGCCCTCGGGGTAACTCCCCGTGAACTCGTAGGCCAGGTTCGGCCACGCGGCGCACCCGCACAGGAGCAGGCACCACACCACCACCGCGAGCCCCCGCCGGCGCAGGTACGCCGACCGCTGCAGCCGCGCGTTCGTCCAGTGTGCCCCGCTCTCGGCGTAGATCGCGAGCTTCACGGGGTGGCCTCGGCGAACAGTGGCGCCTCGGCGTGGATGCGTGCTCGCGCCATCTCGGCGTACTCGGGTTTGAGTTCGATCAGCACGTACTCGCGACCGAGGCCCTGAGCCACGAGGCCCACGGTGCCGGCACCAGCGAAAGGGTCGAGCGCGGTGCAGGGAACGGGGTCGAGGGCATGCGCGCAGGTGGGGGCCCAGCCGGTGGTCTGCGTGTCGCGGACGTGGTTCGGCGTCCAGCCGTCAGAGCGGCCCTTGATGCGCGCGTCACCATCGGCATCCTTCGCCGGTCGGTAGTCGTCAGCCGTTCCGTCCGTGGACCGCAGTTCCCCCCGTCCCACCACGCGCCGCCAGGGAGCCCCGCACACGGGGCAGCATCCGCGCGTGCTCGTGCCGGCCATGATGCAGCGACGCGCAAGCTCCTCGGGGAACGTGGCGAAGTGGGCGCCCTTGAACGGCGCCGTCGCGATGGTCCACAGATCACCTTCTCCGACACCAGCATTCATCAGCGCCAGCACCGCCTTGGCATCGGAGAGGCTATAGGGAATCTTCCAGACCGTGCGGGCGTTGCGACCGGAGGGGTCTCCGACACTCCGCTTCTGCCCGATGTTCGTCGCGCCGCTTGCCTTCGACAGCAGGTCAACGAGGTCCTTGTGTTTGCCGCCGATGCGCGGGAGCGATTCGACCATCTTCCGCACGTCGCTGGGCCCGCTCTCGCACGTCTCCTTGATCGCCTCGGCATCCCAGAAGTACCGCGGGCTCTTGCTCAAGAGAAACACGTACTCGTGCGACTTCGTCGGCCGGTCGGTCACGCTCTCGGGCATGGGGTTGGGCTTCGAGTTGTGCGTAAGCACCCCGGATGCCAGCGCGAACAGATGCGGCTCATCCTCGACTCCTAGGTCATAGACGTTTCGGCAACGGGCTCGACGGATCTCGACAACCTGTCCGAGCGGTTTCTCGTTGTGGTGTCCGTTCGGTTCTGCCTTGCGCAGCTCGCCCCGGAACGTGGGAACGCGGCGACCACGATAGGCGACCGTGGCCAGATGCAGCACCAGCCGCCAGCCGAGCCGGGCGCATGCGGTACGGAGGTCGCGCTCGAGGTTGTAGTTGCGACAGAAGCCCAGACGCCAGCGGTTGTTCTCCGCGTCGTAGTGGCCATCGCCGCTCAGGTAGCCGTCGACCATGGCCGCGAGGAATCGGTTGGAGTAGCGCCACACCACCGGGGCGAATCCCTTGTCATGCGCCGTCTTTCCGCTCACCAGCTCGGCCAGGATTGCCGCGAGCACCTTGCCGTACATTCGCACCGCCTGACCGTTTCCCTGCACGGTCACAGCCAGCGACCCGCCATACTTGGCTGCGATCTCCCGCAGGCGATCCAGGCGCTTCGTCTCTCGGGCGTGGCCAGCGATCTGAATGGTATCGCCCGCCCGCGATCCCTCGGCCAGGTAGAGGCCAGCGAACCATGCCGCGTCTTCATCGAGGGCGCAGTCGCGCGGGTCGGTCGGCTCGGGAAGGGTCGTTCGGCGGATCACGTCGCCGGCCTGGATGTCGGCGGCAGCGAGAAGGCCGCGGTCGGTTGGAAAACGGTGGGTCGGAGTGCAGGCGATCCGCTCCCCCGAACGGAGTACGATCTCCAGTTCCGTGCCCGCGCGGGGCGAGCGTGATACCCCGGTGAGACGGGTCCATCGCTCGCCGTTCCAGAGGCGTACTGTGTGCGAGTCCAGTCTGGCGAGATCCTTGACCATCATCGGGGCCGGGCCCTTCTGCGTCCAGGCGTAGACGTATGTTCCGCCCGAGAGACACCAGATGATGTCCGAGCGCAGGTACCAGCCGTCGGCCTGAAGCGCGAACGCCACGCGCCAGGGTATGCCGACGAGGTCCTTGGGCTTGAGACCCTTGGTGCGCAAACCGTAGCCCGTGGGTAGGTCTGGTCTCTCGCGGCTCTGCCTTTGGGATAGTGCCGATGATGGCCCCGCGCCGCCGTTGTAGGCGTTGTACGAGTCCCCGAGATTACACCAAAGTGTACCGTCACCCCGGAGCACGCGCCGGACCTCCCGGAACACCTCCACCATGCGCTCTACGTACAGCTCCGGCGTCGCCTCGAGGCCGAGTTGCCCGGCAACGCCGTAGTCCCGCAGGCCAAAGTATGGCGGCGACGTCACGACGCAGTGGACGGAACCTTCGCCCATCTCGCGGAGGCGGGTGAGGGCGTCGCCAATGCGGACAGGCTCACTCATCCCCGCCCCAACCGCCTCGGCAGCCACACCCGAGACCACCACCGCCACCAGTAGCCAAGCCGCTCACACCACACCGGGAGTCTCATCACTTCGCCTTCCACAGCTTGGGAGTACTGGTCGGCATCCACTCATCGTAAATCCACGCCGACCATTCCCCTCCCACCCACATCATCGTACGGACCACGTCGCGCTTCCCTGCCCATTTTGCAAACACCGGGATGCCCTCGGGTGGGGCCTGCTTCCCGGTCTCAATCCAGCCATCGGCTTTCTTCGTCCTGGAGCGGTACCAGAATCGGGTTACGGCATCCTTCACGTCGTCGGCTCCCTCGGTTCCCAGGTGTTGCAACCCCACGTTGCTTTCAGCGATGCCCGCAATCCGTGACCACACCCATTGGGGTAACCCCACAGGCATGTCTCGCATCTCACGTGCTCGCGCATCCAGGCTATGTGCCCTTCGGTAGTCGGCATCAACGGGTGCACTGCGATAGGTTCCGGTACGTCCAGCTCCTGTTCGCCA
>Ga0315274_10001256_pt1 | contig 39075 bp, 54 predicted proteins | sample YL17G02_20_MG_FD_203700 | JGI IMG/M metagenome (GOLD analysis project Ga0315274, IMG submission 203700) | Sediment microbial communities from Yellowstone Lake, YNP, Wyoming, USA - YL17G02_20 | ecosystem: Environmental > Aquatic > Freshwater > Lake > Sediment | place: USA: Wyoming | collected...
GGGGGTGGACAGAAAAGTTCCAATTCCTTTGAAGTTGGCGGATGAACTGGCCGAATATTCCAAAAACAAAAAACCCCGAGACTTAGTTTTTACTTCCCTGAGAGGACACAAAATCGTTGAACAAACTTTTAATCCAATGCTCAGAGAAAAGGCCGAAGCTGCGGAAATAAACAAACACGTTCACGCTCATTGTTTTAGAAACTCCTATATTATGGAGCATATCCGTCAGGGAACCGACGTTCTTACAATAGCCAAGCTTGTTGGACACGCCGACGTAAATACGACAATGGGCTATACCAAATTCACCTATGACGATATTCAAAAAGGCGCTGAAAATCACCCTTTATTCTCAAAAGAACTTCCCACGAGTAAAATATTGGATAAAATTGAGGAGGCTGTTCGAAAGTGGCCGGTGGATGTTGATACACGCTTTGCCTTTGAGGTTGCAAGAACATCAAAATCATTACTTGTAAAATTGTTTGCCAGGGACTAAATTGAGGCCAAATTGTGTTCAGGGGGGCTTAGGGAATTGAACCCTTGCGGATAGATAAATCTATACCGTCGAACTTGAAGCCCCCTCATAACCAGCCAAAACCATTTGCTCTTTCATAAAAGCAACTGCCTTGTCAATCGGTTTTATCTCAAATTCTTTTTTGTCTGTCCTAAAAAGAACTGCCATGCCCATCGCCTGCCCCCTCCTTGCTATTCCGTGAATCCGCGCATATCGGTCTATTAATTTGGCCGTTCCTGGTCTGATGTAACCAACTACTCGTTCGTCAATCTTTTCGGTTCCAAATCCCCAAATGTGCTCGTGACCTACCGAGAAAATATCTGCATTGGGATACTCATTTTGTCTTAAATTAATACAAACATTAAAGATATTCTTTTTCGTCTTTCCCCAATAATCGTGTGCCAACGCCCAATCATATTTTTGCCCGCCAATGTCCAAATGTAAAAGTCCCATTCCTGGAAATATCGGCCCCTTTATTAATCTGGCAAACATAAATTCTGGTTTTATGCCGGCATCGGTAAACATCCACTCTGGATGATTTCCAATAACACACGCAGCATATTTGTCTCCTAATTCCCTTGCCATATCCTCTATTGTAAAGGCTTGTAAGTAGGGTGGGATTATATCTTCGTAAGCAAGGCCTCCCCAAATACCATTATTGAAAGTGTCTCCGGTATCAACAATAAAAGAATGGGGAATATTAAGAGTGATGTCTAAAATGTCCCGGATAAGTTCATGGTCTGAGGTGTAACTTCCGATGTGGGGGTCAGAAAAGTTTATCCCCATGGCCCACTTCAACCTTGGGTGAGTAATTACGGGTTGGTAGATTCCCTCGTCCTGGACAATTTCGGCGGCATTAATATCCCTCGTAATCTCGGTTATTTTCTCAAATGTCCTGCGCCAATCAACAACAACCTCTTTTTTGTCCGGGAAAACAATCGTATTTTCAGGAACAGGGATAGGGCGGAACTTTTCGGGTGATACGTCCCTTTCTGTTCCGCTTCCATCAATTATAATCTTTGGCCGATAGTCGCCTCTTTCAATCATAACTTTACTTTCTTTAGAGCTGTAAGTTTGTTCTGGCAGGTCAAACTCCTATCTGTGCTTGGGTTTCTCTTACCCTTTTATTGCCCAAGCGAGAGTTGCCCAAAAAGTCTTTCAAGGATACAACCCTATCCAAGGGCTTTGTCTATTTCTAGTAAAACCCTGCGGAATTTACCCAACTTCTCTTTATCCACCCAAGCTTTATAGGTATGAAAATCCCCCACCACAGGCAGGCTCATGGTAAAACTAGGAATTTTGGCTTCTGCGAATCTATACGTTTCATCCCAAGTTGAAGCTCCGTGGAAGGTATATTTAACATCTTTCAGTTTAGGAGTATCCATAATCTTTCGAATCTTACCGGCGTCAAAGAAAACAAAATTCTCAAAAGCTATGTCAGCGTTTGTTTTAATATCCGTGACCTCAACGACAACTACCGTGGGCATCCAACTTCGGTCACAACCAAATTTATGTATTCTTCCGGGCGGAGGATAGTGTTTGTGAATTTTACGGGCCAATCTCTCCGCGTAGTGCATCCCACTCTCCTCATCCGTAGAAAAGTAGGCATCGCCTTTAATCTCACTTAAGCAGGAAAAAAGAATTGAGGCAGGGGCCATATCGTCCAAAACTCCAGTAACTATGCTTCCCTTTTGTTGCCACCGGATACCTCGTTTGTGAACATAATCTACATGAGCCAAAAAGATAACCTTAGGCCCGCCCGGTTCATGCTCGGGTGTGTAAGGAAGTTCATTTCGTTCAGCCCTCATTGATTAAATCCCTTCTAAGTTGCTCTATCCTCTTAGCGTCCTCGATACGAAAATGTTCTCTAAGCTTGGATAAAAATTTTCTCGTTTGGTCCGGGCTGGTTTCGGGAGCCAATTTACCGGTCGCAAGATAAAAGTTTATTTCCTGCTGCAAACTCGCATCGCGCTCTTCCGGAGTTTTATAGCTTTGGGCCATTTCTTCTTCGGAAGAAATATAAAAACAAACAGCTTTTCGGCAGAATGAATCAACCGGACATTCTCCGCGCAAGATAAGCCCGCGAGGTTCACCTATTTGTTTAGCACCATCCCATAGTAGACAAGGTTCTTTGCTCATTTTTGTTTAAATAAATAAACAAATACTAAAAAAAGTAAACTTCCAACAACAAAAGCTATTTGTATTTTTCCCATCGTTCCGCTTTGGTTTCTTTGTCGAGGCGGTGATGAAACCTACTTATGAAAATTAAAAAAAGAACATCTAAAAGGAACCATGACAAAATCGCCAAAATTGCTCGAAAAACAAAAGGCAGATTTTCCATATCGCCCCTTTTCTATTTAAGTTAAGGCTTTTAGTCTTTTAACCATTTCAACTAAGAAAACTTCGATTAAGTTGAAAATTGCCAGTCGATATATTAAAGGAATAAAAGAAAAGAATTCGGGTCTAATATCTTTTGAGATTTGTTCAAGAACTGCAGCCCCAAATAAATAGACTGCTACCTTGCCTTCTTTGGGCAACCGATCCCAAACCTTTTTGAGAAAATCAACTATCTTTTTGAGAAATTTCTTCATTTCTTGCTCACCTCCTTTTTCGAAAAAAACTTAATAATGAAATTCCAAAAAATAAATTGGGTAAGAAATTGTTCATTTGAGGGTTCGCTTTGTGGTTTCTCTGCTTGAGCCGCATCTGCCGCTTGGTGATCGGTATACTCTTTTTTAAGGGCAACCAATTGATCTATCGTGCCTATAATTTTGGGTAAATCGTCTCCTGGCATTACTCCTGCTGGTCTGAGGTGTTCTTTGACATCCTCGAAGTGTTTCGCCCATTGATCTATTTGACCCTGTAGATCTGCTATCGAGGGTTTGGGGGCCTCGGGTTGGGGAACAGGACCATTAATTAAAAGTAATCTGAAAATTCCTTTGGCTGGATCCCCATATCTCCAATCAAAAAATACAGAATCTTCGTTATACCAGGGATCGAAGATTATGTAATGTCCGTCCTCGGTCTTGCCGATGATTACAATGAAATGGTCGGGCCCGGGCTGATTGGGATTGAGGTCAACGTGGCAAATTACAGGCCTACTGGCTTCCAGTTCAGCATCAATTTTCTCTAGGGGGGCCGGGGTAGTCAAACAGTCAATCCACTCTTTTAAGCTCACAAATTCGTTGACTTTGTTTATTTCCCACCATTTCATCAAGTTGCGCTCGGCATAGACACTCTTGTCAATTAAAAGCTGATTTAATTTGAGGGGGTCGGTATCGAAGTTATAATATTTCTCAATCATTGCCAGGGCGCAGAGAGCACACCCATATCCGCCGATTGTTACGGCCGAGGTGCCCAGCTTTTCAGAAGACCATTTTGGATCCTGTTGCCAGAACTTCATTAAAGAAAGTTTCATCCTAGTTTTTTCCAAACCCACGTTGCGAACCCGCTTACAAAAATTCCGATTATAGTCAGTCCTCCAAGTATCCAACCTCTAAAATCTTCCAAAACATCTACTCGTCCCTCGATTGCGTTCAAACGCTTGTCCATTTTGTCTTCCATACGATTAACCACGTCGTAAATATCTTTTAGTGAAATTATTGTGTTTTTGGTCATATATTTATCTGTTTCATTGAGTCCCAATATTTTTTAATTTCCTGCGGGGTTATAATTTTGTTAAAAGCAGCAACTTCGTCCATCGCCCCGCCGAAGTAGGTAAAGGTTGGCCCCCCAAGGTTTGTAAAACTGTATCCGCTTTTTCCCCCTGCCCCAACAACTGTTTTGGTAACTTCGCCACTATCGTTAAACCCATCAACCGAAGCCCCAAAAAACCTACCCTTATCGGTTGTAGCATTGTACATCCACGCAAGAAGGTTCCATTTGCCCGCAACGCAAAACCCCACCGGAGAATCCCAATAAACACCGTTTGTACTCCAAGCCGCATAATCAAAAATACCTATATCTCCGGTTGCTCCTATACGAGCCGCCATAACTCCAGCATTAGAAGAAAGAAAATCTTGTGCTGCTGCCAAGCTTGTCGGCTTAACCCACGCCAAAAAAGTAAAAGTACTGGTAGGAGCAATAATGGCTGAAAAAGTAATTTTGCTGGAAGAGCCATTAAAACCCGCACCGTTTCCAAACCTTCCATTTGCATCAGAATAAGTAATGGCAGTATCCGTGCCGTTTTTGCCACTCCCGCTTTCGTCCGTTGAATTGCCGTTTAATCGGTAATATCCAATTAAGCCAGTTTTACCGAAATGTCGCCACAGTTCTCCAAACATTTTATTTGTAATACTCTACGACTAATCCTGCTCCCGAGAGTGTCGAGCCTACGACCGTTACATCCGTACTTAAAATATCCCCTGCGGCTAAGGCAGTGATGTCTGGAGTCCCTGTGTAATAATTTTCAAGTTCAATATCGTCAATGTAATAAGTTTGAGAAGCTGTTAAGGTATCAAAACCTATATGCGTGATAGCGGCGATGTTGCATTTCGTTCCTGAGTTTGCGTCGGGATTGTTAAGTTTTTCGGAGGTTAAGTAAACTCTTGCAAAGTTTAAGTTAGCCGCTGAAACCAAAGGTACATTGTCTATATTAAAATAAGAGGTATTTGTCCCGTCTGTTATGTAGAACCTGCACACATTTGCCGCATTTGAACCAATCCAAAACGAAATAGCTTTGGCGGTTGAGGCATCAAACGAACCAATAGTTTTATCAAGGGTTCTGTTTCCTGTAGCATCAATTACATTCTTAAGCGAACCCGTACCCTCTTTTTTAATTGAAGTATCATTTGTTACGGTTACTCCCGTTCCGGCCCATCCGGTCGTTGCATCCATAGCGTCTTTTTGAGTAGAAGCTGCTATCGTGGGAGCTGTAGTAAATAATTTTTTAGAATTTCTTTTAGGAACTATTGTCGCCGTCGCACCCGTATTCGGGCCGTCCTTCAAATAAATCTTAATTGTTGCCAGCGTGATTGCTTCTTGAACAATATAAGGAGCCGCAAGGTCAGGAGCTACAATTATGTTTCCGGGAGAGTAAGAAGTAGCAAAAAGATGCAATCCTCCGGCAACTGAGCCAAAACTTAAGACCCCGGCTCCGTCTGTTATCAATGCCTGGTTAGCTGAGCCATCGGCATTGGGAAACTTTAAAAGGGCGGTGCCGAATTTTAGATTTCCTGCCCCTTTTGCTTTTAAAATGAAATCAATATTGGTATCTGCACCCGTAGGGGCTAGTGACGGAGCATTTCCTGTCGCGGCATTCGCTATCGTAATTTCGTTTACGGCGGACGCAACGGGAGAAGTTTTTAAGAGTTCATTTGCACTTGTATCCTGGAGAGCTACGGCATCGTTTCCAGTTAATTTATCTCTAAGTCTTTTAATATGAGCACGGCTGACAATTCCGACAACAGTACAACCATTTGTATGTGCATGACCTGAAAATCCTTCTGCTCCGCGGGTTACTCCCGTTAATGTGTTTCCAGAGATACCGGTATATTCAAGATATTCCGCGGCAGAAGTATCCAGGGGCGAAGCCCAATCAAAACAAAGGATTCCTCCGTCTGTAGGAAGCCCCGAAACAGAAGTCAAAACGATTCCTGTCGTTTGCGAGGCATCAATTCCGCCTCCAACATTAAGAGTCGTGCTGAAATCTTGAGGAATATCGATGGGATTTGCCATATTTTAATGTTGTCAGAATTAGTCTTTACTTATAAGTAAGTTACAGCCGTATCCTGTTTTCACTCGGCAGGGGTTTCCCGGCCAGAAGTAACCATCGGAAGGAAAACCCCAGGAATTTAAAAGATGAAGAGGCGTTTGTGTCGTCTAGCTCCATCTTGAGAGACCTTCCTTGTTTTGTCGTAATAATTTCCATCGGTTGATCGCTTTTTAATGAAGTTGTTGAAGCTCCCAAGGAATCTCCTGCTTTGAATGTTCCCATTTTGTCAAATCCTGCTCCAATTCCCGATACAAGCGCTGTGATATTGAAAGTTCCGGAAGAGAAAAGACCATCAAGCACGAAATATCCGGTTATGGTCCCGTTTGCCACATCTTTGAACCAAAGAATGGGATTCCGGAATATTTTGTACTGGTCAAAATAATTAAGCATGAAGCTTTTTGTCTGGATTCTCCAATGAATTGCGGTCCCGTTATCATTCGTTCCGGTAAACATTTGCACAACATATCCACTTGTTTCATCGGCGTAATAAAGTTCGGTTTGATTGTTGACGTCCGTATAGGTAAAGAATGAATTTACATTCATGCCTTCCCAATATCCCGCCCAAGCACTAAAACGGGAGTCAAAAGCATAAATCCGATTGTTTGTGGTCGAGCCCGAATTGGGAACCGCAAGAAGATACAAATTTCTAAAATAAAATGCGCAGGAATTTGCCAGATAAGCCAAGTTTGTCGAATCGAGAAGGGACCCTCCGCTAATCTTTAAAGATTGCTCCGTAGTTCTTAAAGCATTGAAATATTGCTGAACATTTCCGAGAGAAAACACAACGGCGCGACCATCCTTGTTGGCCACAAACCAGATGTCGTTATTAACCATTCTGATTGTGCGGAAAGACTCGCAGCCGATTTCGTTGGTAATTAATTCAAGCTGGGGAAGTCCTGCCGTAGTGAACGTAAATTTCCAAATAGAATGGTGTTTCCAAACAATAAAGGCATTTTGGAAGAAGAAAATTCCCGTAATTGAATCTCCATCGTTTTTCGAAACGTCAACCCAGCCTCCGGAATAAGCAGTCGAAAAGTCATCAATTGAAGTTCCAACTCCAGAATAATAAAGCCTTGAGGGATTTCCTGGATCTCCGGCGACAAATAAACGGCTCATAGCATAAAAAACCATGCTTCCGACCTGTCCTCCGGAGCTGTTTCCTTCAGGCGGAGTAATTATTGTTGAAGGGGTATCAACTCCGGTGTCGTTATAGGCATTTGTCGTAATCGTCGCCATCTTTGTTTCACCAATGCCGTTATCGGTTGTCGCTTTGCGCCCATAAATGTTGTATCCGACTGCGTTTGAGACTGCGGTCCAGGCAAGAGCATTGTAATTGGTAGCAGTAAGAGTGGCATTTCCGGTTGTAGTTGGAACAGAAGTACAGGCTAAGGTTTCTCCCGTGGCACTAAAAGCAGTAATCCTATAAGAATAATGTGTCGATCCGGCGGTTCCTGTAGGAGTAACCGTCAAGTTGGTTGGGGTGGATAAAGCCGTAAAGACAACAGCTGTCGGGACAACTCCTGAAACAATGATTTTTGTAAGGGGGTCTGTACCATTTTCCACATACATTGTGTCTCGGGCTTCTGCGAATTCTGTTCTTTTTCCGGCCGTCATTGTGGCTCCTGAAATGGCCGTAGGAACCTTTCCGGGGGTTGTGTAGTACATAAGCGAAGTTCCGCCTTCGCGAAGCATCCAGCGATTATTTGCCGCTGCTGATGTATAAAAAGAAGCCGCGCCATAAATTCTACTTCCACTTGAAGACCCAAAATTGAGGCTACCAAGACGTTTTTGAAGACCATCAACAACAATGATATTGTTTAAAGCATCTGACAACTCATGATCCGATATTAAGCTCTCATCTTGTAATTTATTGAGACCCTGTTGGAATCCGTATACGTATTTTGTCTGTTCAGCTACGTCTTTACCTGGAACATTAATTGTTGGCATATATCTCCTTTCCTTTTGGATTCATTTCCCGAAAATAATTCCATCCATACTTTTTGTGGCAAGATTTACAGAGTGTGCGGCCGTTGTTTATTGCAAATCGGAGTTCTGGATAAAGAGAAAAAGGTTTTATATGGTCTGCCTCAATATCCCCATTACTAGGCTTTCCACATATCTGACACGTATAGTTATCTTTTTCAAAGACAGCCTTTCGCCAAAGTTTGTATTCGAGGGTCTTTCTAAGAGCGTCGTTATATTTATAAATTCCACCTTTCCAATTAGGGTTTTTATTTCCAGCAATTCTTCCCTTACTCTTTATGCCTATTTTCTTACGCCATTCTAACGAAAGAGGTGGTCTTTCTTTTCCAATTAGTCCTTTTGAATGATTTTTTAACTGTTCTGTTGTTAATTTTTTACCCTTCTTCGCACGACTCATTTTTAGCCTAGACTCGGGAGTGTGTTTGCGGCCAAGCCAAATTTTATGTCCTTTATTAAATTTTGCCATTTCATTTTGTTTATCTACCAAACGAATCCTCAGGCTCCCTGACCGCAAAGCCTGCGGAACCAGAACTCCGACGCCCATGTTCCCGCATCATGTCCACAACTATCTGGTTATATTCTTGGAAAGGAGCCGAAGCCTTGGCCTGTTGGGTAATGCTCATCCAATAGCGCGCTTCTGCGTAAGCTGCAATCACTTCTCCGTATTCTTCCGGAATCAAAAATATATCCCCGTCGTTGGTCAAATTGGTTATTCTTTTGTAATATTTTATATAGTGAATTGCCGCATCGTTCCCGTCAGTTGGAATAAGATAATATTTGCCTCCATACCTGTAAAACTTGTACGACCTTCTAAGGGTTGGTAGGCTAACCACACCCAGAGTGTTTTTATAGATCCGGTTGTCTACGTAAGGAATCTCGTCGTAATAAACGTCACTTATTTGAAGCTCAATTATCTTTTTACAATCCGCGGGTTCGGAGTAACCAGTAGTCGAGCCCGTATTTGTATTCGAAGTATCCGTAGTTTCCAGCCACCACCAGTTCCTTTTTCTGGCAATATCCATATAGGCACGATTTATCCAATTAAGCCTCTGCGCTTTTGTGGTCGTGTCCCCAGGAGCGGCGGACTCTCCCAAGCGAATCGCCAGCATTGTCTGAATATCGGAAACAAGCAAATTGGCCATTTTTTAAATTATGGAAGAAGACGAGACTACTTATAAGTTAGTTACGCCATTAATCGAGACCTATAAATTGGGGTTTGTTTCAAAAGAGATAATTTAAGTCCCTTTTTGGCTGAAATCCCTTTCTTTACTTTGGGCATTTTGTACGAGAGAGTCTTTGGGACCTTAGGAATCTTAAGTTGTAATCCGGCCAATTTTAACTTCGCCAGCTTTGGAACTTTTGCGGGTTTCCCGAGCTTCGCCATTGCCTTTTTAAAGTTTCCCACCGGACTTGCCAATTTTCCTTTTGCATTAGCTTTTAGACCAAATCCCAAATTCATGTAAGGTTTAAATGGTCCACTTGATCCTCCGCCGGCTCCACTTGCCGGACCCAGGCCAAGTTTCGCCCGCTCCTGATTTGCCCAAAGTGTGTAGGCATCAAGATATGCTTGGACACCGGGATAATTCCATTGTTTACTGTCCATGGCCTGCTGAATTTCGAGACTTGCTACCGGTCTTTGAAGTTCTCCAGCGACCGGAGTGTTTGGCTTGAAAATTCCCGCAGCCTGCATTTGGCTGATATATTGAGACTGTTGGTCCCAATAAGGCTTAAGCCACGTAATATTTGCGTTTGTTAGAGTCTTTTTCTCAGGGTCTTTAACGGGGAGAGAAGTTATTCTTAAAACGGTTAATTGTTGGTCGACAGGTAAATTGTAAAGTGGATTAATGGGCGTTCCGTTCGTCCTTGCCTGAGCTCTGGCCATTGCCGCCTCCTTTGCCAATATTTCGGGGCTAGATAATCTTACTGAAGCATTTGTCATACTGTCTTGTAAAGACCCGCTTTGTGCCGGGAGTCCGTTTTCATCGTAAGTCTTTCCTTTGTGTAGATAGTCGTAACCAATAGTCGACTGTTTATCCATTCCTTTCGAGGCCAGTTTATTTGCTTTTGCCACAATTTCTCCGCCCTGTGCCTTGCCAAATCTTCGCTGAACGGCCTGTAAAATGTTTTCTCCACCCGCCTTATCTCCTTTTCCGACGGCTACATCATAGGCATTAATTAGTTGAGATCCTACACCGGCGGCGGAAGTCTTAATAAAGTTCTCAACCAAAAGGGGAGAGGTATTTAGTCTTTTTCCAATATCAATAGCGAGCTGGGAAGTATAGCTTTGTTTTTGTTCTTCCGGAGGGAGATTTCTCATTTCCGAAGGAACTATTTCCTTTCCGGTAAATAAGTTTTTATTTGTAATCGTCTCGAGGCCAGGTTTAAGTGCCTGAGGTACAAAAGTAGATTCTATTTTAGACAAACTTGATACGTCCTGGCTTGTCGTAGCATTAATTAAACTTGTCGCCACTTCACCAAACCTGACAGGATCAAGACCGGCAGAAGCTTCAATTGGCCTTCTGACAAGACTAAGTAGGGGCGCGACTTCTTGAGAGACAGGAATTTTTATTACATTCCATTGTCCTCTGGCATCTTTCGTCGGATTGGGAGGAACAATAACGATATTGTTCTGTTTTTCGAATTCAGAAATATCCTCATAGACCGTTTTTCTTGCCGGATCTGACAGATTCCATGCGGTCACGGCTGCCGTTGGCAAGAAAACTCCGATAGCCATTTTTAATGCAGTTCCGGCGGGGTTATTTTGGAAACTTCGGTCAAGTTGCCTTGCTCCCTGAATTCCGGCATTAAAGAAGGGAATGACCTTATTTAAAACTTTTCCGAATTGTCCGCTTCTGGCAAAGTTGGCGGTATTTTCCCTAGCTGCTTGTGAAGCAAGAAGTGTTGCGTCTTCCGGAGTTCGACCTTTAGCTAGTAAAGCATCATAAGTTCCTTTATATTGCTGAATACGCGTCAATTCTTCTGTTCGTCCGACTACGTTTTCAACTGCCCTTAAAAGCTGTTCCGGATTCTTGACTAAATATGCAATCTTTAAACCAACATTGCGATTTGACCTTATACTCGCAATTGTTGTCTCCGGAGCGCTTCTTGCTATATCGAAAGAGGTTCCCATTCCTGCGTTTCTGATTGTTTCCTGATAAAGCTTCCCGTGTCCAACTGCCTCATAAAGAGCTCTCACAAAATTAACCGGATTAATAAGCGAGGTTTTGGCGACCTGATTTGTATTTATAAAGGCACTCATTTGGTCTTTCGCCAAGTTCGTAAGCGTAAAAGGAATGTTTAAGGCTGTTGCACCCATCTGAAGAACTCTAGTCGGAATCGAGAATATCTTGGCTAAAAGTCCAAAATCTGGGGGAGTAAGAGATTTTGCCGCGGCTTCAAGCTCCGGGGTAGTTTCAAATGTCTTTTTGACACCATTATCCAAGTAGGAGAATGTGTGTGGCGCCGATTCTTTTGGTCCCAATTCCCGAATTAATCCTTGAAATCCGGGCAAATTTCTATACGAAGCAAGTTGTTTTGCTGCGACATTCCTTTCTCCTTGGTTCATAATGTCCATGGTTTTAACAAGAAGAGATTCTGTCGGATTTGCAATTTCGCGTTCGGAACCTTTCAAGGCAACTACCGCCCCCTGTTTCGATAACGAGGCTACTCCCTTTCTTCCTCCAATAATGTTCTGATTGCCTTCTAGTTCGCTAAATACCCTTTGAAGAGGCACGTAATTCGGGTATTTCTTTACGAGATTGTCCGCGACGGCTTGAGATACCAGTCCGTTATCAACCGCATACTGAAGTAGCTTTCTACTATATCCATTAACCGTTTGCGCCAGAGGCTCATAGGTCGGCGCCAATTCGGTTACTAATTGTTTATCTTTTGCCAAATTGCGCCCTGTGGCAAACCCCGCCGCTTCATTCTCGACGGCATGTTTGGCAATTAAGTATTGATCCAAAGCGTTAATGTCCGGAGCGCTTTTAATTGTGTCGTAAAGTCCGTTATCTTTAATAAATTGTCCGGCAATTTGCTTGCTTCTTAAAACCCTATCAATTTGAAGCCTAACGTCTTGTGTCGGCAAAACCTTATAATTTCCTTGTTTTTCGGCATACGAAAGTGCATCTTCAATTGGAGCGTTTGTGTCAACAAATTTTTGCTTAAAATCGCTCATAAATGCGCCCACCTTTCCCTTGAGAGTTAATTCCGGATTGCCGGCTATTTTTGCGGTTTTCTGATTTGTAGTCATTTCCTGAATATATGAATTCGCATCAAAAGGAGTTTTTAAATTGTTCAATTTTAGGCTTGCTTCATGCTCGGCTTTGGTTAGAGCTCTAGTTGAAAGTCCTAGTTTAATTTGTGGAATTTCATAATCTCCATTTCTGGGAAGTCCCAATGACTCTCTCAAGTCTCCGTAATAAACTGGCTCGTTGGATTTCATTCCCAATCTTGTTCTAACTTTATTCTCAATTTTCGTTTTCCCTTGTACGAAGCTTGCAAATCGCCCATCTTCGTGTCTAAAGAACCCATCTATCCAAGTTCCTGCTGTGGTAGACGACATTTCGGGATGTTTCTTTACTAGGGCATTTGTTAGGAAATTCTTAATTGCCCCAAATCCGTATCCTGCTCCGGCCGTGACTGCTCCCAATCCGGCACCAAACAATGCACCAGCGCCAGTATTTATACCAAGATTGGCAAGATACTCATTATCATTTTGAATATCCCTGCCTGTTGTGAGGCCAGACAAAAGACCAAATCCCCCGCCATACTTTACTCCACTCATTGCTCCACTCTTAATGGCTTGAAGAAAAGTTTCTTTCATTGCCTTTTGAACAACATCTCCCGCTATCTGTGGGGAAGCTTTCAATGTGGCCGCAGTAACTATAGGCATTGCAGTTTCGGCAACATTTCCGGCAACTTGTTTAAATCCATATTTGGTTCCTTGTGTTTCTGCTGCTTGTTTATTGAGCAGTCCTCCAAATTGAAGTCCCAATCTGCCTATGTTTTTGAATTCATTATAGTCATATTGCCTTCCGCTTAACGGTCTACCTATCGCCTGTCCAATATCCATTATTGGAGCCGTAACTCCCTGGCTGATTGTGTTGGTTATTCCTATGGGTATGTTTCCCAAAAATGCCCCGGCTTTAGAAAGAAAAGGCGCATTTTCGGGAGGCTTGATTTCCGGAATTATAATTAATTGCTTCGGGCTTTCTATGAAAGATTGGACTTGGCCCAATTTTTGAATAAAAGGTGTGGACCAGAAATTTTGCCCGCGATTGGAGGTGGGATTAAAGTAGTTGCTAATCCGGCTGGCTAACGTTTGCCCGAATCCTGGGGCAGGAGTGCTAACCGGTTGTGGAGCACGCGGAGCGAATAAGGGGGCAGCTGCTTTTCCTATAGATTGTCCGACAGAAGAAACAGTTCGACCCGCTTGCGTAAGAAAATTACGAATTTTGGTTCCGAGGTCCATATCCCAATTGTGGAATAGTTAAGAGGAACTTATAAGTGAGCAGATGAATTAAGCGATTATTTGCCCGGTCAGAGGATCTCTTTTATTTCCTTGCGCGTCTAAAATGTAGCCCTGACCCTGAATTCCAGTTGTAGCACTCGGGGTCATATTTTGGATATTTTTAAGTTGATCCCCAAAGCTATTTGTAAGTCCGGGCGTAATTCCGGTGGCATTATAAGTTGGAACGGTTGTAGTTACATTGTAGCCCAATGTCTTGTAAAGATTGGCCTGATTTTGGAAAGTAATAATTACATTGTTAATATCTGCTGCTTTCTGTCTAATATCGGCCAAGGCCGCACTAACATCCTGAGCACCAGCAATATCTCCCTGCGCAAGAGCTGAAGAAAGAGCGTTTTTACCGGCCTGATATTGAATAGCAAGATACGCCAATCCAGACTTAGCCTTATTTGTAAAATCTGTTAAAGTATTTTGAATCCCAGTATTTGTGCGAACTTGGTCTTGTTCAATACTGGATTTATTCTGTCCAAAAGTTTGATCTCCCCTAAATTGCTGTTCTTGGAATGCAGAACTATCAAGCGTACCCAAATTGGAAAAGATTCCCTGCCTTGATCTGTTTGTGTCCTGATAGGTTTGAAGGTTGCCTCTAAGCAAATCACCATAGGCACTGTTATTTATATCTGTTTGGGTTGCGGCAGACCTGTTTGCTGAATCTATAGAGTCTTGAATATCAGTTTTTCCTTGAACAAAAGATTGGTCCAAAAGAGGTCCTTGGTCCAAGATTCTTTGGCGCGCGGCCTGCCATGCCGCCAACGACGCATCTGCATTGCTGGCATCGACCGGGGTTGTCGTGGGTGAGCCTAAATCAAGATTTCCACCACCACCACCGCCGCCAGTCGTTGTAGAACCAAGAACTTGCCCCCCAGAAGCAGCCTTAATCTGTTCTGCGGTCCTGAAATTTGACGGAAGGTATTCTTGAGTAGTTACGTTTCTCAATGTGGAACCGCCCTGCATGTTTCTAGGAGCATTGGAACCTTGAAGTAATTCTGTAAGTCCTATATCCGGAGTACCCCACGCGCCCGGATGGGATTGAACTCCCGCCTTATTAAGAATGTTTGTTAAAATTGTACCGAACCAATTTGTTGACATGTTTTTGCTAAATTGACAAGAAATATAAAAAGTCCTATAATCTTGTCTATGAAAAGAGCCTTATTCGGCCTCAGTATTCTTTTAATCCTTTTTCTTCTTTGGTTTAATTGGTCCACCCGCTATGGGGCGGCTAAACCCGTTTTGGAGCCAATTTCTACTCCTGTTATAACTGCTCTCGATTCTGATAAGCTCTTTTCGCTTGTCCAGGGCTGGAGAAGTGAAAACAATCTACCAAAATATATTGTCGACAATAGGCTTTGTGAAATTGCTTCTAATCGAGCCGCAGAAATTGTCAATAACTTTTCTCATCAGGGTTTGTATGAAGAATATTCGAATTATCCCTATGTGATTCAAGAAAATCTTGCCGAAAATTTTGTGTCGGAGCAGAAAGTCCTGACTGCCTGGATTGGCTCACCAACACATCTAGCTATTCTTAAATTCCCTTACAAATATTCCTGCCTTGTCTGTACCAGTCTTTATTGTTCTGAAATCTTTTCTAGTTTCAAAACTGACAAAAACAATCCGTATTAAAAAGTGCTAATCTAAATAAAGTTTAGGGTGAGCTATGAAGATTTATGAGTAAGTCAATTGGGTCACTAATTTTGGGCGTACTTTTTGTTTTTGCCTTCTTAATCTTCTCCTTTAAACAAATTTCAGCCCAACAGGGGTGTTGTTCTTGGCATGGGGGAATTTCTTACTGTGATGCTTTTGTTGGAAGGTATGTCTGCAACGATGGAACATATAGTCCTAGTTGTGGATGCGTAGCTGTCCCGCCTCTACCCTTAAATACTAATAATAATTTAAACTGGTGTGGTTACGGAGCGTGGTTTACTACTCAGAAAATGGCTCAAAATGATTTAGATACGGCTTACAAAAACATCTTTCAAAAAGGAAGAGACTCTGGATTCGAAGCATGTCACCAACAAGAACAAGAGGCGGCGAGTGGGCGAACAGTCTTGATTACAATGGGGGCCTTATTTGTATTTCTAGTTGGTTTCTTTATAGGAAGAGGGAAAAGAAATAAAGATTAATGGTTCCACTTCTTCGCGTTAATGGCGAATTGCTTTCTTTTTCTTAGCAGTGGACTATCGCCGGGCTTAATAGCTAACTTACTGACGGGAATCTTCTCTCCTTGTTTAACTCCTAACTCAGCATGCAAAGCACCTTTTTTAACACGAATTACCATTGGTTTTGCGATTTGAGGAGTCTTAACGAACCCGCTATCCGGATGGGTTGGATTTCCCATATTTACATTCCCGCGCGTTGAAGATCAATCCCGGCCTCTTTCATTTTCTGCACCTGGGTTTTTCCTTTTCCAGAAGGACTGGCCATAACTTCTCCCGCTCCCATACCCGACTTTTTCGTCATTTTCGGCATTTTGCCAGGAGAAACAATACCACCATCCGGATGTGTAAATGATTTCATCATAAATCCAGTCTATTTCAGAATAAGCAAATTTATAAGTGACTTAAAATTAAGCCTCAGGAGCCGGAGTAGAAGCCTCCGCAACAACCGGCTCGGCCGGAACTTCTGAAGTTGGTATCGGCATTAGCTCTTCAATCATCTTTTTAAGTTCCACCTTCGATGTTCCAACTTTTACCTTTTTCCCGGTAAGTTCTTTATATACTCTCTTAAGGTCGGCAAAAGACTCTTTGATAACCGGAACTCCTGCCTTTACCTCAACGGCCGGAGTGGGTCCTTGAAAATCAGTAAACCCCGCTTTGTATGCGGAATTGTCTTCCCCCTCTGGGATATAATCACGAAAATTAGACATGTGATTCACCTTCTTTCGTAACTTCTTCTTTAACGATTAATTTATAAGGATGTTCCTGAGTTAGGAGTTCGTGCTTTTCGCCTTTACCCTCTTTACAAAGAGGACAAACCGGTAGTGTTTGGAGATCACCGATAAATTTAAGAGTATTGCCATCTGGCACCAAACTTTTTTCGTCAATCATTTTTAATCGTTTCTACTTTTCTCCGTCGTCACATTCGTACCGGCTACAGGATGAATTCCCTGCTGGGCCACCGGTACAAAATCCCGACCAATATCCGCTACGCTTAGCCTCTCATTGGTTAAGTCCGTCGACTTTCGGCGGGTATCGGTTGATTTAATAAAATCTGTAACTTGTCCTTTTGCTTTAGCCATTTTTTATAATTTCTAAGATACTTTCGACTCTGTGTCGATAAGTATGTTTTTCCATTAAAAGCTGATTTCCAGCTTTAGCAATTATCTCGCGCAACCTATCGTGCTTGAGATAATACTTAATTAATTTAACCATCTCGTCCAAAGTTTTATAAGTAACTAGGTGTTTACCATCAATAATGCCCACTTTCTTCAAAACCGGCAAGTAATTTGTAAGTTCGAAAGCTCCGGCAGAAAGAATCTCCCACGCACGCATGTTGAGGTCGTCTTTAATCGAAATATTCAAAACGACTCTGGATTCGTTAAAACGCTTCGCAGCATCCTCGAACATGTTCTTTTCCGGAGAAACCGGATTCCTGGTCCCAAAATAGAAGTTGGGGAACTCTTTATAAAGGCGGTCAAGCATGTCCACCCGACTAAATCCGTTATAATTTTTGACATCTTGAACGTGTCCAATAAAACAAACATCGTATTTTTTAATCTGTTCCGTATGGGGATATGCCTGCGGTTCGGCTGCGTGAGGCAAAAAACCAACATACTTATTGTTCTTTCGCCAGTTAGGATTGAACTTTTTGTATTCATTTACGAATCGTGGCTGATTAAAAAAGACATAATCGAACTTCTTTGCAAAGTTAAATCTATAGTTTCTACCAGTCTTGTCTATGTGCGCGTCTGAGCACACATAGACCGTTTTTCCGCCATCTTTGGGGGGAAACCATGTGTGGTCTACCGGCAGGCCATCTTCTCCCCAATCTACCCACCACCAATAATTAAACTTACCAAAATTTCTTACATCACCTTGGGGCAGAAGGTGCAATACTTCCAACCCCATACCAAGTAGTACATTGTAAAAATAAAGTGGGGGACCATCGTTACGCCCAAAGTCGTTGTTATATAGTATTGCGTGTCTTGCTTTTGTCATAATATTGTATTATAATTATCTGAATGAAAATTAAAAATGCCATTAAAGCCGGTTTTGTTGAAAAGGGTGGTGTTTGGAGAAAACCGATTATTCAACTTCAAAAAGACGGGGTTAGGAGAAAAACTTGGCAAAAATATTTCACAAAGATATGCGTTGTCTGTTTTGAACCTTTTTTGGCTAGCCATAAGAAAAACTCTTATTGCTCTCATAGCTGCCACGCAAAAATTCTGCCCATTACTCAAAAGGGTGCGGATAATCCTCTTTGGAAGGGGGGCATTCATAGACGTGCGATTGGCGCCAAAAGAAAACAACCCCTCGGTTACATCGAAATTTGGACTGGTTCCCGGTGGGTCGGAGAACATCGACTTATTATGGAAAAGCATCTTGGAACAAATCTTAATTCTAACCAACACGTCCATCATATTAATGGAGTTAAATCTGACAACAGACTTGAAAATCTGATCGTGCTTACCAAAATTGAACACAACAAACTTCATAAATCTATTCAGGTTAAGACTAGGGCAAGAAGCAAAACTGGTAAGTTTGTTTAACTTATTTTTCATATCTTTTTAATAGCTGTCGCTCCACATTTTTTTTTGGTTTCTTTAATCAGTTCAAAGTTGCCGGCCGCTATCTCTTCTTCTAAGGCGTCCCCCATTCCTTTACCTTGATTTTCTAAAATTTCCTTTGGATAGGCGTCGCCAGTATGGTAGGCAGACATCGTGCCTGAATTATGACGATACGACTCCGTATCGTGCAAAACCACAATACCACCCATCTTCATCTTCTCATTTAATAGTGCCAATTCTTGCTTGAGCGTCCAATAGTTGTGATCAGTGTCTATCGAACAAAAATCTATTGTTCCGTCATCAAACTCCGGGAGTTTAAGATAACTGATTCCGAATATCCAAGCGAAGGCCTCTTCTTTTACAAACCTCTCCGGGCATTGACCGTCCGATATAACAACCATCTTGAATTTTACAGGTAGGTTTTTTCGAAGTTCCAGATACTGCTCTGTGTTTTCTCCTCCTCCTGCTCCAAGTTCCACAACAAGTATAGGTTTAGTTTTTTTAACCAATTCTTTTACTTTTAAGCCGGATGTCCAATGCGCGTGCATTAATCTCCTTCCTCTTCACTCATAATTGCGTCGAGCCAGTCCGCAAACTCTAAGACCACTTTCCGCACTTTAATATCGAGATGTTTTGTCAAAAACCATTGGCTTGCCAAAACCCGAATTACGTTTCGGACCTTTTTGACCTGTTCTTCGTGCGATTCTTCAACCATCTCTGTGTCCTTTCTTCGTATAACCCTTACCCCGTTTTCTTTCAGACCTCCGAATCATTTTGTCGGTCTTTTTGGCAAAATTGATTTTGTGAGAATTACAACGACGCAATAGTTTCCAAACACTAACTGGTATAATTATTGCCGGCGCATACCTAGTTTCTTTGACAAAGGTTCGATTTGCCGTTGTCCGGATAATTACGCAGCCGCACTTAAATGTTCTGATACTTTTACTCATTTTATTTTTGCAACCATAACAAAAGAAACTCCATTTTTGGAATCCATCTGTTTTAAAACATCAAAACCGATAAGTGTTAAAAGTCGCTTCAGGGAATCCGGAGTAAAGGCGTGAACATGTTCAACACTCATGGGAATTGAAGAAATTATACTTTGGTTAGGGACTGCAATAATTAATTTTCCGCCGGGTTTTAACACAGTTTTCCAGTTAGTTAAGGTCTCAAGCGGGTCTATCATATGTTCCAAAATATGACGGGCGACAATCGTATCAATAGAGCCTTTTTCGAAAGGAAGCAGCTTACTAACATCTGCCCTTACATTTGCCTGAGATTTTGTTCCCGGTCGGAGTGTCTCAATAAATTCATCAACCAAAACAATATCCACTCCGATTGCCTCCGGAACGGTTTTATTGCCCCCGCACCCTAAATCAAGAATTTTTTCCTTCCTGTTAAGGAATTTTCTAATTATTTTTCCTTCAGAATCGGTAGGAAATGGAGATTTAACTGCTTTTGGCAACTCGTAAGCTCCTTTAATTGTCTCCCACCACTTCCTAAATCCATGCTTTTTAATTAAGGCAAAATCAACTTGTTCCTTATATTCGTATGAATTCCAACCCCCGACTTTATCCGAAGTTCCGTGCAGCTTTTCTCCTGTTTTAAAACCGTGATGAAAGATAAAAACGTCTCTATTAGCAATCAATTTGTAGCCTTTGTCCCGGAATCTTATCGACCAGTCAAAATCGTCCCCTCCCGGTAAATCAAGATCCATTCCGCCAATCTCCTCGAAATATTTACGTCTTACAATGACACAAAATCCAATTAAAAACCTAGCTTCGTAAACATGGAACGGAACATCAACAAAGATATTTTGGTATCCCATAACTACGTTTGAGGAAGGACCGACCGCAGCAACTTTCGGGTCCCGGAATTGTTGTAAAAGCGTTTGAAGCCAAAGCCGGGAAGCAGGAGGAATATAAGCATCGTCATTAAAGAAACAAACAAACTCCCCCTTTGCCTTTTTAAGACCAGCAACGATTCCGCCTTGCCAGCCAGCATTGTAGGACATGTGAATTTTCGTTATATAAGGTGAGTCCGCAATCCAATCTAGGCTATTGGCCGCACCATTGTTAACTATGTAAATATGAAAAAGCCCCTCGCTTGTGCCATTTCTAATAATTGAGGCAATGGCCCCCCGCAGATACTCCGGATTATTCCAAGTAGGAATTATTATTGAGACAATTTCCTTTTGTTTCATTTTTCGGTTGTTTTATATTTTCCTGGAACCTTTGGAATAAAATGCTTGTTCTTTCGCCTCCAATTATCAAAATATTCCTCGTCAACTATCTGGGGCTGCGCCAGATGGCCCAATTTAATCCGGGTATCCATGAATATTCGCGCCCTAGCCTCCTTTTTGGCTTTCTGGCAAAAGAAAACATCTTCTCCGGAGCCCGTTGTTGAAAAACAATAGGGAGGCTTCATCTTCTCAATAATGCTCATTTTGATTAAAACCGCACCAAACCCGACCGCGTCGCACTCGACGAGGGAGTTCCTGGGGTAGTTTTTGACAAATTGATTGATATAGTAAGGTCCGCGAGTCGGGTCAAACCCTTCAATAACCGTATACATGACTGCGTAATGGGGCGGATTGCGCATAAAAGCCAGGGGAGCCAAAATATCAATTTCCGGATGTAGTTCTACGTCCTGAAGCATACACTCAACCATATCAAGAGGAAGAATCATGTCATCGTCATACATTAAAATATAGTCAACGCCCGCCTTTTTAGCCTCGTTTATTAATCTCTCTCTGGCCATTGCGGTCAAAAGACGCCCGGAAGTATGCCAGTAGAATTCATAACGCGGATTTCTCTTTTCGTGATTCCAAAGCTCCTGAAGACGGCCCAAATGGAAAGACATCATTATATGGTTGTCGTAGCTTTCTGGTAAGGTATGACCTTCGGAAGGAATAGACATCGCAACCTTCAATACTTTTTCCTTTATTTTTTCTTTTGCTTTTTTAGTCTTCTGGTCCATATAAACCTTTCAATGAAATTGAGCCTTGCCGGCTGCTCAAAACCATGCCCAAGATGCTTTTTAAGCAAAGCCGGAAGGTCGTTTAAATCGACTATTTTGCCGTCCTTTTGACATCTGGCCAAGCTATCAAACATTTCCTTTTTTAATTTCGAAAATTCTGTCCCGGAAAGTCTCTACCGCATCCAATAAGTCCTTGGGCTGAACTAGTGGGGCCTTTCTGCTCATAAAATCGTTGACCAACTTCACACATTTGTCGAATGGTCTAAAAAGAAAGAAGAGGATTCTTTTGTCCGACAGGCGAGACCCGGCAAGCTCCACGTCAGGTTGAGTCAATAAAAAGGGGACAATTTGTTTGTCTGAAGATTCGTACAAGACTTCTTTTGGTTCCATATTTTCCTTTTTCGTCCTATTAAACCCAATATAACATTCACTTTTGACAATTATGAGCAAGTCTCCAACCATCAAAAAACCCGCTTGCGCGGGTCTTCTGACTTAATCAATCTTTTTGATTAGATCATTTTCAATAATCCGGACGCATAGCTAGCAGCCGAAACTGCAACCGGTACGTTAGATGCAAAAAGCCATCTAAAACCAGAGTTCGCATATGTTGGAGCAGCAGAGAAGAATCCTGCCGGAGCCGGAACTAACGGATCGCCGGCCGTAATCGTGATTGAGCTACCCACATTTGATAGATAGACAGAATTAACAAATCCTGCGATTTGAACCAATCCATAATCATTTGCAGCTATATCTTTCGACGCCACACCGATAAATCCGGGGTATAAACCTGCGGCACCGGCGATTTGAGCCGAAATACCGTCATTGCTTGCACCCACTGCCAAATTAACAGGAAGACCGGTTGTAATGGTCGCACCCTGTATATTTGAAACTATCGTGAATACCTTTTCAGGTAGAGCACGCTGTAATCTTGAAAATAACATATTAAATATTCACCCCCTTTCTTTGTTACCACGCCCCTTATGGGGTCGGTTTCTTTCACTACCAAGCATTTCTGCTCTGTTGAGTTGAAAGGTACTAACACTGGCGGGTAGCCACTATAAACGACCTTTATCGCCGCTGGAGAGAATACCCCTCCCGACTACTAACGCTACCGCTATCACGGACCAAAAAGACTCCTTAAGTCTTCGCGGTCAACTTTCCAAAGCTCTTTCTCCTGTTGCAGGTCAAATTACCCATGAAGAGAATTTGCGCAACACGAGCATCTTGGTTCTCAGGTTTAACGAAATCGGTTGTTTCGAAATTCGCATCACTGTGGACCGTAAGAGTCATGTGGTTTTTATTAAGGAAATAAACCGTCCCAGATGGACATAGTTCGTCCCAAACCACCGGAATTCCTTTGAATTCCAAAGTCTGAAACCCTCCATCAGCCAACTCTTTTGTTCCACCCGCGAACATATTGATAGTCCCGGTAAAGAGACCTTCATATTTTTCGTAGAGGGCTTGGGTCATAACGACCAAAGAGGGAGTATCTTTACCACCTACGGAGGCGGTATTGAAAGCTATACGCATCATTGCGAGAGTAAGCGCCGTTGAAGTTGATTCCACATAAGCCTGCCACCATGTATAGACAGCAGAATTAATACCACCGTACGTTCCAGACGCCAAAACCATAGCCTCAAGACCTGTTAGGTCTTTGGAACTATTGCCTGTACCATCTGAGAAGAGTCCAGTAGAAAGCTGTTCTGTGAGAGACATTTCTGCCTGGCGGGTTTTAGCCTCCAAAACTGAAATGATCTTATTTTGGCCAGCGTTTTGCCTTTCAGTCTTACCATCAATGGTAATTGCGGCAGAATACTGTTTCCAGTTAAATTCTGCTGAGTCAATACCTTCTTGAGGGGTTACATCCAGCAAATCATAACCGCTATAAGAAGCAGCTGTCGTGTTCTTTCCATACATTAACGGTTCAACGATTCTTTCACCACCATCCTCTTCTTTGATGTAACCAGCCTTTTTCAGTTGGTAAAACACCGCATTAGACTTGTGGATGTTGTCCGTTAAAGTCTTTCTATAATTTTTTAAGGTTGTAGAAAGTAACAACCCGATATTTGCATCAGCCATAAAATATTCACCTCCTCCTATTTATCTAAATGTGTTTCGTAACGATATTTAGATTCCTAGTTGTTTTTTAGCTTGCGCTGCCGCTTCTTTTATGGTCTTCGGTTGCTCATCGCTAACCGTTGATTGGGGAGATGACACGTTGGGCGCAAATTTTCTTGCCCTCTGAGTTGCAGAGTTAGATAGTTCTTCCTTGCCTTGTGTCTTAGCTTTCCCTATAAGTGCATCTACTCTTGCGATTGCTCGCTTAGTTGCCGCTACCGGATCTACTTGCCATTTGGGGTCGGCCAGAACTAAGTTCTCGACGATTAACCCAAACGTAACGCTTTCACCTGTATCGGTTTGATACACCAAACTAGGGTCGTTTAAACGAGGATCTACTTTTGCCGCTTCATTAATTCCGCCTTGAATCCTGGAGACTTCCTGCTTCTGATTCATGCTGTTCAGCAAGACTCCTCCCGTCAACTTAGCTAAATTAATTGCATCCTCGCTATAACCTTCCGCACGCATCCTGTCCTCCAACGCCTTTAATTCAGGTGTCGCAGGTTGATTCGTCGGACCTTTAAGCATCTCCTCCAGAATTGGAGCGTATTGCTTGTACTTCGCGTATGCTTCTGCGTCGGCTTTTACCTGCGCAATTCCTTGCGTTTTCTTGGTAAAAGCAGCTTGCATTTGCTTGTACGCTGGTTTCAATGCTTCAGGCACTTGGTTGGGGTCAAAAAAAGTTTCCTCTTCTTGTTCTCCCGTGGCTGGTTGGCTGCCTTCTGCTACTGTTGCAGGAGGGGTAACTTCTGTTTCCTCTCCCGCACCGCCTTGACCAGTCGTTTGACTACCTTCTTCTGCTGGAGTTGTACTTGCGGCCGGAGCCGCTGGAGTATCGCCAGCCGGAGCTGTAATTTCATCAGTCATTTATCTTCACCTCCTTTCTAGAGTCCTAATGGATTGTTCCAGATAGGTTCGCAATTAAAATTATGGGGCTATATTTTTGAAGTTATGAGTAAGTTGAAAAAACTAATAATCACTCGCTGAAGATTTCGTATTCCTTTTTGTGGTAAATAAAGAAATATCGACCTTTTTCTTCTCTATAAGACCCGGGAACGGTAAAACTCGTCGGAAGATTACATTTTGTACATTCGACTTCCCGCTTTGCGGCATTGGTAAGCACAAAATGATGTTTGCAGCCTTCGGGATTTAAAACCATTTCCGGTTTCCAATATTTAGTGTTTGATTGGCCGGTTTCTAAATCAACTATTTCCGGATTGTCAGGAACGGTAACTACTTTTGTTTCCGGCCGAATTCCGGCAGAAGGATTGCGTTTATCAACCGGCACGTATTCGGTTACAACCTCTTCGTGGCTTCTGTCAAAATAGAGGGCTTGTTTTCCACGATAAGCTTGTGGTTTTTTCCCCTCGTTTGGAGATGGTATTTGCATATTATTGCCCGGCGGGGGCCGGACCAGTCATTGTCGCTTGCAATTCAGGCGGAATCGATTGCGGAGGCGTAGCCGGTAGCTCTTTAGGCATAGCATTGGGGTCTGTCATCACTGCAGCGGCGCCCCCCGTAACATCATTGGCCGCTGAAGGCGGTAAAAGTCCTTCTTTAACAAGAAGACTATCCCCCACCGGCGTTGCTGCGTCAGCCTTGATTTGAACGCTAACTTTAGGTTTAGTATCTGCGGCACTAGCAGCCATCTTTGCTCTTTGCTCTTCAGTTGTAAGATAACGGTCAGCGTTTCTCTTGCCATATCCGTTCTGCAAGAGGTCTTTTGCAAGTTCAACCAAATTAAATACTTCCGGATGACCTTGGGCAAGGTCCCAAAGATCCAGGGCGTCTCTTTTTTGCTGTACGCGATTAACCGAAAGAGTTTCTACCTCAATATTAATCGTATACATCTGACCTATTCCGCCGATAACCTTCAAAACATCTTCGGTTACACCCAAAGCTTGAGGAACACCATCGGCCTTAACCGGAATAGTCTTATTATCTTCTGCTGTCCACATTTGGGCGACCTGTTTAAACTGGAAGAGTGTCAATTCTCGGATTAATTTAGAAACTTTCTTTCTCTTTCTAGAAATATTGCGGTCTGCGGCTTCGGCATAAACGGAAATTCCGCGCGGAGTCTTAACTGTCGATTGGCTGGCGCCGCCGCTTAAATCAAAAGAGCCGGAAGTTTTTTCAAGATCCTGCCGGACATTGCCTATTCCTTCTTCAACTTCCTTACCCATCGTTCCCGGAGAAAGATAGGTAGGCGGACGTTCCCCGGCATATTTGACCGGGCGACCAATTTTTGTATCCGAAAAAGCATCCTCGTCAACATCCGACTCCGCCGGAATCAAAGGCTTAGGGTCAGTCATTTTCCTGGCATACTCAAGAAGGTGGGAGCGATATTGCTGGAATTCCTGAACCAAAGGCATCAAATGTTTCGTATCGCCAAATTTCCAGAATTTATTAGCAAATCCGTAGTTTCCGATAATAAAGAGGGGTTTGTGGTCGTAAGGACACTCTTCAATGAAGAGCTCCTGCGAGTTGGTCATCTCAACATGATATTCCTTATCGTACTGCCACGGCCCGAATGTATTTCCGTTTGAGTCTTTGCCGGATGGCGCCTTGTCTTCCGGAAGCGTTCCCCAATATTCATATACACAGTTTCTTTTTACGTCCTCTTTAACAACTGTTTTATCTTCGGCAAGATCGATATTTACATTAGGTCCTCCATCTTCAAGATTCATTGTCTCCGAAGACCTTACTTTTTTATTCCATTTGGCCTTAATTTCTTCCGGAGAAAGAGTCTTTTCCTTGAAATAGTAAGGACAATGCTCGGAATCCATAATTGGGGCAAACTTTGTTTCCGGAGAGAAATAAATCTTGAAAGGATTTTCGGCTTCGGCGTTGGGGCTATCAAATATCGGAAAGTCATAATAGGTTGTCACTTCTTTGCCGGTTTCCGGGTCTATTTCCGTTTGGGGAACTTTCTTGGTCTTTGTTACCCAGGGAGAGGTGACGATTCCCATTCCGAGAACAATGAAGTAAAGTCCTACGTCATCAATCTTATCTTCAAGGTTTTGTATATCCCATAGATAATCATTGAGGCCATAAATAACCGGGGCAATATCTTTGACAGGAGCGCTTCTGCCTTCAATAAATATATCCGGCTTGTCGTCGAAAATTGCCGGCATATCACTCTCGGCCTTTCGGAAGACATAACCGATTCTTACTTTATCCCGAACTACCTCCGTATCGCCAAAATCCTCAATATTGTATTCATCAGTCCAAGCTTTCCAGGCGGCATGAGGCTTTTTACAAAACAATTTTGCAATTGAAAGACGGCTTTTAAGAAGGGCTATTCTTTCGGCTCTTTTTGTCTTTGTATTGGTAACCGCGTTTTGCTGAGACATCACTTCGCTTTCGGAAGTTGGAGCTTTTTGTTTTTCCATATTTTAATTATGTTTTACCTAAACCGAATTTATGAGTAACCCCTGTTTAGGGAACTTTGAATGTATACAAAAAGGCCAAGAGTTCTTCGACGTTGATGTTTATTGGTTCTCTCCAAAGAGGAATTTCGGCATCTCCTATTTTTACTCTGACCACTTTTGTATGTTTTTGATAATCTCCGCCCATAAGAATTCTCTGGATATTTTTAATGTCTAAGCTTATTTGAGATTGGCTGACGCCGAATATTCTGGCGACAACATCCTGCGTATATCCAAGTTCAAAGTGAAGAGCCAAGATTGCTTTCATCCGTGAATTTGGAAGCTTGCTATATAGAGTATCGACCGTTTCTTCCGTCAGGAGCCGGGCAATTGCTTTTTCTTCTTTGGTAAAGCCGTCCGGCGGCCTTACTAAAAGACTGGCCATAATTGGGGTCTTCAATTCGGTTCACCCCCTTTCATCGAATTTGTAATCAAACTATCCAGAGTTTCATATCTGCCCTCTGTAACAACCTTGCTAATCTTTCCGTCCCGTTCCACCCAGCCTTTGATTTTTCCGGCTTTATAGGCATCCGTGATATAACGCAGAAGCTTGGGTTCGGTTTCTTTGGGTGAAATCCACGAAAAAAGGTCGCAGATATATTCATGCGTCCCGTCCGGATTTTTATATCTGACCTCCATAATTAAATTTCCGGCCTTAAGTTGATTAAAGATATGGGGGCTATCCAGTCTTGAAATATGTTCCGCCTCAAAGGTTAAATAGAACGACTTAGCAATCTCCTCGCCAAAGTATTTCCTTAAGATTAACCTCACGCCTTCTTTAAATGGATGTTCGATAATTTCGGTCATTTATATAAACTCGGTAAATTCCAGCCAACCAAATGCTTTTTTCTCCACCTTTCAAGGGCTTTGCGGTCCAGCCATGCCTTAAAACTATCTCTAGGGGCGCGTCTTTCTTCGATTTCAAAGGGTTTGGGCCGGCTCATTAGAAAATAACGGACCATATCGTAGTCATCGTCTCCACCCTTGCCGCTTTCGTCCGCATTCTGTTTTAAAACATCCTCACCGTTATTGGAGTCGAAAATCATCCGGCTTAAGGTGTTATAGACCGGCGCACAATTTTCGAAAATATAGAACTTAGGCCGGCCGTTGCTGCCGTCTTCGTTAATCCCTTTCCAGGAGAGATAAGCCCGGACCTGGGCGGCACCCTGAATTCTGTCGGTTTTGGCCGGACGAAAATAAACTTTCGGGTTTTTGTGGCTATATTGTTCCGCAATGGTAGGGCCACCATCCTTCATCCTGGACCAGATGTCTTTGCCGGCGACAATATATTGTAAGGACTTAATCCCTCCGGACATTTCATTCATAGTTTTGTGAATCTCGTCAATTCTACGAAGCCTGGCCGAGGCATAGTTGACCAAGTAAACATCCCCTTTCGGGTCAACGGCGAATATCCCAAAAGAATAAGGATGGTTAAAACCATGGTCATATGAAGCGGCACGCATCCATTCTTTCGGGACCTCAAAGGGCGAAATAAGGTGAACATTTCTGGAAAGCTCGGAGAAGGCTTGACCGGCAAAGACATCCCAGCTTCCTTCAAGCAACATCTTTTTATTTAGCTCGGTGTTTGCGACTCGGTTAGCATAGCCGGGGTCCCTTTTCGTAAGGATAGGATTGTCGCTTAATTTAGCGGGGATAAAGATGTGGGTTTCCTTACTTCCGGTCTCGGTAGTGAAAGTATGAACCTGTTCCGTTTCCCCCAGGTCCACAAATTCCCGAAAGAAATACTCATGGCCGACATTGCCGGGGTTTGTGGCAAAGGCGGCAAAGGGTTTAAAAGTCGGATAATCAACAGTAGCGCGGTTTCTGGTGAGAAGATATTTAACCATTTCTTCCGTAAACTGCGTAACCTCATCGATAAGAAGGATGTCGAATTGCTGGGATTGATAGTTATAAACATCGAGAGGGTCCTTGCAATGATAAAATTGAAGAGTAGAGCCGCCGGGGAAGGTCCATTTATGGGACTGCTGATTATACGAGCCTATTCCAAAGAATAATTCTACTGACCTTTGAATGGCCCCGCCAATACCCTCAAGTTGGGGAAATTCACGCCTGAAATATGCGACTCCAATGCCCTTATAATACAAACAGGCAATAAGACCCATCTGAAGAAGAGTGTCGGTCTTACCACCTCCTGCGGCGCCTCCATATCCGACTATATCTGCAATGGCCTTTTTAAGGGGGACATTATCAAATGGCAACGAAAGTCCCGCAGCCTGAATAGCTATAAGTTGCCTTGGCTGCGGCCACCAATCAATTTCCTTTTGCAACATTTCTGTTAGATGGGACCCATTTATTGTTTAACCCAACAATCTATGCAATAAGTTTCTGTCACTCCTGGCCAAAACTCGCAATCTACGCGCTCATTTCTTTTAAGATTCTTCTTCCCGCATCCGCCGGCACAAGGTTTGTTGTCGCATTCCAGAATATTCGTGGTAAAAAAGACTCTTCCCAGTACCCTTTCGCTGTCTGAGATAAAGATGTGAATTTCGATTTCATCGTTTTTATTTGTTTTTTTAAGCATTCCTTCTACCAAAACACGGGCGCCCTGCGTGTGTCTGTGTAGTAACACTACTTGTTGTATGGGACCCAATGTACGACAAGCATTTTTTCGAAAGCATATTAATTAACTCTGGCTGTAATAAGTTAGTAGTATGTATTAGTCGCACAATAAACATTGTACGGACTAATATACGCACAGCTTATTAATCTACTATTATGTCTAGGCACAAATCACACGCTATAGGACTACTACAAAATCGGTCTTTTCCATTTGAAAGTAACTGTTTTTTCTTCGGATGGTGTTGAATCTGCGCCGATTCCCAAGTCTTTCTTGAGACTTTCTGCGACTTTAAACTGAAGGTCCTTGTCTTCTACCTCAACAATGCGCCCTCCTCTGGTCACAACTTGTTTTTTCGCACCCAAAAGGTCTTTAAATTTGTCGGCGAGACTCTCAATATGAATTCCACGCCTCGCGAGGGCACTCGGCCATAATGCTTGAGCTGCGATGAAACCACGCGTGGTAAGGAGATTTTGACCTGGCGCCTCCGGGGTTTTTCCTTTATAGCCAGCTTCCCTCATAATCTTGGCCCACGTCCACTTGGGATGAAACTTAGCGAGGTTAAAAGCACGCAGTTGCTTCTCGGTTGGTTTAACCTTGTTACGTTTTATTGGAGTTTGAGCAATTTCCATCTTAAGTATTACAAACGCAGTAATATGCTTAAGATAAAAACAAGCTTAATTTAATGTAAATCTATCACTCTAATGTGTCAAGTGCTAATTTCCTCTCCTCTACATTCATTGTCAGCATTTTTGGGCAGATTAACTCCTGGAGTGCCAATAAAAGGATGTCTTTTGCCGCACTTCTTACAAATTTTCCCAAATTTTTTGTCGGCCCAACTTAATTTTCCCATCATTCAAAACCTTTCATTCACCCATATATCCACTTCCAAATCATCAGTATAACCATCAATCCTCCAATGTTTATCAGGTAGTATTTAAGTCTGGTCATTTCCCCAACTGCTCTAAATGATTAGATACTTCCCTCAATCTGGAATTGGCCTCTTTTATTCTCTCTATTGCTTGTGAAATTCTTCCGCTGACAAGTTCTGGCTGGTTGGGTCTTTCGGGTCTTTCTCCAAAAATTTTAGTCTCAAGACCTAAACTTACAACTTCTAATTCCGTTATTACGTCAAACAAGCTTAACTCTATTTTTGGTGTGCCTGCATTTTCGTTCATTTTCAATCACCCCCTTTCTTCATTTTGAGTTTAACTGAACTTTGGTTTTTGTCTTATTTCCCGCCCTCATTCTTTCAGACTCCATATATTCTAGATGCTCTTTTAGTCCGCCTTTATCAAAACGATGAAATTTTGCTCTATGATGTGCTGGTTTTTTATTAGCCTTTTTCATTTCCCCTCTTTATTCAACCTGTCTAGCCTTGAATATCTCGTAAACCTTATCGTTCTTCCTTTTCCCCTTACTTTGTCAAAAATAGTCCGTGGCACTCTTATTTTCTCCTTTCCGATTTTAAGTATTCCAATCCAATTTATGTTCCAGTAAATAGCTTGTTCGCTTCTGTCTATGGAAAAACTAGGAAGGGGCAATGAGAATAGATATTTATTTATCCAAATCCTCTTATATCCATAGGGAGCACCAAACAAAGCCTTGTAGACTAAAGCCTGATAATAATGCCCTAAAATATCTGTAAAAATTGGGTCTATCTTCTTCTTCATTTCTTCATCGCCTCCTTTGAGCCTAGCTAGTTTCCTCTCTTTTATCCCTTCCCTTCCTGTGGGGGGTGTTTATTGGTTTGTTGTCCTCTCCTGCGTAGATATTTGGTGGCTGTGCATTTACAAACTTTCTAAGATAGATAGGACAAGTATTTTTATGTCCAATCTTCCTTCCGCAAACTTCGCACTCTGTTTCTCTTTTCATTTCTCCTTATAGATTCCATTTCCCAAAAAGACTTTTATAAGATAAGGGATAATTGCCAACGGGAAAAGTAACAATCCTAAAAAGATACTCGTTAGGGTTACGAAGTAAGTGCTGCTCCTCCCAACATTAAATCGTATGAAATAATTAAAGAAAAACAATTTAATTTTATTAGTCATTCTTTCCCCTCTTTATTCAACCTATCAATTATTTCGTTGAGCTTGTCTATAATTTCCTGTGGTTCATCTAAAACCCGAATACCATTATTCGCCAAGTCTCTTAAATCAACCCACTTGGTAGCTTGTTTATAAATATCGTCCTGTATCTTTTCTATCTTCTTACTCATTCTTTATCGCCTCCTACGGCAAGTATCTCCCTGTTTTTCTTATCCATATCCATAGGCTAATCATTATTATTGCCCAAATAATTAAAGCTATAATAGTCTTCATTTCTTCTCGCCTCCTTTGAGGTGGGATAATAAATCTTCCTTGATATTTTCTAAATCGCTTTCTGCGTTCATATAACCGATACAAGTTAGAGGGTTGGGGCATTTAAGTGATTTAATCAATTTCTGAACTTTTGGGTTGGCAGTCATAGCTTCATCAAAAACTACAAGGTCTATTTCGTTTCCATCTTGGAACGATTTTAGGCGTTTAACTTCAAGGTGTCGCCAAAGAAATCTCATTATGAAACCAGCCCAATTCGGGTATGAAATCTCTATTACTTCTTTTAGGCCGACATATAAAATCTTTTTCATTTTCTCTCTACCAACTTATACTCTAGGTTTGGGAATTTCCTTATCATCTAGCAACATTAAGACAATTAGAACAATTCCGATAAGAACGGCTATTTCAAATCCCCACAAGGCCCTCAAAAGAATAAAGATACCTGAATAAACTATTATGTCTTTTATTTTCATTTCGTATCTATATCCTCCTTGTATGGCTTCGCGGCTTTGGGTTTAAGCACTTTCCAAATCAAATCCTGATATAGATTCTGGTCAATCAACCGGAAAATTATACTTGCGTATTTTGAGTCTTTAACTGCCTCCGCCTGCTCTTTGCGGGTCTTGAGATTGCGCACCTTCTCGTAATCCTGAAGCATTAAGGTTTCAATAACCACAAATTTGTCTTCCAGCCCCTTTTTCGTACTTCTTACCCATTCGTAAAACTCTTCCGGAACTTGATTTAGAAGCTTATCAAAAGGCTGATTGTTTTTAAGAAGTTCCCAAATAGTCTTTCTATTGACTCCGGTAACGAGCCTATGAAGCCGCACATATTCGTCATATTTAAGCTTGCATCTGACCCCGGACTCAAACCGGATCACAAATCCTTCCGCATTGGGTCTTATAAATGTCTTGATTTGGTTAAAATCGGTCAAGCCATCAAACTTTTTAACTTTAGACAGAGGTGTTATTAAAGAAGTAATCGGAAGCTCTTCGCCGGTTTCTTTCTCAATAATGGCCAAAAGAACTAGATTGCGGGTAGTTCCATAATTAACTACAATTCTGTTCTCCGGATAAATTATCTCAAACAGCCAGGTATAGGGCATTTCCGGGAGGAGTTTGATACCGAATTTGGCTATCGTGTCGGCTAAAATCTTATTTGCTTCGATTGCCTGCTCGGAAATAAAGCTGCCGCGGGTGGCTATTTGCGGGGTCCCGTCCGGCAAGAAGTAAAGAATACCCAAACTACCATCAACTTTGTCAAAAACTTCGAAGTTCTCTTTAAGCGGCAATTTCGGAAGTTTTGAATCTTCCCCCATATGTTCTTCATAATTAAAGAACTTTTTAAAAGGTCTGGCCTTAACTTCTCCGGCACTATCCGTAATCAGCCCCCGTGCCATCATCGTTTCCGTTGTCCAATGCCGGTCGAATTGGCATTTTTGTGTATAGTTCCAAACAAGGAGGTCCGCTGTCGGATGTTTTTGGACGCTCAAATACTTTTTATCTACCAGATCATAAAACGGCGTTAAATTCAACTTCATTTGATTATTTTCCTTGTTACACTCCACAATTTTCTTTTACCTCTTTTACCTCTTTTGGCCCAGCCGTGGATTTCCAAATGGTTGCCGGAAGCAAGCCAAACCTTAAATGCTTCGGTCTTCCGGATTTTTGCTTCGTGTTCTGCAACATGAGCTTGAGTTGTTGTCTGAACTCCCAATACTCCGGGAGTCCCGGTCTTAATAGCAACAATATCAATAAATCCAAAAAGGTCCTGCCGGATATGGGCAAAAGGATTAAACTTTTCGACTACCTGCGCGGTATAACCTTCTTTTCGAAGAAGCGCCAAAGACCTTTGTGTTGGTGATGTTCTCATTTGATAAAAAGAATCAAATACAAAATAATCAGAATGCCCATTCCGCAAATCGTGAACATCATTGTGTCGTAATTTGGTTCAAAGTTTTTCATTTGTCTTGACTTTTAGCACTCTTTGTTATAGATTGCTAATGCTATAGTAGTGGGCCAGACGATAGTTTTTTAACTAATCCCCGCTTGTCGGAGTAACTGGCCCATTAAACATTTCTTTTGCAACTTCCACAATGTCTTTATCTATTCCGCCGTTTATAAATTCTTCAACCAAATCTAAAAATCTGACTACGCCTTTTCGATAAAGGTCTATGTCTTGAAGGTTTTTAAAACCCCGCAGAAAAATGATTCCTTTTTTGATTCGTCTTATTTGTTCTGTTTTGTCCATATTTATTGGTAATTTGATTTCGGCCGATAGGCCGCCCTAAAGACCGTTACGTCCCTTAAACTGGCTTATCCGGTTTTCCCTTCCGGTATGAATTCTCCGGGGTTTCTCTTCGTTACGTGTATCCGAGTATCACCCAGGTCTGGCTGCGAAACTTAACATACTTTCAAGCCTTGGTTTCGTAACCGGAGCGCTGGTCCGCCCCTAGTCATGCCCCTTTTTTAATGTCGTTGCGGGCGACTTCGACTCCCGACTTTCTGCCTCCGCATTTGTAAGTAGAGGCAGAAAGTCAGGTACAAACGCTAGACTCCAATAATGTTCGGTTTTCTTTCGACATCTCCTCTTATTTTCGCTATTGTTTCCGGATGTAATTTCTTTAATTTCTCCCAGACACTGACCGGCATACTGGCATCCTCGACTCTACGAAAATTATCTTCTTCTACCAACCAATCACCCATTGTCATCTTCGGAAGTCCAAAGGGTTCGGAAAGATGATCCCTAAATACTTCCCAATTCTTCAGAGGCAAAAACCATTGGGTATGTCCTCCATAAAAGGCTTTAATTCCTTTTTTATAAATCGTGGTTCTTTTGGTCGTATAGCAAATATGGGTGTCGGTATTTTTAGCAATTATCTGGACGTGTAATTTGGATTTGGCAAAGCCCTCAAGTATCTGCTCGGCGATTCCGTAACCCTTGTAAATGTCCATCCATTTGTTCTTGTCTACGTTGAATAAAAAGACCGGGCGATGTTCCCGGAAATAAAACTTTCCCTGAAGGACAGGTTTCTTGTTAATCCAGATTTGTAATCTTGCCGCTATCATTTTCTTTTAGATTGCTTTTTGGCCGACTTTAACTTCCGGTACTCTTCCGGAGACATTTTTGTATTAGTAAATTTTTTATGTTTCTTGCTCACGTTGTCTTTTCCTTTCCTGTCGCCTTCTCCGTCTCTTAAATGTGTTTTTCTTTCTCTTGCCGTTACTCATTTTTCGCAAAAAGCTCTGAACGCTTTCATCACCTCGCTTTTGTCTGTATATTCCCCTTCGTTTGTAGGCCCATCTTCGTATTCAACTTTGATAAGCGCCTTTAAACGTCCATTCTCTAAATTAAGCGTGCGTAAAAAATGAGTAAATCTTCGCGCAGACTTGGTAAATGACCTTCTTACTACCTTGCGCCCGGAAAAGACTTTTAAAGTAAATTTCATAAAAGGCTAATTAAACTTCTTAAGGTACTGATCTTGATGTCCGAAACAAAGCATTTTTCCGTTAAATAGCTTTTTGTGTTTCTCGCAATACTCAACTTCCCGGATGCTCAATTCCTTGTTACAAATGGCGTCACCCTTTTCTGCCCAATCGTATTTCCACTCGCAATAAACCCCTGTCCCTTTTAATTTTGGTTCGGAACCAGATACCAGCTCTTCGCCTTCTTGATTAGTGTGCAGGCCAGATTCCACTTAAGTTTCTTTTATCGGTTTATATTTTTTAGCTTCAAGGCCAAAGGTCCACGCTATTCCCTCATTTACTTTTTGGATAGTTGGAGGAACTCTTAAGAAGTACTCTCTGGCAGTTGAACCATCCTTAACTTTTACATATCTGGCTATTTTCTCCGGATCGCTTCCCAAGTCAACTTCAATAAGCTCTCCTTTTTCTGAAGTATCGATTTTCTTTCCACCAATTTTCTTAGCAAAGTCGGGCATTCTTTCCTGAATAACGCGTCTTATTTCAAGGTTGCTTTCATTGAGCCAGTCCTTCTTTGTTAATTTCTCCGGGGATTCGATTAACTTTTTATCTACTTTTACTCCGTGGTAGAAATAAAATTTGGCTCCTCCCTTCCAGTAAATAGCCGGTTTGTTCTCTGCGTGAAGCTTTTGCTCTTCGTCAAAAGAAAATTCCGGAAGGGGCACTAAAATTAACTTGTCTTGCATTGGGAAATACCAAGCAAGGCCGTTCTCTAAGGCTTTTAGTGTTTGTGTTTCGATTGCAATAAGCTTAAGAGTCGCTTTATCTTTTAAGCCTGTATTAATCGCTGCCGCACCCCATGCCGCATCCCGTGCCGCACCCCATGCCGCACCCCATGCCGCACCCCGTGCCGCATCCCATGCCGCATCCCATGCCGCATCCCATGCCGCACCCCATGCCGCATCCCATGCCGCATCCCATGCCGCATCCCATGCCGCATCCCGTGCCGCACCCCGTGCCGCACCCCATGCCGCACCCCATGCCGCACCCCATGCCGCACCCCATGCCGCACCCCGTGCCGCATCCGCCGCTGCCTTAAATCCGAAGACTAAATCTTTTTTCCAAATAATTTTCTTCGGAAAATCAACTCCGAGAAGTTTGTATTGCTTTTTGAAAGCCTGGATGACGGCTTCCTTGTTAAGAACCGTGTGCAAAGTGGCCTCTTCGATTCTCTTAATTCTTGCCTTGGCTTTTTTGTTAATTCTTGCCATATCAATCAACAACGACCCGGACCATATCTTTACTCTGATATTCTCGCTGGCGGATTACTGCATACTTTCCTCTCGAAAGGTTTATGGTTTTGTGTTCCTCGTGGACTATATGACCGTTTTTCAATACAGAAAGGTACATTATTCCGTTTTTATCTGAGAAAACGTCTCCCCCAACCAGTCGATGAGAATGTCCGGTAACTTCACCTCTGAGGATTATTCCCCTGGGGATCCTTTTAAGTCCTTTGGGGAACTTGCTAACTTTTTTGAATAATAAGTCTCCTTGTCGTTTCATATTAAATTCCGTATACCTTTCCACAGGTCCACAATTTGAATGAATTTCCGGACTCTTTAAAAAGTTGATAAGCGATTCGAATATTTACCTTGTAGTCATATAAGAATTTGGGTTGAACTTTTTGATAAACGCTGGAGATCTGAAATACCCCAATGTCCTGTCCAACGCCACCCCACCAGGTGTTGTCGTTTACGGCATTTGGGTCAAGATTTCTGTTTTCGGCACAAGAGTCTCCGCCCTTTCCCTTAAGAAGCAGCATTGCTTTTGAGTAATCCGGGCCAAAAATATATTTGATATAGGAATCGACATCGGAAGGCTCTATATAAACGACTTTTTCTTTGGCTTCTTTGGCTTGGGCCAGCTGGGTCGTGAGAGTTTCAATCCTGTCGCTGTTTGCCTGAAACTTCATACCCAAAATGAAAGTCAGAAGAATTATTCCGGAGAGAATAATTACGCTTTTGAATGTCTTTTTGTTGCTGTGAAATAGGTAGTTGTTCATGGCAGATATGTAACCTAAAAAGGAATCTCGTCGTCGGGATCTTCTTCTTTTTCGCCTTCCTCTTCGCGGGGCGGGACATCTTCTTGCTCTTCCGGCTCTCCAGAGACAGTTGGCGTTATTGGGGTTACCGGAACATTCGGTTCTTCTTCTTCGCCTGTTGATTTGGCAGCAATCAAAGAATTGATAGTTTCTTCAACCGTTTCTACGTGGTCTCTCAAGAACTGGAAAAGTCCCGGATCTGTAACCACTTTCGGAATTCCTTTTTCATCCTTTTCAATTTCGAATTTAACTACCCAGCTTTTGCCGAAATTGTGAGATACCTTTTCGGTCGTAAACATAACCGTGAGAGCAAACATGGGGATAGGAATCGGCTTGGCTTTTGTATATTTGCCGGCTTCCTTGCCGAAGTCCCAAAGGTTTTGAAGCTTGAGTCCTGTAAAGTAAAGAATGAAAGGTTTGAAGTCGGTCCCATCCATTATCACGCCTCCTAAGAGTTGATTAAAAACATTTTGTTTTCCTTGAAAACCTTCCGAGCGATAACCGCGGCTAATAGTTAAAACATGGCATTCTACCGTCTCAAACTGCTCGGAGGTCGGTTTGTAGAAAAACCATCCATCGTTTGGCTCGCTGCCGTCTTCAAGAATATTAGAGGAACTTTTGCCTTGTGTATGAATTTTAAGCTGGGGAAGAGTGCCGGCCAAGTTTGAAGCGCCTACGTGAGCATTGTCTCTATATAACGCGGCCAATTCTTCATTTTGGGAAATTAGAGCTAGAGCATTTTTTTCGGGCAAATCGTTTGTCATTGACTTGTTGACCTAGTTTGATATACTCGGTCTTGCTTACAGCTCTTTATCTGAAGTTACTTGAAGTTATTTATTCCGCCCTAGTGGAATCTTCCGAAGAAATGCCGGAATTTCAACTGAAGATTACTATAAGCTTCGTATTTAGCCTCAATAACATCAAAAAGAGCAGTAGCATATTATTTATAGGGCTATTTAAAATGCTTGTCAAGGCCCAATTTAGAGCTTGTTAAAAACATATTAAGTGAGAATATGGGGAAGGTTGAATATGGCTCGTAAAGAGGAATTCTTTAACTGGTTAGTTTATAACAAACACCTTAAAGAAAGTTCGCTAACAACTGTCGAGAGGAGATTTAGATACTTCTTCGTATGGCTGGGGAAGCATGATTTATCAGCCAAAAACGCCGAATCCTTTATTTTAGAAATGTGCCGGAAAGGGCGTCGCAACCAGACCTTAAATGGCTATATCCTCCTTTTTATCTATTTGGGGCAGTTTTTGAAAATACATTTAACTGAAAATATTTCCTTCTTCCCGAAACAGCAAAGGGTCCCGACAATATTAAGCATTGATGAAATCCAGGCAATTATAGATGTTCCGATGGTCAGGGGACTCCAGCATGGTGTAAATCCAGAGCGTACAAGAGAAAGAAACCTTACGGCGAAATTGACAATTTTCTTTCTTGCTTCAACGGGCTGTCGTATTGATGAAATGGCCTCGCTTACCAAAGAGAATTTATACTTGGGGATTGACTCAAACTACGCAGTCTTTAAAGACACCAAAACGGGGGTGGACAGAAAAGTTCCAATTCCTTTGAAGTTGGCGGATGAACTGGCCGAATATTCCAAAAACAAAAAACCCCGAGACTTAGTTTTTACTTCCCTGAGAGGACACAAAATCGTTGAACAAACT